>Ga0307282_10000688_pt1 | contig 11179 bp, 12 predicted proteins | sample ER_DNA_121_FD_194475 | JGI IMG/M metagenome (GOLD analysis project Ga0307282, IMG submission 194475) | Bulk soil microbial communities from the East River watershed near Crested Butte, Colorado, United States - ER_DNA_121 | ecosystem: Environmental > Terrestrial > Soil > Floodplain | place...
TCTGCCACATATGCGTTTCCATCGCGGGCGCGACGATGACTGGCGCGGAGGTCGCGAGCACGGTCGTCGCAACGAGATCGTCGGAGAACCCATGCGCGAGGCGAGCGAGCACGTGAGCGGTGGCCGGCGCGACGACGACGACGTCGGCCTGGCGACCCATGGCGACGTGGCCTGCGGCCCGCTCGTCCTGCATCGAGAACATCTCGATCTCTACGGGCCGGTGCGTGAGCGCCTGGAAGGTGAGCGGAGTCACGAACTCTGCCGCGCTCTTCGTCATGACGACCTGGACCGTCGCGCCCGCCTGCATCAACCGACGCGCGAGCTCGACCATCTTGTAGACGGCGATCGAGCCGGTCACGGCAAGCACGACGAAGCGTCCGCTGACTCCGGTCACGCGTTCAATTCCCAGAGGAGGCGCAGACCTTCGAGGGTCAGGTCCTCGTCCACTCGCTCGATGGCCTTTGTAAGTGGCGCGATCGTGGCGGCGAGGCCGCCGGTCGCGAGGACCTTCGGTGTCGCGGGCAGCTCCGCGATAAGCCGCGCGAGGAGGCCCTCCACGAGCCCGACATACCCGAACACGATCCCCGAACGCAGGCAGTCGGCCGTGTTCTTCCCGATCGCATTCGGGGGCGGCGTCAGCGCGACGCGAAACAGACGCGCGGCGCGCCCGAAGAGGGATTCCGCCGACACCTCCAGGCCCGGCGCGAACGCGCCTCCGAGAAAGTCGCCTTCCGCGCTCACGATGTCGAAGTTCGTGGTGGTGCCGAAGTCCACGACGATCGCCGGACCGCCATACCGGCGATGGGCGGCGAGGGTGTTGGCGATGCGATCCGCGCCAACCTCGGACGGGTTGTCGACTCGCAGGCGCACGCCGGTCTTCACGCCTGGGCCGATGACGAGCGCGGGCTGATCGAGGTACCGCTCCGCGAGCCGGGTGAACGACGCCGTGAGTGGCGGGACGACCGAGCCGAGCACGAGCGCGTCGACATCGTCGAGCGACAGATCCTCGCGACCGAGCAGCGCATCGACCATCACCGCGAGCTCGTCCTCGGTCTGGTCGTGTCGGGTCGCGGTGCGCCACGTCGAGATGAGCTTCGCTCCGTCGTACGCACCGAGGACGACGTTCGTGTTTCCGACGTCCGCCGCGAGGAGCGTGGTCACTAGTCTTTCGCTTCCGTTGCCCCGGTGCGCATGCCGCGCTTCCCCATCACTTTGAGGCGCTTGGCCACGTTGGCGGGTACGTACTTGTCGATTGGCGCGCCGAACGCGGCGAGCTCCTTCACGCGCGAAGCGGAGATGAAGAGGAACTCCGGGGCGGTCATGAGGTACACCATCTCGATCTCGGCGGCCAGGGAGCGGTTCATGTTCGCCATCTCGAACTCGAACTCAAAATCGGAGAGCGCGCGGATCCCGCGCACGATGAAGCTCGCGCCGCACGCGCGCGCGAACTCGACCTGCAGCCCGTCGAACGCACGGACCTCGACATTGCGGTACTTCGCGCAGGCCTCGCGCATCAGCTCGATGCGCTCGTCCGCCGTGAAGACCGTCTTCTTCGCGAGGTTGCGTCCCACGCCCACGACCACTCGATCGAAGAGGCGCGCCGAGCGCTCGACGATGTCGACGTGACCGTTCGTCGGCGGATCGAAGGAACCGGGGTAGATGGCGACACGATCACTCATGCGGTCGCGATACCTCCTTGGCGTGCACGCCGCACGCGCAGGGTATCGAGAACCCTAACCGGTGGCTAGGGGGGTGGCGTCGCGAAGTCGTTGCGTCACCGCGCGAAGGATCTTGACGGCGATCTCTCCGTTCTGATGGAGCACATCGCGAAACTGACTGTGTCCGAGGACGAGACAGCGCATCGCCGTCGCCGCTTTCACGGTGGCGGTGCGCGGTCCGTTATCGATGAGCGCGATCTCACCGAAGAAATCGCCTGGGCCGAGAGTGCGTTTGCCCTGGGCCGCGTCGACCTCGGCCTTGCCCTCAAGGATCACGAAGAAGTCTCCGCCGCTCTTCCCCTTCTCGGTCAGCACCTTTCCCGCGGGTAGGTCCACCTCATCGGCGCGCGAGGCGATGAACGCAAGCTCTTTATCGGAGCAGCTCCCAAAGAGCGGGACGGATCGCAGACGATCGACGCGCGCGTCAGCCACGGCGCGGAGTTTAGCCCTCGCTAGGCGATCCGCCTCCCGGACGAGTAGACCTCCGCGATCAGCGGCGCCCCCATGCGATACGCCAGTTCGCGCTCGTCGTCGGTGTCGAGCACGACGATGTCCGCGCGTCGCCCCGCCATGAGCGCACCCACACGGCCGCCGCGGCCGAGGGCGTGGGCGGCGTTGATCGTCGCCGCGACGATCGCTTCGTGCGGCGTCAGCCCGCAGAGCGTGACGCCGAGCGCGATCGCCGTGGGCATCCCCTCGAGCGGCGAGGTTCCGGGGTTGTGATCCGACGCGAGCGCGACCGGGACGCGCGCCGCAATGAATCGGCGCGCGTCCGGCGGCGGATATCCGACGAAGAACGCGCTCCCGGGTAGGAGCACCGCGGGCACCTCCGCGCGCGCGAGCGCGCGGATGCCGTCCGCCGACGCATTGGCGACGTGGTCCGCCGATCGCGCGTGCGTCCGCGCCGCGAACGCGGCCGCGCCGACGTCATTCAGCTGATCCGCGTGCATCGTCACGGCGAGCCCGGCCTTCTTCGCGGCCGCGAAGAGCGGGCGGACGTCGTCGATGTCGAACACGCCTTTCTCGACGAACGCGTCGACCGCCTCGGCGAGGCCTTCCTCTGCCACCGTGGCGACGGCCTTCGTCGCCTCGCGGATGAACCGCTTGCGATCGTCGGTGTAGGGCGCGGGCAGAGCATGCGCGGCGAGATAGGTGACGGCGACATCGATCGGCGCATCCGCCTTCGCCCGCGCGAGAAGGCGGAGCTGCCGGAGCTCCTCGTCCGGATCGAGGCCGTACCCGCTCTTCACTTCGATCGTCGTCGTGCCGAGCTCGGCGGCATCCCCGATGCGCCGCATGAGAAGCGTCAGGAGCTGGTCGTCGCTGGTGTCGCGTGTGGCGCGAACGGTCGCGTGGATGCCTCCCCCGGCGGCAAGAACCGCGAGGTAGTCCGCGCCGCTCCGTCGGGTGGCGAACTCCTCCCACCGCTCGCCCGCGTAGCACAGGTGGGTGTGCGGATCGACGAAGCCGGGCATGACGACGCGACCCTCGACGTCGACATCGATCGCGCCGTCGACCCGCTCGACCATCTGGTGCGCGCTGCCGTGACCGGTCGCGACGATGGCCCCGTCGCGCGACGCGACGAACCCATCCACCACCGCGCGGACGTCGCCCGCCGCAGGGCCGACGCGGGGACGCTCCTCCTTCAGCGGCTCCAGCGTCAGCAGTCGCGCGCCGTGAAGGACGAGGTCCGCCGCCGTCATTCCAGGAAGTGGCTCTCGATGACGCGATCCCGGGTGAAGCCGTCGAGCTTTAGCGAGTCCGCCGCCACCTGCAGCACCGCGTCGAGAGGGATGAGCCCGATGAGCTCGCCCCGCAGCACCTTCACCCCGGCCGCGGTCGCGCGCGTTTCGACTTCTCGCCAGACCGTCGCAAGCGACGTCACCGTGTGATCGAGCAGGTTCATGGACACCTGCGCACGCGGCGGGTCCGTGAGCATGAAGCCCTTCGCCTGCACCGCGGGAAGGCCACCCGACGATTCGCGGATCTCTTTGGCGATCCGCTGCGCGAGCTTCAGGTCGGTCGAATCGAGCTCGATGTTGAACGCGATAAGGAACGGGCGCGCGCCGACGACGATCGCGCCGGCCGTCGCATGCATGCGCTTCGGTCCGGCGTCAGGCACATGGGTCGTCTCGAGGAGCGCCGCGAGTCCTTCGTATTCGGGTTTGCGGATATCGGGAAGCCGAACGCGCTCGGGGGTCTTCGCGGCCTTCGCGTAGAAGTAGACAGGAACGTGGTGGCGCTCGGCGACCTCGCGGCCGAACCGATGCGCGAGCTCGACGCACTCCTCCATCGTCACGCCCGCGAGCGGGATGAACGGCACGACGTCGACCGCGCCGAGGCGCGGGTGCTCGCCCTTGTGCGTGTTCATGTCGACCTCGCGGTACGCCAGGTCGATGAGCGCGTGCGTCGCGCGCACGACCGCATCGGGATCGCCGGCGTAGGTGAAGACCGATCGGTTGTGGTCGACATCGCTCGTGCGATCGAGCAGACGGACGCCTTCGGTCGCGCGGATGGCGTCGGCAAGACGATCGATGACGTCGCCACGCCGACCTTCGCTCACGTTCGGAACGCACTCGACGAGCCGCGGCATCGCGGGGAGGCTAGCGCAGGGGCGGGGGCCCTAGTGCCGGGCGGCCTCGGGAGATCTGCCCTCAGCGTTGCGGATCCGACGCGTCAGCATCGGGAGCAGAGCCAGCGCAATCTGCGGATGACTCTCGAGGATCCCGCGGAAGTGCCACCGCTGGATCCCGAGAGCGGTGGTCGGTTCGACCGCGCGAGCGGTCGCCGAGCGCGGGAATTCGTCGAGGAGGGCCATCTCGCCGAAGACGTCACCCGGGCCGAGCGTGGCGATCTTCTGCTCCTTGCCGTCCCGGTCCTGAACGATGTCAACCTTGCCGGACCGGATGATGAAGGCGCCGACGCCGGTGTCGCCCTGGCGAACGATCTCCTGGCCCGGTTCGTACCGCTGCTCGACCGCGGCATTCGCGATCGCCTCGAGCGAGCGCTGATCGAGATCCTCGAACATGGAGACCCGCTTCAGGAAGTCGATGCTCGTCGGCACGGGCGGGATGCTAGCCGATACTCAATATCCATGCCCGAATTCCGTATCGAGGTTGCCCACGAGATCGCCGGCTGCGCAGCGACCGTCGCGCTCCAGGAAGAGGTCTGGAGCGGCGACGTCGTCGTCCATCCGCAGCTGATGCTCGCCGTCGTGCACAACGGCGGGTTCGTCGCGCTCGGCTACGCGCCGGAGGACCCCAAGCCCGCGGGCTTCGTGTTTGGATTCCTCGGGATCCACGACTACCACTTCAGGCACCATTCGCACATGCTCGCCGTCCGGGACCCGTATCGAGGAAGTGGGCTCGCGCAACAGCTCAAGGAAGCGCAACGCGATCACTGCCTCGACCAGGGCATCGAGATCGTCGCCTGGACGATGGATCCGCTCGAGGCGCGCAACGCACGATTCAACCTCGGGAAGCTCGGTGCCTACACGCGCACGTATCACCGCGATTTCTACGGCGCGATGCCGGACAAGCTCAATCAGGGACTTCCGTCGGATCGCATCTACGTCGAGTGGCCGATCGGACACGACCGCACGTACAAGCGGCTCCGCGGTGAGGACCGGCCCGCGTCACTCGAAGACGCGGAGCGCGAGGGGGTCGCGTACCTGCTTCGCGCCGACGGCGACCGCCCGGGCGCGGTCGCGGCGACGCAGAGCTCATCACACCTTCTCGTTGAGATCCCGCGCGCGTTCCAGGAGCTCAAAGCACGCGATCCGAAGCTCGCGCTCGAGTGGAGACTCGCCGGGCGGGACGCGTTCGAGCGCGCGTTCGGCGAGGGTTACGCGGCCGTCGAGTTCCTGCGCGCGACAGACGGTCGCGGCGCGTATCTCCTCGTGCCCCAACCACGCCGCGATCTCACGCTCGACACGGACGACGTATGAAGCTGGAACGAGTCGAGCTCTTCGTGGTACGGCTCCCGCTGAAGAATGCGTACGAGACAAGCGGCGCGCGCGAGACCCACATGACGCGCGTTCTGTGCCGCGTCGAGTCCGAGGGCGCGGTCGGGTGGGGCGAGAGCGTCGCGGGAGAGGTCCCGTGGTATTCCGGCGAGACGGCCCGGACGGTCCTCTACGCGCTCGAGGAGTTCATCCTGCCGGAGCTTTTCAAGGCCGACCTCGCCTCGGCCGAGGACGTCGACCGCCAAGTCGCGTGGATCCGCGAGCACCGCATGGCGAAGGCAACGGTGGAGATGGCGGTGTGGGACCTTTTCGCGAAACGCGCGAACAAGCCGCTCTCCGCACTCCTCGGTGGAACCCGCGACCGGATCCTCTGCGGCGTCGCGATCGGCATCCAACCGTCGATCGACGCGTTGATGGAGACCATTCGCCGCGAGCTCCAGGCCGGCTATCAGCGCGTGAAGCTGAAGATCAAACCAGGGCTTGAGGTCGAAATCGCGGAGGCCACGCGGAAGAACTTTCCCAATCTGGCGTTCATGCTCGACGCGAACTCCGCGTACACCCTCAAGGATGTCGGGCTGTTCAAGCGGATCGACCCGACGAAGCCAACGATGATCGAGCAGCCGCTCGCGCACGACGACCTCGTCGACCACGCGACGCTGCAGCGCCAGATCGCGACGCCCATCTGCCTCGACGAATCGATCCACACAAGCGAGGACGCGCGTAAGGCGATCGAGATCGGCGCGACCAAGGTGATCAACATCAAGGCGGGACGTGTCGGCGGGCTCGCGTCCGCGAAGCGCGTGCACGATGTCTGCGCATCGCGCGACATTCCCGTCTGGTGCGGCGGGATGCTCGAGATGGGAATCGGCCGCGCGCACAACGTGCATCTCGCATCGCTCCCGAACTTCCGCGTGCCCGGCGATGTGTCCGCGTCGGCGCGCTACTTCGCCACCGAGATCATCGGCGAACCGTTTACCGTCGAGGCGGACGGGACGATGAAAGTCCCGACGAAACCAGGCATCGGAGTGACAGTGCTCGAAGATGTGATCCGGAGGCTGGCCCTCGAGCACAAGGAGATCCGCCCGACCTAGCCTGGGTCTGTTCGGGTGGACTGAGAAGCGGATTGCGCGCGACGTTCGGAGGGTGATGACATGGCTACCGTAGCCAAAGCCCGGAGTGCGCTCTTTGAGCAACTCGTACGAGATGTGGACTATTGGGTGGAACACGCAACTAAATCTGCCACGAGGTTTCCCCCAGCCGGGGCCGGGTCGGATGTCAGATGGGCATTCGAAAGGGTGCAGGCACTCGCGAAATCAGAAAGTGACCGGAGGGCACTTGAGGTGGCCTGTCGCGACACCCTCATTGGACTAATTCACTCAATCTTCGTTTCGATCGATGGCGGGTCTCGTTTGGCGGATACCGTCCGGGTCGATCTGGTTACCGACCAGGGAGAGTCTCTTGGTCCGGCACTCCACGAGCTGTTCATCGACTATCTCTTGAACACGAATCGCTGGCCTGACTCTCCGCGATTGGTATGAACACTGGTCGCGGAATGAACCTTCGAGATCCGAAGCGGCTACGTCGGAACCGCAGCCGTTCGCGGGCTGTATCTGAGGTGTGAGTCGGCTTCTGGTGCTGGTTCTCTTGCTCGTCGCGTGCGCGCCGAGCGCGATCGCCGTTCCGACGAATTCGCCAATCGCCTCTTCGTCGTCGCCCGAGCCATCTCCGACAATTCCGCCATCACGTACCGCGCCGGAGGCCGCAGGTTGTCGCGTCACCCTCCCGGCTACTTCGTGGATCGCCGATCTCACGGGGCTCAACCCGCTGCCCCCGACGCGGTTCAGTTGGTACGGTGAAGAGAACGCGCTGGCGGTCGAGCTACCGATCGATGGCGTCTATCGAATCAATGCTGAGAGTCCGAACCTCGGCGCAAAGGTCGCCTGGTATCGGTACATCGCGGGCGCAGTCGATATCACCGCCCGTCGTGTTGACGGCAGCGGTCCTGAGATCAAGACGAAAACGACCGACGGCTACCGTCCCACCGGTTTCAATCCGTCGGGCATCGAGTTCACGAGCGAGGGTTGCTGGCAGGTGACTGGTTCTCTGCAAGGACGTGAGCTCATCTTCGTGATGTTCGTCCGCCGAGCCGCCATCGGAGAGCCAAACCCGTGAACCGCAGCACCGCCGGGTAGGTGCCCTAGCGGGCGGCTCTCGCGTCCGCCGGTTTTGCTTCCACCGGCTTCTCTTCCGGCCACACGACGACTTCGTCGATCACCGTTCCGAATGCGTCGACGAGTCGGACGTAGTCGGCTCGCTTCCAAATGAGCCTCGCCGCGCCTATCGGGCCGGCCGCGTACACGTGCTTTCGGCCTGGTGCCAGGTCATCCGAAAGTGGGTGCGTTGCAGCTCGCGCGCGCGACCCAGAGTGAATTCTGTAGATCTCGCCCGCCTTGACGAACGCCGGCGAGCCCCACGTGTAGACCCACTCCCACTCGACCGGCTTGGCGACCTCGGGCTTCCAGAGGCCGCGCAGGTGCTGAAGGCGCCAGTTCGCGAGGTCGCTTGAAAGGTCGGCGATGATCTCGACCCACTCCTCGTTGGCGTCCTCGACCTTCGTGACGGCGGTGGCCGGATGGATCATGAGGATGTGCCCCTTGTTCGAGTCGACGGGGCGGAAGTCGGCCATCTGTGCAGAATAGCCGCCGCATGAGTGGACACATCCGCGCTCTTCTGGCCGAGGTCGCGGGAACCTTCCTGTTCTTCTTCGTGGGCGCCGGCGCGATCATCGCGACCGGCGGTGACAACCTCGTCGCCATCGCGCTCGCGCACGGGCTCGGACTTTCCGTGGCGGTCTCGGCTTTCGGAGGGCTGTCCGGTGGCCACTTCAACCCGGCCACGACCTTCGGGCTCGCGATCGCGGGCAAGCACCCCTGGGCCCGCGTGCCAACGTATTGGATCGCGCAGGCGGTGGGCGCGCTCGTCGCGGGATTCGCATTGCGCTACGCGTTCGAGTTCGACCCGAGCGCGCTCGCGCGCACGCACATCGGAACGCCCGGGCTCAGCGGCGGGGTCACCGTCACCGCCGGCATCGTGGTCGAGGCGATCCTCACGATCTTCCTTCTGTGGGCGGTCTTCGGAACGGCGGTCTCGCCGCTCGCGCCACGCATCGGCGGCTTCGGGATCGGACTCATGGTCGCGGCGGACATCCTCGGCGGCGGCGCGATCACCGGGGCAGCGATGAACCCGGCACGATGGCTCGGCACGGCGGTCCCCGCCAACTTCTACGACAACTGGTACGTCTACTTCATCGGGCCGCTCATCGGCGCGGCGATCGCGGCCCTTACGTACCGCTTCGTCTTCGCACCGCCGCCCGACCGCGCCCCTTCAAGACCGATCGCGCCAGAACCGTGACGGCGGCGGCTGTGCGCCGCCGCGTCACGACGAAATCTAGAGTCGGCTCGCGAGCAGGATCAGCAGATCCGCGTCGTTGGCGCCGATCGCCTTTCCGCGCTGCGCCTTCACCTCGTTCGCGAAGGCCTTGAGGATGTTCTCCGCGGCTTTGAGATCGCCGCGGTCGCGCGCGGCGGCGGCATTGCCGAGCTTCGCGCACAGCGAGCTCGCGATGCCGTCTTTTGTCGCCATCCGTTGCGCGAGCGAGCAAAGAGTCGCCTCGTCGTTCATCAGGATCCTCACGACGGACGGATCGTGGTCGCTGGCCTGGTCCGCGAACTCGGCGTTGACATGGACGACGTCGAGCGTCGACCGATTGAGAAGCGAGCCGCTGACGAGGATGTGATCGAGGGTCTGCGAGTTTCCTTCGAAGACGTAGCTGTAACGCTCGGCGAGCGAGACGGTGTCGTAGAGATCGGTGAGGCCTGCGGCTTCGAGGATGTGGATGGTCTCGGAGAACTCGAAGTCGTTGAGGTCGCCGAGGACCACCACGTTCGCGTTGGGATCGATGTCGCGAATCTGCTGAACGAACCCGGCCTCGATCGTCGCCTGCTGGTGCCGCTGCACCTCGGATGAGCGCGTCGGCGGCTGGAACCGTCCGGTGAGCGGCTGGTCGCCGCCCTTCGAGTTGAAGTGATTCGCGATGACGTACAGGCGCTGCCCGTTGAAGAGGAATTCCGCCGCAAGAGGCTTCCGGCTGGAGTTCCAGGCGGTGTTCGTCGGATCGATGCGACCTGGGCTGAAGGACAGCTGTGCGGTCCCGCCGGCGTCCGTCACGGTCGTCGCGGTGGTCGAGTCTCCGCCAGGCCGATCGACGAACGAGAGTCCGCGATCCGTTCGGAACAGGAAGATCTGCCGGATGTTCCCGCCCGGCTCGCCGCCGTCGCGATCGTTGACCGGGTTGATCTGCCGATAGGAATACGTCGGTCCGCCGGCGGTGCTGATCGCCGTGATGAGGTTGCCGATCGTGACCGATGGATCGACGACGCCGTTATCAGTGGCACCGTTGTTGTCCTGGACCTCCTCGACCGCGATGAGGTCCGGGGACTTCATATTGTTCACGATCAACGTGGCGAGAGTGTCGAACTTCGCCGCACCGTCGCCCGGATCGAGGTTCTGCACGTTGAACGTCGCGACCGTGAGCTCGTTCACGGTCGGCAGCGCCGTCGTCTCCTTCGTGAGGAGACCGGCGACGCGCGTGGGCGTCTGGGTCAGCTCGACCATGAACAGCCCGAAGTTGTAGTCGACGACCCCGGTCACGAACCCAGCGAAGTGATCACCGACATTGAGGCCACCGGGAATCGGAGCGATCGCGTCGTCGACGATGATCCGCTCGGGATTTCCGTCCTCGTAGCTGTAGAGGATCCCGCCGTGCGCGGTGCGCGGCCCCGCCCAGGAGCCGTTGTCGGGAAGGACCGGGATCTCGTTGAACGAATTCGTGGGACCGACGATCACCGGGTCGTTGATCTGAACGAGCATCCCCTCAAGCGATTCGTAGAAGTCGAGACCGTCACTCGCAGGATCGAACACGCCGCTTGTCTCGACGTCACCGGTGCTCGCGTCGTCTTCGATAACAGACGTCGGTGGCATCCGCCCGCCGGTGCCGATGACGGTCGCTGACGGGAGCGCGTTGGCATGCGAGAGGACCGTGATCTTTGGAGAGGCGAGCTCGGTCGTGGTCAAGTTCGCTGTCGTGACACCGCCCGGACGGAATTCGCTGACCGTCGCCCTGACGCGAACGGCGTCCCCGATGCTGACGGAGGTCGGCGCGCTAGTGGTGAACACGAAGATTCCCTCGGACGTGGCGGGGTCGGAATCGGGATTTGGATCCTGCAGGTTGAAGCCGTTGGTCCGCTTCGCGGTCACGATCCCGGGAACGTTGCCGAGGGTCTGTCCGTTGAGCGGCGAGATGTGCGCCGCGCCCTGGATGTCGTGGATGAACGTCGGCGGTGGCGGTGGCGCCTCCGTCATGAAGCTGAAGACGAAGTTCGCGGACATGTTGTTTGGCGGATCGAGCGTGTCCTGGTCCGTGACCTCCGACGCGAGG
>Ga0307282_10000696_pt1 | contig 11129 bp, 12 predicted proteins | sample ER_DNA_121_FD_194475 | JGI IMG/M metagenome (GOLD analysis project Ga0307282, IMG submission 194475) | Bulk soil microbial communities from the East River watershed near Crested Butte, Colorado, United States - ER_DNA_121 | ecosystem: Environmental > Terrestrial > Soil > Floodplain | place...
CCTGCGATCGCGGTGATGGCCTCATCCGACATCCGCACCTATATATAGGAGACTTAGCCAGACCGCGGTGTGCGAAGCGCTCGACGTTCGTTAGCATCCCGTGATCAGGTCGCAGGGGAGGCTCGCCATGAGGTTTCGTTTGTTCGCCCTCACCGCCGCTGTCGCGGTACTGCTGGCCGCGTGCGGCGGCGGCACTCCGGGTGCCCAGCCATCGGCTTCCACAGGGCCGAAGGCGGATATCAAAGTGGGCCTCGCGATCTCGCTCACCGGCGCCGCGAACATCTACGGGCCGGCGCAGCAGAACGGCGCCAAGCTCGCAATGGAGCAGATCAACGCGGCCGGCGGGATCGGCGGCGCGAAGATCGCGCTCGTCGTCGAGGACGACGCGTCCGCTCGCGACCAGGGCATCACCGTGTTCCGCAAGCTCATTAACGACGACAAGGTCGCGGCGATCCTGGGCCCGACGCTCTCCGGCGTCGCCGCCGGCGCGCATCCGGTCGCGCAGCAGGCCGGCACCCCGGTCGTCGCGATCTCGAACACCGGTGTCGGCATCGTCGGCAAGTGCGACTACGGCGCGTGCGACTGGATCTTCCGCGCGTCACTCGGCGAGGAGACCGCGCTTCCGGCGGCGCTCAAGGCGGCCAAGGACAAGCTGTCTCTAAAGAAGGTCGTGCTCATGTTTGAGAGCGACCAGAAGTTCGCGTCGGACGGCGCGGAGATCTTCAAGAAGGCGGCGGCGGACAATGGCATCACGATCGCGCGAACGATTCCGTACAAGACCGCCGACGTCGACTTCTCCGCCTTCGTCACCCAGGCGAAAGGCGAGAGCCCCGACGCGATACTCGCTTCGGGGCTCGCCGGGACGGCCTCGAAGGTGCTCATCGAGGTAGGAAAGCAGTTTCCGCAGGGTCTCCGCGTCGTCGGCTCCAACGGCTTCAACTCGCCGGCCGTCATCACGGCGGCCGGCGCCGCCGCGCCGAACATGATCGTTGGCACCGCCTGGAATAAGGCGTCGACCGACAAGACGAACACGGATTTCGTGAAGGCCTTCAAGGACAAATACGGCTCGGACCCCGACCAGTTCGCGACGCAGGCATATACGGCGATGATCGTTCTGGCCGACGCGATGAAGCGGTCCGCCAACGCCACCGACAAGGCCGCGCTCAAGAAGGCGCTTGAGGGCACGAAGGACCTCGCGACGCCGCTCGGAGCATTCAGCTTCACCGCGGAGCACGACGTGAAGCAGCCGGTCTTCGTGATGACGGTGAAGGATGGTGCGTTCGTCCCGTTCAACTAATCAATCTCTGGGGTCTTCGTCTAGCCTGACGCGCGTTGGCCGAGCAGCTCTATAACGCGATCTTCGTCGGCAGCATCTACGCGCTGTTCGCCGTCGGTTTCGCGCTCGTCTTCTCCGTCCTCGACATCCTGAACCTCGCGCATCCGGTGGTGTTCATGCTCGGGGCGTTCGTCGCGCTCTTCTTCATGTCGACCTTCGGCGTTCCCGCGGCGCTCGCGGCGGTCGCGGCCTTCGTGCTCACCGGAGCCTTCGGGATCTTTCTTGACCGAATCGCGTTCGCGCCGCTGCGCCGGCGCGGCGCGCCGCCACTCTCGGCGATGATCTCAAGTCTCGGGTTCGCCATCGTTGTGATCAGGCTCATGGAGCTGCGCTACGGGCCGGATCTTGTGAGCTACCCGGCGGGGAGCCTTCCGCAGACCGTGATCCAGATCGGAGACGCGCGCCTGGACGGGCTTCGGCTTCTCATCATCGGGCTCGCGATCATCCTGATGGCCGCGCTCACGTACGTTGTCCGTGCGACGCAGCTCGGGCGCGACATCCGCGCGTTGGCCGAAAATCCGCGCGCCGCTCGGCTCCTTGGCGTCGATGTCGACCGCGCCGTCGCCGCGACGTTCTTCATCTCATCGGGGCTCGGCGGGCTCGCGGGAGCGCTGCTCGGCTTCGCATACAACGCCATCTATCCGCAGATGGGCACGCCGTACGAGCTGAAGGCCTTCACGGTGATGGTCGTTGGTGGGATGGGCAGCCTTCCCGGCGCCGTGCTCGGCGCGTACATCCTCGGCATCGGCGAGATCGCCGCGCTCGTCTTCCTTCCTGCCGAGTTCGCGGAGCTCCGCGATGCCCTGGCGTTCGGTCTCCTCTTCCTCGTACTGGTGATCCGGCCGCGCGGTCTTCTCGGGCACCGCACAGCGGACCGGGCGTAATGGACGCGATCGTCGATTTCTTCCGCGTTTATCAGACGACGATCGGCGTCATCGGCATCAACGCGCTCCTCGCCCTCTCGGTCTGGCTCACCCTCTACGCGGGACAGCTCACGCTCGGCAACGCCGCGTTCATGGCGGTCGGTGCGTATGGCTCGGCTCTGCTCGGGATGCGCGTCGGCGTGCCCTTCCCGCTGGGACTCGCCCTGGGCGCCGCGCTCTCCGCCGCGCTCGCGCTCCCTCTGGGTCTCGCCGTCTTCCGCCTACGCGGCGTCTACCTCGCGATCGCGACGATCGGATTCGGCGAGATCGTGCGCGTCGTCCTGCTGACGCTGCCGTTCACAGGGAAGGCGCTCGGCCTGAACGGCATCCCGCCGATCACGGAGCTCTGGCACATCTATCTGTCGCTGGCGGTGGTCGCCTACGTGTTGTGGCGAGTGCAGCAGTCGACGGTCGGGCGGGCGTGGGCCGCGATCCGCGAGGACGAAGTCGCCGCGGCGAGCCAGGGCATTGCCGTCCGCCGCTACAAGCTCGCCGCGTTCGTTGCCGGGGCGGCGCTCGCGGCGTGGGCCGGTGGCCTCTCAGCGCATCTCAACTTTTCGATCGAGCCGGGTGACTTCGGCTTCACGCGCGCGGTCCAGATCCTCGTCTTCGCGGTGGTCGGCGGAACGCCCAGCGTCGCCGGGCCGATCCTCGGCGCGGCGCTGCTCACCGCGCTTCCTGAAATCCTCCGGCCGCTCAAGGAGTACCGCGACATCTTCGCCGGGCTCATCTTGATGGCCGTGATCATCTATTTGCCGCGTGGGCTGGTGACGCTGGCCGAGCTGCGAAAGACGCGACGCCTGCAGGAGATCGGGGTGGCCGATGTTGCTTGAGTGCGACCGGATCTCCAAGCGCTTCGGCGGGGTTCACGCGGTCGCGGACGTCGACCTCGCGATCGCGCCTGGTCAGGTCTTCGGGCTCATCGGGCCGAACGGCGCCGGCAAGACCACACTCGTCAACCTCATCAGCGGTCACCTCCGCGTCGACAGCGGCGCGATTCGATTCGCCGACGCTGATGTCACCGGCCTCGCGCCGCACGCGCTCACCGGGCGCGGCATCGCGCGAACCTTCCAGGGCGTGCGTCTCTTCAAGGGGCTCACGGTCCTGGAGAACGTGCTCGTCGGGCGGCACGCGCGCATGCGTTCGGACGTACTGCGACGGCTCTGGCCCCGGGGCGCTCCGGACCGCGCCGACCGGGAACGTGCCCGCGAGCTTCTCGAGCGGCTCGGCCTCGGCCTGCCGGACGCTCTTGCTGGTGGCCTCGCGTACGGCGACCAGCGCCGTCTCGAGATCGCACGAGCGCTCGCGTCCGAGCCGCGCTTGTTGATCCTCGACGAGCCCGCCGCAGGGATGAACCCTCCCGAGTCCGCGCGCCTTCGGGAGCTGATGCGCGCACTCGTGGCGGAGGGACTCACGATCGTCCTTATCGAACACGACGTGCGGCTCGTGATGGGCACCTGCGAGCGCGTCGCTGTACTTAACTTCGGGCGGAAGATCGCCGAGGGCACGCCCTCTGAGATCCAGGGGAGTGTGGCCGTGCGCGAGGCCTATCTCGGCGGCGAGGACGCGGCATGAGCAGGGCGCTGCTCGAGGTCGAAGATCTGCGTGTGCGGTATGGCGCGGTCGAGGCGGTGCATGGCGTGTCCTTCGCGGTGAATGCCGGCGAGGTCACCGCGCTCATCGGCGCGAACGGGGCGGGGAAGTCGAGCACGCTCGCCGCGATCAGCGGTCTTGTCCCGGCTGACGGCCGCATCCGATTCGACGGGCGCGACATCGCGGGCGCGCCCGCACATTCGATCGTGCGCGCCGGGATCGTCCAGGTGCCGGAGGGGCGCGAGATCCTGGCGCGGATGACCGTCGAAGAGAACCTCCTCATGGGACTTCGCGGCCGCCACCGCAGGGACCTCTCCTCCGCGTACGAGCGATTCCCGATCCTGCGGGAGCGCCGTGCATTGCTCGCGGGGAGTCTCTCCGGTGGAGAGCAGCAAATGCTTGCGATCGCGCGCGCGCTTCTCGCACGGCCACGACTGCTTCTGCTCGATGAGCCCTCGCTGGGACTCGCCCCGCTGATCGTGAAACGAGTCTTCGACACGCTCGCCGATCTGAAGCGACAGGGCGTCACCATGCTGCTCGTCGAGCAGAACGCACTGCGCGCGCTTCGTCTCGCGGATCGGGCCTATGTGATGGAGCTCGGTCGCCTGGTGATGGACGGGACCGGGCAGGAGCTCCTCCGCGACGAGGGCGTCGCGCGCACGTATCTGGGCGGCTGAACCTAGAGAAAATCCGGCGATGGTCTGTAGGTCAGCTGCCTTAGCTGTGGAGTTTCCCTCGCTAGACAGCAAATCTGCCCAGGACCCCTGTTCGTCCGGCTCAATAACCGCTTAAGGCATGGTCAACCGCGATGCCATCTCCTTGTCCGTTGGTGGTCGGCCTCAGCCGACGCGGGAGGAGAAACATGAGACGACTCGTGGTCACCTTCGCTATAACCGTCGCACTGACGCTTGCGACGGCGTTACCTGGACGAGCCTTTGGTTTGACCCAAGCGACGGTTAACTGCACCGACGGCACAAGCTTCAGCGCCAGCGTCAATGCGGACACGCTTACCGGGCTGCAGCAGGCCCTCGAGGCGATGACGCTCTATCCCGCGGGCCTCAGCTGCACGCTCAGCACCGCTCCGGTCCTGACCGCGATCGGCGGCGTCGCCGCCGCGTGGGAGTCCAGCGGATTCGTCGTGGGGGGTGGACGCTTCCAGATGGACTGCCCGAGCGGCGGCGGTACCTTCTGGACGAACTTCGGTCTCAGTGCGCACAACGAGAATGGCACTACAACCGGCGCTGTAAAAAGCGGCACCTTCAACCTCTCCATCCCCGATGGGCCGACCCAGTGCGTCGGCCCGAGCAACTTCACCTCGAAGCCCTACTGCCTGGTCATCGCGAACGAGCCACCCGGGCCGCCGTCATCGCCGTGGTACGCGTGGATCAACGCGACTGTCGGCGAGGTCCACGGCGACTTCTTCACCAACGTCGCCGGCCTCCGGCCGGGGAGCGACAACAACGGCGTCGCGGTGAAGGACACGGGAAATCCGGGCCAGCAAACGATCGGCCCCGATCGGATCTCACCGCGCCCGTTCAAGACCTCGTGCCCGTCCACAGGGGATCCGGCCCCGGACGCCACCTTCGGGTGGCATGACTTGACGAACGGGAACATCACGATCCACCCGCAGTCGTAGCTGAAGCTGCAGAACATCGCACGCTATACACGAAGGGGCGGCCGTTCGGCCGCCCTTTCACTTACGCGGCCGAGGCGACCTCTTCGCGAAGGACCGGCGCGACGCGGCTCGCGATCAGATCGATGGCGCTCATCAGCTTCAGATGGGGCAAAGATGCGCCGTTCATCATGAACGTGATACGGGAGATTCCTCCCAGAGCTTCGCTGTGTCGGAGGATCTTCGCGGCAACCTCGTCGGGGGTGCCGACCAGCAGGGCGCCGTTGGGCGTGAGCTGAGCCTCGAACTGGGCGCGCGTGATGGGTCCCCATCCGCGCTCCTTCCCGATCGTCGTGAACGCGCGGGCGTATCCAGGGAAGAAGTCGTCGGCGGCCTGCTGCGCCGTCGGTGCGACGTAGCCAAGACTGTGGACGCCGACCTTCAATCGATCAGGTGAGAATCCGGCTCGCCGGCCTGCCTCGCGATAGAGATCGACGAGCGGCCGGAAGCGCCGCGTCTCGCCGCCGATGATGGCCACCATCAGCGGAAGGCCAAGCGAGCCAGCGCGTGCGAACGACTCCGGCGTACCGCCCACCCCGAGCCAGATCGGCAAAGGATTCTGCAGTGGCCGCGGGTAGACCCCCTGTCCAGTCAATGCGGCCCGGTGCCGGCCGGACCAGTGCACGTGCTCGTCCTCGCGGATCTTGAGCAGGAGATCGAGCTTCTCCGCGAACAGCGAGTCGTAGTCGTCGAGATCGAGGCCGAACAAGGGAAAAGCTTCGATGAATGAGCCGCGGCCGACGACCATCTCAGCGCGCCCCTGCGAAATTAGGTCGAGCGTCGCGAACTGCTGGAACAACCGCACCGGATCGGCCGCGCTTAGGACCGCCACCGCGCTCGTCAGGCGAATCCGCTTTGTCCGTGCCGCGGCGGCTGCCAGGATCACGGCCGGCGCCGAGTCCAGGAACTCCTTGCGATGGTGCTCGCCGACCCCGAATACGTCGAGGCCGACCTGATCGGCGTGTTCGATTTCTTCCAGCAGATCGCGCATACGATCCGCCTGACTGACCGCGACGCTGGTCTCCGTTAACGCTGCTGCGAAGCTATCGATGCCAATTTCCATATCGCAAGTCAGAACAAGACTTTTCGCCGAGTTGTTCCCAGAACTGCCCGGTTTTTCGCGTCCTAGACACTTAGGGCTGTGCCGCAACTCGCCCGAACCAGCCCGTGGTGGGCGGCCCTCGGTGGCATTGGCGCATCGTTCCTCGCCACCGCAGTCATATTCACTTTGCTTCTGCCGGCCACCTTGGTCGATTTCGCTCCGCTCAGCCGCGAGCGCGCGTTCGAGTGGTCCGGTCTCGCGGGGAGCGCGGCCGCGATCGTCGTAGCGCGGATCTCCGGAGGCTGGCGCGCCTTGACGATCGTCGGCCTGTGGTTCGGCGCCGTGCTCGTGTACGCGATCTCGCAATCCATCCAGACGTACGACGCATGCCTGCGGGAACTCTGCCCGTTTGGCGACTATCCGACGTCGCACCTTGACGCCGTGATTCGCCAGTGGCCCGCCGCGGCCGGAGCGGTGCTCGGTCTGATCGCGTCGGCGCGTAGGTGGTCCACAAGCACCGGGACGAACGCGCTGCTCGAGGCCGCAGGGGCACTCGCGATCAGCAGCGGGGTGGTCGCGGTGATCTTTAGATTCAGCGACGCGAGGGCCGGACCCATCGCGGTGCTCGGGGAGGCTTCGGCGCCGATGTTCATCGCGTTGTTCATCGGCTGTCTGGCAGCGGCCGCCCTGGTGATTGGAATCCGCTCGGAAACCCCGCTTCTGAGCGGCGCGCGGTTCGCGGCCGTCGCTGTCGCGGTCGAGGCGCCTCATGTCGTCGCGTACGCGTTCGAGCGTGGCCCGCGCGAGCTCAAGGGCCCGGTCTTGATCGCGGTCATCCCGCTTGCGGCGGCCGTCGGCGTCGCCCTCGTCGGCGCCAGCTTGGCGCGGTTGCTCCGTTCACCTCACCCGCGGTAGCCGCCCCAGCATCGCCAGTCCGGCGATCAGTCCGGCTCGAGAACCTCGGTGGCCGCCTGGTATGTGCCGAGCGGCTGGATCCATTCGCAGCACGTGCGCATGAGCGCGAGCGCTTCTTTCGCGGGCCACGCGGTCGGGTCGCCCTCGAAGTCGAGGTAGAAGACGTAGTCCCACGGCGCGGAGCGGCTCGGCCGCGACTCGATCTTGCTGAGCTGGAGCCATGCGGTCGCGAAGGGTTGGAGCGACCGAACCAGCGCACCCGGAAGGTTCGCGGTCTTGTACACGAGGCTCGTCTTCGTGGGTCCCTTGCGAAGCACGGCCGGAATGCGATCGGCTATCTCGCGATCCGTCGCCGCGGCGACGGCGAAGAAGCGAGTGAAATTGTCGGTCGACGTCTCGATCGATTCTTCGAGGACGTCCAGACCGTAGCGCTCCGCGGCACGCCGGCTCGCGACGGCTGCCACCGCGGGATCCTTCAGCTCGGCGACTTCGGCTGCCGCCCCCGCCGTATCGAACGCGACCTCCGGCCGGATCTTGTGCAGCCGTAGGAAGTCTTCGACCTGGGCGAGGGCCTGCGGGTGCGACCGCGCCACGCGGATGTCTTCGAGACGCGCGCCGCGCACGCCGAGCAGGCAATGCCGAACGCGAACGATGATCTCGGCGACGACCTTCGCGCCGCTGTGCTGGCGCAGCAGGTCGTACACGTCGGCGACCGAACCGGCGTGCGTGTTCTCCACGGGCACGACCGCGGCGTCGACCTCGTGCGCCTCGAGCGCCGCGAACACCTCGGCGAATGTGCGGCGCGGCAGCAGAGCCGCCCCGGGGAACAGCGCCGCGGCCGCTGCCTCCGAGAAGGCGCCCGCGAGACCTTGATAGGCGATGCTCGTCAGGGGTAGACCGCCGTGCGCCATTCCGGATGCGCCTTGTCGTCACCGTGCGCGATCCCGAAGTAGACCTCACCGATCTTCTTCGCGATCGGACCGATCTGACCTTCGCCAACCTGGCGCCCGTCGATCTTCACGCACGGAGCGACCTGCGCGCCCGTTCCGCAGAAGAAGACCTCGTCCGCGACGTAGAGCTCGGTGCGGTCGATCTGACGCTCCTGAACGAGAATGCCGAGCTCCGCCGCGATCTCCAAGATCGAGTCGCGCGTGATGCCCTCGAGGATGTCGTCCGTCACCGGCGGCGTGACGAGCGCCCCCTCGCGCACCATGAAGATGTTCGCGCCGCCACCCTCGGAGACGTGCCCGTCGGCCGTGAGGAAGATCGCCTCGTCGGCTTCGTAGTCATGCGCCTCATCGACGGCGAGTGCGGTGTTGATGTACGCGCCGCTGAGCTTGGCCCGCGCCGGGATCGCGTCGTCGGAGATGCGGCGCCAGCTCGCGGTTCGCGCGGCGAGCCCGCCGGTCGGCAGATAGGCGCCGAGCGGGAACGCGTACATGCCGAAGCCGTCCCGTAGTCCCTGGAGCGCGACCTTCACCGACCGCGCCGCCTTGAACGCGAGCGGCCGCACGTACACGTCGCTCTTGAAGCCGTTCTTCCGAAGAAGCTCGAGCGTGATCTCGCAGAGGGCCGCGGGATCGCCCGGCAGCGCGATGCGCATGATGCGCACGGAGCGCGCCATGCGCTCGAAGTGCTCGCGGAGCCGAAAGACGTAGAGCTGTTCCTGTGCCGGGTTCCAGTAGGCGCGGATTCCTTCGAACACACCTGTCCCGTACTGCAGCGCGTGCGTCGCGATCGAGACCTTCGCGTCGCCGAGCGGCGTGAACTTCCCATCGAGATAGGCCACGCCGGTCTCGGGAATCTCCTGTCCGACCGCCGCGACCTCGTTCAGCCGTTGCTGCACCGTGCTCGCCATGCGACACCTCCTGAAAACAAAAGACCTCCCATTTCGGGAGGCCTTCACGCTGCCGGGCGCATGAGAACGCGAACGCTAGGCGCTGGCTCTGTGGCAGTCAAGGTCACACGCGACCGATCACTTCTTCGCGCTGCCACACGCGGCGCGCGAGCTCGAGCGCGAGTACGTCGACGACCACGAGTCCGACGCCGAGCGCGAGGAGCGGCCAGCCCTCGCCCAGCTGCGAGGCCACGAATCCGAGGCCGGCGAACACTGCCGCGGAGAGCGCGATCACGACCCCGGCGATCTGCTGCGCGGCCCGGCTCGATTTCACGCGGGCGGCGACGATCATCGTGATGCTGCCCGTCGTGACCAGATAGAGCAGCGACAGGACGACGATCGCGTACAGCAGCTCCAGTGTCAGGGCGTGGGCGACTCGCGCGGCGCCGTAGCGATACGCGGCGAGTGCGTAGCCGGCGGCGAGCGTGACGACGCAGGCGATCATCACCGGCACGACCATCCCGACGAGCTTTCCGAGGACGATGTCGAAGTCCCGGATCGGCGCGGCGAGGAGGGGGACAAGCGTCCCGTTCTCCTTCTCGGCCGAGAACGTCGCGGCGATGAGCGCGACTCCTGAGAGCGCCGGGAAGAACACGCTCTGGAGCGCGAGTCCGACGAGCGTCAGGTCGCCGGCCGGTCCGGCGGGGATCCCGCGATTCGAGAGGACGAAGAAGAGCGGAATCACCACGAAGATGCCCGTGCGGAGGAGCGAGGTGCGATCGAGGAAGACTTCCCAGCGGATCTCCCGCCACGCGATGAGCCACCACTTCATCGGCGGGCCTCCGCGAGGATGCTGAGGTACGCATCTTCGAGCGAGCGCTCTTCGGCCGACAGCGAGACGACCCGCATGCCGGCATCGAGAAGCGCGCGCAGAGCCGCCGGATTCACCGACGCCGGGTCGTCCGCGTCGAAGCGGAGCGCGGTGAGCCCGTCACGCGCGCTCGCGTTCTCGGCCGGGATGCCCGCGCGGGCGAGCGCTTCCCTCGCGATGACGGGATCTCCGGCGAACGCGACGGTGTAGCTCGGCCGGCCGGCCGCGCGGACGTCGGCGGTCGCGCCGGTGCGGAGGACCTTGCCCTTGTAGAGGACGACCACGCGGTCGGCGATGCGCTGCGCTTCGTCGAGGTCGTGTGTGGTCAGCAGGATCGCGCGGTGGCGCGCGCGGAGCGAGATGATGAACGCGCGCAGCATCTTGGACATCTCCGGGTCGAGCGCGGTCGCGGGCTCGTCGAGAAGCAGGACCGGCGGATCGTGCACGAGGGCTCGCGCGATCGCGACCTTCTGCCGCATGCCGCGGGAGAACGTCGCGAGCTTGCGACTGAAGACGTCGTCGAGCCCGAGAAGCTTCGCGAGCTCCGCGGACCGCACGTCGGGGCGCGCGACGTCGTACAGCCGCGCGAAGAAACCGAGATAGGCCCGCAGGGTCATGCGTTCGTAGAGCGATGGCTGATCGGTCACGAAGCCGCATCGCGCGCGCACGGCGTTCGCGTCCTTTTGCACCGAGATGCCGTCGACCTGGACCTCGCCCTTACTCGGCGCGAGGATCCCGCCGATGATCCGGCTGGCGGTCGTCTTGCCCGCGCCGTTGGGCCCGAGGAGCGCGACGATCTCACCCGGGTGGACCTCGAACGAGACGTCGTCGAGGGCCATGGTCCCGTTGAAGCGGCGCGTGAGGTGCCGCACGTCGATCACTCGTCGAGCATACGTGCGTTATGAGCTAGCTTTTGTTGGAGGTGGATGTCGTTCTGTCG
>Ga0307282_10000699_pt1 | contig 11114 bp, 11 predicted proteins | sample ER_DNA_121_FD_194475 | JGI IMG/M metagenome (GOLD analysis project Ga0307282, IMG submission 194475) | Bulk soil microbial communities from the East River watershed near Crested Butte, Colorado, United States - ER_DNA_121 | ecosystem: Environmental > Terrestrial > Soil > Floodplain | place...
GCACAGGAGTTTTTAGTGGACACTCGGCGTGGATGTGCCGATATAGGGCTCGTACCGTTACAGCACCCTCGCCAATCCCGGCACCGCGCACCGCAGGGATCATTCATATTCTGTGCAATTTTCTTCGGGCACTCGACAGTAAGTTTATCGAGCCAATCGATGAGCTTGGCATCGCGGCCACGCTAACGAATGAGACGGGGTAGGATATAGCGGCCATCCCGCCCGCATTTCTCACAAGTGAGGCGCACCACATCGAGCTTGCCGATGAGATCGCTGAGGATGATTGCGCCTTCTCGGGACGAAACCTGCTGTTGCCCAAAGCGGGCAAACAATCAGATCGCCGTCTTCAGGTCTTTGCTGGCGCGGAAGGCAACCTTCTTGCTGGCCTTGATGTGGATTGCTTCACCCGTCGCAGGATTGCGGCCCATGCGAGCAGCACGACTCCGCACCTGTAGGATTCCGAGCCCGGGGATTCTCACCCGCTCGCCCTTCTTCAGATGTTTGGTGATCATGCCAATGAGTTCTTCCACCATTTCCAAACTCTGCTTTTTGGCGATCTGATGTTGCTCTGCGAGCGCGTAAGCGAGATGCTTGGTGGTAATCGCCTTGGGGGCCGAAGGCTTGGCTGGCGTTGCCATGTCCATCATGGGCGTGTGCTCCTTATTTGCACTATGCACCGTGGCCCTAGCCCTATGAGATTCGTGGGCATCCGGCAAAGTTCTCGGCGCATAACCGCGGGCGCATAGGACGGCCACGGCTAGGGCAATGCGGGCTGCCTTTGGTACCCCTGCGGTACCCCAGCATGTTTTAAGGGCCTAGTGGCCCCCCAGAAGTCTCTAATTTTCTTGTCGATTTCGAACAGTACATGACCGAGCCCCAGCCGGTCATCGCGGTGGCCCATTCGATGGCGTGCATGCCGATATTGGCGCGCCGTCGACGCCGACGACCCCATGGTTGCCACGCCTCGCCTCCAGCACCCGCAGAGCTAGCTCGATTTCCACCGGATCAAAAGTGGCGGTCTCGAGGAGCTGGCTGCCGACGCCGTCGGCAACGTCGGCGCCGGGGGCGACGGCGCCACCCCCGGCGACGGCACCATTACCCCCGCCAATTTTGCTGCCGTCGCCAATGCCGCCAATTCTATTGCCGTCAATGTTCGTAATGCCACTGTCGCCAATGCCGCTAATTTTGCTGCCGTCGTTTCAACGCCATTGTCGCCGATGCCACCACCGCCAATTCTACCGTTGCCAATGCCGCCACCGCCGACGATGTCGCCTAGGCCACCGCCGCCGGCGGTCCGTCCACTCATGCGATAGTCGAACCGGTTGGTGATCATCGTGCCGTGATTGGTTGCGGCCAGCACGAAGGCGAGCTTGCGTCCGACGTTGCGCATGACGATCTCCTGAGGGACGAGCGGGGACAACACGAACGGGCCGCGCGAAACACATGCATAGGGTAATACCGCCCGCGGCCGTGTACAGATTGAGCGCAAATGACGGTTCAGTGACGCGTCGGCCCGCAGGAACGGGGTTCCATAACCAGACGTTTCCTTGCGGACTGTAGGAGGGAGCCATGAGCGCAAACATTGGCGATATTACGCAGGCCGACATTCGCGCGGCGGCCGGCGTGAACGACGCGATGTTGGCCATCGGCCGCATCCTTATCGCGATCATCTTCGTCAGCTCCGGCATCGAAAAATTCATGGATCTCGGCGCGACCGCATCTGCGATCGGCGCGAAAGGCCCGCCCTATGCGAACGTGCTCGCCGTTTTGACGGCGATCGTGGAAGCGGGCGGCGGTCTTCTGATTGTTTTCGGCTGGCAGACCCGGCTTGCCGCGCTGGCGCTCGCGATCTTCAGCGCCGTCGCCGCATATTATTTTCACGACTTCTGGAACCAGCCGCCGGGGTCGGAACACACCAACAACATGATTCATTTCATGAAGAACGTCAGCATCATCGGCGGCTTCCTGATGCTGTGCGCGGTCGGCGCCGGACGCTATTCGCTCGACGGTTCCTGCATCCGTCCGGAATATCTGAGATCCTGATCGCTAGCGCAGTTGCATGGCCCGCCAGATGCGCTCCGGCGTGGCGGGCATCTCGATATGGGTGACGCCGAACTCGGACAGCGCATCGACCAGCGCATTTGCCACGGCGGGGAGCGCGCCGACGCAGCCGGCTTCGCCCGCGCCCTTGACGCCGAGCGGATTGGTCTTGGTCGGCACCGGATTGCTCTCGACCTCCATGTCGCAGAAATCGTGCGCATGCGGCATCGCGTAATCCATGAACGAGGCGGTCACCAGTTGCCCCGCGTCGTCGAAGTGGATGTCCTCCATCAATGCCTGGCCGGCGCCCTGAGCGATGCCGCCATGCACCTGGCCGTGCAGCAGCAGCGGGTTGAGCACGGTGCCGAAATCGTCCACCACGCTGTAGCGGGTTATGTCGACCTTGCCGGTGTCGCGGTCGATTTCCAGTTCGCAGATGTGGCAGCCGTTCGGATAATTATTGACGGGCGCGATGTAGACAGCGGTTGCAAACAGTCCCGGCTCCATGCCTTTCGGCAAGTTGGACATATCGTGTGCGGCCGTCGCGATCTCCTTGACCGATAAAGTGCGGTTGGTCTTGTTGGTCGAAAAGACGCCTTCGTCGAATTTGAGATCGCTTTCGTCGACCTTGAGCATGTACGCGGCAATGGCGCGGGCCTTGGTCACTACTTTTTCGGTCGCGAGATGGAACGCGGAACCGGCGAGCGTCGCCGAACGTGAACCGCCTGTGCCCTCGCCATAAAAGACCTGGTCGGTGTCACCCTGGATATATTGTGTCTCGCGAGGGTCGAGGCCGAGGCGATCGCAGACCAGTTGCTTGAACACGGTCTCGTGTCCCTGGCCTTGCGAGTTCGAACCGGAGAAGAGGATCAGCGAACCGGAGCGATCGAAACGCACCTCCGCGCCCTCGGTGCTCGGCGCGCCGGCGCGCTCGATCGTGTTCGACATGCCGAACCCGAGCAGCTTGCCGCGCTTGCGCGCTTCCGCCTTGCGCGCCTTGAGGCCCTTGCGGTCGGACAGTTCAAGCGCGAGGTCCATGTTCTTCTCGAACTCGCCGCTATCATAGGTAAACGTCAAACCCGTTTTGAAAGGCATGGCCGAGGGTGGCACGTAGTTGCGCCGCCGCAGTTCGGCCGGATCCATCTTCATCTCGGCGGCCGCCAGATCGACCATGCGCTCGATGACATAGGCCGCCTCGGGGCGCCCGTTGCCGCGATAGGGCCGCATTGGATTCGTGTTCGAAAAAACCGCCGTTATGTCGACGTGAATCGCCGGCGTACGGTAGACGCCGGCCAGCGTGCCGGCATTGAGCACGAAAGCGGGCATCGAGTGCTGGAGATAGGCGCCGATGGCGGCAAACGTCTTCACTCGCAAGGCAAGAAAATGCCCCTCGCTGTCGAGCGCAAATTCGGCCTCCGTGACATTGTCGCGCGCTTGCGCGTCGCTCAGAAAGGCTTCCGTCCGCGTGCTGATCCATTTCACCGGCCGGCCTGTGAGCTTCGAAGCGAGCAACACCAATGGCGTCTCGTTGAAAATCGGTGTCTTCATCCCGAAGCTGCCGCCGGTATCGCCGGTGACAATGCGTATCTTGCTTTCCGGCACCTTGAGCACCTTCGCAAGCTCGGTGCGCGTCGGATGCGGCCGCTGCATGGGCGTATAGATCATGTAGCGACCATCAGCGGCATTGTAGTCGCCGACGGCGCCGCGCGGCTCCATGGTAGCCGCGGTAACCCGATTGATGACAAAGCGATGCCGCACGATATGGCTCGCGCGCGAAAAAGCGGCATCGACCGCCGCCTTGTCGTCGCCGATCAGCTCGACAAAGCAGATGTTGTCGGGGCAATCGTCCCACACGCGCGGTGCGCCTGGCTTCGGCGCCTCGGCCGTCGAGGTGACCGCAGGCAATTCCTCGTAGTCGACCTGGATGAGCTCTGCCGCATCCTGCGCCTGCGCCACCGTCTCGGCCACGACGAACGCGACATAGTCGCCGACCCAGCGCACGCGGTCTTCCGCGAGGATCGGATAACGCGCCTTGTACATCGGCGAGCTGTCGCGCCGCTTGAGACCGCCCGGTACCGGGAGATCGCCATAGCCGGCTGCTTTCACGTCTGCCGCAGTCAGCACAGCCAGCACGCCGGGCGCCGCTTTCGCGGCCTTGATATCAATCGACTTTATCTTTGCGTGAGCATACGGCGATCGCAGCACGACACCGTGGGTCATCCCCGCTAGTTTGATGTCATCCGTGTAGCGGCCGCCGCCGCGGATCAACCTCGGATCCTCGAAACGCGACACGCCTTGACCGATGGCGAACTCACCCATGGAAATTTCAACCTGTCGAATTCATGTGCCACCGGGCCGGTGACGAGGAGGGTAGAGTGCCCTTATCGCGTCAACCCGCTTTGAGTTTTTCCGCCACGCGCGGGGCAAAATAGGTCAGCACGCCATCGCAGCCGGCGCGCTTGAATGCGGTCAGACTTTCGATCATGGCGCGTTCGCCATCGACCCAGCCGTTCTCCGCCGCCGCCATGATCATCGCGTACTCGCCGGACACCTGATAGGCAAAGGTCGGCATTGCAAAAGTCTCTTTCACGCGCTGGATGATATCGAGGTAGGGCAGGCCAGGTTTGACCATGATCATGTCGGCGCCTTCCTGGATGTCGAGTGCGACTTCGCGCAAGGCTTCGTCCGAATTGCCGGGGTCCATCTGATAAGTGCGCTTGTCGCCGGTCAGCGTCTTGGAAGATCCCACCGCGTCGCGGAACGGCCCGTAGAAAGCCGAGGCATATTTCGCCGCATAAGACATGATGGAGACGTCGGTGAAATTGGCGGCATCGAGCGCCTTGCGGATTGCGCCGACGCGTCCATCCATCATGTCGGATGGAGCGATGATGTCGCAGCCGGCTTCCGCCTGCACCAGCGCCTGCTTCACCAGGACTGCGACGGTCTTATCATTGAGGATGACGCCGTCGCGCAACAGCCCATCGTGTCCATGACTGGTGAAGGGATCGAGCGCGACATCGCACAGAATGCCGACGTCCGGCACTTCTTTTTTGATGGCGCGAATGGCGCGGCAGACGAGATTGTCCGGGTTGAGCGCTTCGCTTCCGGTGTCGTCGCGCAGGCCCGGATTGGTATAGGGGAACAGTGCAATGCAGGGGATGGCCAGCTGGGCCGCCCGTTCCGCTTCGCGGACAATGCCGTCGATTGACAGGCGCTGCACACCGGGCATGGACGGAACGGGGGTGTTGTTGCCGTCGGTCACGAACAACGGCCAGATCAGGTCGTCGGTCGTAAGCACGTGCTCCCGCACCATGCGTCGCGCCCATTCGGCGCGCCGGTTGCGGCGCATGCGTATCGTGAGGTCGAGAGGGGCGGCATCGGAGGTCTCGCGTGCCTCCTGCTCGACAGGCACGAAGCCGATTTTCCGCTCCAAAGGTCGGCCGAATTTTATGGCCATCAGGGCACTCCCGGCGCTCTTTTAGCTGGTCTCATGCGGCCCCGCTACCCGTTGCCGCCGCTCCATCTCCACCCCCGCTTCGAGGCTCTCCTTGTCGCGATAGATTGAGGCGACCGCCAGGACACGGCCGCCCAATTTGTAGCGCACGACGCAATCGCGCTTCATCACGTCGCCCTCGATGTCGATCGTGTCCCATATCTCGGCGTGCCCGACATAGTTGATCGGAACATCGTAGTGTTGGCTCCAAAAGAACGGCGCCAACCGGAATGGCGTTTGTACTCCCATCATGTTGAGCGCAGCGTTTTGACCCTGCCGCTCGGCAACGACCCAGTGCTCGACGCGAATGCGCTCGCCCGAAATGGGATCGGGCCAGCGCGCGATGTCGCCAGCCGCGTAGATGCCGGGCGCGCTCGTTTCCATGCAGTCGTTCACCATCACGCCTTTGTCGATCGCAAGGCCGGCTTTCTCGGCGAGAGCAAGGCGCGGGCGCACGCCGACCCCGACCACCACCAGATCACAATCGAGCGTGCCGCCGCTTTTGAGTGTCGCGCGCTTTCCTTCGATGACGCTGACGGTGTCTTCAAGGTGAAATTTGACGCCATGCTCTTCGTGCAGCGCCCGGATAAAATCGCCAAGCTCCGGCCCGAACACACGTTCGAGCGGCCGTTTCTCGGGCGCCACCACGTGAACCTCGATCTCGCGAGCGCGCAGCGCCGCGGCAGCTTCGAGGCCGATGAAACTCGCGCCGATTACCACCGCGCGTTTGGCCGACTTGGCTTGAGCGATAATTGCGCGGCAGTCGGCAAATGAACGCAACGTATAGACATGAGGTTGATCCGCGCCCGGGATGGGAAGCTTCACCGGCTCGGCACCGGTTGCCAGGAGCAATTTGTCGAATTTGATCTTGCTGCAATCACTTAAGATCAATTCCTTGCCTTTGGCATCGAGCGCCGTGACTTCGGTTTTCAATTTGAGGTCGATTTTGTTTTCGGCGTACCAATCATCGCCGCGCAACGGCAGCCAGTCTTCCGGTGCGCTGCCCGCAAGATAATCTTTCGAGAGATTGGGCCGGTCGACCGGTGCCGCGTCATCATTGCTGAGCATTGATATGTTTCCGGCGAAACCGTGCCGCCGCAGCATGTCCGCCGCAGCGAAGCCCGCTGCACCACCGCCGACGATGACAAAGCGTTCATTGCCCGATGCGGTCTTCTTCGCAGCGGGCTGGGTCTTCTTGCTTCCGACGAATATCTTGCCGCCTCGTTCTCCGACCGACCAGCAGGTCACCGGGGACAAGGCCGGCGCCGCAATGGCTTCGCCGGTCCGCAGGCTGAAGTGTGCATGGTGCCACGGGCAGCGGATCGTCTCACCCACGAGCAGGCCGTCGGCGAGGGGGCCGTGGTAGTGCGTACAATGCGCCGAAATCGCGAAGAGCTTGCCGCCTTGACGCACCAGCAGGACCTCCTCATCACCGACTTGACCGCTCAGCATCGCTCCCTCGGCGAGGTCGGCGGCCGGGATGCCGGATGAAAGGTCGGGCCCGCCGGGCTTCTTCTCCTCAGTCGACATGGTGTCCTCCGTGAGCGCTTGCGCCTGGTCCTGTCGTTTAGATGCTTGAGCCGCCGGAAAATTCCAGCATATGCCATAAATGCCTGAAGGGCCGCCCGGTTGCCGCGATCCGGCTTCGCTTGCTAAGCCGCTTGGACCAAGGCGGGGCTATCCATGGATTTCGAGCTGTCCGAGGAACAACGTGCGTTTCAGGCCACGGCCCGTTCATTTGCGCGCGATGAAATGATGCCGCATGCGCGTGACTGGGACGAAAACGAGATCTTTCCGGTCGACAGCATGCGCAAGGCGGCAACGCTCGGCTTTGGCGGTATTTACGTAAAGGAGGATGTCGGCGGCTCTGCGCTCAGCCGTCTCGACGCTGCGCTGATCTTCGAGGAGCTCGCGCAGGGCTGCACGTCCACCGCAGCCTATATGTCGATTCACAATATGGCGGCGTGGATGATCGATGCCTTTGGCAGTACCGAGGCACGCAGGAAATTTCTTCCGAAGCTTTGCACGATGGAGCATTTCGCAAGTTATTGCCTGACGGAACCGGACGCGGGTTCGGATGCGGCAAGCCTGAGCACGCGCGCGCGGCGCGACGTCGAGCACTATGTGCTCGACGGCACAAAGGCATTCATTTCCGGTGGCGGCGTTTCGGACATCTACGTCGTGATGGCACGCACGGGGGAGGCAGGCCCACGCGGTATCTCGTGCATTGTAGTTGAAAAGGGCACGTCGGGTCTCTCGTTCGGTGCGCCGGAGAAAAAGCTCGGCTGGAAGACCCAGCCGACAGCAATGGTCATGTTCGAGAATTGCCGCGTACCGGTCGCGAACCGGATCGGGGCCGAGGGGCAGGGCTTCAAGATTGCGATGGCGGGCCTCGACGGCGGCCGTCTGAACATCGGTGCCTGTTCGATCGGCGGCGCGCAGTTCTGTCTCGATCGCACGGTCGCCTACATGAAACAACGCAAACAGTTCGGCTCGCGCCTTGCGGATTTCCAGGCGCTGCAATTTCGCGTGGCAGACTACGCGACCGAACTCGAGGCTGCCCGGCTGCTTTTGCATCGCGCCGCGGTTGCCGTCGGAGAGGGTGAGCCGGCCGCGACGCGCCTTGCGGCCCAGGCCAAGCGTCTTGCCACTGATACGGGTTTCGACGTGGTCAATGGCTGCCTGCAGTTGCATGGCGGCTACGGATATTTGCGCGATCATCCCATTGAACGCGTCTTGCGCGACGTGCGCGTGCATCAAATACTCGAAGGCACCAACGAGATCATGCGCATGATCGTGAGCCGCGCTATGCTCGGCAACTGAAGGGAGGACACCATGGAACAGCTTCCGCGCCGTTATTTCTCTCGCGAGGACATGCAAAAACGCATCGCCCGGTTCAAGGATCTCAAGGGTTTTGACGGCGGGTTGCCGGACAGCAAGATGCCGGGTTGCGAGCGCACGTTGTTCAACGTGATCGGCTTTCAACCGCCGGAGGGATCCGGCGGAGCGGTGACATCGCCGGTGGGCGACCATGCGGCGCAGCTCGCAGCCATCAAGATCAACGAGGGCTTCAATCTCGGCTACTGCAAGGCCAAGCCCGGCCACGGCCCGGAGATGCACAACCACGACACCAACGAGACGTTCATTCCGATGACCGGTACCTGGCGCGCAAGCTGGGAAAACGAAAAGGGCGAGGTCGAATTCGTAGATCTCGGTCCGCTCGATGTGGTGTCATTTCCTCCCGGCATGATCCGCCGTTTCGAGAATGTCACCAAGGGCGATCCGAATGCGGAATCGATCCTGATGTTCGTGATCGGCGGCGATGGCCCGCGCGCCGAGTTCACCGATCAGGCGATGGAGCGGGTGCAGAAAGCCGGTGTCTGGTCGCCCCAACGTGCGTGAGCGGGGCCGGGCATGAACGCCGCGATGTGGACCGGCGCGCTGGCTCTGGCGACGGCCGCGATCTTTGCCGGCGCGGCCATCTATGTCAGCGTGGCCGAACAACCCGCGCGGCTGAAGCTCGATACGCGGGCGCTGTTGACCGAATGGAAGCCGAGCTACGAGCGCGGCGCAATGATGCAGGCAAGCCTCGCGGTCGTGTCGGGCATGCTCGGGATCATGGCTTTTCTTTTTACCTACGACTGGCGCTGGCTCGTTGGTGCCGCGCTGATCCTTGCACCGTGGCCCTATACGAGGCTCATCATCATGCCCACCAACAAGGTGCTGAAAGCCACGCCACCCGAGCAGGCCAACGATCAGACGCGCGGCCTGGTCGTCCAGTGGGGACGGCTGCATTGGGGCCGCAGCGCGCTCGGATTGCTTGCGGTCGCCGCGTATCTATGGGCGCTCAATTGAGGTCGGCGTGAGCGAAGACGACATTCTGTTCGAGCGACGGGGCGCGGCCGGCATTGTCACGCTCAATCGGCCAAAAGCGCTCAACACCGTCACGCATGAGATGGTACTGGCCTTGCGTGCGCAGCTGACCCGCTGGGCCGACGATCCAGCGGTCACGCGTGTGGTGATCACCGCAGCAAACGGGCGAGCCTTTTCCGCCGGCGGTGACATTCGTGCGCTCTACGATCTCGGCAAAGCAGGTCGCTACGATGAAGCACTGCAATTCTGGCGCGACGAATATCCTCTCAACGCAGCGATCAAGAACTATCGCAAACCTTACGTCGCATTGATCGACGGCATCGCGATGGGTGGCGGTGTGGGCGTTTCCGTGCATGGATCGCATCGGGTTGCCGGTGACCGTTTCTCCTTCGCCATGCCTGAGGTCGGCATCGGCTTCTTTCCGGATGTCGGAGCGACGTGGTTTCTGCCGCGGATGCCGGGCGAGCTCGGAACCTACTGCGCACTGACGGGGGAACGTTTCGGAATCGGTGACGGAATCGCGGGGGGAATTGCCACGCATCGCGTGCCGTCGGCGCGGTTTCCCGCGTTGCTCGAAGGCCTGACGGGCACGGTTCCCGTCGATGCGGTGTTGTCTGCCTTTAACGAGTCAGTGCGGGAACAACCCATCATGGCGCGCCGAGCGGCGATCGATCGGCTTTTCGCCGGCGACATAGTCGAGAACGTCCTCGCCGCCCTTGATCGTGAAGCGATCTCCGGCAGCGCGGAAGCCCAATGGGCGCAAGAAACGGCCGCCGTAATGCGCTCGAAATCTCCCCTCAGTCTCAAGCTGGCGCTGGCCCAGGTGCGGCGCGGAAAATCCTGGGATTTCGAAACGTGCATGCGTATGGAATTCCGCATAGTGTCGCGTGTCATCCATGGACATGATTTTTACGAGGGCGTGCGCGCCGTGATCGTCGACAAGGACAACAAGCCGCGCTGGCGGCCTTCGACATTGCCGGATGTCGACGAGGCCGAAGTCGAGCGTCATTTCGCGCCGCTCGGTCCGTCCGAACTGGTGATCTGGTGAACCGTCCCGCTGCCCCCGAGGATATCCGGACGCTCGAACCGGTTCGCGAACATGAGGGCGATCGTTCGGTCGGCGTCTGGACGCGACGGCTTGTCTTGTTTCTGCGCGCAATGGCCGCGATTTCTATGATCAAGGGTTTGTATCATTGGGCGCAGGTGTGCGGCATCGGCTTCGGAGACGTCGTTCCGTTCGAAAGTCGCTCCATCGCGTGGCAGACCGCGACCGTATTTTTCGCCGTCATCGATCTCGTGGCCGCCGTCGGTCTTTGGCTTGCTGCGGCCTGGGGGGCAGTGATCTGGCTTACGGCCGTTGCCTCGATGCTGGCGGTGGAAATATTTTTTCCGCAGGTGTTCGGCGGCGGCTGGCTGACGGGCTTCATGGAAGGCAGCCTGCTTGTGGTCTACTTATGGCTGGCGTTGAAGTCGGCGCAGGAACACCCGCAATAGGAACGGGGAGGGCATCATGGCGCGCATCGGATTTATTGGCCTCGGCAATATGGGACTGCCGATGGCGCAAAATCTGCTCAAGGCCGGCCACCAGGTCGAAGGCGTCGATGTCAATCCGGCTTCTGTCGAAAAGCTCAGGGCCGCGGGTGGCGTGGCTGTCGAAACGGAGAAAAGCGCGGCGGCGCGCGTTGACGTCGTCATCACAATGCTGCCG
>Ga0307282_10000702_pt1 | contig 11085 bp, 12 predicted proteins | sample ER_DNA_121_FD_194475 | JGI IMG/M metagenome (GOLD analysis project Ga0307282, IMG submission 194475) | Bulk soil microbial communities from the East River watershed near Crested Butte, Colorado, United States - ER_DNA_121 | ecosystem: Environmental > Terrestrial > Soil > Floodplain | place...
GCACCGACAACGAGCAGCGCGACGCGCACCTGATCTCGCCCGACTTCCTCGACGGCGCTCGCTACCCGGAGATCCGGTTCGAGTCCACGGCCGTCGAGCCGGTTGCCGACGATCGCTTCCGCGTTCGCGGAAACCTGGTGATCAAGGACATGCCGTTCGAGATCGAGCTCGACAGCCGCGTCCGCGGCGTCGGGCAGGGCAAGGCCGGAGACGAGCGTGTCGTTCTCGACGGGCGCGGCTCGTTCGAGTGGGGCACGACCACGGTCGAGCTCACCGTCGCCGTCTCGGCGACGAAGGAGGCGTAGGGACGATGCGCGTCCTGGGAATCGCCGGCAGCCACCGAGAAGGGTCCTACAACCGCGCGCTGCTCAATGCGACGCGCGAGGCGGCCCCGATCGGGATGGAGATCGAGGAACTCGACATCCGCGGGCTGCCGTTCTACGACGGTGACCTCGAAGCCGCCGGCGATCCCGCCTCCGTGACCGCGCTGAAGGATGCGATCCGCGACGCGGACGCGCTCCTGATCGCGACTCCCGAATACAACCGCGGCGTGCCGGGCGTGCTCAAGAACGCCATCGACTGGGCTTCCCGGCCGCCGCTCGCCTCCCCGCTGACCAACAAGCCGGTCGCGATCATCGGCGCCTCGACCGGGCGCGGCGGGACCGCCCGCGCGCAGGAGCAGCTGCGCAGCGCGCTCGAGTACTCGAGGGCGGATGTCCTCGAGCAGCCGGAAGTGCTGGTGCCCGAGGCCTACATGGCCTTCGACGCCGACGGGCGGCTCGTCGACGAGTCCACGCGGCAGGACCTCTCGGACCTTCTCGACGCGCTCGCGCGGGAGGCCGCAGCATCACCGAGACTGGTCGCAGCCTGACCTGAGATCCGCTTGCCCGGCGCGCCTGCGAGTCGTAGGTTGCCCGGGCGATGCTCAAGCGTTTCGTCGTCGGTGGGCTGCTGGCCGCCCTCGCGCTCTCGCTCGTCCCGGCCGCCTGGGGCGCTTCCCCGCGCTCCGCGGTGAGCCCGACGATCAGGCCCTACACCGTCTGGGACGTCTCGACCCGCGAGCAGCGCTCCGACCTCGTCGCCCAGGGCTTCGACATCGGCGAGCGCGCCTGGGCCGAACACGTTGTGCTCTACGGCACCAAGGCGCAGGCGCTGGCGATCATCGCGCACGGCTACCGCGTTCAGCCGCAGTCCGTGGACGATTCCCACCCTACGACTCGGGCTACCACAACTACGCCGAGATGGTGCAGGACGTCCAGGACTTCGCCGCCGCCCATCCGAGCCTCGTGCACATCTTTTCGCTCGGAACCTCCTACGAGGGTCGCGACCTGATCGGCGTCCGCATCTCGGACGACGCCACCGACAACCTCTCCGAGCCCGGGGTCTTCTACGTCGGCCAGCACCACGCGCGCGAGCACCTGACCGTTGAGGTCGTCCTCTCGATCATGCACCAGTTCCTCGAGCAGCCGCAGGTCTCGAACCTGATCCACACGCGCCAGATCTACATCGTCCCGAGCCTCAATCCGGACGGCGCCGAGTACGACATCACCGGCGGTACGTACCACTACTGGCGCAAGAACCGTCAGCCTTACCAGGGGGTCTACGGAACCGACCAGAACCGTAACTACAGCTACCGCTGGGGCTGCTGCGGCGGCTCGAGCGGCGACCCGAACGACGAGACCTTCCGCGGCCCGTTCGCGTTCTCGACGCCCGAGGACGTGGCGATGCGCGACTTCATGCTGGCTCACCCGAACATCACCACCGGGATCAGCTACCACTCGAACGCGGCGCTGATCCTCTACCCGTACGGTTACACGTACACCGACATTCCGGCAGACATGACGTCACCGACCACAACACGTTCGTGGCGATGGGCGCCCGGATGCACGCGACGGCCGGCTACACGGCCGAGCAGTCGTCGGACCTCTACATCGCCGACGGCGACTGGAACGACTGGATGTACGGCGCGCTCCACAAGTACCCGATCACCGTCGAGCTGAGCGGCAACTCGTTCTATCCGCCCGACGAGTTCATCGCGGGCGAGAGCCGGCGGAACTGGCCATCGGCGGTCTTCGTCGCCCAGATCGCGGACTGCCCGACGAAGATCGTCGGCGTTTCGTGTAGCACCGAAGCACTGCACCGCTAGCCTCCCGCCGTGCACCGTCTGACGAGGGCCCAGGCCAGGCGCATTGCCGTGCGCGCGCAGCTGCTCGACGCGCCTCGGCCGACCGACCTGGTCGAGGTCGTCCGGCGGCTGACCCTGCTGCAGATCGACCCCACAGCGGCGGTCGCGCCCAGTGCCGACCTCGTCCTCTGGAGTCGTCTCGGCTCGTCGTACCAGCCGGCCCAGCTGAAGCAGGCGCTCGAGGACCACCGCTCGCTCTTCGAGCTGGACGCGCTCATCCGGCCGATGGGCGACCTCGGCCTCTACCTCGCCGGCGCGGCCGACCGGCCGGTCTACGAACGCTCTCGCGCCTGGGTCCGGGACAACGACCGCTTCCGCAAGGACATCCTGAAGGTGCTCAAAGGCTCGGGGCCGGTGAGCTCCCGCGAGATCCCCGACACGGCGGCGGTGCCGTGGGCCTCGAGCGGCTGGACGAACAACCGCAACGTGACCCAGATGCTCGAGTTCATGATCACGCGCGGCGAGGTCGCGATCTCCGCGCGCGTCGGGCGGGAGCGGCTCTGGGACCTTCCCGAGCGCGTCTATCCCGGCGATTTCGCGGTCCCGTCGGTCGAGGATGCGGAGCGGATCAAGAACGAGCGGCGGCTCGCGTCGCTGGGGATCGCGCGCGCAAAGACCCGCGCCATGCCGATGGAGCCGACCGACGTCGGCGAGGCGGGCGAGCCCGCCGTGGTCGAGCGCGTGAAGGGCGAATGGCGAGTGGATCCCTCCGCGCTCGGCGAGGACTTCGAGGGCCGGACGGCGCTGCTCTCGCCCTTCGACCGCCTTGTCCACGACCGCGTCCGCACGCAGGAGCTCTTCGACTTCGAGTACACCCTCGAGATGTACAAGCCGGCGGCCAAGCGCCGCTGGGGCTACTTCGCCCTTCCGATCCTCCACGGCGATCGCCTGGTCGGGAAGGTCGACGCGACCGCCGACCGCAAGGCCGGCGTGCTGCGCGTGAACACGATCCACGAAGAGGTCAAGTTCACGCGCGCCATGGCGAAGGGCGTGCAGGCGGAGCTCGAGGACCTCGCTTCGTGGCTCGGGCTCGAGCTGTAGTCAGCGCGCGCTGAAAATTGGGGTCTTCGCCGGATAGCCGGGGCCGGGCACGACTCGTACGGTGGCGGCGAAGCAGATGAGTACCCCCACCCTCTCACCAGCGGCGCCGCGCTACATCGCGCATCCCCTTCCGCGATTGGGCCCCGCCGCGCCCTTCTCGACGCGGGGTGTGTGACGGATGGGCGGGACGATCGTCTGCGATGTCACAGATCCGCCGGCAGGCCAGAACGCGGCGGAATACGCGGGTGCGCTCGGCGCACGGCTCGATCTGCGGCTCGTGCTCGTGTACGTGGTCAGCGGGGTGTCGGCCGTCTCGAGGGAGAGCGTGACCGGCAGGCAGGACCGGAGCCACGCCGAGCGCACCCTCGATGCGATCGCACGCGAGGTGGGGCACGAAGCCGAGACGCGGGTCGCGGCGGGCGAGCACGCCGAGGCGCTCGCGCGCGTCGCCGCCGAGGAGGGCGCCGACCTCGTCGTCGTGGGCGCGCGGCCTGCGGGCGTGGGCGGCCGAAAGCTGAGCTGGACGCTCGCACGCGAGCTCGAGGCGGCAACATCGGTGCCGGTTCTGTTGGCACCGCCGTCGACCCGGAAGCGCAGCGACCGGCGCCTCGCGGCCACCGTGGACACGGATACTCGCTAGAACATTCCAGCAGTGCATCGTTCGCGGCTACCGCTGGTGTGGCGGGTCTTTGCGATCAACGCGACGCTGCTCGTGCTCGCGACGCTGCTCCTTGTCCTGACGCGCGGCCGAGTCCACGCCTCGCTCGCCTTCGTGGAAGGGATCGACATCGCCATCGGACTGGCCGTGATGCTGGTGGCGAACTTCCTGCTCCTGCGCCAGACGCTCAGGCCGATCGAACGGCTGGTCGAGCGAATGCGCACCGTCGACCTGCTGCGACCGGGGCAGCGGCTCCGGGAGCGCGGCGGCATCGAGGTCACCGAGCTGGTCAGCGTCTTCAACCAGATGCTCGACCGGCTGGAGACGGAACGGCGGGAGAGCGGCCGGCGGGCGCAGCAGGCGCAGGAAGCAGAGCGGTCGAGGATCGCGCGAGGCCTGCACGACGAGGTGGGCCAGGTCTTGACCGGCGTGCTGCTCCAGTTGGAGGGCGAGGGTCGCGACGAGGAGACGAAGGCGGCCGTGCGACAGGCGTTGGAGGAGGTTCGTCGGATCGCGCAGGAGCTGCGCCCGGAGATGCTCGAGCACCTCGGGCTTGTCAGCTCGTTGACGGAACTGTCTCGCAGGTTCGCCGAGCAAAGCGGGCTCCGGATCGAACGGTGCTTCGCCGACGACCTGCCGCCGCTCGCCGACGACGTGGAGCTCACCGTCTACCGGGTCGCGCAGGAGAGCCTGACCAACATCGCCCGCCATGCACGGGCGTCGCGGGTGGAGGTCGTGCTGGAGGCCGGAGCCGGGAGCGTCGTCTTGCGGGTGGTCGACGACGGTCGGGGAATCGACGAGTCGGCCGCGGTGAACGGCCAGGGCGGGTTGCGCGGGATGCGGGAGCAAGCGGTCCTCGTCGGCGGGGCGCTCGCGGTCAAACGGGCGCGCCACGGCGGGGTCGAGATCCGGCTCGAGGTGCCGGCGGGAACAAGTTGATGCCGGTACCGCTGGTCACCCGGATTCTCGTCGCCGACGACCATCCGATCGTTCGCTCAGGGCTGAGGAAGGTGCTCGACGCTCAGCCCGATCTCGAGGTGGTCGCCGAGGCGGAGGACGGCAGCGAGGCCGTCAAGAAGGGGCTCGCCGAGGACGTCGACCTGGCGATCCTCGACGTTTCGATGCCCAAGGCCACCGGTGTCCAGGCGGCCGCGGAGCTACACAAGCGCAAGCCCGAGCTGAAGCTGCTGATGCTGTCCATGTACGACAGCGAGCAGTTCCTGTTCGAGTCGCTGAAGGCCGGCGCCTCCGGCTATGTGCTCAAGTCGGATGCCGACCACGACATCGTCCAGGCTGTGTGGCGCACGATGCGCGGCCAGTCCTTCCTCTATCCGTCGGCTGTTTCGACCCTCGTCAAGGACTTCGTCGAGCGCGGCCGCCCGGGCCCCGAGCAATTCGAGCTTCTCACCCCCCCGCGAGCTGCAGGTGCTGAAGCTGATCGCCGAGGCGTACACCTCGAAGGAGATCGCGAAGGAGCTCGTGATCAGCGTCAAGACGGTCGAGCGGCACCGCCAGAACATCCTCGACAAGCTCGGGATGAGCGACCGCGTCGAGCTGACGCGCTACGCGATCAGGCGGGGCCTGATTCAGCCCTGAGCAGGAATCACGCTGCCTGAGGCGGCGGCTCGACCTCGAGCACCTTGAAGCGCCGTCGGCCCAACGGCGTGTCGACATCGACGACCTGACCCCGCCGAAGCCCGACGATCGCCTTCCCGAGCGGCGAGTGGACCGAGATGCGCCCGGCGTCGGGGTCCACCTCGAGCCTGCCGACGAGCTCGAGCTCGAGCCCGAGCCGGTCACCTGTGGTGAGGTCGCGGACATGAACCCGCTCACCAACGTCGACACGGCCGTTCCCCGGCTGAGGCTCGACGAGCCGTGCCGAACGGAGTCGCTCTTCGAGCAGTGCGATCCGGTGTTCGAGCAGCGCCTGCTGTTCGCGTGCGTCCACGTAGTCGCCGTTCTCCGCGCGGTTCGCCTCATTCGCTGCGGCCTGCCTGAGTCGCTCGGCGATGCCGCGCCGCTCGACCGTCGTCAGGCGCTCGAGCTCGTCGCGCAACCGCGCGAGCCCTTCCCTGGTGACGACCGTGTCCTCCATTGCATGCTCCTTTCGCAAATGACGCCGGGAGCGTCGCCGCAACGCCTTCAAGCCGCCATCGGGTCGGGAGACCATCTGGCGGTTTACGCTTGTCCTGCAGGCGCAATGCACTTGGAGCTTCGGCATCTCCGCTACTTCCTCGCTGTCGCCGAGGAGCTGAACTTCACCCGTGCCGCCGAGCGGCTGCACATCGCGCAGCCGGCGCTCTCCGCACAGATCCGCTCGCTCGAGAAGCAGGTCGGCTCGGAGCTGTTCGTCCGCACGACGCGCAAGGTCGAGCTGACGCCTGCCGGTGAGCTGCTCCTCGAAGACGCCCGCGAGATCGTCAGGCGCGCGGACGAGGCACTTGCCAAGCTCGCGGCCCTCGCCCGCGGGCAGCGCGGGGTGTTGCGCGTCGGCTTTCTCGGCCACGGCGCGGGCGAGGCGAGCACCGAGATCCTCCGCCGGTTCGCGGCGGAGTTCCCAAGCTTCGAGGTCGACCTTGTCGAGTCGCGCACGCTCGAAGGTGCACAGGGCCAGGTGGTGGAGCGCGATACCGATGCGGCCTTCGTGTGGCTTCCGATCCTCCACGAGGAGCTCGAGGTCGAGCCGATTGCGTCCGAGCGGAAGCTGGTTGCGATGCATCCCGAGCACCCGCTTTCCTCGAAGCGTGCAATCGACCCGGACGACCTGGTCGAGGAGCCGATCGTGGCGCCTTGGCATCGGTACACGCGCGAGACGACGACGGCCTGGCTCGGACCGTTTCGAGACGCCCGGCGTGACTTCGACTGCTTTGCGGAGAGCATCGACGAGTGCATGGGCTTCGTGAGCCGGGGCCTCGCGGTGTTCTGCGTGCCCGAGTCGGTGGAGCGCTTCTACGGCCGGCCGGACGTCGTCTTCCGTCCCCTGCTGGGGGTCGAACCGGCCGGGATCGTGCTCGTCTGGCACCGGGAATCGGAGAGCCCTGCGGTCGCGAGCTTCGTCGAGATCACGAGGCAAGTGGTTCGCGCCGGGGCGGAGACGCCAGTCTCCATTCAGAGCCGCAGGCGATAAATCCGCCGCACGATCGGTATTTCACTTTCGCGGTCGCTCTCTCTACGGTGACGGCAGATCGCTCGCGCACCCCCGCGAGCCGGACCTAGGAGGAAGTCATGGCTGACCAAAGCCGTGCGGCCGCATGCGGTCGCAACAACCTCGCTGCCCGGATGGGCCGCTGGAGCGCGCGCCATCGCAAGGTGGCGATCCTCGGGTGGCTGGCCTTCGTGCTGATCGCCTTCGTCCTCGGCGGCCTCGTCGGGACGAAGAATCTCTCGGACGCCAACGCGCAGCCCGGTGAGTCGGGCAGAGCCGCACGGGTGGCCGCGGCGGCGGGCTTCGACCAGGGAGACCCGGAGACCGTGCTCGTCCAGAGCTCGTCGCTCAAGGCCTCGGACGGCGCCTTCGCCGAGGCGGTGCACGAGGTCGAGCAGATGCTTCGCAAGCAGACCGGCATCTCCCACCTCAGTTCGCCGTATTCGCACCGCCGGCAGATCTCGAGGGACGGCCATTCGGCGGTGATCCAGTTCCGAATCGCGACGAGCATCGAGACCGTACTCAGGGCGGTCCACCGCATCGGGCAAGACCATCCGGCCCTCTATATCGGCGAATACGGCGATGCGAGCGCCAGCAAGGCGATGGACGACACCGTCGGCCGGGACTTCCACCGGGCCGAGATGCTGTCGGTCCCGCTGACGCTCGCGATCCTGCTCTTCGGGTTCGGCGCGATCGTGGCGGCCGGCATACCAGTTGTGCTCGCACTCACGGCGGTGATCGCAGCGCTGGGCCTGCTCGCGTGGCCGAGTCACATCTGGCCGGCCGACGATGCCGCCAACTCGGTGATCCTGCTGATCGGCCTTGCCGTGGGCGTCGACTACTCGCTCTTCTACATCCGCCGCGAGCGTGAGGAGCGTGCCCTCGGGAAAGGCACCGCGGCGGCGCTGGAAGCGGCGGCCGCAACGTCGGGTCGGGCGGTCATCGTCTCCGGCCTGACCGTCCTGATCGCGATGGCGGGCCTGTTCGTCACCGGCGAGAAGGAGCTGGTCTCGGTGGGTGTCGGGACGATGCTCGTCGTCGCGACCGCGATGCTCGGCTCGCTTACTGTCCTGCCAGCGCTGCTCTCGAAGCTCGGAGACCGAATCGACAGCGGCAAGCTGCCGTTCCTCGGCTTCCGGCGGCAGGCGCGGGAATCACGCGTCTTCGCCGCATTGGTCGCGCAGGTTCTGCGCCGCCCCGCTGCCTGGCTCGCGGTTGCGGGCGGGTTGCTCGTGCTGCTGGCCGTCCCCGCCTTCTGGCTGCACACGAACAACGCCGACGAGACGGCCCTGCCGCAGGGCCTGGCGGTGACCAAGACCTACGACCGCCTGCAGCGCGCCTTCCCGGGCGATCCAGAGCCGGCGTACGTGATCGTGAAGACGCGCGACGTTCGGGCCGCCGCGGTGCAGCGCGAGCTCGCGGAGCTCCGGCGGCGCGCCCTTGTCAGCGGCGAGATGCACGACCCGATCTCGCTGGTGCGGACGAGCGACGACGGCACGGTGGCCGCGATGGCCGTTCCGCTTGCCGGATCCGGCACCGACGCCCGCTCGGAGCAGGCGCTGTCGCTGCTGCGTGATCGGCTGATTCCGGGAACGATCGGACGGGTTCGCGGTGTAGAGGCGAGTGTGGGAGGCCTGACGGCGGAGTCGAAGGACTTCAACGACCTGCTGAAGAGCAGGGCGCCGCTTGTCTTTGCCTTCGTTCTCGGCCTGGCATTCGTCCTGCTTGTCGCGTCGTTCAGGTCGATCGTCGTCGCCGCCAAGGCGGTCGTCCTCAACTTGCTCTCGGTCGGGGCGGCGTACGGCCTGCTCGTCGCGGTCTTCCAGTGGGGCTGGGGCGAGTCCCTGCTCGGCTTCGAGTCGACGGGCGGCATCACGTCGTGGCTGCCGCTCTTCCTCTTCGTCGTGCTGTTCGGCCTCTCCATGGACTACCACGTCTTCATCCTCACGAGGATCCGCGAGGCGGTCGATCGCGGTGAGCCGACCGACCGCGCGGTCGCGCGCGTGATTCCGGCGACCGCAGGCGTGGTGACGAACGCGGCGCTGGTGATGGTCGGCGTCTTCTCGATCTTCGCCACGCTGTCGCGGATCGACCTGAAGCAGCTGGGCGTGGGCCTTGCGGCGGCGATCCTGATCGACGCGACGATCGTCCGCGCGGTGCTGCTGCCGGCCTCGATGAAGCTGCTCGGCCGGTGGAACTGGTACCTGCCGAGGTGGCTCGAGTGGCTGCCCCGGCCCGACCGAGCTCCCGCGGCTGCGGCGAGCGCCGAGGCATGAGCTCGAGAACGCTCGGGGCCGTCGTCGCCAACGCGGGTGCGGCCGCGATCTTCGGGCTCGCGGCGGCGAACGGGCACGCGTGGGAGATGCTCTGGCTCCCGGGTGTCATGCTCGGCGCCTCGTGGCCGCGAACGTCGAAGACGCTCAGAAGCTGTCTCCGACCGCGGCGCAGGAGCGAGAAGCAGGCATGAGCTCCCGGGCTCTCGCTCTCCTCGCCGCGATCAGCCTGGTCGGAGTCGCAGGCGCGGCCGGCGGACACGCCGCCCGTCCGCCGGCCGCGCACAGGTCGATTCCGCCCGCTCCGCTCTCGAGCCTCCACGGGCGGATCGTCTACAGCACCCGCGGCGGCGACATCTGGGTGATGAACGCGAACGGCACCGGGCGCCGCCGCATCACTCGGTCCGGCCTCGGCGTCGACTTCGACCCGGACTTCTCGCCGGACGCGAAGCGGATCGTCTTCCGCACGTCGCGCGGCCACTACGCGCGCGACCGGTACGGCATCGGCCTCGAGGGGATCTTCGTGGTCAACGTCCGCACCCGCCGCGAGCGCGAGATCCAGCCACGCACAGGCGGGCTCTTCCCGGCGTGGTCGCCGGACGGCGCCCTGATCGCGTTCAGCGGCCTCGTCGCTGACGGACGCCCCGTCGACACCGTCCACGTGATGACGCCTGCCGGACGCAACGTCGTCGATCTCGGCCACCTTGGCGAGTGCTCGACCTGGTCGCCCGACGGCTCCCACATTGCGTACTGCTCGCATTCGGGCGACGGCAACTGGGCGGTGTGGACGATGAAGCGCGACGGGAGCGACCGGCGCCAGCTGACGCACCCGGTACTGATTCCTCCCGCCGGCGACAACGGTGACGCCCCGGCCGACTGGTCGCCGGACGGACGGCGGATCCTCTACAGCACGGTCGTCGGCGGCGACCGGGAGCTGTTCGTCATGAACGCAGACGGGTCGGAGAAGATACGGGTGACGCACTGGCGTGGGGGCGACAGCCCGCAGGTGTGGCTTCCCGACGGACGCATCGTGTTCGGCCACTACCGCGGCAACGAGCCGCTGCCGCACTGGTACCTGATCCGGCCGGACGGGAGCCGGCTCCGCGCGCTCCCGAAGCTTTATGGAGCAGGCGATCCGCTCGACTGGGTAGTGCCCCGGTAGGACCTACCCTCGGATGCAGAGTGCGCCGAGGTCGACCGCGCCCAGCACTGGCTGTTCCACTCGGCAGCCGATTCGCGCCGAGAAGAACTCCGGCAGCACCGGCGTTGCGTATGCCGCAAAGGGCGCGACGTTGCGCTCGAGCTTCGCGGCCAGCCGCTGGTACGCGGTTCGCCGCGCCTCGCCGCGAAGCAGGGCGGCCCGCTCGAGCGCGCGCTTATAGCTCGCCGGGATCGGCTGCGGTATCGGCGCCCAGTCGGGACGGAAGCCCTCTTGATCGAGGAACAAGTTGAGAACCTCGGACGGATCGGGCCAGTCGTAGTACCAACCGGCGATCTCCATGTCGTACTCGGCACCGGGCTTCAGCGTCTCGGAGTACGGGTCGTCGAACTGCCTGACGCGGACCTTGATCCCGAGCGCCGCGAGGTTTGCGCGGAGGATGCGCGAAGTCGCCGTGCAGTCAGGCCTAGCGCAGGTGAAGAGGACAACGGCGCCGCGGAAGCCGTGCGCCAGGGCCCGGGCGCGCTGTAGGTCGGGCGAGAGCGGATAGATGGGGCGGCGATGAGGTCGCTGGAACGCAGGCGGCAGGTAGGCATCGGTCAGCGTCTCAGCGTTCACTGCGGC
>Ga0307282_10000703_pt1 | contig 11084 bp, 7 predicted proteins | sample ER_DNA_121_FD_194475 | JGI IMG/M metagenome (GOLD analysis project Ga0307282, IMG submission 194475) | Bulk soil microbial communities from the East River watershed near Crested Butte, Colorado, United States - ER_DNA_121 | ecosystem: Environmental > Terrestrial > Soil > Floodplain | place: USA...
CCACCGAGACCGTCCAGGCTGATCGACCCGAGGCATCGGTCGTCTGCCGGATCGGCCATACACCACGTCAGACCAGTCCCGCGCGCAGCCAGTTCCGCCGTTGCCTGTAGATAAGCAAATGCATTCTCGGACCGGTACGGCCGCGGCATCGAGACGAGCCAGTAAGAGGTACGCGGATCCGAGCAGGCTTCGACGATGCGATCGACATCGGAGTCACGGAAGGCCCGCAGTGCTACGCCGCGGCCCGCCATCTCCACCAGATCTAGCCAGCGCTGCGGCACGTGCCGATCGTCCGGAGTCAGAGTGGCGATCCAGCCGTCGAGCAGCTCGCCACGATGCGCCAGCAGCCGCCGGACCGCACCATCAAAGACGAAGCCGGCCCGAGCCGCAACACGCCGCGACGGCCAATTGCCGACCAAGGCTCGCCACCGGATGGCCTGAAGCCCGAGGTCGTCGAATCCGAAGCCGCAGACCAGCTCGAGGGCGGTCTTCATGATCGAGCGCCCGCGCGCGTCAGGATGCAGCCCGAAGCCGACTTCTGCGGCTCCTTCACCCTCTATGCGGAGGTCGATGCTGCCGCAGAAGCCCTGTTCGTCACCTCGCTGTGCCTCGATCGTCCAGCCGAGTCGTTCACCACTGGTCCAGCCGGCAGCGATCAAGGCAAGAAATTCCTCGGCATCGCGAAGCTGGTAACCGCCCTCGGGAGTAGGGACCGTAGTCCATCGGATCATGTCGGGATCGCGACACTGCTCCACCATCGCGGGAAGATCGCATGTGCTCGTCGCCCGCAGCGTCACGCCAGCCTTCGCGTCGATCAAGATCGGCACGGCATCGGGAAAGCTGCGCGCGCTTGGCAGCGCGGTGGGCAGCTCAGTAGTCAGCTCGGACGGGGGCGCCGCGGCGTTCGCATCGGCCATGGGTTTCATCCAAACCTCCACGGAGCGGGTTCACAACAGGGTTCTCGGCACCAGCCATTCCTGAACCCAGCATGTTCACTAGGCTTGCTGAGGTGATTGGCGACGCCGACTGTGACAGACCCTTGACCCTTCTCCAGCCATGACTATTAGCGTCGTCCTCAACATCTCGCTGATCTTGATCTTGGTGATGATCCAGGGCATTTTTGTCGCCGCCGAACTGGCATTGGTCTCACTCCGGGAGAGTCAGGTCAGGCAGCTCGCGCATCGAGGGAAGCGTGGTCAGCTGGTCGCCAAGCTGACCTCGAATCCCAACCTTTTCCTTTCCGTGGCCCAAGTCGGTGTAACGCTCTCAGGCTTTCTTGCCGCCGCCTTTGGCGCCGACAAGCTGTCCGGTGATCTGGCGCCCCAATTGGAGCGACTGGGCTTGAGCAGCGGTGCGGCCGACACAATCTCCTTGGTGTTGATCACCATCGTGATCTCCTACGTCTCGATCGTGATCGGCGAGCTCACCGCCAAACGGTTGGCGCTGCAACGCGCCGAGAGCGCTGCACTCGCGCTGGCACCGCTGGTGGATTTCACAGGTCGAATCGCACGACCGGTGATTTGGCTGCTCGGCGTCTCCACCAACATCCTGGTCCGGATTTTGGGCGGTGACCCGAAGATCTCGCGTGAGGAGGTGACCAATGAGGAAATCCGCGCCATGGTCAGCGGATCGACCACGCTCGGCGATGAGGAGCGCCGAATCGTCGATGACGTCTTCGCCGCCGGGGAGCGTAGCCTTCGCGAAGTCATGGTGCCGCGTACCGAGGTGGATTTCCTGCCAGGTGACATGCCTGCACATCGTGCGGTACGGGAGCTGCTCAACGCGCCACATTCGCGCTATCCCGTGATCGGGGACTCCGCCGACGACGTCATCGGGTTCGTCCATGTGCGTGACCTGCTCGATCCCGAGATCAGTTCGCGTACTACGCCGGTGGCTGAGGTAGCACGTTCCGTGCTGTCGATGCCGGACACCGTGCGGGTGCTGCGAGCATTGAGCGACATGCGGCGCACCTCGTCGCACCTGGCAATCGTCCTCGATGAGTACGGCGGGACCGCGGGCATCGTGACGATGGAGGACCTGGTGGAGGAGCTGGTCGGGGACATCACCGACGAGTACGACGTGGTCGTCGAAGAACGGGTCGGCGTACGCGGAGACCTGGTGATTGACGGCCTCACCACGCTGGACGATTTTGCGGACAAGACCGGCCTGGTATTGCCGCAGGGTCCGTACGACACGCTGGCCGGATTCTTCATGGCCCGCCTCGGCCAGCTGCCGAGCGTCGGCGATGCAATCTCACTCGAGCTGGCCTCGATGCGTCCTGACGAGGATGAGCTTGCGCAGGTTGAACTGCGGGTGAGCGAGCTCGACGGGCGTCGGGCCGCTTCGTTTGTCGTTCACCGTCAAGACGGAAGGGATTTCACTCCGGCCGCCCCCTAGGCGTGTAGCGGCTGCACGGCGCCAAAAAGGATCCAAGCGATAGCAGGGTGCGTGGAACAATTACGCTCACGCGCCCAGCCAGGCGCGATCTGGAAAGGAATATCCCTCGCTCATGCCCTCACATAGCAGTGCTGGCAGGCCACGTGTACTTTCCCTTGCCCAGCCCACCGCGGACTCCCTCCATCTCGGCAATTTCCTCGGTGCGCTGCGCCAGTGGGTGCCGCTGCAGGAGGATCATGAGGCCTTCTACGGGATCGCCGATCTGCACGCCCTGACCGTCACCACGCCACCAGATGTGTTGCGGGAGCGGACGCTGCGGAGCGCAGCGCAGCTGTTGGCCGCCGGCATCGATCCCGCCAAGGCCACGGTGTTTCTGCAGTCACAGGTTCCCGAACACACCCAACTCAACTGGGTTCTGGGTTGCATGACCGGCTTCGGGCAGGCCCAACGCATGACGCAGTTCAAGGACAAAGCCGCAAAGTTGGGGCCGGAAGCCACCAATGTGGGTCTGTTCAGCTATCCGGTGCTGATGGCCGCCGACATCTTGCTGTACCAGACCGACCAGGTGCCGGTCGGGGAGGACCAGCGGCAGCATCTCGAGCTCACCCGCGACCTCGCGTTGCGCTTCAACTCCCGCTACGGCCCGACGTTCGTGGTCCCGGAGCCCCACATCCTGCCGTCGGTCGGCCGAATTGCTGATCTTGCTGAACCGACGAGCAAGATGAGCAAGACGCTGTCGTCGCCGACCGGCATCGTCGAGCTGCTTGACGATCCGGCGCTCAACATTCGCAAGATCAAATCCGCGGTCACTGATTCGGGGCGGGAGATCCTCTTCGATGAGATCAACAAGCCAGGTGTGTCGAATCTGCTCACGATCTTGTCAGCCTTGACCGCTACCCCGATCGACACACTGGTCGAGAGGTTCGACGGTCGCGGCTACGGAGACCTGAAGAGCGCGGTGGCCGACGCGGTCAGTGAGTTTGCCACGCCCTACCGGGAGCGGACCTTCGAGCTGATGGAGGAGCGCGGCGAGCTCGAGTCGATCCTTGCCAAGGGGGCCGACCGGGCCCGAGAGGTGGCCAGCGCCACGTTGGTCGACGTTTACGCCAAAGTCGGTTTGGTCTAAAGCTCGATCGCCGGACTCAGGATGGTCGAAAAGTCCTTGTCATGCGGCACATACAAGGCGAACTTGGCCAGCCCGCCGGGTACGCCCTCGAAGACGAAGCGGCCGTCCTCATCGGCGTAGGTGGTACGCGGGCCATCGGGCAGCAGCACCTCGACGCGGATGCCGGCACCAGGCGCGGCCCAGCCGTCGATGCGCACAGTGCCATCGCCCAGCGGCGTCACGGTCACCATTGTGGTCAGCGAATCACTGGTGAACGTAATGGTGCGGACGGCCTCGGTGGTCGTGCTGCGCGTCCCTGCCGCCGACATGTCCAGTTGGGTCAGGGTTGCCACCTCGGTATGTAAGGCATCCAACGTGAGATGGAACTGGATTCGATCCACCAGCCCGTCGGGAACTGGGTCGCGTTCGTCGTAGAAAGCGCGCAGTGAATTGAGAAGGGCAAAGTCGCTGGGATCAAGCTCCTCGGCAGCCAGCAGCTCTTCGACCTCGATCTCGCGATCGTTTGTAGATCCGTTCATCAGTGCTCCCAATTGGGGTCTTGCGCAAGGGCGATCCGCAACTTGGCCAAGCAGCGCCCCCGGGTCGGGCCAATGCTGCCTTGCGGCATTCCCAGTGCTCTTGCTAGTTCTGCATAGTCGGGTCGGTCTGCGAAGGCGATGACCCGCAGCAGTGTGCGGCATCGCTCGGGCAACGCCGCGATGTGCTTCCACAATCGGCCGTCGCTTTCGTCACGCAGAACGGCGTCTTCGATCGACTCGCCGTCGTTGGCCGCGACCGTGGTGGACTCAAGATCCTCGGGCTTGAACCGTACCTGGTTCTTCGCAACCCGCCAGGCCTCCCGTTTAGTGCTGACCACCATCCATTGCAGCACTGCAAGCGGTTCGGTGATCGTGTCGGACTTGCGCACCAAGGTCAGCCAGACCGTCTGCAGCACGTCCTCTGCGGTTACAGCATCCAACCGGGATGATCGAGCGGTATGCCACAAGATCGGAGTGAGGATGCGGACGAGATCGCCCATCCTTGCCTGATCGCCGTCGCGATATTCCGCGAAGAGCCGGCCCGCCCTGGTGGCCAGGCTGTCTTCTACGGTGCCGCCAGTCATCCTGCACCGGCAGAAAGCGATCTCATTAGGCACGACGCTACTCCGTACACCTGCACCAGGCGTGACCTGACGACCTGACGCGTCAGTCCAGTCATACCCACGAAGAGGGAGCCACAATCAGTCCTGATACGTATCAGACCTCTGGCCGGAGCTGCGAGCGGCGCTTTCCTCTGCGAGCGACGACGAAGTCGGCGGCTCCCCGCGCGCTCCTCGCGAGCGGAGCGAGCAATCAGGCAGTGCGCGAGCAGCTCAAAAAATGCAGTCAGCCAATCCGCTCGTCGAGGTAGCACCAGCGCCACGACTCGCCGGGCTCCAAGCTGCGCATCACCGGATGCAGCGTCTGCGTGAAGTGCCGTGACGCATGGCGACCGACCGATGAGTCGCAGCATCCGACGTTGCCGCAGCCCAAGCAGATGCGCAGGTGCACGGTACGCGTGCCCTCGCGTACGCAGTCCTCACAGATACCTGGACCGTTCGGATCAATATTTGCCGGAGCGTGGTCGAGGTGACCGCAGGGACCCGCCGCTGGGATCGGCGTCTGGACTGGCTCTTCCTCGGTCAGCTGGGCAGACCGCTCGGTAGCGATCGTGAGCATGGACTCCTCGATGTCGAACGAGCCCAGCACCTGCTCGATGATGTCGTGGTCGACCGTGCCACTGGAGCGGATCTTCAAGACCTCATCCCGCTCGATGCCGATCGTTTGCAGGCGCAGCCGCCGATACTGCTCAGCTGGAGTTTCGTCATCGCCCGGCCGGGCAAGTTTTTCCCACACGGCGTCCGGCCGGGCTGCAATGCGGTCCCGCAGCACCTTCACCGTCTCGGGCGCATCGTTCGGTCCGAGAATGTCATCGAGGTGGGCAAGTGCGGCGTTACTGGAGGTCGTCAATACCGTGGCCGCCTGCAATGCATCCGAGCGGGCGTCCGGGCCCCTGAGCCCCAGGGCACGGACCAGGAACGGCAATGTCAGGCCTTGCAGCAGCAGCGTTCCGGCTGTGACCACCGTGGCCGCGAAGATCAACGTCGCACGGAAGGGCACATCTTCGGGGATCAGGAATGCTGTCGCCAGGGTCACCACGCCCCGCAGCCCGGCCCAGCCGATCACTAGAGCGTCAGACCACCCGGCACGGACCCCGTGCGTGTCTTTGTCGCGGCGGAACAAGATCGCACGTGTGCCGAGGACCCACAGCATCCGGATGAGAATGACTCCGCTCAACACCGCCGCGCAGAAGCCTGCAATCCGCAATGCGGAAAGGTCAGACTCCGAATTGGCTTCGATGATCGCCTTCGCCTGCAGGCCGATCAGCAGGAAGACCGTATTCTCCAGCAGGAATTGAATAGTCGCCCAGTTCACTCGCTCGCTCAGGCGGGACTGCCCCGACTGAATGACCGGCGACTTATGGCCCAGGATCAGGCCTGCGGTCACAACCGAGATGACACCTGAGCCGTGGAAGCCCCCGAGATTGAGCGCCTCCGCGGGTAGATAGGCCGCCAAGGGGACCAGCAGCGAGATCGCCGTGTCGAAGACCGGCTGAGTGATCCGCCGTCGGATGGGGATCACCAACAACGCCACCAACAACCCGACCGCAACTCCGCCCAGAGCCGCAACCACGAAGCCGATGCTCGCCTGCGTTGCCGTGATGGTGCCTCCGATTGCGGCGATCGCGACGCGCAGACAGGTGATCGCGGTTGCGTCGTTCACCAGGGATTCGCCCTCCAGGATGGTGACCAGGCGGCGCGGCAAGCCGACCCGGCGGGCGATCGAAGTCGCGGCTACGGCATCCGGCGGCGCAACCACAGCCCCCAGCGCGAACGCCACCGGAAAGCTCACCGGCAGGATCAGCCACGTGATGAGCCCAACCCCCAGGGCGGTGACAACCACGAGCAACACCGACAGTTGCGCGATGGAGCGGCGGTTCGCGCGAAAGTCGATGACGGAGGTCCGGATGGCTGCGGCGTACAGGATCGGCGGAAGGAAGCCGATGAGAACGAGCTCTGACGACAACTCTGGGATAGGTATCCAGGGCAGGAAGGACACCCCGATCCCCACCAGCATCAAGAGCAGTGGTGCTGAGAAGTTGATCCGATTCGCCAGCGCCGTTACAGCGAGCACCGTGGCAAGCAAAGCCAGGATGCTAAGAGCGATTTCCACAGCGCCATGCTTCCATCCAGACACGATCGGCGGTGCCAGCGGTGTGTAAGGATCGGGTCTGTGACCGCTTCGGGTGACCCCGACGGGTCGACTTTGCTGACTTCGGCCGAAGTGAGGGATCTGCTCTCGGCTGCTGTCGAGCATGCCGGTGGAAGTCTCGTTTTCTGGCGGCTGGACCACGTCGACGCCAATCCGAGGCACTCCACAACGGCGACATACTCGGCGGCTGTCGACTGGCCGACCGGACGTCGTACCGAGCTGCTGGGCGCCAGCGCTCGAGCGGGAGGCCGCAGCGGAAACGACGAGCGCGCCATGATCTTCGGAGACGGTGACCGCGAGGTGGCCGTCTGGCTCTACCCGAACGACCCGGATTTGCCCGGCTTGCAGCGTGCCGCCGTACCCAACGGGCTGGCCGCAGTGCTCAATGAGCACCGGGTCTTCGATCGTGCGATGACCGGCGAGGACATCGCCTTGGAGATGATCAGCTACCGACCGCGGAGGCGTGCGGTGCTCAAGGCTGGAATCACGACCAGTGATGGGCCGCGAACCCTCTTCGTGAAGGTATTGCGGGAATCAACGTACGCGCCGACCTTGCAGCGTCACGAACTGCTGCGGCGCGCTCGATTTCCGGCCGCAGTTGTGGCGGCCGCGACGGCCGACTTCATCTTGGTGTTCCATGAGGTTCCGGGTCGGCCCCTGACCCAGGCGATCTTCGACGAGGCCATGCCGTGCCGGGCCGAGAGCATGATCACGTTGCTCGACTCCCTGCCATCGGCGGTAGTTGGGTTGCCCCGTCGGCCACCCTGGACCGGCGCAGTTGCGACGTACGCGGAAATGATCGCCGCGGCATTGCCCGCGCTGGATCCGCAGCTGCGCTGGCTGGTCGCGCAAGTTTCCAGCGGTCTCGCCGGCATGCCGCCGGGCCTCGAGGCGACCCACGGTGATTTCCATGAGGGCCAGCTCTTCGTCGCACAGGGCATGATCACCGGTGTGCTCGACATCGACACGATGGGCCCTGGTCGGCGCGCTGATGATCTTGCATGCATGATCGCGCATCTGTCGACGATGCAGCGGATGACGGCCGAGCAGGCCGCCAGCTTGACACGGTTGATCAATCTCTGGTTGCAGGTCTTCGACACCAGGGTCGATCCGGCCGAGCTGCGGCTCCGAGCTGCAGCCGTCATCGTCTCCCTCGCCACCGGCCCGTACCGGGGCCAGGAACCCAACTGGGAAAGCGAGACCGTGCGCATGATCCAGTCGGCGGTCAGTCTGGTGCAGAGCTCGGGCCGGGCATGACATGCGACGATGCCTAGGTGAGTGCAGAGACGGAGTCGGGGACGCCATTCAAGGCGGTCTACGGACCTGAAGATCTTGCCGATTTCGATCTTCATCACGCGCTCGGCGAACCGGGCCGCTACCCCTATACGCGCGGTATCTATCCGTCGATGTACACCACGCGACCCTGGACCATGCGCCAGTACGCGGGTTTCGGCACCGCTGCTGAGTCCAATGCCCGCTACCGCGAGCTCATTGCGCACGGGACAGCCGGGCTTTCCGTCGCCTTCGATCTGCCGACCCAGATGGGCTATGACTCCGATGCGCCGATTGCGGCAGGTGAGGTCGGCAAGGTCGGCGTCGCCATCGACTCGATCGAGGACATGCGCGAGCTCTTCTCCGGGATTCCGCTCGACAAGGTGTCGACGTCGATGACGATCAACGCCCCTGCAGCCGTGCTGCTGCTGCTGTACCAGCTGGTGGCCGAGGAGCAAGGTGCCTCGCCGACCGACCTCTCCGGCACCATTCAGAATGATGTGCTCAAGGAGTACATCGCCCGCGGTACCTACATCTTTCCCCCGGAGCCCTCGCTGCGGCTGGTCAGCAACACCTTCGCGTACTGCCAGGAGCGGCTACCGCGTTGGAACACGATCTCGATCTCCGGCTACCACATGGCTGAGGCAGGTGCGACGCCCTCACAGGAGATCGCCTTCACACTGAGCAACGCCATCGCCTATGTCGAGGCGGCCTTGGCCGCCGGTCTCGCCGTTGACGATTTCGCGCCGCGGCTGTCGTTCTTCTTCGTAGCTCGAACCACGCTGTTGGAAGAGATTGCCAAGTTTCGCGCTGCGCGTCGGATCTGGGCACAGTTGATGCGCGATCAATTCGGGGCGCGCGATGAGAGGTCGATGTTGCTGCGCTTCCACACCCAGACCGCCGGAGTGCAGCTGACGGCTCAGCAGCCGGAACTGAATCTGGTACGGGTCGCGGTACAGGCGCTGGCGGCAGTGTTGGGAGGTACCCAGTCGCTGCACACCAACTCCTACGACGAGGCCATCGCACTGCCTACCGAGAAGGCGGCCCGGTTGGCGCTGCGCACCCAGCAAGTGCTCGCATACGAGACCGACGTGACCAAGACGGTGGATCCGTTTGCCGGCTCGTACGCCATCGAGTCACTCACCAATGATGTTGAGGCGGAGAGCCGGCGCCTGATGCAGGCGGTTGCCGACCGCGGCGGGGCAGTTTCAGCGATCGAGCAGGGTTTTCAGAAGGCTGAAATCGAGCGTGCGGCGTACCAGGTCGCGCGCCAGATCGACACTGGCGAGCGGGTTGTGGTCGGGGTGAACCGGTTCATTCTCGACGAGGACGAACCGTACGAGCCATTGCGGGTGGATCCAGGTCTCGAGGCGAAGCAGGCCGCCAGGCTTGCCGCGCTGCGGGCACGCCGCGATCAGCCTGCCGTCGATGCCGCGCTGAACCAGGTCCAGACCGTTGCCCGCGGGACCGGCAACGTCCTTTACCCGCTTAGGGAAGCCCTGCGGCTGCGAGCCACGGTCGGCGAGGTGTGTGATGCCCTACGTGCGATCTGGGGCTCCTACCGGCCCACCCGCGAATAGCTTCTGGGTTCCCAGGCGGCTCATCGGACACACGTTTCTCATCTGGGGACGGCTCGCGAGGCATTACAAGCCGCGTACGACACTCGCTGTCCATCCTGAGACGGTTAACGGTCGGTGCACAACGCGCAAACGGCTCGGTAATTCCTACCGTCTTGTTACGACTCGGAATGTTGCCGATCAGCCCCTCTCCGGCGTGACAGACTGAGCGCGATGTCTCTACCCGAGTCTGATGCCACGCGGCGCGCCGAAATTTCACGGCAAGCCGACGCCCTCGGCGAGCGGCTGATCGCCATCCGGCGTGACATCCATGCCCATCCAGAGATCGGGCATCACGAGCATCGCACAACAGCCCTCATCGTCGATCAGCTCGAGCGGGCCGGGCTCGTCGTCAAGGTGCTTCCTATCGGCACCGGAGCCTATTGCGACGTGCTGCCGGGTGGCTACGACGACTCTTCCGGGTTGGTCGGCCTGCGTGCTGAGATCGACGCACTACCCATCGCCGACGGCAAGAACGTCGACTACGCCTCCAAGAACCCCGGGGTATGTCACGCCTGCGGGCACGACGTGCACACTGCGATCTTGCTCGGCGTTGGAATCGTGTTGTCTCGGCTCCGTGATCTTGACCTGCTGGCCCGTGGCGTCCGGCTGATCTTTCAGCCGGCGGAGGAGACCAGCCCCGGCGGAGCCCTCGACGCTATCGAGGGCGGCGTGCTGCACGACCTCAGCGAGATCTACGCGTTGCATTGTGACCCGCGGACCGACGTTGGCCAGATCGCCCTGAAGGTCGGGCCGATCACCTCCGCCGTCGACCAGGTCAACATCGTCCTGAACGGCAGCGGCGGCCACACCTCGCGGCCGCAGCTGACTCAAGACGTTATCGGCGCCCTCGGCGCGCTGGCGACGATGACCCAGCTCTTGCTGTCTCGCCGCATCGATCCGCGCAGCGGCGTTTCGCTGATGTGGGGATCCATGCATTCCGGTTCGGTGGCCAACGCCATCCCGCAGACAGGGGAAATCGTCGGAACGCTACGCGCTCTCGACGCAGCGGGCTGGCAGCTGGCCAAGCAACTCATTCCTGAGCTGGCCGCAGAGATCGTCCGGCCGTTCGGAGTCGAGGTGGACGTCGCGGTCACCGACGGGGTGCCGCCGGCGGTCAATCATTCGCGCGGCGTGCGGCGCCTCACCCGGGCCGCCGAAGAGGTCCTCGGACCCGACGCGGTCAGCACCACCGAGCAGTCGTTGGGCGGGGAGGACTTCTCGTGGATGTTGCAAGAAGTTCCCGGTGCGCTGGCGCGTCTGGGGGTAAGAACCCCAGGCAAGTTGTGCCCCGACATTCACCAGCCGAACTTTGTGGTGGATGAGGCCTGCATACCGGCCGGATTGAAGGTGCTTGCCGAAGTCGCGACCACCCATGAGCCA
>Ga0307282_10000704_pt1 | contig 11075 bp, 9 predicted proteins | sample ER_DNA_121_FD_194475 | JGI IMG/M metagenome (GOLD analysis project Ga0307282, IMG submission 194475) | Bulk soil microbial communities from the East River watershed near Crested Butte, Colorado, United States - ER_DNA_121 | ecosystem: Environmental > Terrestrial > Soil > Floodplain | place: USA...
TCGCCGCGCCAAGGACGGTCAGCGTTGCGATGATCCGGGCACGGGGCGCGTTGAAGCTCTGGATCCCGTTCCGGAGCCCACCGACTGTGAACGCGAGCCCGAGGACCAGCACGCTGTTGGCGAGGATCGAGCCGATCAGAGAGGCCTGGACGAGCTCGATCAGGCCGTCGTTGAGTGCGAAGAGTCCGATGAAGAGCTCGGGCAGGTTGCCGAGCGCCGACTGGACGGCGCCCGCGCCCGACGATCCGAAGCGGCCGCCGAGCTGCTCGGTCGCGAGGCCGACGGTGCGAGCGAGCCCGGCGATCGCCAGCGCCGCCAGCGCGAAGCGGAGCACCGGGTGCCAGCCGAGAAAGTGCGCGAGCGCCGCCGCGGCGACCAGGACCGCGTCGACTGCCAGCTCGATCCACTCACGCCTGCTGATCGCGCGACGCTAACAGGGGTTGGACACGACCAGCCGGTAGCCCACGTCGTACTCGTCGAGCTCGCGCAGGTGGCCGTAGCGGGCATCCCACGTGCCGTCTCGGAGGTCTCGCCCGACTGCATCGACCACGCGGTCGACGACGGCTTGGGGCACGCGCGCGAAGCCGGAGGTCGCGTTGCGCGCCTGGGCGTCCAGCACTCGCTCCGGGTGCGCCCAGAAGGAGCCGAGCGACCAGTCGGGCGTGTCGCGGGAGCACGGCACCTCCCGGATCTCGACCTCGCCGCCGAGCCACTCCGCGACCGTCTCCGGCGGCGGAACGGTGCGCCGGTCGAGCTCGGCGACCTCGGGGAAGTAGTCAGCGATCAGCCACATGCTGGCGCCCACCTCGCGGTCGATGCTGAAGATCACGACCGGGCCTCGGGCGACGCGGCGCATCTCCCGGACCCCGCGCTCCTGGTCTGCGTCCCAGTGGTGGATCGTCAGGACCGCCATCGCGGCATCCACGCTTCGATCCTCGAGCGGCAACGGATAGGCGCCGCAGCGGATGGCCGGCGGGAGGCTCTGGTCGCGCTGGGCGATCATCACCTCGCTCGGCTCGATCGGGATGACGTGCCGGTCGCGCGGCTCGTACGAGCCCGTGCCGGCGCCCACGTTGACGACCGTCTCTGCGTCGCCCAGCGCCGCGTGGATCAGCGCGGCGATCCGCGGGTCTTCCCGGCGGGTCGCGGCGTACTCGGCGCCGATCGCGTCGTAGCGCGTCTCACGCACCCGACTGGCTCAGCTCCTCGAGGAGGGCGCGGGCCCGTGCCGTCATGACCTCGTTGCCCTTTTGCTCGTAGCAGGCGAGGGCTTCCGCGAGAACCTCGCGAGCCTCGACGGTCCGGCCCGCGAGCCGGAGCACCTCGACCAGCGCCATGCGGACGTTGCCGTGGTGGTTCACCTCGTCGATGCGATCGATCGTCGCGACCGCTTTTCTCGCCAGCCGCTCCGCCTCGTCGAACTGGGCTCGCCTCGCGAGCAGCTTCGCTTCGGCGCAGCGCCAGAGCGCCTGTGCGTCATAGTCGTCGCTCGTCGAAGCCTCTTTGCTGACCCGCACCGCGGCCTCCGCCTCGTCGGACCGGCCCAGCGCGTCGAGGGCCTCCGCGTGGAGAGCGGACATGGTCGACAGCCAGCCGGTCTCGCGGCGTGCCTCGAGCTCTTCGCAACCTGCGGCGAAGTCGCGTTCGGCGGCCGCTGGGTCGCCGGCCAGCATCTCCAGCGGCCCGCCCCAGAAGCCAAGGGTGGCGATGTCCATGGGGAGGCCCAGTTCCTCCAGCATCGATCGGGCGCGAGCGAGCAGCTCCCGTCCCTCGTCGAAGCGACCCTGCATGGCATAGAAGCCGACGATCGGCCTGATCGCCCAGGACTCCAGCCATTTGTCCTCGCCCGCGTCCCGCCGCATCGCTTCGACGCGCGGCAGGCCCACGGAGAGCGGCGTTGGCCCCCAGAAGATGCTCGCGCTCAGGAGCTGACGCGCCTCGATCTCGCGCTTCCGGTCGCCGGACCGGCGCGCATGCTCGACGACGTGATCCAGCGCCGCCTCGACGCCCTGCCAGTGGCCGCGGACGTTCTCGCCCATCGCGACGAGCGCCCACGCTGCGCCCAGCGCTTGGTCGTCGCCGATCGGCTCGAGCTCACGCACGGCTTCGTGGCCGAACTCGATGGCACGCTCCGCCGTGTAGGAAGGATCGGTGATGGCCGGAAACCGCCGTACCTCGCAGGCGGCGCGAAGCTCGAGGACGCGATTGCCCAGCTTTCGTGCGAGCTCAACGGCCTCTTCCTGTCGGGCGGTTGCCTCGTGCAGCTCCCCGAAGTCGGCGAGCGCGGAACCCAGCTCAAGCAGCAGCTCTACTCCCTCGGGGCCATTCGGCTCCGCCACAGAGACCGCCCGGCCGAGCAGCTTGGCGGCCGCGCTCGCGTCTCCGACCACGAGTGACCGGCGCCCGGCCGCCCCCAATCGCTCCGCCGCACGCCGCCCGAGGCTTTCGTCCGTCTGACCGAGCTCGACGCGGTACCGATACGCCTGCTCGAGGTGGTAGCCGACGATCTCGTCCAGCTCGACGAGCTCGGCACCGTGCTCCTCGACCCAGGCCGCGAACCGCTCGTGCAGCTCGCTTCGGGTTGCCTTCGGCAGCGCGTCGTAGGCGGCGTCCCGGATCAGCAGGTGGCGGAAGCGGTAGGCGTCCTCACCCGCAAGCTGCGCCTTGTCGGGCCGGACGAGCTCCTTGCGCACCAGACCCGTGAGGCGGCGCTCGACGTTCGCCTCCTCAGGCGCGAGCGCCTGCACCGCGCCGCGGTGGAAAACCCGGCCCTCGACGGAGCCGCGCTCCAGGACGCCGCGCTCTGCCGGCTCTAGCTGGTCGAGCCTCGCGGCGAGCAGCGCCTGGATGGTTCCGGGCACGGAGACTTCGCCGTCGCCGGACTCCTCGACCAGCGCGACCATCTCCTCGACGAACAGCGGGTTCCCTTCGGCCGCGTCGCGTATGCGCTGCTGCAGGTCGGGGTCGAGCGGCGCTTCCCCGAGCAGGCGCTCCAGCAGCTCGTCGGTCTCCGTCGAGGAAAGCGGCTCGAGGAGGATCGTCGTCGCGTTCAGCTTGCCGCCGCCCCACCCGGAGCGCCGATCGAGCAGCTCGGGGCGCGCCAGGCAGAGAAGCAGGAGCGGCGCCTCGCGGGAGAGGTCGGCGACGTGCTCCAGCAGGTCGAGGAAGGTCGGCTCGGCCCAGTGGATGTCGTCGAACACTGCCACGACGGGTCTCGACTCCGCCGCTGCCTCGAGCAGCTTGCGAACGGCCCAGGGGATCTCTTCGCTCGAGGCCGGGGCGTGCTCCTCGCCGAGCAGCTGCTCGATCGCCGCGACCGCCGCCGGCTCGAGCCCGAGCTCCGCGGCGCGTGGGAGCTGCTGCAGGAGCTCGATCACGGGCCAGTAGGTGATCCCCTCGCCGTAGGGGAGGCAGCGGCCGCGCACCACGGTCGCGTTCTCGAGCGAGGCGAGGAACTCGGCGGTCAGGCGTGACTTGCCGACTCCGGCGACCCCGAGGATCGTGAACAGCTGGCAGGAACGGTCGTCGACGGCCTGCGCGAACGCCTCCTGCAGGCGGTGCAGCTCGCGCCCGCGGCCGACCAGCGGCGCGTCGAACCGGCGCGCGAAGGCGGGAGCCTGGTCGTCGAGGACGACCAGGCGTTGCGCGACCAGCGGTTCGCTCTTGCCCTTCAGCTCGAGCGGCTCGGTCGGCTCGGTTTCGACCGCGTCGCGCACCAGGCTCGCCGTCTCGGGCCCGAGCAGGATCTCGCCCGGCTTCGCCGCCTGCTCGAGCCGGGCGGCGACGTTGACCGCGTCGCCGGTCGCCAGCCGCTCGTCCGTGCCGACGACGACCTCGCCGGTGTTGAGGCCGATCCTGGCCTGGACGCCGAGGGCCGGGAGCGCGTCTCGCATCTCGACTGCGGCCCGCACCGCGCGCAGGGCGTCGTCCTCGTGCACCTGCGGCACCCCGAAGACGGCCATGACCGCATCGCCGATGAACTTCTCGACCGTGCCGCCGTGACGCTCGACGATCGCCTTCATCTCGTCGAAGTAGCGGCCGAGCTGCGCCCGCAGCACCTCCGGGTCAACCGACTCGCCCAGCGCGGTCGAGCCGGCGATGTCGCAGAAGAGGACGGTGACGACCTTCCGGTACTCGCGGTTTGCGGCCACGGGCCTAGCGTACGACGCTCCGGCTTCGCGGCATACTGATTGCGGGATGGGCGTGACCGAGAGGCTGGCTCGCGCGTCGAGCCGCCACCCCTGGCGGACTGTGCTCGCCTGGCTCGGTGCGATCGTGGTCGCGCTCGTTTTCGTGGTGCTGTTCCTGCCCGGGAACCTGACGACGAACGGGCACGTGACCGGGAAGCCGGAGTCGAAGCAGGCGGAGGATCTCTTCGCGCGCTTCCCGGCCGACAAGAACGGCGTGGACGAGCTGATCGTCGTCCGCTCGCCTTCTCGGAGCGTCGGCGATCCTGCGTTCAGGTCGTTCGTGGGGAAGCTCAACGCGGAGGGCAAGGCGACCGGCGTCGTCTACCGCGCGTTCCCGCTCCAGGTCTCGCGCGACCGGCACGCGGTGCTGATCGGCGTCCAGCGGCAGGAGGACGTGGACAAGCTGCTGCCCGTCGTCGAGCGCAACGACGGGCGCGACGGCTTCAGCGTCGTGATGACCGGCGAGGGCACGCTCGACCACGACTTCAACGACCTCTCGCAGCACGATCTCAAGTCCGGCGAGTTGCAGGTCGGCTTGCCGGCCGCGCTCGTCGTGCTGATCCTCGTGTTCGGGACGGTGGTCGCCGGGCTCGTGCCGCTCGTGATGGCGATCGTGGCGATCATCGTGGCGCTCGGGCTGTGTGCGCCCATCGCGGCGATCTTCTCGCTCTCGGTCTTCTTCGCGAACATGCTCACGGGGATGGGGCTCGCGCTCGGGATCGACTACTCGCTGTTCGTGGTCTCCCGGTACCGCGAGGAGCGCGGCCACGGGCGGGACGAGCTCGCGGCGATCGCCGCCGCCGGTGCGACCGCCAGTCGCGCGGTGCTCTTCAGCGGCACGGTCTTCGTGATCGCGCTGACCGGGATGCTGCTCGTGCCCTCGAACGTGATGAAGAGTCTTGCTGTGGCCGCGATCGCCGTCGGGATCGTCTCGGTGCTCGCGGCGCTGACGCTCCTGCCCGCGCTGCTCGGGAAGCTGGGCGACCGGGTGAACGCGATCCGCGTGCCCTTCTTCGGGCGCGCCTCGGGTGAGAGCCGCTTCTGGGGGGCGATCGTGCGCGGGGTGATGCGGCGGCCGGTGGTCTCGCTCGTCGTCTTCGCGGGGCTGCTGATCGCCGCGGCGGTTCCGATCTACGGCTTGACCCTCGGAGCGAGCGGCGTCAGCACGCTGCCGGACCGGCTCGAGTCGAAGAAGGGATTCGAGGCGCTCGCGCGCTACTTCCCGCAGGCGAGCTCGAGCCCGGCGCTGATCGCGGTTCAGGGGAACGTGCGCTCGCCGCAGGTGCGGGCCGCGATCGGGCGGCTGCGATCGGAGCTCGCGAGTGATCCGGCGTTCGGCCGCAGCGACCTGCGCTTCTCGAGCGACGTGGCTGCGATCGGCGTCAACGTCGCGGGCGACAAGACCGGCTCGCGCGCGCTCGACGCTGTGCGGCACCTGCGGTCGACCCTGATTCCCGAGGCGTTCCGCGGCACCGGCGCGCGCGTCGTGGTCGGCGGCGACACGGCCGACAACGTCGACTTCATCGACGCCATGAACTCCTGGCTGCCGCTCGTGTTCGTCTTCGTGCTCGGGCTGAGCTTCGTGATCCTGACCGTCGTCTTCCGGTCGATCGTCATCGCGGCGACCTCGATCGTCCTGAACCTGCTCTCGGTCGGCGCCGCCTACGGGCTGGTGATCCTCGTCTTCCGCCATGGGATCGGCAGCGGGCTGCTCGGCTTCCAGCGCATCGACGCGATCGAGGCCTGGGTGCCGCTGTTCCTGTTCTCGGTGCTGTTCGGGCTCTCGATGGACTACCAGGTCTTCCTGCTCAGCCGGATCAAGGAGCGCTACGACGCTTCGGGCTCGACCGCGGACGCCGTGACGTACGGCGTCTCGTCGACCGCGCGCCTGATCACCGGTGCGGCGCTGATCATCGTCGCGGTCTTCAGCGGTTTTGCGATGGGCGACCTGGTCATGTTCCAGCAGATGGGGTTCGGGATCGCGGTCGCGCTGCTGATCGACGCGACGATCATCCGCTCGGTGCTGCTGCCCGCCGCGATGCGCCTGCTCGGCGGCTGGAACTGGTACCTGCCTTCGTGGCTCGAGTGGCTGCCGCGGATTGAGATCGAGGCCGCGCGCCGGGAGGAGCAGGTTGCGCTGCCGAGCCCCGGCGCATGACGATGCTTGCCGGCAAGTGCGAGTGCGGAGCGGTCCGGTACCGCGTCGCGGACGAATTCCTGTACGCGGCGAACTGCCACTGCTCGAACTGTCGCGCGGGGACCGGATCGGCGTTCAAGGCGTTCGCGGGGATCGAGCGCTCGAAGCTCGAGGTGACGGAGGGCGCCGACCGGCTGCTCGTGTGGGGCGAGGAGGACGCCAACCACACGCGCTGCGGCGTCTGCGGATCGCTTTTGTATTCGGTCGTTCGCGACGGCGAGTACGTCCACGTCGCGCTGGGATCGCTGGTGAACGAGCCGAGCATCCGTCCGAGCGAGCACATCTTCGTCGGCTCGAAGGCGCCGTGGTTCGAGATCACCGACGACCTGCCGCAGAACGAGGAGTACTAGGCACGGAGGTCACGTATCACTGGCGCGGGCCGTTGACGGACGCGGAGATGGTCGAGCTCGTGCACTCGCAGGGCGGGAACGCGGTCAAGGGTTGGTGGGATCGGGTTCGGCCGCACAGCCTCGGCTGGGTCGTGGCGCGCGCGGAGGACGGCTCGGTGGTCGGGTTCGTGAACGTCGCCTGGGACGGCGGCGACCACGCGTTCCTGCTCGATCCGAAGTCGCGCGGCGAGCTTCAGCGGCAGGGGATCGGGACGCGTCTGGTCTCACTCGCCGCGGAGCACGCGAAGGCCGCGGGCTGCGAGTGGCTCCACGTCGACTTCGAGCCGGAGCTGGAGCCGTTCTACCTGGAGGCGTGCGGCTTCAGTTCGACGCGGGCCGGGCTGATCCACCTCCCGACTCTGTCGAATAGCTAGACGCGCGGGCTGTCGGTTCTGAGGTAGTGCGCACCGGCGCCGCGGGCTTCGGCTTCGTCGTCCGGGTTGAGCAGGTCGCACTGGTCGATCGAGAGGCAGCCGCAGCCGATGCACGTCGTCAGGCGGTCGCGCAGGGCCTGCAGCGTCTCGATGCGCGCGTCGAGATCGTCGCGCCATTTGTTCGACAGGCGCTCCCAGTCCTTGCGGCTCGGCGTGCGGCGCGTCGGCAAGCCCGCGAGCGCGCTGCGGATGTCGGCGAGCGTCACGCCCGCAGCCCGGCCGGCCTGGATGAACGCGATCCGGCGCAGGACCGCCCGCTCGTAGCGGCGCTGATTGCCCTCCGACCGCGCCGCCTCGATCAGGCCCTCGCGCTCGTAGAACCGCAGCGCCGACGGAGCCACTCCGCTGCGGGCCGCCACGTCTCCGATCGAGAGCTCAGAAGGCACTTGACTTAAACGATAGTTGAGGTTCTACGATGCATGCAGTGAGCTCGCGCTGCCACCTCGTCTACGCGCTCGCGCCCGACGGTGTGAGCGCCCGCGAGGCGAACGACCTGCTCAACGAGTACGTGGCCGACGAGAGCCGCGGCCTCGCCGTCTGGCACGACCACTTCGTCGGCGAGCACGGCGGCGCGGTCGTCCTCGACACGCGCGACGACGACGAGGAGGCGCGCCTTGCCGACCCCGGCCCGCTCGGGGGCTGGAAGCTGAGCGTCCATCCGCTCACGTTCTCGCTGAGCTCCGTCGGCTTCTCCGCGCAGACGAAATTCACGCTCGAGCAGTACCGCGGCGTCAGCCTCGACGAGCTGGCGGCCGGCGAGCCCGACGATCCCCGCTACTGGTGGAGGCGATCCGCATGACGGTTCTGGACACGACGCAACGCGAGCGCGCGGCTTCGCTCGACGAGCTGCGCCAGAAGGGCCGGCTGGTCGTCGGCCTCAACGGCCACACGGTCTGCCTGCTGGCCGAGGGCGACGACGTCTACGCGATCGACAACCGCTGTCCGCACATGGGCTTCCCGCTGCACCGCGGGACGGTCAGCGACGGGATCCTCACGTGCCACTGGCACCACGCGCGCTTCGACCTCTGCACCGGCGGCACCTTCGACCAGTTCGCGGACGAGCTGCGCCGCTTCCCGGTGGAGATCGAGGGCGATGACGTCTACGTCGACCTGAGCCCGCGGCGCGACCCAGTCGAGCACCAACACCGGCGCCTCCAGGTCGGGCTCGAGCGGAACATCTCGCTCGTCGTGGCGAAGGCGGCGATCGTGCTCGTCGAGGCCGACCCGACCGGCGTGGACGCCTTCCGCGCCGGGCTCGAGTTCGGCGTCCGGCGGCGCGGCGGTGGGTGGAACCGCGGGCTGACGACGCTCGCCTGCTTCATGAACCTCGCGTCGCGGGTGGCGGGCGAGGACCGCGCGGCCGCCCTTTACCACGGGTTGAGCGATGTGGCGCTGGAAGCTGCGGGCGACGAGCCGCGATTCCCCCTCGAGGCGCTGCCGGGTGAGGCGAACCCTGAGCGGCTGGCGCGCTGGTTCCGGAGCTTCATCGAGGTGCGCGACGCCGAGGGTGCCGAGCGCGCGCTGGCCTCGGCCGTTCGTGCGGGCGCGACGCCTCAGCAGCTCGCCGACATGCTCTTCGCCGCCGCGACCGACCACCGCTACATCGACGGCGGCCACACGCTCGACTTTGTCAACAAGGCGTTGGAGGCACTCGACGTCGCCGGCTGGGAACACGCCGAGGCGGTGCTCGCCTCGCTCGCGGCCCCGCTTGCCTTCGCCGAGCGGATGGAGGAAGCGAACGAATGGCGCCATCCCGTCGACCTCGTCGCGCTGCTCGAGGACGCCTTCGAGCGGTTGCCCGAGCCGGGGCCCGGCGGTTGGGATGACCGCGCCGAGCTCGTGGACACGATCCTCAACGCCGAGGCCGCGGAGATCCTCGAAGCGCTGCTCCAGGCGCTGCGCGACGGCGCCTCGGCGGTCGAGCTTGCCTCCGCGGTCACGTTCGCGGCCGCAATGCGGATCGCCCGCTTCCCGACGACGAACGAGTTCGGCGACTGGGACACGGCGCTGCACACGTTCACCTTCGCGAACGGCGTTGAGCAGGGGCTCCGCCGCTCGCCCTCGCAGGAGCTGCTGCGCGGAGTCCTCGACGCCGCGATGAGCGTCCACCTCGACCGCTTCCTGAACGTGCCGGCCACGCGGCTGCCGCAGCCCGAGGACGGGCACGGCGTGCTGACGGAGCTGCCGCTCCTGCTCGACCAGCAGCAGCGCGTGGACGAGGCCGGGAAGCTGGTCGCGTCGTACACGGGGGATCCGGTCGAGCTCGTCGGGACCCTCGTCACGTGCCTGCTGCGCGAGGACCGGAACTTCCACACGATGCAGTGCGTCGAGGCCGCGGTGCGTCAGCACGAGCTCCTGGGCGACACGCTGCCGCTGATCGCCGCGGCGCGCTACCTCGCCGCGCATTCGCCGACCGACCGCTCGCAGCGGCAGACGTACGACATCGCGCGCCGCCTCCACCGCGGCGAGAACCTCTATGAGGACGTCGCTTAGGGCGGGATGATTGGCGGGTGCGTGAGCTCCCGTCGGGCACCGTCACCTTCCTCTTCACCGACATCGAGGGCTCGACGAAGCTGCTCCACGAGCTGGGCGACGCCTACGCGGATGCGCTCGCCGATCACCGACGGGCGCTGCGCGAGGCGTTCGAGCGGAGCGGCGGCGTCGAGGTCGACACTCAGGGCGACGCCTTCTTCGTCGCCTTCGCGCGGGCGAGAGACGCGCTCATAGCGGCCGGTGAGGCGCAGGCCGCACTCGTCGAGGGGGCGATCCGCGTTCGCATGGGCATCCACACGGGGGAGCCGCTCGTCACCGAGGAGGGCTACGTCGGGATCGACGTCCACCGCGCGGCGCGGATCGCCGCGGTCGGGCACGGCGGCCAGGTGCTCGTCTCCGCCGCTACCCACGCGCTCGATCCAAGCAACAACCTGTTACTCGATCTCGGGGAGCACCGGCTCAAGGACCTGACCGCCCCGGAGCGGATCTACCAGCTCGGCGAGGGCGAGTTCCCGCCGCTCAAGTCGCTCAACCAGTCGAACCTCCCGGAACAGCCGACGCCGTTCGTGGGCCGCGAGAAGGAGCTCGGAGAGGTGATCTCTCTCCTGCGAGACCGCAAGACGCGGCTCCTGACGCTCACCGGAGCGGGCGGTTCCGGCAAGACGCGGATGGCGGTCCAGGCGGCCGCGGAGGTCGTCGACGAGCACGAGCACGGCGTCTGGTGGGTCCCGCTCCAAGACGTGCGCGACCCGGACCGCGTCGTCGCCAAGATCGCCTCCTCGCTCGGCGCGGGCGGCGATCTCCCCGGGTTTGTCGGGAGCAGGGACATGCTGCTCGTGCTGGACAACTTCGAGCAGGTCGCGGAGGCGGCTCCGGTGCTCGGCGACCTGCTGGCCGGCTGCCCGAACCTCCGTCTTCTGGTGACGAGCCGCGAGATCCTACGGCTCGGAGCCGAGCGCGAATATCCGGTCCCGCCCCTCGTCGAGCAGGAGTCGGTCGGATTCTTCATCGGCCGTGCGCGGACAGCGCGCCGGGATTTCGAGCCCGACGAGACGTGCTCGCCATCTGCCGGCGCGTGGATCATCTCCCGCTCGCCCTCGAGCTGGCCGCAGCGCGCGTGCGGGCGCTCTCGACGAAGCAGATCCTCGAGCGCCTCGATCGCAGCCTGCCCCTGCTGACGGGCGGCCGGCGGGACGCGCCCGAGCGGCAGCGAACCCTGCGCGGCGCGATCGCGTGGAGCTACGACCTGCTCGAGCCCGAGGAACAGGCCTGCTTCCGCCGAATCGGCGTGTTCTCCGGCGGCTGGGCGCTCGACGGAGCCGAGGCGGTCGCCGGCGCGAGCCTCGACGCGCTCGAGTCGCTCGTCGACAAG
>Ga0307282_10000712_pt1 | contig 11016 bp, 7 predicted proteins | sample ER_DNA_121_FD_194475 | JGI IMG/M metagenome (GOLD analysis project Ga0307282, IMG submission 194475) | Bulk soil microbial communities from the East River watershed near Crested Butte, Colorado, United States - ER_DNA_121 | ecosystem: Environmental > Terrestrial > Soil > Floodplain | place: USA...
CGCAGGCTTGACGAACTGCAGCGTGTCGTAGATGGCGAGGCCGGCGTAGACGGAGCCGCCGGGGCAGTTGATGTAGAGCGAGATGTCCTTGTCGGGGTCGTCGGACTCGAGATGGAGCAGTTCGGCGATTGTCAGGTTGGCGATCTCGTCGTCGATCGGCGTGCCGAGGAAGATGATCCGCTCGCTGAGGAGGCGCGAGTAGATGTCGACGGCGCGCTCGCCGTGCACGGTCTGCTCGACCACCATCGGAATCAACGGGCTCATCGACGCTCTCCGATTCTGCGCTCTGGGCGTTCGTCTTTGTTTCAGGGCAGCCAACAGCTGCGCTCGTGCATCATCGCTCGTGAGGTCAGCGGCTATCGGACTCGCTTCGAGGCTCTCGAGAAGCGTCTAGACGACGTTGAGCGCGAGCATCACGAGGTCGGCATGGAGCGCGACCCGCCCAAGCCCAGGCTAGAAGACCGACGCCCGGAGATCACAGCACACCACCAGGGCGGAGATAGGCTCAGCCGAGTGGATGTCGTATTCGAGGTCGCCAGCCAGCGGTGCCGGCTCGACGAGCAAGCGGCGACGCTCATGGCAGAGAACCTGAGGGTGAAGGCGGCGCACGAGCCTGGCGCCGAAGGAACCGTCGGGGCTCGGGCCGTCGCCGACGCGATCGAGCTTCGGCTGATCGAGGACACCGCCGACCCGATCAGCCTGGGCGGAGACGGGGCCGAGGCTGTCTTTTACGCGCTGAACGCCCCGACCCGCGGCAGCGATCGGCCGTGGGCGCTCTACTACGCCGTCAAACGGCTGCACGACGAGCGGCTCCGCCAGAAGAGCTAGGACAGCCTGCCCCGTCACGTTCGAGACCCTCGCCAAGCGCTGGCGAGATCGCGGTGAGCGACTCGTCGACCTAAACGGCGTGAACCGCCCCGGTCAAGCGCGCCTCCCCCGCGCAACCTGCCGCCTGGGAGAGGAGGCGAGCAGCTCCTCGTACAGGGAGGCGAAGCGACGAGCGATCTCCGCCCAGCCGTATCGGCGGCTCTCTACCTGAGCGCGCCGACCACGCGCCCGGCGTTCCTCCTGGCCGCGAGCGGCGCTGACGAGTACCTCGACGAGCGCCTCCTCATCGTCGGGCCGAATGAGCCAGCCCGTCCTGCCGTCGGCGACGATTACCGCCGGGCCATGCGCCCGGCAGGCGATCACCGGTAGGCCGCAGGCCATCGCCTCAACCAGAACGAGCCCGAACGCCTCGGCGACGGAGGGCAAGACGAGCGCGTCGGCCGCGTTCAGCGCCTGCGGCAGCTCCTCGTGCGGGCGCCAGCCGGCCAGGAAGACCTGGCGGTTCCCGATCCTGAGCGCAGCGGCCAGCGGATGCTCCCCCTCCCACTCGCCCGGATGGCCGCCGACGAGTACGAGCGGCGCTGGCGTGCCGAGCCGCGCAACCGCACGTGCGTGGGCGCTGATCAGGAGCGACAGGCGCTTGACCGCCGTGTAGCGACCGACGTAGAGGAAGACCGGCCCGCCGGCCCGGAAGGGGGCCAGCTCCTCGTCGCTATAGGCGACGCTCCCCGGCCGACCGCTCTCGTCCCAGCCGCGCGGTTGCTCGACCAGCCAGCGGCGCCAAAATCTGAGCCGCGCGCCTTCCGCGAGCGGTTGCCGCGAGAAGCGCTCGAGCTCGACGCCGCTCGGGAGGCCACGCACCTTCGCCCGCTCGAGGCCGAGCAGGAGGGCCGTGTCCGCCTCCGCCCCAGGCGGCACGACCAGCAGGGCGCAGCGCCCCGCCCAGGCGCGCAGTCGCCGGTCCCAATCCCGAGCGTAGCGCCAGCCCGGCGGCGCTCCTGCCTCGATCCTGCGCAGCATGGCGAGCTCGGTCCCGTGCAGCTGGCCCAGCACGGGCAGCGAGGGGAAGCCGCGTGCCGCGGCCTCGTTCGCGGGCGTCAGGTGGTGCAGATGGAGCAGGTCGGCGGCGCTCGCGCCGGCGCGCGCGAGCAGGTCGATCCAGGCAGCGACGAGCCGTTCGTAGGCGGGATCGTGGACGGCGGCAAAGATGCGATCGGGCGCATCCGGGCGATCCTCGTAGGAGGGCTGGAAGGGAACGGGCGCAGCCAGTGGCTCCGCACGCTCGAGCGCGGGCGAGTAGTCGATCGCCTGGACGTCGATCCCGGCGAAGAAGCTCCCCGCGTTGGTCGGCTCGCCCGGCGGTCCGAGCGAGCCCGCGGCGAGCGTCGGCTCCCAGCCGACGGCCGGCAGGGCGCGAGCGAGCGAGCGCGCGACCTGCGCCGAGCCGCCACGGGGGAAGAAAAAGAGCGCCGAGACGACGCGACCACCCGAACGCCGCATCGGCGGGCGGCCGCGTCGCCGCTCGTACCAGTCTGCCTCCGAGTTCGCCATCGATAGCAATTCTCTCGGAAGCCGTCCGGGCCGCTATCCCATCTCGATCTCGGCCGGAAGGCCGAGCCGGCCCATCGCGCGGAGATGGACGAAGTGCGAGCGCAGTGCGGCGCGGAGCGACGGCTGCGACGAGTAGCGGACGCCGTGCGTCGCGCAGTTGCTCCGCACGATCCGTGCGATCTGCGGGTAGTGCGTATGCGGCACCCGCGGGAACAAGTGATGCTCGATCTGGAAGTTGAGGCCGCCGAGCATCCAGGTCAGCACCGGGTTGCGAGGGCAAAAGTCGACTGTCGTCTCGACCTCGTGTACGGCCCACGCCGGCCGCGCGGCACGCACTTCCTCGGCGGATGCGAACGATGCCTCCTCGACGCAGTGGGCGAGCTGGAACGTCGTCGCCATGATCAGGCTCGTGACCATGGTGAAACCGATATACGCCCCTAGCACCGCCCACCACGGATAGACGAGCAGCGGAATCGCGATCGCCCACGTGACGAAGATCGCCTTGCCGACGATCACGCCCGCGAGGTTCCAGCCGCGGGGCGCCCGCAACGGGCTCTCGCCGACGCTGCCGCGCGCGAACGCCGCGATGTCGCCGACCGTCTGCCAGCGCAGCCCCATCAGCGCGTACATCGGCCAGATGTAGTAGTGCTGGAATCGGTACCACGGCTTCGGCGCCTGCGACGGCGTAAACCGGGCGAGCGGCACCTGGGTGGCGTCGGCGTCGTAGCCGTCGACGTTCGTGTAGGTGTGGTGGGCGACGTTGTGCTTCACGCGCCAGACGTAGCTCGAGAAGCCGAGCAGGGCGTCCGCCGTCCAGCCGACGAGGTTGTTGTAGCGGCGCCGCCGGAAGTACGCGCCGTGGTTCGCGTCGTGCTGTACGCAGAAGGCGTTCAGCATCACGCCCAGCACGAGCCCGGCGAGGCAGAGGAATCCGGCGATCAGACCGGGCCGCGCGAACACGAGCACCGTCCACGAAGCGGCGGTGAGCCCGATCGCGACCGGCGCCTTCGCGTAGAGGAGCAGCAAGCCATTCAGACGCGTGCTGCCGCAAGCGAGGTACTGCTCCACCTCACGACGAGTCTCGCGAATGAACGCCCCGCCGTTGTCGAACGCGACCTTCTGCACGGCTGCCTTCACGGCGTGCCCGCTGCCCTGTTCGGCCGGTCCCACAGTCGGGCGACGACGTACTCGCGCGCATGCTCCTCCTTCGGCAACGTTATCGCCGGCGAGGCGACGCCCTTCGGGATCTGGATGCAGGGATGGCATGAGCGAGACGGGGGTTTCGATTGGCGAAACGCCCCCACGAGAGTATGCTCGGCATCATCACCAGACGACGGATTCTGTACTGGCTAGGTGCGATGGCCGCCGTGCTCGTCGGGGGAACGATCATCGGCCTCATCTGGGCGGACACGAGCGACGTTGCCGGTTCGATTGCAGTGATAACGAACATCATCGGCGTCGTTGGAATCGTGCTTCTCTTGATTGCCCTCGCCGTCGTGACCCGTCGTCGGCGGCAAAAGCTAGCCGCCTAGGCCGCGAGCGGAACGACTCGCGCCCTGGCGAGCGCCTGAACTCTAGGGGGCGAGGGTCACTCGTCCGCCCTGGAATCAAGGAGATCGAGGAGGTGAGCCACGGCTGACGCCTCTTCTGTGAGGCGCTCCTGTTCTCCTGGGGCCACGAGCGCCCCGGATTTAATCCTCCCCGACACCTCCTCGTACCACGCAAGGAACTCGCGGAGCTGCGGGCGGATATCGGGTCGCTTTTCCTCGGGCATCCCTCCGAGTGTACGCCCGCTCAGCGCGCGCCTAGCGGGTCGCTTCCTGGGCGAGATCTCCCGGCTGGAAGCGAGCTGTCTGAAACACTGCGCTGACCAGATGGAGCTCGAAACAGCCCGAGACCTTCTTCGCCGCGAGCGCGCCCGGATCGAGCAGGCGCTCGCTCGGGTCAGCGGTCCCGAGAGGGAGGAGCTGGCTGGGCAGGACGAGATGGCGGATGCCGCGTCGCAGCTCTACGAAGAGGAATTCGACGAGGGACAAGCCGATGACCTGCGAGCTGAGCTCGCCGCCGTTGAGCGCGCTGAGGCGCGACTTCTCGACGGTACCTACGGACGCTCCATCGAGAGCGGCGAGGACATTCCCGATGAACGGCTCGAAGCGGTACCCACTGCCGAGCGGACAGCGGAGGAGCAGGCGCGCTTCGAACGAGGCTGATTAGCACACTCGGTTGAAGCAGGCCGAGAAGCGTCAAGGCGAGCGCGTCCGGCGGGGCGCAGAGCCTGACGGTGAGCCGGTCCTAGTCGTTGAATCGGTCTAGCCCAGTACGTCGCCCTTCATACGGAGGGCGACGGTTCGGCTCGACGCTACTCGGGCGCGATGCCCACCACCTCCGCGGCCTTCGGCATGATGACTGCGAGGACAATCACCGCAGCACCGCCGATCTTGAGCGAGAACCAGCTGATCGAAAGGAGCGGCGATTCGGGGATGCTGCCGACCCACGCCGTGAGAGCGGCGAGCGCAAAGAGGCACATCCAGAAGAGCTGCCTCTGTGTGAGCTTCTTCGCCGGATCTGCTTCCGCCTTCCTTCTGTGCGAGGTCGACCAGAAGCCGCCCGGGGGCGACGACCGCTGCGCTTCGACCGCGAGGCGCAACGAGAGCTCCATGTCGGTGGCGGCCAACTCCAGCGATCCCTCGCCGCCGCGCAGGAGAACCCCGCCGAGCACCTGCACGGTCGCGCGCGTCGAGACCGCTCGTCCGACAACGGAGAGCGCGCGAGTGGAGCTCGTCCTTCGGCCGCGAAGTGATCGAGGCCGAGTCCGTACTTTTCGCGCGTGCTTGGTGCCAGCACTCGACGCGAGAGTGAGCCAACCAGGCGTTTAAGTTCATGACTTGGATCTCCAAGTCCATATTCTACCCCTGCCCATCCAACAAGAGCATCCTTTGAGGTCATGAAACAGCGTTCGATTCATGCCGGGGGCACTCTCCGTCAGGGCAGCGGCACACGTGGCGTCGAGACGACGCCGAGGCGCTCGAGGATCGCCTTGCTCTCGGCCTCGGAGCCCGGTTCGCCTAGGCGCGTACGGCCGAGTGCTTCAAGCGTCATGGCCACCTCGTAGTCGGCGTCGAGCTCGCGCGCCAGCTCGAGGCTCCGCTCGAAGCGCGGGCGCGCCTCGTCCGGCCGGCGCGCCTGGACGAGGGCATAGCCATGGAGTCGTTCGAGGAAGGGGTAGAGGAGCCGGTTCTCCCCGGCCGCCTCGAGCACGGTTGGCGCGACATCGAGGGCCTCCTGGTAGCGGCCTGCGAGCACGAAGGACTCGGCCCGCCGGGCCTGGGTCTCATGGCCGAACGCCTCTGAGCCGAGCGCCTCGAAAGCCGTCAGCGCCTCGGCGAGGAACTCCAGCGCCTCGTCGAAGCGACCCGTGCGCGCCGCAACTCGGCCGAGGTTGGAGGTGGCGAGCGCGATGCCCACGGGGTAACGCGCAGCACGCCAGACCCGTCGAGCTTCCAGGAATAGCTCTTCGGCCTCCTCGAGCTTGCCCTGGTCCGAGACGATCTCGCCCTCGTTGTTCTGCGCGCGGGCCACATTGACCACATCGCCCACGCGCTCGCTCAGCTCGCCGCTCTGCCGATACAGCTCCGAGGCCTCGTCCCAGCGCCCCGCGTAGTAGGCCTCGATTCCGAGGTTGTTGACGACGTTGGACTGGAGAACGAGGTTTCCGGCTTCCTCGAGCATGGGCAGCGCCAGGCGGGCGTGCTCGTCGTCCTTCTCACCCAGCGAGATGTGATTGAGGTGGAGCAGGAAGTAGGCATGGCCGAGCGCGGCGCGATCGTCGGCCAGCTCGGCGTGCTCGGCGGCCTGCGAGCTCCAGTGGATGCCCTCGTCGAAATGGCCCTGGCGGTATTTGACGCCGGCGGTTGCAAGCTCGAGCTGCACACGGCCCTGCAGCCCGTTGCTACCTGTGGCCGAGTCGTCCAGCGCCTTGAGCCCGCGGCCGTACCAGTCAAGCGCTTCGGGATAGCTTCCGAGGCGCTCGCGCAGGATCCCCTCCTTGCGCATCAGGCGCGACTGCACGAGCCCGTCAGCTGCCAGCTCACGCGCGTGGCGATACGCATCCCCGGCCTCCTCGTACCGCGCCGCGAGCTCGCAAACGTCCCCGAGCGCTTCGGCGACGTGTGCCACTTCGAGCGGTGGCAGCTCGAGGTGCTCGGCCGCCGTGAGCGCTCGCTGGAAGAGCTCGGCGGCGTCGACGTTCGCAAATCGGTGCTGTGCCAGCTCTCCGACCGCGACGGAGTAGCGCCAGGCCCGCTCGTAGTCCTCCGCGTGGAGAAAGTGGAGCGAGAGCAACGGCGCAAGCTCGACCGAGCCCTGCTCGGCGTGGGATTCCAGCACCGTGCCAACACGCCCGTGGATCTCGCGCCGGCGGCGGAAGGAAAGCCCCTCATACGCAACCGTGCGGAAGAGATCGTGCCGGAACCGCAGCTCGTTCGTCCCCTCCCAGATCACGAACTCCCCCAGTCGGCGCCAGCGGTCGAGATCACCGACGTCCTCGAGCTCGTCCGCCAGCACGTCGGCGAGGAGGTCGAGCTCGAAGCGGGCCCCGAGCACCGAGGCGTTGCGAAGGAGAAATCGATCGCCGGGCTCGAGCGTGTCGATCCGCGTCGTGATCAGCGTCTCGACCGTCTCTGGAAGCGTCGCAACGCCGCCTTCGGCTCTGGAGGCCACGACCAGCTCGCGCACGAAGAGCGGGTTGCCGCCCGAGCGCTCCGAGACCTCGCTCAGCAGTTCCTCGGAGAAGGCGACCTCTCCAGCGGCCGCAAGCGCCAGCCGAGCCGTTTCCTCGCCGGGGAGCGCTGAGAGCTCGAGTACCCGGTGACCTCCGCCGGGCTCGTCGACGAAGGGCAAGCCCTGCGGCCGGCGGGTGATCGCCACGAGCCAGGGCCGCGGGGCGCTGCTGCGCACGAGGTGAAGGAGGACGCTGTGCGACGCGTCGTCGATCCAGTGTGTGTCCTCGAAGACGATGAGCGTTGGCATCACCAGCACGCGGAGCAGGAACTCCTCGACCGTCTTGAAGAGGCGCTCGCGACGGAACGCCGGCTCGATCTCCTCGGTTTCCGGCGTCATCGGCACTTCGGCGTCGAAGGGGATCGCGAGCAACGGGAGCCAGGGCGCGAACTCGGGCATGACGGCTTCGATCCACGGCTTGAGGCGATCGCCGGCCTCGGCGGGGCTTTCCGCTTCGGTGATTCCGGCGAGCGGGCGGAGCAGCGAGCGAAACGGCAAGTAGGGGACGGACATCCCGTACTGGTCGCAGCGCGCGACGAGCTGCGTGAAGCCGAGCGTCATGGTCTTCAGCTCGTCGACGAGGCGTGATTTGCCGATCCCCGGCTCCCCGACGAGCTCGGCCACCTGGCCCTGGCGCAGGCGCGTCGCAGCGACGGCCGCCTCGAGCTCCGCCAGCTCCTGTTCGCGACCGATGATCGGCAGCTCTTGGGCTCGTTCCTCCTCCGCGACACCGGTGACGACGCCGACGCTGTAGGCCGTGATCGCTCGCTCCTTGCCTTTGACCAGGAACGGTTGCGGCGCGGTCTCGAAGCGGGTCGGCGAGCGCTCGAGCACCTCGGCGGTAGCGAGGATCTCCCCCGGTTCGGCCCGCGCGGCCAGCCGTGCGGCAAGGTTGACCGTGTCGCCCATGACGGCGTAGGTACGGCGAGTGCTCGCGCCGATGCCGCCGGCGAACGCCGGGCCGCGGTGGACGCCCGCACGGAGCGTCAGAGGTGAGCCCTCATCGAGGATCGCGCGCAGCGCGCGCAGCATTCGCTCCTCGTCGGCCCCGGTGGTCGAGGGAGCACCGGCCGCCAGGTAGAGCTTGCCCCCGTCGACGTCGATGTCCGACTCGAGCCACGTCAAGCCGAGCTCCGACGTCACACGGCCCACGACCGCGCCGAGCACGTCGAGCGCCTCGCCGACTCCTGCTGGTCCGCGTTGTGCGAGCAGCGCCTCGACGCCAGCGAACTTCACGAAGGCGGCCGTCACCTGCCGGTGCTCCGCCTCGCCTGCCTCGAGCCGCAGAGAAGAGCGCAGCGCGATCGGAACGAACGGCTCGAGCTCCACCACCGAGCCCGGCCTGTCGGCGTCCTGAACGAAGGGTGGGGCCAAAGCGTCGGGTTCGCGGTCGAGCGCAAGCAGAGCAGCCCCGCCCCGCTCGCCGGCCAACCACTCGGGCCCGACGGAAGCCGCCGTCGCGGGGCTCACGAGAACCTCGCCCGCGTCGGCCTCGTCCTCGAGCCTGATCGTGGCGGTCGCCGCCGGCCCCGCGATCACGAGCTCCTTGTGACTCGACTCGACGAGGAAGAAGTGACAGACCCCCGTGTAGATGCCCGTGGACATCCGGAGCCTGACCTCGCCGACAGAGCTCATCGTCTCGCCCGTGCGCTCGATGAACCACTGCATCTCCGAGGCCGCGCGGCAGGCTCGCTCGGCGTGCGCGTCGCCCGAGAAGAGAATCAGCAGAGCGTCGCCGCGAAACTTGAGGACGTCGCCTCCTCGACGGTTCGCGATCCCGATCAGGCCTTCGAAAACGCCGCTGATCGCCAGCACCAGCTCCTCGGCGCCGGCTCGACCCCTCGCCTGGAGCCTCTCGGCGAGGGCAGTGAATCCGGAGAGGTCGACCGAGACGAGCGAGCCGTCGAGCTCGCGCCACGTCTCGGCCGGCGTGCGTGCTGCCCAGTCGCGCACGAGCCGCGGTAGATATGGCTCGAAGGGTGCGTCGCCCGGCGCGTCCATTCCCCGGCCGAGAGTACGCCTTCGAGCCGCAGATCGAAAGGAGAGTGGCCCTTTGAAACAGAGCGAAAAAGGACTAACGTCTTGCCGGGTTGTCGCTAGTCAGGAACCATCTGCGGATCGGCGTCAGCGTCCTCGGGGCGATCCTCGCGCTGGCCCTCCCCGGGGTTGCCCAGGCGCACCACGACCCACCGATCGTCTTCCAGGGAGCGACGGCAGCGACCACGCCGACCATCGACGGGGTCATCGGCGCGAGCGAATGGACGGACACACCTTCGTATGACCTGACGATCGAAGGACGCCCGATAACGGTGAGGTTCAAGCATGACGCCGAGTTCCTCTACGTCGCCCTGACGGTCACCGAAGACTCGGGCAGCACGACCTCGATGGGGATCTTCTTCGACGACAACCACGATGGGATCAAGGACCCCGGCGAGGACGTGATCCTCGGGTTCGCCTCGCCCTTCTCGTTCGGGGCCGACTATTACTACAGCACCACCGGCGATTCCGGGTCCACTCACTACTCGGACAGCGGGACCGGTGGAACGAACCCACCCGGCGACGGCACGGACGACATCGTCGGGGCTGGAGAGATCGTGGGGCCGAACCGTACGTTCGAGCTCCGGCACCCGCTCTGCTCCGCGGACGCCGTGCACGACGTCTGTCTCAATCCCGGCGACACCGTCGGCGTGGACGTCATGTACGCCATTGACGGAACCTCCTTCTTGTACCCGGGCGCGGATGCATTCGCTCCGGCTGACTGGGCGGACCTCACGCTCTCGGCTGCTCCGGCGCCGACCGGGCACATCGTCTTCGAGTCGAACCGGGACGGCGGCAACCTCGAGATCTACCGGATGAACGCCGACGGATCTGCGCCGACCAGGCTGACCAACGACCCGGCGACGGACAACGTCCCCTCGATCTCCCCGGATGGGACGAAGGTCGCCTTCTCGAGCGACCGCGAGGGTAGCCCCGACATCTACGTGATGAACATCGACGGCAGCGGCCTCACGCGGCTGACCACCGATGCCGGCATCGAGCTGCAGCCGGCGTGGTCGCCGGACGGCACGAAGATCGCGTACCACGGCAGCAGCATCGAGCAGTACGACATCTTCGTCGTCGACGCAACCGGCGGCACTCCCGTGGACGTCACCAGCACGCCGGCGAACGAGGCCAGCGCTTCCTGGTCGCCGGACGGCACGCAGCTCGCCTTCATGTCGGACCGCGACGGGAACGAAGAGGTCTACCGACAAAACGCGGACGGAACGGGGACCGCGACGCGGCTGACGAACGAGCCCGGTCGTGACGCGGACCCAGACTGGTCACCTGACGGACAGAAGATCGCCTTCTTCAGCGACCGCCCCGGGAGCTCCTGCTGTGGGACGGTCTGGACGATCAACGCCTCGGACGGCTCCGGTGCAACGAACCTGACGAACGGCACGATCTTCGACGCCGACCCGAGCTGGTCGCCGGACGGTTCACGAATCGCGTTCGTCCGCGACGCCGGCGGGCAGAACTTCGAGGTCTGGACGGCGCTCGCGGACGGGACCGACCAGATCAACCTGACGCCGATCGGCGGCCGGAACTCCTTCCCCGACTGGGGGCCGACCCCCTCGAGCCTGACCGCGTCGATCTCGATCGCAGCGCCTGAGAGCTCGGATCCCGGCGCGGCCTCTGCCCCGATCGTAGGTATCCCGCTCGACGCGATCCGCGGCGAGTCGCAGACGACGGCGAGCGCACCGCTCGGCGGCATCCCCCTCGGCGGCATCCCTCTCGGCGGCATCCCGCTGGGCGGCATCCCACTCGGCGGCATCCCCCTGGGCGGGATCGGCTTCACGGCCGAGAACCTGAACGAGAACG
>Ga0307282_10000713_pt1 | contig 11005 bp, 9 predicted proteins | sample ER_DNA_121_FD_194475 | JGI IMG/M metagenome (GOLD analysis project Ga0307282, IMG submission 194475) | Bulk soil microbial communities from the East River watershed near Crested Butte, Colorado, United States - ER_DNA_121 | ecosystem: Environmental > Terrestrial > Soil > Floodplain | place: USA...
GGCGGTGAGGATCCGGTCCAGGTCGTCGAGGGCAGTCGCCTTTTCGATCTTGGCGACGAGCTTGACGCCTTTCCCCACCAGCGCCCGCAGCTCCCCCAGATCCTCGGCGCGACGCACGAACGAGAGCCCGAGGTAGTCGACGCCGCGCTTCACGCCGTCGACCGCGTCCTCGCGGTCCTTGTCGGTCAACGCCGGAGCCGACACGTGCAGGCCGGGGAGGTTCATCCCCTTGTGCGCCGAGAGCGTGCCGCCGTCCACGACGCGGCCGCGCACGCGCGGGGGCTCTACGGCGGTCACTTCGACCGACAGCAAGCCGTCGTTCAGCAGGATGCGCGCGCCGACGCGGGCGTCGGTCGCGAGACCAGCGTAGGTCGTCGGCAGCTCGTCGTCCTTGGCGATCTCCTCGGGGGCAAACACCACCGTCTGGCCCGGCGTCAACTGACGGGGCTTGGGAAGATCGCCGACGCGGATGCGCGGGCCCTGCAGGTCGAGGAGCACGGCGATCGGGAGACCTTTCGCCGCAGCGACGCGGCGCACCGCCGCGATCCACTCGCCGCGCACGTCCGCCGTGCCGTGGGAGGCGTTGATGCGCGCCACGTTCACGCCGGCATCGAGCAAAGCAGCAATGGACGCATCGGTCCCCGTGTTGGGGCCGAGGGTTGCCACGATTTTTGTCCGGCGGATCACACGCGTGTCCTCCCTAGGTTTTCCACAATTCCAAGTGCACCGAAGATGTGGAAAAGTCGATCAACGCACCACCTCGAGCTGCTTCTGCTCGAGCCGCCCACGAAACTCCTGCAGCAGGTGCACGGCGCGCGCGATGGCCGAGGCGGGCATGCCCTCGATGTTGCGGGCCGCCAGACGTCGCTCCAGCTGGCCGACGCGGAGCAGCACTTCCAGACCGTGTCTGCTGAGGGTCACCCGCACGCTGCGCTCGTCGTCGGGGTCGGTATTCGTCTCGACCAACCCTTTGACTTCGAGGCGCTGGATGAATGTAGTCGCGGCGGCGCGGGACACACCCATCGCGCGGGCGACGTCGCTGGGGCGCGCGCCGTCGGGGCCCCCCTGGTCCACCGCGGCGAGCGCCGCGTGGGCGCGGTGCGACAGGCCGAACGTGCGAAACGCACGGTCGCCGGAGCGTTGAATCGCCTGTTGGGCAGCAGCCACCGCGTCGGTGAGCTGCAACGCCAGCTCCGATCGATCGCTCATGCGCCCTCCCGACACTGGGAAAGTAGTTAATATGTTGACCGTCAATATATTAATTAGTTTCCCCCCGTCCCGCAAGCCCTTTCACCGTAGATTGCTGAGCCATGATCGACGTGCAGGGCCTCACCAAGCTGTACGGCAGCCTGGTCGCCGTGGAGGATCTGTCGTTCACCGTCGCGCCGGGCGAGGTGCTGGGACTCGTCGGTCCGAACGGTGCCGGCAAGACCACCACGCTGCGCAGTCTCGTCGGCATCATCCGTCCGACGCGCGGCACCATTCGCATCGGCGCCAGCGACATGGCACGCGATGCCGTCGGCGCCAAACGGCAGCTCGCCTTCATGCCCGACGAGCCTCGCCTGTTCGACTACCTCACGGTGGAAGAGCACCTCCGGTTCACCGCCCGGCTGTATGGAGTGCGGGACGCTGAGACGCGCATCCCTGCCCTGCTGCGCGAGCTGGAGTTGAGCGAGAAAACCGGGGCCCTCCCCGAAGAGCTGTCGCGGGGCATGAAGCAAAAGCTCGCCATCGCCTGCGGCCTGCTGCATGAGCCGGTGGCCCTGCTCTTCGACGAGCCCCTGACGGGCCTCGACCCCGCCGGGATGCGGCGCATGAAGCAGACGATCGTCGAACGCGCCCGGCAGGGGGCCGCCGTCATCCTGAGCTCTCACCTGCTGCACCTGGTCGAAGAAGTGTGTACGCGGGTGCTCGTGATCAACCGCGGCCGGCTCGTGGCGATCGGCACGATCGCCGAGATTGTCGCCTCGCGCCCCGACCTCCAGGGTCGCAGCCTCGAGGAGATCTTCCTGGCGTTGACGGGCGCCGGCGGGGACAAGTGATCGACGCCGCGCTGTACCTCGCCGGACGCTCGCTGGTCAACGGACTCCGCCGCCGGCTCCGGCGGCTGCGCCAGCCCAAATACATGATCGGGTTCGCCGTCGGCTTGCTCTATTACTACGCCTTTTTTCTCCGGCCGCGCGGACAGAGCAGCCAGGCCCTCCCCGGGGCCGCCGCCGAGGTCGTCGCGATGCTGGGGCTCGCGGTCCTGATCCTCATCGGCTGGCTGTTCGGCAGCTCGCGGAGTCCCCTCGTCTACACCCCGGCCGAAACACACTTCCTGTTCACCGCCCCGCTCACGCGCCGCCAGGTGTTGGACTTCAAGTTGTTGCGGTCGCAACTCGCGCTCGGTCTCTCGTCGCTCCTGTCGGTCCTCCTGTTCTCCGGCGGTCACTTCCCGGCCACGCGCCTCCTGCGTGTCCTAGGTCTGTGGCTGGTGTTCGCCGCCCTGCAGATGCACTCCGCAGTCACGGCCCTGGTGCGTCAAAGCCTCGAGGAGCACGGCGTGACCGCCGTGCGCCGCCGGCTGGGCGCGTTCGTCCTCGTGGCTGCGATCGTAGGGGCCGCGGCGCTCAGTCTGCGTGGGCAGCTCGGGACCATCCAGCAGGCCTTCGTCGAAGATCCCGTGGCCGGCTTCGACACGCTCGCGGCCGTGCTGCACCGCGGCGTGCTCGGCGTGGTCACGTGGCCCTTCGCGGCGTTGGTCGGGCCGGCGGTGTCGCACGACCTGGCGACGTTCGCTGCTCGGCTCCCGGCCGCGGTGCTGGTGTTGGCGGTGCACTACGTGTGGCTGGTTCGGTCTTCGATCGCATTCGAGGAGGTGGCGGTCGAGTCCGCCGAGCGAATGGCGACGCGTATCGCCGCGTGGCGGAGCGGAAGACGCCCCCCGCCGGTCGCCGGTCCCGCCAAACCCACTCGGCGCGCGCTCACCCGTCTCCGGGAGACCGGAAGTCCCGCGCGCGCCATCGCGTGGAAGAACATCCAGGCCGAGTGGCGCGGCTCCGGTGTCCGACTCCCCGTGATCATCGTCATTGGCCTGATCGTCGTCGCCTGGGTGGCGAGCATGGGGGAAGAAGCGGGCTCCGGTCTGATCGTCCTCACGGTGCTCTGCCTGGTCTTTGGCGGGCTGGCGATTGTGTTCGGGCCCTACGGGCTGCGCAACGACCTGCGCAGTGACCTCCAGCTCTGGGATCAGCTCAAGACCTATCCCCTGCGGGGCGCCGAGCTCGTGGCCGGCGAGGTGCTCGGCCCAGTCACAGTGCTGACGGCGATCGCGTGGGGATGCGTGCTCGGCGCGTTTACGCTGTCCCTCACGTTCGAGGTCCCCGACTTCCCGGTCACTGACCGCGTGGCCGCGTTGCTCGCCGTCGTGATCGCGACGCCCGCCGCGCTCGCCGTCACCACCACCGTCCAAAACGCCGCCGTACTGTTCTTCCCGGCCTGGATCACGCTCGGGCCGGCCCGCGCGACGGGGATCGAGATGATCGGTCAGCGGCTCGTGACGATGGTGGGCAGCGCGGTTGTACTGGTCGTGGTCCTGATTCCGGCCGCCATCGTCGGGGCCGTGGCGGTGGCGATCGCCGGCGTGACAGGGATAACCGGCGTGTGGCTCGCCGTTCCCGGCGCGATCGCAGTGGCCGCGACGCTGGGCTTCGAGGTGATGCTGGCGTTTGCCTGGTTAGGGCGAGTGTTCGAGCGCTCCGACCCGGCGACGGAGATCGGCGGAGGAGGAGGCGGCTAGCAGGTCTCCGACCAGTCCACGGGCGACATGCGCGCGCACCGTGTGCACTTCAGCGACTCCGGGTGCCCCGTGAAATCCTGGCGCTCATGACAATGGGGGCAGACGGCGTAGGTCGCGACGACGTCTTGCCCGCCGCCGAGCGTGGGCCGCAGCACCCCGGTCCGCACGACGACGCTCCAGTGATCGGGGGGCACCGCGCGTACGCGCACGTCGACGCGGGACAGGCGGACGGGCTTCTGGCGGACTTCGATCACCACCTTGCCGTCCGTGGTTTCCTCGAGGACGGGATACCAGGCCCCGCGGCGGAGGATATCCGCCACGTTGTCGAGGCATCGGGCCCAACCGATGTGCCGAGGCATGGAGGGAGCCCAATCTAGCACATCCGATTAAGTTCGGTTATGCGCACCATCGGACCCATCGCCCGGCTGCAGATCCAACGCTCCTCGCTCAAGACGGGCGAGAAGCCAAATCGCGTGTACGACCCCACGCCACTCCTCCCCGTCCAGCGACTCACCGTGACGCCCGACGGCGTCCTGGGCGCGGGCAGCGAGGGCGGCTGGATCGTCGACGTCCACCACCGCGCACACCCCGAGACCAAGAACGAGGACGGCCTGCACGGGGTCTCTGTCGGCTTCACGTCGCACTACGCCACGATGCGCGACCGGTTCGGGGATCACATTGTCGTCGGCTGCGCCGGCGAGAACGTCATCGTCACCGCCGACCAGATGTTCACCTACGAAGACCTGGCGGGGGGCGTGGCGATCGTCACCGCCGACGGAATGGAACGCGTGCGGCTCAAGGTGCTCCAGGTGGCGCACCCCTGCCGGCCATTCACGGGGTGGGCACTCGGTGGACGAGTAGAGTCAGAAGTGATGAAGGAGAATCTGCAGTTCTTGGACGGAGGAACGAGGGGGTTCTACTGCCTGGGCGAGGGCGCGGGGACCATCGCCATGGGGGACATGCTAGTTCTGCTCTAGCTCAGTTCGTCCCAGGCGAGTCCCGCCGCCTTCTTGCAGCGGTCGCACGTCATCTCATTGCTGCCCGCCTGGAAGCCCTGGCGGTGGCGGCAGGCCGGGCACACGGCGTACGTGAGCGGAATGGCGCGGCCCAGTCTCTCCATGACGCGCGGCTCGCACTTCACGATCGTCCAGCGCTCCGGCGGATGGTAGCGGATCTCCAGGAAGCGACGGTCCACGGGCACGTTGTGCCGGTTCACGTCGAGGACCACGATGTTGCTCGAGGAGATGCGGACGACGGGGTACCACGCGCCGCGGCGCAGCGTGTGCGCGCCCGCGGGGCCGACCCGAGCCCAGCCCTTCACCTGCAGGCGGGTAGGCGTAATAGGGCGAAGGTCCATGGCTCTAACCTTAACGGGCAAGGGAAGTCCGCGTCGTGACTGTGCTCACACGTCGCGTGGTCGCCTCACCCGCACTCGCTGAACCCGCACACGTGACATTTCGCACAACCCTCGATGAAGGCCAGCTGGGACCCGCAATCGGGGCAGGCGCCGATGAAATCCTGCTCGGGACCCCTGGCCCCCAGCATCTCTTCCCCGCTCAGCCCCGTGGCCCCCGTCACGACCTCCCGGGCCGGAGAGGCGGACAGCAGGTCCTGCTGCACGCCCTGCTTATCGTGCATCCACTTCTCGATGGCGATGCCGATGGCGTCGGGCACCGAGAGCACCTTGCTGGGTCCCAGACCCACGGCGCGGTCAGACGAAATGCCGCGCAGCTGGCGGTAGACCTCCTTCAGGGGGATGCCGGACCGCAACGCCAGCGAGATCAGCCGGCCGATGGCCTCGACGTCAGCCATGAGCGCGCCGCCCGCCTTGCCGAGCGACATGAAGATCTCGAACGGCTGACCCTTGTCGTCCTCGGTGATCGTCACGTACATGGTGCCCAGCGGCGACTCGACGCGGCGCGTGGAGCCCTTGAGCAGCTCGGGACGAGAGCGCTTGGCGCGGCGCTGCAGGTTCTCAGCCTCGACGTCGTGCAGCTGCCCGCGCGTCCGCTCGAGCTCGGTGTCGAGCTCGGCGATGCGGCCGAGCGCCTCGGCCAACGCGACCTGCGCGTCCATCGGAACTTGGGGTGTGGCGCTGACTTTCTTCGCGGTCGTGCCCGTCGACAGTACCTGGTTCTCGCGCGCCCCGTCGCGGTACACGGTCACACCCTTGCAACCGAGCCGGAAGGCCATCCGGTAGATTTGCTCGACGTCCTCCTCGGTCGCCGCGTTCGGGAAGTTGCAGGTCTTGGAGATCGCCGAATCGGTGAAATCCTGGAACGCCGCCTGCATGCGGATGTGCCACTCCGGCGTCACGTCGTGGGCGGTGACGAACACGCGCTGCCACTTGGCGGGCACGGCGTCGAAGTGGATGTGGCCGGCCTCGGCGATCTGCGTCACGAGCGCTTCGGAGTACCAGCCCTCCCGCTTCGCGATCTTGACGAACTCCTCGTTCACGTCGGGCATCAACACGCCCGCCTGATTCCGCATGAACGCCACGGCGAACAGCGGCTCGATCCCCGACGAGCAGCCGGAGATGATCGAGATCGTGCCGGTCGGCGCCACTGTGGTGAGGTTGCAGTTGCGGAGCCGGCGCATCGGACGGATGCGCTCGCCCTGGGCGTCGCGGGCGGCGCTCGCGTCGGGACCCCAGATCGAGCGCTCCCACTCGGCGAAGGTGCCGCGCTGCTCGGCGAGCTTCTCGGAGGCGACCTTCGACTCCTCGTCCACGAACTCCATGAGGCGGCGCCCCAGCGCGACGCCCTCCTCGGAGCTGTAGGGAATGCCGAGCTCGACGAGCAGGTCGGCCCAGCCCATGATGCCGAGCCCGATGCGGCGGATCCGCTTCGCGAGATCGTCGATCTCGGGCAGCGGATACTTGTTCGCGTCGATGACGTTGTCGAGGAAGTGCGTGCAGAGATGCACGGCCGTACGCAGCCGGTCCCAATCCACGTCGCCGTTCTTGACGAACAGGCCGACGTTGATGGATCCGAGATTGCAGACGTCGTAGGGGAGCAGCGGCTGCTCACCGCACGGGTTGGTGGCTTCGTAGCTGCCGAGGCGCGGCACCGGGTTGTACTGGTTCGCGCGGTCGATGAAGAACACGCCCGGCTCGCCGGTCTTCCACGCGCCGTGAATGATCTTCCGGAAGACGTCCCGGGCATCGAGCTGCCCCATGACCTTGCCGGTCTTGGGGTGGATCAAGTCGTAGGACGTCCCGGCCTCCAGGGCCGCCATGAAGGCGTCCGTGACGGCCACGGAGATATTGAAGTTCGTGACCTGCGTGAGGTCGTCCTTGCAACTGATGAACTCGAGGACGTCGGGGTGATCCACGCGCAGGATGCCCATGTTGGCGCCGCGGCGCGTCCCCCCCTGCTTCACGACGTCGGTCGAGGCGTCGTACAGCTTCATGAACGACACGGGCCCCGACGCGACCCCCATCGTGGAGCGAACGACGTCATTCTTGGGCCGCAGGCGCGAAAACGAAAAACCGGTCCCGCCGCCCGACTGATGCACCAGGGCCATCGCCCGCAGGGTGTCGTAAATGCCGGAGCGGCCGTTCGAGAGGGCGTCGTCGACCGGCAGCACGAAACACGCCGACAGCTGGCCCAGGGGACGCCCGGCGTTCATCAGGGTCGGCGAGTTCGGCATCCACACCCGCGTCGCCATCAGCTCGAAGAACGCTTCCGCGAGCCCCTCGACCGCACGGTCGGACGCGCCGTACGCCCGGTCGGGCGCGGCGACGTTGCGGGCTACGCGCCAGAACAGGTCCTCAGGGCTCTCGGCGGGCTTCCCGTGGTCGTCCTTCACCAGGTAGCGGCGCTCCAGGACCGTGAGGGCGTTGGCGTTCAGATCGAGTTTGGCGCTGTGGGTGGAATCAGTCATGCGGCTCATCCCTCTGCGGTGAGAGCGGTCTCACTGCTCAATTCGGCGATAGCTGAAGGTAATCGGAACGCGGATGGTCAAGGTAGGCGCGCGTGCAGGGCCGAGCAAGTCGGACCGAGAAGCCCCGCGCGTCAAGACGATTGACAATTCACATCACAAACTTGCTCGGTCACGTTGGCCGCTCCAGGGGGAAGGCTCCCCCGCGGTGCCGCTCGGCCTCCACCACGTAGTGTTGCCACGTCCCGCGAATCCGGTTCCGCAGCTCATCGTCGACGCCGCGGGTGACCCGTGCCGGGACACCCATGACGAGCGACCCGGGCGGCACGACCATGCCTTCGGTGAGCACGGCGCCCGCGGCCACCACACTGCCGGTGCCGATCACCACGCCGTTCAGGAGCACGCTGCCCATCCCGATCAGGCACTCGTCCTCCACGGTGCAGCCGTGCAGGATCACGCGGTGCCCCACGCCCACGCGGGCGCCGATGGTGGCGGGCTTGCCCTCGTCGACGTGCACGATCGTGCCGTCCTGGATGTTCGTGGCTTCCCCGATCGTGATCGGCGCCATGTCGCCGCGGAGGACCGCCTGATACCACACGCTCGAGTGGGGTCCGAGCGTCACGTCCCCAAGGACAACGGCCCCAGGGGCGATGAAGACGGTGCGATGGATCTGACCGATTACTGTCTCACGGGCTGGAAGGGCCACTGCACCCACGCCTCGACCGGCTCACCGTTCTTCTGGGCGGGGTTCCAGCGCAGCGTCCGGGCCATGTCGCGCGCTTCATTGTTGAACGTCTCGACGTTCGAGGGCACGTATACACGCGACTCGACGGTCGTCCCTTCGCGCGACACGCGGATCAAGAGGATCGCCTGGCGCGGGAAGATGGGCGCGTCCGCCCCCACCGGGATCAGCGTCGGCGACAGCGGTACCGGCCTCGTGTCGAAGCAGAGGTTGTCCTGGTTGTACGCGGGACCGAACTGATCGCAGGGGCCGACATCATCCCCCTGCCCCGTCGACTGCAGCTGGACCTTGATCGTGCTCGCCTCGCCGGGCGAGATGATGACCTGGCGATCGAGGGTCTGGTACCCGGCCGCGCGCACGTTCAGCCGGTGCACCCCCGGCGGTACGTCGAGGCTGCTGCCCCGCACCTGCTGGCCGTCGACCAGGACGCGCGCGCCCTGCGGGACCCCCTGGAGCACGAGCCGCCCCGGCGTTCCCGGGGGGGCGAGGGGCGTGTGGGTGGTGGTCACCGTCGCCCGGGCGCTGTCGCGCCGGGCCGAGTCGGCCGCCGCCGCCACGAGCGAATCGTGGCGCGCGACGCTGTCTCGCGCCGTCGAGTCGCGGATCGCCGTGCTGTCGGTGACCGGCTTCGCCGCGAAGATCAGCCCCTGCTTGTAGGCGTAGAACCCACCGGCCCCCAGCACGCCGCCGACGATCAAGAGCCAGAGCACGAGGCCGCCGATCACGGAGTGCTTCCGCTCGCCAGCGAGGGTGGGGGAGGGGGGCGGCCGGGTCGCGGTGACACGCGGCAGCGGGGTCGTCGGCGCGGCGGAGAGTCGCCCAGCCATCGCCGGGAGCGCCATGGTGGCGTCGGTGGTGAAGGAGACCGAGCGGCCACCCTCCAGCACGCCAATCAACTCCTCGGCGTTCTGGAAGCGCTGCTCGGGCAGCTTCGCCATCATCTTCTTGACGATCTCGAAGAGCTGCCGCTTTTCGGGGTTCTCGAGCGGCGGCGTGGGCAGCTCCTCCATGATGTGCTTATAGCCGATGGAGAAGGAGTCCTCGCCGTCGAAGGGCACGGCGCCCGTGAGGCACTGATACGCCACGACGCCGAGCGAGTAGATGTCGCTGCGCCCGTCGAGCGCCTGCGCCTTGGCCTGCTCGGGACTCATGTAGTGCGGGGTCCCGATCGACATGCCGGTCCCCGTCAGCTTGCCGCCGGACGCCGCCTTCGCGATGCCGAAGTCGGTGACCACCGCATGCCCGTGCTCGTCGAACATGATGTTGTCGGGCTTGATGTCGCGGTGCACGATGCCGCTCTTGTGCGCGTAGGCGAGGGCACGGCACACGTCGGCGAGCACGCGGCGAATCTCGGCGGGGGGCAGGCCGGCGCCACGCGCGGCGAGCACGCTGGAGAGCGGCTTGCCGCGCAGGAACTTCATGACGAAGTAGATGACCCGCCCGGATTTCCCGACCCGGTAAATCGGGATGATGTTGGGGTGCTCGAGCTTGGCGGAGGTGCGGGCCTCGCGCTGGAACCGCTCGACGAATTCCTTATCGAATGCGAGGGAGAATGGCAGCACTTTGATCGCGACTTCGCGATCGAGCTCGGTTTCCTTCGCTTTGAAGACGATCGCCATGCCGCCGCGGCCCAGCTCGGAGAGGACTTCGTACTCCTTTTCGAGCTCCTTGCGCACCATCTCGATTTCTGTGAGCTCCGGCTGGTCCTTGATGGCGCCGACCGGAGTCGTCGCCGTCAGGTCGAGACCGCAAGAGTCGCAGAACTTCGCGCTGTCCTTATTCTGGGTGCCGCAACGGGAGCAATACAATCCGGTCTCCGAAGGAGCCGGGGTAACTTAGGTCTCCGTCGGAGTTGGTGCAACAAGCTACCGGGCCACGACTTGGAAACGCCGCGTCCGCGTGGCGCTGACGCCGCTCGCGGGATCGGTGATGACGACGCTGAGCCGGTACGTCCCCTTCCCGACGTCGCGCAGGGCCACGCCGCGATGCACGCGCGTGACCGGTCCCTCGGCGGCCGCGTCGAACTCGAGCAGCACGGGCGCGCGTCCGCCGCCGAACAAACTCCCGATCGCGCCGAGCAGCGAGCGGCGGCCCTCGCGCTCGAGGCGCACGACGGTGTGATAGGTCGCGCCGCGCGGCAAACCGTACACCTCGTAGTACAACTCGGCGGCGCTTCCCTCCGGAAATCGGCTCAGCGGGTTGAGCCGCACCGTGTCGCCCGACGTCACCCACACGAGTCCCGATCCGTCTCGGCCCAACACGACGTCGCTCACGGCAAATGCCGCGCCGGTCAACGGGCGGACGTCGAGCGTATCGTGCCGTACCAGGTCACCCGCCGTGCCGTCGGGCGTCATGACGAGGAGGCGATAGCGGTACCGTCCCGCCGGTACCGGCAGGGCGAGGCGGCCGGTGAGGTACGACGGCCGGTGCAGCGGCTCGCGCGCGCCAAAGACGCGCAGCGTGTCGAGCCGCGCCACCACGCGATCGGCCGAATCCGAAACGATGACCCGGAAGTGCAGCGGGTAGAGCAGCCCGCGCCCCTCCCCCGCCGGTTCCGGCGTCAACCGCTCGCCCGGGACGGCGAACACGACGTGCAGCAT
>Ga0307282_10000714_pt1 | contig 10998 bp, 9 predicted proteins | sample ER_DNA_121_FD_194475 | JGI IMG/M metagenome (GOLD analysis project Ga0307282, IMG submission 194475) | Bulk soil microbial communities from the East River watershed near Crested Butte, Colorado, United States - ER_DNA_121 | ecosystem: Environmental > Terrestrial > Soil > Floodplain | place: USA...
GTCGAGTCCGCGCTCGAGCAGCGCGTCGTCGATCGTGAGGGGGACGAGGATACGAATGACGTTTCCGTAAATACCGCAAGAGAGGAGGACGAGGCCGCGGTCACGTGCCGCCGACGTCACCGCCTTGGCCAGGTCTGGCGTCGGCTCCGTGAGCTCGAGAGCGAGCATCGGCCCGAGGCCGCGCACCTCGCCGACGGCCGCATTCCGCGCCGCGAGCAGCTCGAGGCGAGCCCGGATCCGCGCGCCCAGCTCGTCGGCCCGCTTGCGGAAGGAGTCGCTCTTCACCTCGCGGAGCACCTCGATCGCCGCCACACACGCGAGCGGATTGCCGCCGAAGGTGCCGCCGAGCCCGCCGGGTGGGACGCTGTCGATCAGCGCCGTCGCGCCGGTCACGCCCGCGAGCGGCAGTCCACCGCCGAGCGACTTGCCCGAAACGATCAGATCGGGCTCGACGCCGTAGTGCTCGATCGCCCACACCGGACCAGTCCTTCCGATTCCGGCCTGGACCTCGTCGTCGACGTAAAGGATCCCGTGCGTTTCGCAGATCGCCTTGAGCCGCCGCGGGAAGTCCTCGGGCATCTCGACGAAGCCACCTTCGCCCTGCACGGGCTCGAGCACGATGCAGGCGACCGAGGCGGGATCGACGTCCTGCTTGAGCAGCAGCTCGAGCCCGCGGATCGCGTCGTCCGACGAGACGCCGCGGAACGGGTAGGGGGCAGGCGCGCGATAGACCTCGCTCGGAAAAGGACCGAAGCCCTGCTTGTATGGAACGACCTTCGCGGTCATCGCCATCGTCAGGCTCGTGCGGCCGTGGAACGCGTGATCGAAAACGATCACAGCGGGCCGCCCGGTCGCGGTTCGCGCGATCTTCACGGCGTTCTCGACCGCTTCGGCGCCCGAGTTCAGGAGGAGCGACTTCGTCTCGCGGTCACCGGGCCAGGTGTCGTCGAGCAGCTTGCACACCTCGACGTACGACTCGTACATCCCGACCATGAAGCACTGATGGAGGTAACGGTCGACCTGCTCGTGAATTGCCGCTGCCGCGAAGCCGTGGCCGGTGTTCTGGCAGCCGAGCCCGCCGGCGAAGTCGACGTACTCGCGGCCGTCGACGTCCCAGATGCGCGCGCCCTCAGCGCGGGCGACTACGAGCGGCGTGGTTGCGACGCCGCGTGCGACGTAGCGCTCGCGATCGGCGACAACCTGCTCCGACGTCGTGCGCTCGCTCACGGCCATCAGCGCTTCAGATCTCCGAGGATCTCGTCGACGACCCGCTCGCCGGTCTCGACGGCGCCGTTGAGGTAGCCCTGGAAGTCCTGCGAGGTGTGCTCGCCGGCGAAATGGCAGTTGCCCTGCCGCTCCTTCTCCATGCCGGAGAACTTCGTGTACTGCCCAACCTTCCAGTAGGAGTACGAGCCCTTCGTCCATGGATACCCGGCCCAGTAATCCACTGCAACGGACTCGGGCTTTCCGTCCCAGTGGTCAGCGAGGGTGACTCCCGGGAATTGAGGTGCGAGTTGGCCGAGGAACTGGTTGGCTCGGTCCACCGGCGTGCCGGAGCCGAAGCTCGCGCCGATCTTGCCGCCGGTGTAGTCGACCAGGATTCCCTTCTTGCCGGGTTGGGCGCGCGTGACTTCCCAGGTGTTCTGGTACCCGGTGTCCGCGTATGTGTTGCCGTTGTTGTCGGCGTCGTACCAGAAGCGGTCGTCGAACTGGACATGGAGCTTCGAGTTCGTGCCCATGGGAAGCTCCTTGATCGCCGTCACCTTCAGCGGCTCGAAGCCTGCCTTCCCGTAGTTCACCCCGCGCAGCATCGAGAATGGGATCGCGAGCACGACGTGGTCGACGGTCGTTGTCTTGACCCCGGTGCCGTTCTGGAACGTCAGGGTGAACGAGCCGCCGCTGTTCTGCTTGATCGCCGTCAGGACGTGATCAAGCTTGATCTGGCCCGAGAGCCGGGCTCCCAGCTCCCTCGGTACCTGGTCGTTGCCGCCCTTGACGTGGTACTTCTCGTTCGACTGGCCGAAGACCTTGAACTGTCCCTGGCCGGAGTAGCCGAGCAGGTAGAGCAGGTTCAGGGCGCTCTGCTCGCTGCACTCGGCGCCGTACTCGATGTTGTAGGCAATGTCGAGGACGCGGCCGAGGTTCGAGCTTGCGCCGCCCGGAACCGTCGCGTTGAGCCAGTCGATGATCGACATGTGGTCCAGCTCCCAGCCGCGCTGCGTGTAAAGGTTCCAGAGCGTGGGATAGCTCGCGGCCGTGACGTCCTTGTGCATCTTCTGGTAGATGGCGTTGAGGTCGACGACGAGCTGCGAGTACGGGTACTTCGCGCCGTTCACGTAGAAAAAATCCTCGGTTCCATTCGGCTGCGCCTGCAGGAGGTTGTCGAGCGTGAATCCGAGCTCCTGCGCCAGCTGGCGCATGGCCGTATGGCCCTGGTCGATGAGCTCGCCTCCGTGCTCGGCGACCTGGCCATTGGCGAACTTCATGGACCAGCAGCGGCCGCCGATCCGGTCTGGATTGGCCTCGTAGATCGTTGCGTTGTACCCGGCCTGCTTCAGCCTGTACGCGCAAGTGAGCCCGGCCAGGCCGGCGCCGACGACGGCGATCTGCGGCTGTGCTGCGGCATAGGCCGCCTTCGTAAAGCGACCCAACGTGCTTGCCCCTGCCACTGCGGCTCCCGTAGCGGCGGTCCGCTTCATCAACTCGCGTCGCGTCGTCCGACTCTCGACGACCTCGGCGTACGCGTCCTCGATGCGCTGAGCCAGCGGTGTTCTCGCCATTTCCACTCCTCCCCGGATGGTGTGCGAGGGGAGCATCCACCATTCGCAATGCGAGTTCAAGTAGGGCCGTTCGTTGACCGAATGCGCACCGCATGGTACGAATCGCCTCGCTTTGCGTAGAACGATCGCTCAGCCGGCCATGGCCGAGCCTCGCCGGGGGCCCATCAGCGCGCCGCCGCTGATCGACGGCCTCGACCAGGGGATCATCGAAGCCCTCCAGGCCAACGGCCGGGAGTCATTCCGCGCCATCGCCGCCCGGCTCGGTGTTTCCGAGGCGACGATCCGGGCCCGGTACGCCCGGCTCTGCGCCCAGGACATCCTCCAGGTCGTCGGAGTGACAAACCCGCTCGGCTTGGGCTTCGAGCAGGCGCTCGTCGGCGTCAAGACGGCCGGCTCGCCCGAGCCCGTGGCCGACGAGATTGCGAGCTGGATCGAGGCGGACTACGTCGTGGTCACGGCAGGCCAGTACGACCTCGTGGTCGAGGTGGTGGCCACCGACCGTCGCGAGCTCCTAGAGGTGACCAACCGGATGCGCGCGCTCGACGGAGTCGTCTCGACCGAGACATTTCTGTACCTGCAGATGGTCAAGCAGCTTTACGACTGGGGCACACGAGTCAGGGAGGACAGTTGACGACAACAGCACCCGAGGCGCTGGATCTCCAGCGCGCAGCACGCGATCACCTGTGGCTCCACTTCACCCGGATGGGCGGCTACGCGGACGGCGAGGTGCCGATCATCGTCCGCGGCGACGGCTGCTACCTCGAGGACTCGAAGGGCAAGCGCTATCTGGACGCGCTTGCAGGTCTGTTCTCCGTCAACATCGGCTACGGATTCGGCGAGGAGGTCGGGGAGGCGGCGGCGGCGCAGATGCGGGAGCTGCCGTTCTACACGAACTGGGGTTACGCCCATCCGCGCGCCATCGAGCTCGCGTCAGAGGTCGCATCGCTCACACCGGGCGACCTGAACAGGCTCTTCTTCGTATCCGGCGGCTCTGAGGCGGTCGAGTCGGCGTGGAAGCTGGCCCGTCAGTACTACACCGCTCGTGGCGACGGCCGGCGCTGGAAGGCGATCTCCCGCCACGTCGCCTACCACGGCACGACGATGGGCGCGCTCTCGATCAACGGGATCCCGGAGATCCGTGCGCCGTTCGAGCCGCTCGTGCCGGAGGTGCTGCACGTGCGCAACACAAATCGCTATCACCGGCCGGCCGACGAGACGGAGGCCCAGTTCACCGCTTTCCTGCTCGACGAGCTCGAGCAGACCATCGTCGCGACGGGCTCGGACACGGTCTGCATGGTGATCATGGAGCCGGTGCAGAACGCCGGCGGCTCCTTCACGCCCCCGGAGGGATACTGGAAGGGTGTGCGTGAGATCTGCGACCGCTACGGGATCCTGCTCTGTGCGGACGAGGTGATCACCGGTTTCGGGCGCGTGGGCGCATGGTTCGGGTCGGAGCGCTACGACATCCGGCCCGACCTGATGACGATCGCGAAAGGTCTGTCCTCGTCCTATGCGGCAATCGGCGCGGTCGTCGCCTCTGACCGGGTGATGGAGCCGTTCATGAAGGACACCAACATGTATTCGCACGGCATCACCTTCGGCGGGCATCCTGTTGGGTCAGCCATCGCATTGAAGAACATCGAGATCATGAAGCGCGAGCGCATCGTCGAGCACGTCGCGGAAACGCAGCACACTTTCCGTCAAACGCTCGAGCAGCTGCTCGACCTCCCGATCGTGGGCGACGTTCGCGGAACAGGCTTTTTCTACGCTATCGAGCTCGTGAAGGACAAAGAGACGCGGGAGACGTTCAACGACGAGGAGTGCGAGACGCTTCTTCGCGGCTTCCTCTCGCCGGCGCTCTTCGAGCGCGGTCTCATCTGCCGCGCGGATGACCGGGGCGATCCGGTCATCCAGATCTCACCGCCGCTCGTCGCCGGACAGCAGGAGTTCGACCAGATGGTCTCGATTCTGGGCGACGTTCTCGCCGAGGCCTGGACGCGTCTGCATCGATGACGGTCACCGGGGAAGCGAAGTGACTGGGACCACGGTTCCGGCGGACATCCGCCTCGACGAGGTCACCAAACGCTTCGACGACGTCCTTGCGGTCGACAAGCTCAGTCTCGACATCGAGCGCGGCAGCTTCTTCGCGATGCTGGGCCCGTCCGGTTGTGGGAAGACGACAACGCTGCGGATGATCGGTGGCTTCGAGCAACCCACCGAAGGCGCGATCTATCTCGCCGGCGAAGAGGTCAGCGCGTTGCCGGCGTACAAGCGTGACGTGAACACGGTCTTTCAGTCCTACGCGCTCTTTCCTCATCTCTCGGTATTCGAGAACATCGCCTTCGGCCTCCGTCGCCGCTCCGTGCGCGGCGACACGCTGAAGGGGCGGGTGATCGAGATCCTTCGTCTCGTCGGTCTCGAGGGGATGGAGAAGCGCAAGCCGCGTCAGCTTTCCGGAGGACAGCAACAGCGCGTTGCGCTAGCTCGTGCGCTCGTCAACAAGCCACAGGTCTTGCTGCTCGACGAGCCGCTGGGTGCGCTCGATCTCAAGCTGCGCAAGCAGATGCAGCTCGAGCTCAAGGGGATCCAGCACGACATCGGCATCACCTTCGTCCACGTCACCCACGACCAGGAAGAGGCCATGACGATGGCCGACCAGATCGCGGTCATGAACGGCGGCCGGATCGAGCAACTCGGCACCCCGACCGAGCTGTACGAAACGCCCTCGACCGCTTTCGTGGCGAGCTTCCTCGGTGTGTCCAACCTCATTCCGGGGGTGGTCAGCGGTCCCGACACCGTCCGTCTGCACAGCGGGCCCGAGGTTCGTGTGCGGGCGGACGCGCTCGCCGGCCGCACCGGGGAGGTCGCCGTCGGGATCCGGCCCGAGAAGATCGAGCTCGGACAGGGACAATCGAACTCACTCGACGGGACGGTCGTCGAAGAGGCCTACGTCGGCGTCTCGACGCAGTACATCGTCGAAACCGACTGCGGCCGACTCACCGTCTACCGGCAGAATGCCACGCTGGGCCTGAACGGTGCCTCGCCGGGCCAAAGGCTCACGCTCAGCTGGAGTCCAGAATCCACGTTCGTCGTCGACTCACTGGAGGGATCTGAATGACAGATGTCCTGTCCCGACGCCAACTGCTTCGCCGCGCTGCGGCTGGTGGCGCGTTCCTCACCGTGCCGGGAGTGCTCGCAGCCTGCGGCGGCACGAGCAAGAAAGCTGCGTCTACGACGGCGAACAAGACGCTCGCGAAGACGCTCCGATTCTCGAACTGGACGTACTACATGGACACGAACAACAAGAAGCACTCGCATCCGTCGCTCCAGGAGTTCGAGAAGAAGTTCGGCACACACGTCCAGTACACCGAGGACATCAACGACAACGCCTCGTTCTTCGGAAAGATCCAGGGCCGACTGTCGCGTGGTCAGTCGATCGACCGCGACATCGTCGTCCTCACCGACAACGACCGCTACCTCGCGCTGATGATCAAGAAGGGTTTTGCCGAGAAGCTCGACAAGTCGGCGATTCCGAACATGAAGAACCTGCTCGAAGTGCAGCGTCACCCGAGCTTCGACCCGAACCGCGACTACAGCCTGCCTTGGCAATCCGGAATGACCGGAATCGCCTACAACGACAAGCTCACCGACCCGATCCTGTCTCTCGACGACTTGCTGACGAATCCAAAGCTGAAGGGCAAGATCACCTGTCTCAACTCGATGGGCGACGCGCTGACGATCGTGATGCTCGCGAACGGCGACGACCCGACGAAGGTGACGGACAAGTCGTTCAACGCCGCCTTCAACCGGATCAAGAAGGCGGTCGACTCGAAGCAGATCCGGCAGTTCACCGGAAACGACTACACCTCGCCGCTCGCAAAGGGCGATCTCGCCGCGGCGATGTCGTGGTCGGGGGACATCGCGCAGCTCGGCAACAAGCACATCCACTGGAACGTGCCGAAGGACGGCGGCGCTCTGTGGACGGACAACATGCTGATCCCGAAGGGCGGCAACATCTACACGGCGTGTGTCTACATGAACTATGTCTACGACCCGAAGGTCCAGGGCCTGATGGAGGCCGGGGATCCGAAGAGGAACATCACCGGCATCTACTACATCCCACCGGTCGCAGGCGCCGGCGAGTGGGCGAAGAAGTACGACCCATCCGTCGCGAATAACACGCTCATCTTCCCGACGAAGAAGATGCTGGACAGCGTGAAGATCTTCGACTCGAACGCGCTGAACAACCAAAAGTATCTGACGGCCTGGCAGAACCTCATCTCGGGCTAGCCAGCTCGTGGGCTACTTCCACCGTCACCGGCACCTCACGCCGTATCTCCTGCTGGCGCCGGGGATCCTGTGGCTGAGCGTGTTCTTCGTCGTCCCGCTCGGCTTCCTGGCCTACCAGTCGCTCCAGTCCGGGAACTTCGACGTCGGCTATTCCTTCTCGTGGGCCTGGGGTAACTACTGGAACGCGCTTCGGGATTACCACGGCCAGTTCGTTCGCTCACTCGAATACGCAGGGATCGCAACGCTGCTTGCGCTCTTCCTCAGCTATCCCGTTGCGTACTGGATCGCGTTCCGTGGCGGTCGGTGGAAGAACCTCTTGCTGTTGTTCATCGTGGCGCCGTTCTTCGTGACGTACCTGATCCGGACGCTCGCCTGGGAGACCATCCTCGCCGACCACGGGTTTGTCGTTCACACGCTCCAGCACCTCCATGTGCTCGGGGCGAGTGGGCGCCTGCTGGCGACATCGACAGCGGTCGTCACGGGCATCACCTACAACTTCCTTCCCTTCATGGCTCTACCTCTGTACGTGTCCCTGGAGCAGATCGATCAGAGGCTGCTCGAGGCTGCACAGGATCTCTACGCCAGCCGCTGGAAGGCGTTCGTGCGCGTGACGCTTCCGCTCTCGCTCCCGGGCATCGTCGCGGGCACGCTCCTGACGTTCATCCCGGCTGCCGGAGACTTCATCAACGCGCAGCTTCTCGGTTCCCCGCAGAACCACATGATCGGCAACGTCATCCAGTCGAAGTTCCTGGAGCTGACGGACTATCCGGCGGCGGCATCGATGTCCTTCATCCTCATGGCGGGGATCCTCGTCGCGGTGGCGGTCTATGCGCGCGCGGTCGGGACGGAGCAGTTGACAGGGACTCCGGTATGAGCGCCGTCGCGGTGGCGACCCCGCCGAGGCGTGGTTTCCTCGCGGCGGCCTGGGCCTTCGTCCGCCACCACCTCCTGACGCTCTACTCGTTCCTCTTCTTCGCTTACCTGCTGTTTCCGATCGCAATCGTGATTGCCTTCTCGTTCAACAATCCGACCGGCAAGTTCAACTTCATCTGGCAAGGGTTCACCTGGGACAACTGGAAATATTGGGACGGCGTTCCCGGAATCCGCAGCGCAGTCGTCCTCTCGCTTGAGATCGCGCTGCTCGCAAGCCTTGTCGCGACGGTCCTGGGAACGCTTATTGCCCTGGCGCTCGTCCGGTACGGCTTCCGGGGCCGCGGCGCCACCAACATCCTGATCTTCCTCCCGTTGTCGACGCCGGAGATCGTTCTCGGCGCTTCACTGCTCACGCTCTTCCTGAACCTCAACGTCGTCTTCGGCTTCTGGACGATCCTGATCGCGCACGTCATGTTCTGCATCAGCTTCGCGGTTGTGACGGTGAAGGCGAGGTTGATCGGTTTCGACCGTCACCTCGAAGAGGCGGCCATGGACCTCGGCGCGAACGAATGGGCCACCTTCCGGAAGGTGACGTTGCCGCTGATTGCGCCGGCGATCCTCGCGGCGCTCCTGCTCTGTTTCGCGATCTCGATCGACGACTTCGTCGTCACGTACTTCAACTCCGGTTCGCTGACGACATTTCCTCTCTTCGTCTGGGGCGCGGCGCGCATCGGTGCGCCGCCACAGGTCAACGTGATCGGCACCGCGATCTTCGGAGTCGCAGTGATCGGGATGGTCGTGAACGTTCTCGTTCAGATGCGCCGCGAACGAGCAGCCGCGAACGCTTGAGCGCTCCGTCCGTCGCTCCAAGCCTTCCACCGTGGTGGTTGGACGAAGCTGGGGGCCAAACTGCGGCGCCCCAACTGGACTGGGATGCGGCTGCCGACGTTTGCATCGTCGGGGGTGGTTACACAGGCCTGTGGACGGCGCTAGCACTCAAGGAGCGCGACCCTTCGCTGCAGATCGTGCTCGTGGAGGCGGAAACGTGCGGCGCAGGCCCGAGCGGGCGCAACGGCGGTTTCCTGCACGGTTACTGGGCGCCCCTCGCCGATCTGCTGCCGCTTCTCGGACAGGAGCGTGCGTTGCAGCTCGCACGCGGCGCGGAGCGGATCGTTCCCGCCGTGCGCGCATTCTGTGAATCGCGCGGGGAGGACGTCTGGCTGCGTGAGTCGGGGACGATGATGGTCTCGGCGGCCCCGGCCCAGGACGATGCCATCGACCGCGCGGTCGCGGCTGCAGCCGAAGTCGGCGCGCCCGAGCAAGCGGTGCCGCTCGATGACGCTGGAGTCGCAGAGCGAGTCCGTTCGGCGGTCTTCCGTCACGGCGTCTATTTTCCTGACGGCGCGACGGTGCAGCCGGCGCGGCTCGTGCACGCATTGCGTCGGGCGGCGATTGACGCAGGCGTCGACCTGTACGAGCATACGCCTGCGCTGCGCATTCGTGCCGGACACATCGCGACGCCACGTGGCGCCGTTCGCGCTCCGGAGATCGTCGTCGCAGTCAATGCGGCTGCGACCGGGTGGCGGCCGGTCGCGCGCCACGTGACGAACTTCGGCTCCTATGTGGTCCTCACGGAGCCGGTCCCGGAGCTGCTTGAAGAGATTGGCTGGACCGGCGGTGAGGCGATCTTCGACGGGCGGATGTTCCTGCACTACTTCCGCACGACCGCCGACGGGCGCGTGCTGATGGGTAGCGGCTCGGGCCCGATCGGATTTCGCGGCCGAGTGGATGCGCGGTTCACCTCGGACGACGCGACGGCCGCCCGAGCGGAGCAGGGTCTTCGTCGCCTCTTGCCGGACCTGGCCGATGCACGGATCGAGCGCGCGTGGGGAGGACCGATCGACGTCTCCGCCGACCACCTCCCGTTCTTCGGGACGGTGAAGGGCAAGCGGATCCACTACGGCCTCGGTTACTCCGGGCACGGTGTGGGTCCCACGTGGCTGGGCGGTCAGATCCTTGCCTCGCTCGTGCAGCAGCGCGACGACGAGTGGACTGCGCTGCCGCTTGCCTCGCGCCGAGTGGCGTCTCTGCCACCCGAGCCGCTGAAGCATCTCGGCGGTGCGCTCGTACGGTCGGCGATCCTCGCCTGCGAGCGTGCGGGCGAGGAAAACCGGCGACCTCCGCTACCCGCGCGAGTCGGCGCTGCCTTACCGCGACTGTTCGGAATGGAGATCGGGACGCGCTAGCCGCCGCCGTCAGAGGCGGCTCTCCGAGCGCTGAAGAACTTTCACAGTTTCGCCACACCCGCGTTCGCAGTCTTGTGCATGCGGACCTGACCGCTCGGGGCGTGACTTTGGGTCAGACCCGAGGACCGGTCCCCACTCGGCATGCCGGATCGAGACGGCGGTCAGGTTGTTCGCGGTTACGTGTCGTTGCTGCTCTTGATGCCGGCTGGGCAGTGCCAGTACTCGCGTTTGCTGGTGAGGCTCGTGGACTTGCAGCCGTACCTACTGAGGTCCGGGGCGCCCTCGAGCTTGCCGGGCTTGCAGGCCTGCCAGAGACCGTCCTGCCCTGCCGGCGCGGCGACCACATGACAACTGCCGGTCAGACCCAGGTTGCGCGACGCGCGTCCATCCTTGATGACGAGCATCAAGGCAAAGATCAGAATCGCTCCTACGAGTACACCGCGCATGCGGTGAAGATCGGCATTTGAGGCATCTGCCTCAAGTCCTAGGAAGGGCGCAGACCGCCGCGTTCATGATGCGCTTTGAAGAAGTTCTCGGACCCGGCGGTCGCCATCGCCGCACTGGCGGAGATCTCGAGCGCCAGGGTCGCGGCGGCCACGATCTGCGCGAATCGATACACCTTGCCTGTGCCGGCGCACTCCATCAGCTCGAGCCACGTCTGTGCGTACGGGAAGGCCGTCCCGCCTCCGACTGTGCCGACCTCGAGCCCGGGTAGGCGCAGCCCGCACTGAATGCCGCCGTCGACGCGACGAGCCGTGCCGTGCGCCATCGAGCTCGTGCCGACCATCCCGAGGTCCTGGCCGGTCGCC
>Ga0307282_10000716_pt1 | contig 10992 bp, 8 predicted proteins | sample ER_DNA_121_FD_194475 | JGI IMG/M metagenome (GOLD analysis project Ga0307282, IMG submission 194475) | Bulk soil microbial communities from the East River watershed near Crested Butte, Colorado, United States - ER_DNA_121 | ecosystem: Environmental > Terrestrial > Soil > Floodplain | place: USA...
AAGGGCCGCTACGACGAGGGCAGGGCGCGCTTCCTCGGCTCGATCGTCTCGACCGGAACGACGTACGACCATTTCGCCGACTGCGACCTGGTCCTGGAAGCCGTCTTCGAAGAGCTCGAGACGAAGCAGCAGGTCTTTGCCGAGCTCCGCGAGCATACCCGGGCCGACTGCGTCCTGGCGTCGAACACCTCCAGCCTCTCGATCGCCGGAATGGGCGCCAACGTGGGCATCCACTTCTTCAACCCGGTCGCGGTCCTGCCGCTCGTCGAGCTCGTCCACACCGACGACACGGACGCCACAGCGCTCGCAACGGCCTGGGCCTTCGCCGAGAAGCTGCGCAAGCGGCCCGTGCTCGTCCGGGACGCCCCCGGCTTCGTCGTCAATCGCATCCTGACCCGCCAGATGACCGTCGTACTCGACGCTCTCGAGCACGGCAACACCGTCGAGGAAACCGACGAGGCGATCCTCCGGCTCGGGCTGCCGATGGCGCCGTCAGTGCTCCTCCAGATGGTCGGCCCGCGCGTCGCGAACCACGTCCTCGAGACACTGCACGAGGCCTATCCGGACCGCTTCCAGCTCTCAGAGACGCTCGCCAACTACGCTCAGGGCAAGGACGAGATCGTGGTCCAGGCCCATGAGCCCAAAACGCAGGACGAGATCCTCGAAGCCGCCCTCGAGGCCGTCGCCGACGAGATCCGGCACCTGCTCGAGGAGGGCGTCGTCGCGGACGCCGCCGATGTCGACACGGCCCTCCTGCTCGGCGCGGGTTATCCCTTCTGGCTCGGCGGAATCACGAAGTTTCTCGACCAGACCGGAAGATCAGAGAGGATGTTCGGAGCGGCACTGACGACATGAAGGACGACTGGCGCATCCGGATCGAGCTGCCCGAGGAGGGCCAGGCCGAGAGCCTCCTCGGCCGCATCGGCCTCGACCTCGGCAGCGACGAGGCGAAGCGCCTGGTGCAAGAGCTCGAGGGGCGCCGGCTCGCAGTCTCCCAGGACGGGAACGAGCTCTTCGTCTACGCGTCCTCGCCCGCGGAGGCAGAGGGGGCGCTCAAGATCGTCGAGGCCGAGCTCGCCGAAGAGGGGATCGAGGCCCGCACGTCGGCGGTCGAGCGCTGGCTCCACGACGAGGAGCGCTGGACCGGAGAGCCGCCGCAGGAGACGTGGGAGGAAGAGGAGCTCGACCGCGGCTACGCGCCCTGGGAGGTCCGGGTGGAGCGCGAGACCCATGCCGAGGCGCAGAAGCTCGCGGACGAGCTGGAGCGCGAGGGCTACGGCGTCATCCGCCGCTGGCGCTACCTGATCGTCGGCACGGCCTCCGAAGAGGAAGCGCAGGAGCTCGCGCAGCGCGTCCACGGCGAGGTCGAGCCGGGCGGCGAGCTCGTCTGGGAAGTCACGCCGCAGAACCCCTTCGCGGTTTTCGGAGGCCTAGGAACGCCCTGATTCGGGTATCATTCGAACTGCGACGCTCGCCCAGGCGATTGACCGCGAGCGCGCTCTCTTCCTGAGACTCGGCAGCACGGGATGCTGCCTGCAATGCAAGAAGCGACCGAGCATCTGACGCTTTCGTCGGAGGCCGAGGGGCTTACCGCCGCCGCCCTCCGCGCTGAAGCCTGGGCGGGCGAGCCCTTCCTCCACTCGGACGAGGAGCCCGAGACCGCCCTCGCGCCAGGGACCGCCCGGCGGCGGGCGCTCGACGACGCCCTCGCGGAGATCGAGTCCGGCGCGCGCGAGCCGTCCTACGGCTGGAAGATCCGTTACGCGCTGATGCTCGGGCTCGAGCGCGTCCTCAGCGAGCGGCCGCCGAAGCTCGCCTCCGGCACGGAGCTGCGCCGCCACCAGATCGACGCGCTCGCCGGAATGCTGACGGAGCTCATCGCCGCGACACAGGTGGAGCCTGACCTGAACGGCAACGGCACGGCGGTCGTCGAGGAGGAGGAGGTCGAGGAGGAAGAGGAGGACCTCGGCATCCACCTCGAGGAGCCGCCGGACGAGCTCGAGCTCCCCGAGCTGCCTGCCGGCAAGGATCCCGGCGCGAGCAGGCGCTATCGGTTCCGGCACCCGACCGCATCGGGCAAGACCATCGCGGCGGCCGGCTTCGTCGAGGCGGCGCGCACGCTCGGCGTCCTGATCCTCACGCACCGCCGCCTGCTCGTCACGCAGTTTCACCGCGAGCTGACCGACGAGGGGTACGGCGACCGCTTCGAGGACGCGATCCTCAAGGGGGCGGCGCCAAAGCAGAAGAACCCGGTCACCGTCCAGACCTACGCCTGGTTCGCGCGCCACTGGGACGACCTCGAGCCGAGCGCCTACCAGCTCGTGATCTGCGACGAGGCGCACACGGCGCTCGGCGAGAAGACGAGCAAGGCGATCCGCAGCTTCTCCGACCCGATCTTCATCGGCATGACGGCGACCGAGCAGTTGATCGCGAAGCAGGTTTCGGACGTCTTCCCCGCCTCGATCGACGAGCTGCCGCTCGGAGACGCCGCGCGGCGAGGCCTGATCGCGCCGCTGCGCTGCCTGCGAGTGCCGCCCGCCGCCGCGATCTCGTCCGTGCCGATCGTCGGCGGCGACTTCGAGGAGCGCGCGCTGGCCGCGGTGCTCGACCACCAGGCCCTCAACCAGGCCGCGGCGAGCCTCTACCGCGACCGCTTCGAGGACACACCGGGGATCGTCTACGCCGCCGGCGTCGACCACGCATACAACCTCGCCAAGGAGTTCCGCGCCGCGGGCCTGAAGGCCACCGCCGTGAGCGGGCGCACGCCGCCCGTGCAGCTCGCCGAGACCCTCGCGGCCTACGAGCGCGGCGAGATCAACATCCTGATCAACGCCATGCTGCTCGCCGAGGGCTGGAACTCACCCCGCGCCACCGTCGTCATGCACCTGGCGCCGACGGCTTCGAAGCGCGTCTACCAGCAGCGCATCGGCCGGATCATGCGCACGCATCCGCGCAAGGAGGCCGGCGTCGTCGTCGACTTCGTGCCCAAGGCCGCTACCCACAGCGAGCGCGTGGTCTCCTTGCACAGCCTGCTCGACGCCGATTTCTACCGCGAGGGGGCGCGCGTAACGCCTGCCCCGCGGCGGCGAGTCCAGCGGCGCGCACGCAGGAAGCTCTCGCCGGCGCCGTGGCTCGTCCCCGTAACGCCCGACGTCAAGCGCCGCCTCGCCGTGATCACGCGCGAATGGCAGCGCGTCGACCCGCGCTTCCTCGACGAGGACGAGCAGCTCTACTGGGCCACGATCGCCGGCCGCAGCGTCCGCTTCGACGAGCGCGTCGAGTTCGTCAAGAAGTTCACCGAGGGGAAGGCGTCGCGCGGCGCACTCGAGCAGTTCCTGAACGCCTGCGCTGCCGAGAACCCGAACCGGCGGCTGCGGCTGACCGCGCTGGCCGACCGCGTCTCGATGATGGTCGACCGCGCGAGCTTCGACGACCTCGTGACGCTCGTGACGCAGGCGCCGCCGTGGGAGAAGGACCGCGTTCAGGGCGTGCGCACGCTCCTCCGGGCACTCGGCGACAACAAGGTCGACGCGCCGGAACAGATCCTCGCCCGGTGGACGTGGCGGCTGGCCCGTGCGACGCGCAAGGTGCAGGACCGGCGGGCGAGCGGCGAGTTCCCGGAGGCAAAGCGTCTCCTGGGTGCGCTTGCGAACTCACGCGGCCACCGGCACGAGGAGAACGCGGCCAAGCTCGTCAACGCGGCGCTCGAGCAGCCGCGCGAGGTAGGCGCCGCGCTGCTGGCCTCAGCCGAGGGCTACACGCCCCGCGCGACCCGCCTGATCGACGCGGCGCGGGAGCGGCTCGGGACGATCCAGGAGGTCGCGAACGCGCTGGCCGACAACCTGCCCGCGCCGAAGGCCCCCGGCAGGTCGCGCCGCCGCAGGCGCAAGCGCAAGAAGAAAGGCCAGGCGCAGGGCCGGCAGCAACAGCAGAAGGCGCAGGAAACCAGCTCCGATGGAGCTGCTCCCGAGGCGCAGGAGCAGAAAACCGCTCCCGCCGCCGAGGCGTAACGCCTAGCGCTTTCGCAAGACTGATCGTGAACCGATGAGTGGCCAATTCCTCCTGCTACTCGGCCTCGCCGTCGGCGCAGGTGTCATCACGGCGGTCTCGCCTTGCGTCTTTCCGGTCCTGCCGATCCTCTTCGCGGCCGGCGGCTCGAGGCGCCCGTTGCGGATCATTGCCGGCCTCGTCGCCAGCTTCGCCGTCTTCACGCTCTTCGCGACCTGGCTCCTGAATCGGCTCGGCCTCCCGCAGGACTTCCTGCGCAACCTCGCGATCGGGCTCCTGTTCCTGCTCGCCGCGACGCTCGTCTTCCCGCAGATCGGGGTCTGGCTCGAGCGGCCGCTGTACTTCCTCAGCCGCCGCAGGACGGGGCGCGACCTCGGCGGTGGGTTCCTGCTCGGCGCAAGTCTCGGGCTCGTCTTCGTCCCCTGCGCCGGCCCCGTCCTCGGCGCGATCTCCGCGAACGCGGCGCGCGTCGACTTCGGCTGGAGGACGATCCTCGTGACGGTCTTCTACGCGCTTGGCGCCGCCGTCCCGATGCTCGTAGTCGCCTGGCTGGGAGAGGACGTGACGCGCCGGATCAGGACGAACGCGGTGCAGGTGCGGCGCGTACTCGGGATCGTGATGGCGCTGGCCGCGCTGGCAATCGTCTTCAACGCCGACCAGAAGCTGCAGACCTGGTTCCCGAACTACACGAACGCGCTGCAGAACAAGGTCGAGCGCAACCACGTCGCGCGCACCGAGCTCGCCAAGCTCCACCAGGGGACGAAAACTCCTGCGAACGCGCCGCCGTTCCGCGGCATCGACGACTGGATCAACTCCAAGCCGCTGACGATGGACGGTCTGCGCGGGAAGGTCGTCCTGGTCGACTTCTGGACGTACTCGTGCATCAACTGCCTGCGCACGCTCCCGCACCTCGAGGCCTGGTACAAGCGCTACCACCAGGCCGGGCTCGAGATCGTCGGCGTCCACACGCCCGAGTTCGCATTCGAGCACGTCGTCTCGAACGTCCGCCAGGCGACGAAGCGGCTCGGCGTGCGCTATCCGGTCGCGATCGACAACGAGTACAAAACGTGGGACGCGTTCGGCAACAACGTCTGGCCGGCCGAATACCTGATCGACCGCGGCGGCCACGTCCGCGACTACAAGCAGGGCGAGGGCCGGTACGACGAGACCGAGCGGCAGATTCAACAACTGCTCGGCGAGCCTGCCGGCGCGCAGCTCGCATCGGTTCGCGACCAGACGCCGCAGCACTTCACGACCCCCGAGTCGTACCTCGGCTGGGAGCGGCTCGAGCGCTACCAGGGCACGGCGATCACGCCGGACCGGATGATCCAATACCGCTTCCCGAAGGTGGTCTCGCCCAACTACCTCGCGTACTCAGGGTTCTGGAGCGTCGAGCGGCAGCGGATCGTGGCCGGCCCCGATGCGCGCCTGCGACTGGGGTTCATCGCCCAACACGTCTACCTGGTGCTGAGCGGAAGCGGACGCCTCCAGGTGCTCGTCGACGGCAAGCACGTGCACACGATCCACGTGGGCGGCCTGAGCCGGCTCTACACGCTGCTGAACTACAAGACCGGACGAGCGGGATTGCTAGAGCTGCGCTTCACGCCGGGGATCTCGGCTTACGCCTTTACCTTCGGATAGTTACTGCTCGCGCGCGGCGTCGTCGCCGTTTTCCTCGTCGCGCTCACGCAGGAAGCGGGTGAGCTCGGCAGCCAGCGCGTCTCCGGAGGGTAGGTCCGAGGCCTGCTCGAGTGAATCGACCCGCTGCTCGAGCTCCTCGACGTAGGCGGCAGTCTCCTCATCGGACGCGACCGCCTCGCTGACCTGCTCCTCGTAGCTCTGCGCCGCCTCTTCGAGCTCCTCGACGTCGACGTCGACGCCGATCAGGCCGCCGAGGCGCTCGCACAGAGCGACCGCCGCACGCGGGCTGGGAGTCAGCGAGACGTAGTGCGGCACCGCCACCCAGAGGCTCGCGGACGGAATCTCAGCCTGGCGACACGCGTCGTGGAGCACGCCGACGATCCCGGTCGGTCCCTCGTACCGCGACTCCGACAGGCCGAGTTGCTGCACCAGGTCCGGATCGCTCGCGCTGCCTGTCACCGGCGAGGGACGCGTGTGCGGCACGTCTGCGAGCAGCGCGCCGAGCGTGATCATCATCTCGACGCCGAGCTCCTGGACGAGCCCGACGAGCAGCTCGGTGAAGGTCCGCCAGCGCAGGTTGGGCTCGATCCCGAGCAAGAGCACGACGTCGCGGTCGAGCCCATCGGGCCTCGCGTGGAAGAAGGCGGTCTCGGGCCAGTCGATCTTGCGCGTCATCCCGCCCTCGAGCGACACGTGCGGCCGGGTCGCCTGGAAGTCGAAGAACTCCTCCGGATCGACGTGCGCGAACCGCTCGGCTCCCCACGTCTTGGCGAGGTAACCGGCCGCGAGCGAGGCAGCCTGGGCACCGTCGTTCCAGCCGCGAAATGCGGCGATCAGGACCGGACGCGTGAGCTCCGGCCGCCGCTGGACTCGAAGCTCGCCGGCCACGGTTTCAGTCTACGCGCGGCGGGCGCCACAAAACCGTCACGAAGGCGACCAGAAGCGCCCAAACTGCGCCCGCGAGCCCAACGTGGGCCAAAACCAGCGGCCACGGGAGATGCGTCCGGTACTGGACCTCGCCGAGGATCATCTGGACGACGAGCAGCCCGAGCACCGCCGATCCGAAGGCGAACAGGCGCGGCGCGCGCTCCCGCCTTGACGCGAGGTAGCCGAGCACGAAGACGAGGCCGATGCCGAAGACGGCGACTGCGCCCGCGTGCACGTAGATCAGCGGCTGCAGGCGCCAGAGCCGGTCGACGTGAGCCGCCCCGCCGCCGGAGTGCGGCCCGCCGGCGGTCGCGAGCGTTCCGGTCACGAGCAGCGCGAGTGCAGCCGCGGCGACGAGGAGCCCGAGCCGCCGAAGCTCGAGCGGGACGACCGGCTCCGACCGGCCCGCCACGGCCGCGTACGTCTCCAGAGCCAGCACCACCGCCCCGGCGAGAACAGCCATCGAAAGCAGCAGGTGCGCGGCCACAACGGGCCAGCGCAGGTCGGTCTTCACCGCGAGGTAGCCGAGCGGCGCCTGCGCCAGGGTGCCCACGAAGACGGCCAGCGCCAGCCGCCGCGCCCCCCGCGAGAGCGCAGGTGTGCGCCAGGCGGCCAGCGCGGTCAGCAGCACGACGACGATCGTCACGCCACCGATGACGCGGTTCCCGAACTCGATGTACGCGTGGTAGTCCTTGGCCGGCAACGGGTGGCCCTTCTCGCAGCCGGGCCAGTGGCGACAGCCCAGTCCGGAGTCGGTCAACCGCACGGCCGCGCCCGTGACGACGATCAGCCAGAGCGCCGAGACCGAAGCGAGCGCGAGCCGCAGGAACTGCGCCGCCGACAGCTCCAGCTTGCGAACCCGCGCGGCGGTGGTGTCGACATGCATCAACGGAACGGCTCCAGCAGCGCAGGGTAGCCGTCTGCGCCTTCGAACGGCGTCGGGCGCGAGCCGAGGAAGAGCGGCCGGTCGGCCGCGTTCAGGAGCACCGGCATCAGGTCGGGCCCGCAGAGCTGCCCGAGGATCCCGGCGGCGCAGTCGAGCTCGCCGAAGTGCTCGACCGAGTCGGCGCGAACCCCGGGGCCCGCAACGAGCAGCGGCACCGGATCGCCCGAATGGATCACATCCGGTGAGGCCGGCGTCGCGTGGTCGCCGGTGAGGCACACGATCGCCCGGTCGGTCGGGAGGTCGCCGAGGGCCGCGTCGAGCTGCTCGATCGTCTCCTGCTTGACGTGTGGGTCCTTGGTGTGCCCGGCGGCGTCGGTCGTCTTCTGGTGCGTGAAGACGAACGTGTCGCCGGCGTCGAGCCGCTCGCGCACGAGCTGCACGCGCCCCAGCAGATCAGCCACCGGATCGTCCGTTTCCGCCGCCTCGACGGCCTCGAGGCCGAGCGCGATTCCGAGCCCACGCAGGAAGGCCGAGTCGGCCGCGAACGCCCCCGTGACGCCGTGGCGCTCGAGGAAGCTCGGTACCGCGCGAGGGCGCCCGAACCACTTCAGCGTGATCACGTTGAAGCGCTCTCCCTCGAGCCGGCGCATGACCTCGCGCGTCCACTCCTCGCAGGCACGGGCGGTCCTCTCCGCCTCTGGGACGAGGGGCAAGGGCCGCAGCATCGGATGCCAGGCCCGGAAGAACGCGTCCGTATCGGTGACCCGCTCATCGGCGCCGCCGCCGATCCGCAGCACCGCCTCGCCTCGCCAGAGGTGCGCGAGCGCGAAGGTCAGCCCGTCGATCTCGATTCCGTCGCAGCGCTCGACCAGGCGTTGCGCATCCTCCGCGTCCCGCTGCGGATCCGGCCGCCCGGTCAGCCACCAGCCGTCATCGCGCCGCTCGGCCGGCCGCAGCGCCGCGTAGGCAAAGACGTGCTCGTCGCTCACCTCCTGTCCGCGGCCCAGAGCCTCGAAGACCGCGCGGCCCGGGAACTCGTCGGGCCGGTAGCCCAGCATCGACCAGTGCGCGACCTCGCTCGAAGGCGCCCGCCCCGGGCCGACGGCGTAGAGCACCCCGCAGGAGCCTGCGGTCGCGAGCCGGTCGAGGTTCGGCGTCGTCGCCGCCTCGTTTCCAGTCTTCCCGCCGAGCACGTCGTGGGCCCGGTCGCCGAGACCGTCGAGCAGGACGACAACGATCGGATACACGCGGCGCAGGCTAACCCGCGCCGCGCGTATCCAAGTGCGTTACCTCACCCTGAGGATGATCGTGCGGGAGTAGCCCTCCAGATAGCCGATTCCCGCCTGGTTGATCGTCATGTAGGCACGAAGGGTGTAGCGGCCACGCTTCAGGTGGAAGCGGAAGGACGCGCCCGAGCTCGAGCCGAGGGTGACGGCCCGGAACTTCACCCATTCGTGGAACTTGGTGAAGCGCTGGATGTAGACCTTGCGCTTGGCATGCGAGGTTGCGGCCTTCACCTTGATCGCGGCACGCTGGTGCGTCCGGATCGTGAAGGAAACGGTCGGCCGCACCCCGACCGACACGGTCGAGCTGACGAGGGTCTTCCAGTGAGCCGTGTACGTGGTCGCCAAGGCGGGCTTGACGCCCACAGACCAGGCACCGGCTGCGCCCGTCAGGAGCGACGCGATGAGGATCGGCGACTGCGCGCCGTACGGCTGGGCGTACACGTCGACCTTCTCGTTGGCCTTGCCGCTCGAGACGGTACCGGCGATGGTGGTCGCCTGGCCGTAGAGGATGATCGGCGTAGCGGCGCCGATGGTCACCGCAGGCGGCGGCCCGGTGACGACGACCTTCCCGGTCAGCGCCGGATGGAGCGCATCGTGGTAGCGGAAGGTGCCGGCCGTGTTGAACGTGTGCGTCCACCTGTGACTGGCTCCGATCGTGGGGGACGCGAACGCGCCGTTGTTGGCAACGACCTGGTGCGCCTTCGTGTCCGTGTTCGACCACTTGATCGCGTCACCGGTCTTGATCGTGACGCTTGCCGGCACGAAGGCGGTCGCGGTGATCTTGACCGTCTTCGTCGCCGTGACAGCCGGTTGCGAGGCACCCGTTAGGACGAGCGCGAGAGCACCGGCTGCAATGAGTACGAGACTGCGCATTTGCATAACCCCCTGGTTGACGGCGGCTACTTCTTAGAACGGGGTCGTGCGCGAAAAGTTCTTGCGCTTACAGGACTCTTACCCGGCGCTCCAACCGCTTTAACACGTGGGCAACCCCTGGAGGAACCAGGGTTTCCCAGTTGTCGCCGTCGCGAAGCGCAGCTCTGACGTCCGCTCCGGAGACCTCTTTTGCGGCGCCCTCGTCGAGCACGACGACCTCGTAGCCCGCATCGCGGAGCCGTTCCAGCTTCGTCCCGCCCCAGTCGGAGAAGAGCCGGATGAACTGGACGACGTCGTCGGGGACGTAGGCATGCCAGAGCTCGGGCTCGTTGACGGGGAACGGAATCACGTGCAGGCGGGCGAGGTCGATCTCCGCGTCCCGCGCGGCCGCCTTGACCATCAGCAGCCGCTCGACGTACGTGAACGGGTTCGACTCCGGCAGGTGGCGCAGCGGGTCGGAATCCTCGGGCTTGATCCGCTCAGGATCGGGATTGGTGATGCCGACGAAGATCTCGTCGCAGCGCTCGGCGGCGCCGCGCAGGTACTCGAGGTGACCGATATGGAAGGGCTGGAACCGCCCGTGGACCATCCCCCGGGTCATTCGACGACGACCCCGGCACCCTCCTCGACGCTGCCGATCCTCCGGATGAAGAGCTTCCGCGACGTGAACTCGGCTTCCAGGGCCGCGGCACGGTCGCTCGAGACCGAGAAGAGCAGCCCGCCCGCCGTCTGCGGGTCGTAGCCCAGCGCGACCAAGGTGTCCGAGACGCCGTCGAGCTCGACGTGCGGGCCGGCGAAGTCGCGGTTGCGCGGGTCGCCGCTCGTGCGGACGCCGTGGCGCGCGAGGTCGAGCGCCCCGTCGATCGCGGGGAAGCGGGCCGACTCGAGGCGCAGGCGCGCGCCGCTTCGCTCCGCCACCTCGTGCGCGTGGCCGAAGAGCCCGAAGCCCGTCACGTCCGTGACGGCGTGCGGCTCCATGCCGCGGAGCACGTCCGCGGCCTCGTTGTTCAGCGTGCGCATCCAGCGCACCGCGCGCTCGAGCTGCTGGGTCCCTGCGTAGCCGCCCTTGTAGCCGGTCATGATCAGCCCGGTTCCGAGCGGCTTCGTCAGGAAGAGCACGTCGCCGGGCCGCGCGCCGTTCTTGGGCCAGATCCCGTTCGGGTGGACGATGCCGACCACGGCCAGGCCGTACTTCGGCTCCTCGTCCCGGATCGTGTGCCCGCCCGCGAGGAGGCCGCCCGCAGCGCGGACCTGCGCATCGGCGGCCGCGAAGATCTCCGCGAGCATCTCCATCGGCAGCTCCTCGGGGAAGGCCGCAATCGAGAGCGCGAGCAACGGCGTGCCGCCCATCGCGAAGACGTCGTTGAGCGC
>Ga0307282_10000719_pt1 | contig 10975 bp, 9 predicted proteins | sample ER_DNA_121_FD_194475 | JGI IMG/M metagenome (GOLD analysis project Ga0307282, IMG submission 194475) | Bulk soil microbial communities from the East River watershed near Crested Butte, Colorado, United States - ER_DNA_121 | ecosystem: Environmental > Terrestrial > Soil > Floodplain | place: USA...
GCCATCTCTGAAGAAGTCATCATGATCGGCTACCTGCTGAGCAGGCTGGACCGGCTCGGCGTCAGGCCCGGCCGGGCGATCGTGCTCAGCGCGGTGATCCGCGGCTCCTACCATCTGTACCAGGGCGCGGGCGCCTTCCTCGGTAACGCCGTCATGGGCCTGATCTTCGGCTACCTCTACCGCCGCTGGGGCCGGGTGATGCCGCTGATCATCGCGCACTTCCTGATCGACGCGGTGACCTTCGTCGGCTACGCGCTGCTGGCCGGCCACGTGTCCTGGCTGCCCCGCCCGTGAACGTGCTGCACACCGTGTGGGACCGGGTGTCGGGCAGCCAGCCGCTGCCACCCGCCTGGGTGGTCGGCCTGACCGGGCTCCTGGCCCTGTGCGTCGTGCTGAATTCACAATCCTGGCGGCTGGCCGGGAAGGTCATCACGATCGCGCACGAGGGCGGGCACGCGCTGGTGTCGGTGCTGTCCGGGCGGCGGCTCGACGGCATCAGGCTGCATTCGGACAGCTCCGGCGTGACCTACTCGCGCGGCAGGCGGACCGGCCCCGGCCTGGTGCTCACCGCGGCGGCCGGGTACGTGATGCCGTCGCTGCTCGGCGCGGGCGCCGCGCTGCTGCTCGCGGAGCGGCACCTGACCGCGATGCTCTGGCTGGCCCTGGTGCTGCTAGCGGCGACGTTCCTGGCCATCCGCAACGTGTTCGGCGCGCTGGCGGTGCTGGTCACCGCCGGTGGCGTGTTCGCGGTGAGCTACTACGCCCCGGCGGCGGTGCAGGCCGGGTTCGCCTACCTGGCCGCGTGGTTCCTGCTGTTCGGAGGGCTGCGCCCGGTGGTGGAGCTGGCCCGGGGCCGTCGTCAGCGGTGGGCCCGGGGTTCCGACGCGGCCCAGCTGGCCCGGCTGACCGGCGCCCCGGCCAGCCTGTGGATCACGCTGTTCATGCTGGTCGCGGTCGCCGCCCTGGTCGGTGGGGCCGCCCTGCTCGTGCCGCCCGGCTGGCATCTCGGCCTTCCCTTTGCCAACTCCTGACCCGTACGGCGCTTAGTTCGCTAGTATTTTCGCAGTAGCTAATTGAATTTCGTTGACGGTATACGACGGGCACCGTTATCATCTGCCGATAAGAAAATTCTGACTCCCCGAGAAGGGCCAATGGCCAGGGCTTCCGCGGTCAAGATGCCTCCGGAGGCGAACGCCGCGCACGGGTGTGAGGGCGCACGCCGCGTCCTCGCCCTGATGCTCACGTTCTCCGCCGACGATCACACCCTCACCGCCCGCCAGCTCGCCGAACGCACCGGCATCGCGCTGCCCAGCGTCTATCGCTACCTCACGCTCCTGCGTGAGACCGGGCTGCTGGCCGGCGACGAGCGCGGCAGCTACCGGCTCTCGGCCCGGCTCGTCGGCCTGGCCAAGGCGGCGGAGGCCGCCGAGAGCATCATCGACGTGGCCGACCCGGTCATGCGCGACCTGTCCCTGCGGACCGGCGAGACCGTCATCCTGGTCCGGCTGATCGGCCGGTCGGCGGTGTGCGTGCACCGGGTGCCGTCCCCGCAGCAGCTGCGCATCTCCTTCGAGGCGGGCCAGCCGCTCCCGCTGGACCGGGGGGCCAGCGCCCGGCTGCTGCTGGCCAGCTTGGCGCCGCACGTCCGCCGGGAGTACCTGGCCCCGCTGGCCGAACGCGACCCGGAGGCCGCGGCCCTGCTCGAGAAGAAGATCCTCATCGCCGGCCAGCAAGGCTGGGCGACCAGCGAGCAGGAGATCCACAGGGGGGTATTCGCGACCGCGGCTCAGGTCATGCAGGGCAAGCGCATGGTCGCGGTGCTCACCGTGCCCTCCCCCCTGGTCCGGGCGCCGGCCGACCAGCGGACGCAGCTGCTGGGCCAGGTGCGGGCCTCGGCCCGCGCTATCGAGGACGGCCTGCGCCCAGCCCGCCGATAGGGCCGCCGGTAAGGATTAAGGCCCCGTGAAATCCCCGCGCCCCCGCTTACGCCACCGATTCCACCGTTATCCTTCCCGCATGCCGGAGTTCCGCGACGTGATCCCGGGTAGCCAGGTCAGCGTGAGCCAGCCGTCGCTGGCCGGGTTGCAGGCCGCGCTGGCCGCGGGCACACTCAGCTCGGCCGCCCTGACCGGCTTCTACCTGCAGCGCATCGAGCGGCTGAACCCGGCGCTGCACGCGGTGATCACGGTCAACCCGGGCGCCCCGGCCGAGGCGGCGGCCAGCGACGCGGCGCGCGCGGTGGACGGCCCGCGGGGGCCGCTCGAGGGCATTCCGGTGCTGGTCAAGGACAATGTGCAGGTCGCGGGCATCCCGACCACGGCTGGCTCGCCCGCCCTGCTGTCCGCCGAACCCGGTGACGCCTTCCTGGTCTGGCGGCTGCGCCAGGCCGGCGCCGTGATCATCGGCAAGGCGAACCTGTCCGAGTGGGCCAACTTCCGCTCCACCCATTCGACCAGCGGCTGGTCCACCCTCGGCGGGCAGACCGCGAACCCGTACGCGCTGGACCGCAACCCGTCCGGGTCGAGTTCGGGGTCGGCGGCCGGGGTGGCCGCCGGGCTGGCGCCGCTCGCGATCGGCACCGAGACCGACGGCTCGATCGTCAGCCCGGCCAGCGCCTGCGGCATCGTCGGCATCAAGCCGACTAACGGGCTGGTCAGCCGGCGCGGCATCGTGCCCATCTCACCGGTACAGGACACCGCCGGGCCGATGGCGACGTGCGTGGCGGACGCGGCGGCCCTGCTCGCGGTGCTGGCCGCCGCCGACCCCGAGGATCCGGTCTCAGCCGCCGAGAACGAATTGGCCGAACGGGCCGGGGTGCACCCGTCTGCGACCTCTTACTCGCACGCCCTCGACCAGGCTGCCCTCGAGGGTGCCCGCCTGGGCATCTGGCGGGACGGTTCGGCGGCGGCCGGGCCGGCCACCGCGGCGGTCCTCGACGAGGTGGTGGCCCGGCTGCGCTCGCTCGGCGCCGTGCTGACCGACCCGGTGGAGCTGCCCGGCGCGGACAAGATCGGCGAGCCCGAGTTCGCCGCGCTGAACTACGAGTTCAAGTACGGCATCAACGCGTACCTGGCCTACGTCGCGGAGTTCAGCACGGCCGGGACGCTGCCCGGCACGCTGGCCGAGCTGATCGACTTCAACAAGCGGAACGCCGACCTGGTGCTCTCCCGGTTCGGCCAGGAGATCTTCGAGCAGTCCGAGAGGACGAGCGGGGACCTGGCCGATCCGGCCTACCTGGCCTTGCGGCGGGACGCCACCCGGATGGCCCGCACCGCGATCTCCGCGCCGCTGGCCGACCACGAACTCGAGGCCATCGTGGCGCTGACCACGAACCCGGCCGGCCTGACCGACTACGTGCTCGGCGATCACGACGTGTTCGGCACCTCGAGCCCCGCCGCGGTGGCCGGCTGCCCGTCGATCACCGTGCCGGCCGGCTCGGTGTCCGGCCTGCCGGTCGGCGTGTCCTTCTTCGGCCCGCGCTGGACCGAGCCGCGGCTGATCGCCCTGGCCTACGCCTTCGAGCAGGCCACCCAGCACCGCCACCCTCCCATCCTGCCCCCCAGCGTCCGCTAACCCGCACCTCCCCGCTAACCAGCACCTCCCCGCTAACCCGCACCTCCCCGCTAACCCTCCCGCCCAAGCCCGCCTCCCGCGGCCAACGCGCCCGCGGCCTTCGCCACCCCGCAGCCACCATGCCCCTCACCTACCGCACAGGCCCCTACTTCCACAGGCACGCAACCACGGCGATGTGACTCTGTGGTGGTCCTGACCACGGCGATGTGACATCGTCGTGGTTGGGCAACGGGGCCAGCAGCCCGGTGTTCGTCCCACACGCCACCCTGGCCCGTTAGGTATCTCATGACCTGCCGCGGAGGCCGGGATCGCCTGGCCAGAGACGCACGATAACCTGACGAACATGGAGTCTTGGCGCCGAGCGGAAGTCCCCGTGCTACCGGGGAGCGGTCCGGCGCCACGGCTGCACGACACGGCCTCCGGCGAGCTGGTCCTGGCCGCGGCGGGCCCGGTGGCCACGCTGTACGCCTGCGGCGTCACCCCGTACGACGCGACGCACATGGGCCACGCCGCTACCTATACCGCCTGGGACCTGCTGGTCCGGGCCTGGCTCGACGCCAGCCCGGAGACCCCGGAAACCCAGGGCCGGTACATGGTCGACTACGTGCAGAACGTGACCGACGTCGATGATCCCCTGCTCGAACGGGCCGAACGGGACGGCGAGGACTGGCGTGAGCTGGCCCGGCGGGAAACGCAGCGGTACCGCGAGGACATGGAGGCGCTGCGCGTTCTGCCCCCGGACCACCTGATCGGCGCGGTCGAGGCGCTGCCCGTCATCGAGCGGTTCACCGCCCGGATGGCCGACCGGGGTGCCCTGTACAACGTGGACGAGGACGTGTACTTCGCCAGGTCGGCGGACCCCGGGTTCGGCTCCCTGTCCGGGCCCGGCACCGCCTGCGGGTACGGCCCGGCCGAGATGGCCGAGCTCGCTGCCCAGCGTGGCGGCGACCCGGACCGCCCCGGCAAGAAGGATCCGCTCGACGTCCTGGTCTGGCGGGCGGAACGGCCCGGCGAGCCGGCCTGGGACTCCCGGTTCGGGCGCGGCAGACCCGGCTGGCACGTGGAGTGCGCGGCGATCGCCACCGAGTACCTGGGCAACTCCTTCGACGTCCAGGCAGGCGGCTCTGACCTCGTGTTTCCGCACCACGAGATGAGCGCTTCGCACGCCCGGGTCGCGCTCTCGCCGGCCGATCACCCGTTCGCGCGGGTGTACGTGCACGCCGGGATGGTCAGCTACCACGGCGAGAAGATGTCCAAGTCGCTGGGGAACCTGGTCTTCGTGAGCAGGCTGCTGGCCGATGGGGTGGACCCGATGGCCATCCGGATGGCCCTGCTCGCCCACCATTACCGTTCGGACTGGGAGTGGACCGACGCCGTCCTGGGCGAGGCCCAGGCCCGGCTGGCCCGCTGGCGCGCCGCCCTGGCCCGGGCCGAAGCCGCCGCTCCCGAGGCCGTCGCTCCCGGCGTGGCCCCGGCGGCCACCGCCGAGATGGTGCTGTCTGGCGTGCGCGCGCGGATGCGCGACGACCTCGACGCCCCCGGCGCGCTCGCGGTCGTGGACCACTGGGCCGACACTCTGGTCGCCGAGCCCCCCACCCGTATCACCGCCGAGGACCTGGCCGGCGCCCGTCTGGTCAAGGCCACCGTCGACGCGCTCCTCGGTGTCAGCCTGTAGATCATGACCTCCCCGGACCGGCGCGGAAACGCCGAACCCGCCGAAACCGTCCTGGCCTACTCCGGCGGCGTCATCGACCGGGCCGCCACTCAGCGGACCGAACCGGGCTGGGTCGACGCGACCCTGGCGGCAGCGAGCACGCGGCTGATCCCGATGTGGCGCGATCAGTGCGTCGTATCCGGCGAGCCTGCCGTCCCTGTCATCGTGCCGGCCGCGGAGGCGGGAGCGGTGCTGAACGTCGCGGCCGAGGTGGTGTTCCTCGGCCTTGACGACCACGGCGGGGTCTTCGCGGCCGACCTGTCATCGGCCCCGGAATCCCTGGCCGCCGGGGCGGCCGGCGGGGAGCGGGTCCTAGACGTGCGGGCCCTGGTCGGCACCCTCAGCCCGGCCGAGGCCGCCCTGCTGGGATACGCGCGCGGGATCCTGTACTGGCATCGCCATCAGCGTTACTGCGGCAGTTGCGGGTCCCCGACCCGCATCGGTCACGGCGGGCACCTCAGGACGTGCCAGAACGAGGCGTGCGCGCGCCTGCACTTCCCGCGGGTCGAGCCCGCGGTGATCATGCTCGTCGAGAACCAGGGCACGTGCCTGCTGGCCCGGCACAAGGGTTCGGCCCCTGGCTCGTACTCGACCCTGGCGGGATTCGTCGGCGTCTGCGAGAGCCTGGAGGACGCGGTGCGACGCGAGGTCGCAGAAGAAACGGGCGTGCCCGTCGGGCCGGTAACATACATGGCCTCGCAGGGCTGGCCGTTCCCGTCCGGGCTGATGGTCGGGTTCCGGGCCACCGCGCTGGCGCAGACCGTTCACGTCGACGGCGAGGAAGTGATCGAGGCCCGCTGGTTTACCCGCGCCGAGCTCACCGAGCACGCCAAGGCGGCCGGTCGCCTGGGGCGCGAGGATTCGATCGACCGGTATCTGCTCCGTTCCTGGCTGGACGACACCACCTGATGATCCAGCGGCGCTGATTGTCAAATCGCGCCGCCAGCCTGTGGATAACCCATCAGGTTATCCACAGGCGCCAAAATGAGCTCGGGCTGCGCCGCCCGCCCGCCGCATGCTGACGGAATGGTACAAATGCTCACCGCGGGTGATGACTCCCCGCGCCCCCAGCCGGATTCCCGTTTCCCGTGGCAGCTCGGCCACCCGGACAGCGAACCCGCCCCGGAGCCCGCCCAGGTGCGGGTGCGCCCGGGTTCGCCGGCCGAACTGCTCGCCATCGTGCCGCACCTGCTCGGCTTCGTGCCGCAGGCCAGCCTGGTGGTGATGGGAACCGAGCCGCCGCGCGGCCGGGTCAAGGTCACCCTCCGCTACGACCTGCCCGATCCGCCGGGCGCCGGGGTGGCCACGGACATCGCCGCGCACGCCGTCGGCATCGTCGGCTCGCAGCAGCTGGAGGCGATGACGGCGGTCGGATACGGGACCGAGACCCTGGTCGACCCGGTCGCGTACGCGCTGCGCGACGCGGCCCGGCAGGCCGCGATCACGCTGCGAGACGTCCTCCGGGTCGAGGGAGGCCGCTACTGGTCCTACGCATGCGGCGACGATGCCTGCTGCCCGGCGGCCGGCACGCCCTTCGATCCCGCCGCCAGCCCCGCCTCGGCCACCATGGCCGCCGCGGGAATGCCCGTGCTGGCCGACCGGGCCGAGGTGGCGGCGCAGGTCGCGCCGCTAGCCGGGGCCGACGCCGACTCCATGCGCCAGGCCACCCGCCGGGCCGAGCGGCGCGCCGGCCAGTTGCTCGGCAAGGTCCGCAAGTCCGCCCGCCTGGGCGCCGCGCGGCAGATGATCGCCGCCGCGGGGCTGAACGCGGTGGGTGCGATGATCGCCACCTACCGCGGCGGCGGCAGGTACGCCACCGACTATCAGCTCGCCTGGATCACGGTGGCACTGCGCGACCTGCGGGTCAGGGACGACGCCTGGGCCCGGATGGACCCGGCGTACCTGGACGCGCACCGGCGGCTGTGGATCGATGTGACCCGGCGGGCGCAACCCGGGTACGTGGCCGCTCCCGCGTCCCTGCTCGCGTTCGTGGCGTGGCAGGCCGGCGACGGAGCACTGGCGAACGTGGCGCTCGACCGGGCGCTCGCCGACGACACGCGGTACTCGATGGCCCTGCTGCTCCGGCAGGTGATCACGGCCGGTGCGCCGCCGTCGCTGGCCCGGCTGCCGATGACCCCGGAGGAGGTAGCCGCCAGCTACGACGACGCCGAGGATGACACGGACGGCGACCATGACCACGAACTGGACCCCGACGTCCACGACCCGGACCCGAGGGGTGAACATTGAGGTCAGAGCCATGTCAAAAGATCTGGGAGATACACTGCCTGAGATGTTCGTCCGGCTCAGTACGGATCTCGGCCTTTTGTCCGTCCGCGGCCATTTCCATAATAGGTAACAGCCCTTTACCGGAAGGATGCCCGTGTTGGATGCCCGCACGACCTCTGGCGTGCACGAGGCTGAGGTCGCCCGGCTTGTCCAGGCCTACGCGGCCCTGCCGCCGGGCGCGCCGGTCCGGCTGGCCAAGCGCACGTCCAACCTGTTCAGGTTCCGCGACGCCACAGCGGGTGCAACGGCCGAGCTCGACGTCTCCGCGTTCGGCCACGTGCTGAGCGTCGATCCGGTCACCAGGACAGCCCGCGTGGGGGGCATGACCACCTACGAGGATCTCTGCGACGCCACGCTCCCGCACCAGCTGATGCCGCTGGTGGTGCCGCAGCTCAAGACGATCACCCTCGGCGGCGCGGTCACCGGCCTCGGCATCGAGTCCACCTCGCTGCGCAACGGCATGCCACACGAGTCCGTCACCGCACTGGAGATCCTCACCGGCGACGGCCGCGTCGTCGTCGCCACCGACGACAACGAGCACGCCGACCTGTTCCGCGGCTTCCCGAACTCCTACGGGACGCTCGGCTACAGCCTGTCTCTCACCATCGAGCTCGAGCCGGTCCGGCCCTACGTGCACCTGCGCCACTTCCCGTTCGACAGCGCCGAAGCGTGCATGGAAGCCGTCAGCCAGATCGCCGCCGAGGGCGGCTACCGCGGCCACAAGGCGGACTTCGTGGACGGGACCGCGTTCGCGCCCGACGAGATGTACCTCACCGTCGGCGCGTACAGCGACGTGGCCCCGTGGCGCAGCGACTACACCGGCCAGCAGATCTACTACCAGTCGGTCCGCAGGGACAAGGAGGACTTCCTCACCATCCGCGACTACCTGTGGCGCTGGGACACCGACTGGTTCTGGTGCTCACGGCCATTCGGAGTACAAAAACCGCTGGTCAGGATGCTGTGGCCGCGCCGCTACCGGCGCTCGGATGTGTACAGGAAGCTGGTCGCCCTGGACCGCCGCTACGGCCTGACCGGCGCGCTGACGCGGAAGCGGCAGCTCCCGTCCCGTGAGGCGGTCATCCAGGACGTGGAGATCCCAGTCGAACGCGGTGCCGAGTTCCTGCGGTATTTTGCGGCAAATGTGGGGATGAGTCCGGTATGGATGTGCCCGCTGCGGCTGCGCGGCGAGCGCTCCTGGCCCCTCTACCCGCTCAAGCCTGGCGAGGTGTACGTGAACGTCGGGTTCTGGGGGACCGTGCCGCTGCCCGGGGACCAGGCAGACGGCTATTACAACCGCCTCGTCGAGGACGAGGTCAGCCTGCTGGGCGGGCACAAGTCGCTGTACTCCACGTCGTTCTATCCCGAGGACGAGTTCTACCAGCTCTACAACGGCGAGGCGTACCGCGCCCTCAAGCGCGCCTACGACGGCGAGGGCAGGTTGCTCGGCCTGTACGAGAAGTGCGTCACGGGACGCTGACCGAAAGGAACGGATGCGATGGCACTGGCGGAGGTCTTCGAGGCGTTGGCGGGGCCGGATGCCCCGGTGGAGTTCACGGCCTATGACGGCAGCCATGCCGGGCAGGCCGGATCTCCGGTGAAGATCACTGTCCGTTCGCCGGCGGCCGTGGCCTACCTGGCCCAGGCTCCGGGAGAACTCGGCCTGGCCCGGGCCTACGTGGCCGGGCAGCTGGACGTCGAAGGGGACATGTACGAGGCCCTGTCCAGGATGACCAAGGCCCAGTCCAGCAGCCTGACCCTGGCGGAGAAGCTGCGCCTGCTGCAGGCCCTCGGCGGCCCCAAGCTGCTGCTGCACCGGATGCCGCCGCCGCCGCAGGAAGTCACCCAGAACCGCCGCTGGCTGACTGGCCCGCTGCATTCCAAGACCCGCGACGCCAGGGCGATATCCCATCACTACGACGTGTCCAACCAGTTCTACGAATGGGTGCTCGGGCCGTCGATGGCGTACACCTGTGCCTGCTATCCCCGCGAGGACGCCAGCCTGGAAGAGGCGCAGGCGAACAAGTTCGACCTGGTCGCCCGCAAGCTGGGGCTGCGCGAGGGCATGCGGCTGCTCGACGTCGGCTGCGGCTGGGGCGGCATGGTCATGCATGCGGCGAAGGAGTACGGCGTCAAGGCCCTCGGCGTCACGCTGTCCGCCCAGCAGGCCGCGTGGGCGCAGGCCGCCATCGAGCGCGAGGGTCTGTCCAAGCTCGCCGAGGTCCGGCACCTGGACTACCGCGACGTGCCGGAGACCGGTTTCGACGCGGTCAGCTCGATCGGCCTGACCGAACACGTCGGCAAGCAGAACCTGCCGTCCTACTTCTCGTTCCTGTACGGGAAGCTGAAGACCGGCGGCCGGCTGCTGAACCACTGCATCACCCGGCCGGACAATATCGAGCCCGCCATCCGCAAGCGCGGGTTCATCAACCGGTACGTCTTCCCCGACGGCGAGCTCGAGGGACCCGGCTACCTGATCTCGCTCATGCACGACACCGGCTTCGAAGTGCGGCACGAGGAGAACCTGCGCGAGCACTACGCCAGGACCCTGGCCGCCTGGTGCGCCAACCTGGACGCGCACTGGCGCGAGGCGGTCCAGGAGGTCGGCCAGGGCACCGCCCGGGTCTGGCGGCTGTACATGGCCGGCTCGCGGCTCGGGTTCGACCGCAACCACATCCAGCTGCACCAGGTGCTGGGCGTGCGGCTGGCCGCCGACAAGTCCTCAGGCATGCCGCTGCGGCCCGACTGGGAGCAGCCCCGGGTGCTAGCCGGTTAAGTTACCGAACGGGCCGGGTTTCCCGCTCCGCCGCAGCTGACCGCCCCGGCAGGGGTCGGCCCGGAAGGGCCGGCTTCCTCCGCGGCGCGCATCCGCGGTACCGTCCGGCTGGCCAGCGTGCTCCCGGACATTTCCCGCCCGCCTCTGGTATCCCCCTCCCTGGCTCTTCCCTCCTCCCCGATGCTTGCCGCCGGCAGGAACGGCGTCAGGTCAGTGAGCGCACCAGCGGTGAACAGCGCGGCCAGAGGCCACCGGTCACGGGGTCATCGGCGATCTGCGGCGCGCTCCAGTCGTCCAGCACCGCCGTCCTCAGCGGGCGGCCCGGCAGAGCGGCCACGGGCTGGAACATGTCCCGCCCGGCCACGGCGACGAGGTCATGGAATTCGGCGGGATCCCGCGCACCGGGGAACCGGCAGGCCATTCCGATGATCGCGACAGGCTCGCCGCGATCCCCCCGACCGTCCATTGCCCTCCGTCACCCCGAATGGATTCCCCAGTAGAAATAGGCGCTCCCAGGCGGCCGGTCAAGGGGAATGACGAGACACGCCGATATCCCCGCCGCCATGCATTTTCCGCACGTGATAACCCCTTTGCCCCACCCGCCGCACCCGGACCTGACCGCGCGCCCT
>Ga0307282_10000720_pt1 | contig 10973 bp, 9 predicted proteins | sample ER_DNA_121_FD_194475 | JGI IMG/M metagenome (GOLD analysis project Ga0307282, IMG submission 194475) | Bulk soil microbial communities from the East River watershed near Crested Butte, Colorado, United States - ER_DNA_121 | ecosystem: Environmental > Terrestrial > Soil > Floodplain | place: USA...
GAGCACCGTCGCCGCGGCCGGCGGAACGATCTGTTGAAGCCGGACGAGCGGCGTGTTGCCGACGAGCTCCAGCAGCCCGGGGTATTCGCGCGCCATCCGCGGCAGATTCTAGGCTGCGGCCGCTTCTGCCTCGGGCAACTCGATCTTCGTCCCGCGCAGGAGCACGAACGCGGCGATGGCGCCAAGGAGCGCAAGCGCGATCAGCGCCCAGAACGCGTCCTGGTAGCCGGAGGTGAAGGCCTCCGGCGGCGTATGCCCGGTTTTGAGGAGGCTCTTTGCGCTCGAGACGAAGATCGTCGAGGCGAGCGCGATGCCGATCGCCCCGCCGACCTGCTGGTTCGTGTTGATCAGGCCGGACGCGAGGCCCGCGTCCTCCGGCGCGACCTGCGCGAGCGCGGCGATCGTGACCGGGACGAAGCCGAAAGCGAGCCCGAGGGCGAACAGAAGATAGGCCGGCAACAGGTCTGGCCAGAAATGGCCGTGCACGGGGATCTGCGTGTAGAAGCCCATCGACACGGCCAGGATGATCATCCCGAAGACGATCACCGGCCGCGGCCCGAAGCGCGTGGTCAGCGCCTGCGCGACGCCGGCCCAGATCACCGTCGTGCCGGCGGTTGCGAGGAAGGTGATGCCGGTCTTGAGGGCCGACCAGCCGAGCACCTGCTGGACGTAGAGGGTGAGGACGAGGAAGTTCGCGAAGATCACCGCCCCGAGCAGGAAGCCGACGACGTTCGCCGCGAGCACCGAGCGAATCCGGAAGATCCGGAACGGCATCAGCGGCGAGCGTGACCGCAGCTCGATCAGCACGAAGACCCCGAGGATCGCGACCGAGAAAATCAGCAGCAGGATCGTCCGGGCGGAGCCCCAGCCAACGTCGGGTGCCTTCGAGATCGCGTAGACCAGCAGCGCGAGCCCGCCGGTCACCGTGACCGCCCCGGCGGCGTCGAAGCGCCGGTGGCCGAGGTCCGCCCGGCTCTCGGGCACGAACGGCAGCGTCAGCCCGAGCACGAGCGCGCCGACGGGGACGTTGACGTAGAAGATCCACTCCCAGCCGAGGTACTTGGTCAGGATGCCGCCGAAGAGGACTCCGGCCGCCGCGCCCGAGCCGCCGAGCGCGCCCCAGATCCCGAGCGCCTTGTTCCGCTCCGCGCCCTCCTCGAAGGTCGTCGTCACGATCGAGAGTGCAGCGGGCGAGATGATCGCGGCGCCGATTCCCTGGATCGCGCGCGCGCCGATCAGGACGCCGATGTTGGTGGCGAGCCCGCAGACGAGCGAGGCGATCGTGAAGAGGATCAGCCCGACGAGGAAGATCCGCTTGCGGCCGAGCAGGTCGGCCATGCGGCCGCCGAGCAGGAGGAAGCCGCCAAAGGTGATCGCGTAGGCGATCAGCACCCATTGCACCGTCGTCTCCGTCACGTTCAGGTCGTTCTCGATCGACGGCAGCGCGACGTTGACGATCGCGACGTCGAGGACGGTCATGAAGAACGCGGCGCCCACGATCGCGAGGGTTCCCCAGCGGCGGCGCCCGTCGGTCTGCGCGGCGGTGGCGGTCATCGAGCTCCTTCGGGTCGGATGCGAGGTAGGAACGAGTGCCTGCGACAGCGTATTTCAGGTTGTCCCGTGGCCGTTCCTGCTGGAACACTCCAGTGATGATCAGATTTGCGCTCGCCGCGATACTCATCGGTCTTGCCGCCACCGCGGTCGGCGGCGCGCAGGCTCGTGTCGGCGGTGCCCAGGCCTCGTGCCCGCCGGAGCAGATCGACGCGTCGTACGCCGCGCGCGTGAACGCGGCGCTCAGCGCCAGGCAGGACGTGTGGGGGAACGACCTGCTCCGGGCTCCGGGCGGTCCCTCCTACGCGCGCGCCGCGGCGTTCCTGCACCCGCTGATGCTGGTCGGCCCGCCCGCGGGCGACTCGCCGAACCGGCTCACGGACTCGGGGATCTACTACCTCGCGTTCGGCCGGCCCGCAGGGAAGCACGAGTTCCGCTCGATCGACCTCCACGTCGCCGACGGGAGCCAGATCGTCTCCCAGTACGTGAAGCGTGCGCGGCTGTCCGTCGATGTCGGCACGCCCGGGTACGAGCGCTACGGGTCGTGCCTCGCACGTCTCGCGACGCCGCGTTTGGCTGCCGGCTACCTGCCGATCCTGCGGACGAACTACGTCGATGCGGACGGCGTCCACTACAAACAGGAGTCTTTCGCGACGCGCATCCCGCAGACGCGCTCGCTCGTCAGCTTCGTCCGCGTGACGATGGGTTCACGCGGGTCGGTGCGCTTTCTTCCCTCGGTGACTGGGTTGCGGCACGTCGGAAACCAGCTTCGCGGGCCGGCGAGCAAGACATTTCTCGTGTTCGGTCCAGGCGGCCGGCTCGATGCCGGCTCGGTGCTCTACAAGGCGCGGCGTGGGAAGCCGCGGACAGTCTACGCAGCGTGGCTTGCGCGTCCCGCGCTGACGGGGTTCTTCAAGCTGGACGCGTCCATGTACGACCGCGCGCGGCGGTCGGCGGCGGCGTACTGGAACCGGCGTCTCGCGGCCGGCGCGAGGGTGGTTGTGCCGGACCGGCGCGTCATGAACGCGGAGCGGAATCTCCTGATCCAGAACCTGCTGCACACGTGGCGCTACAGCCTCGCGAACTCCTACGAGCGATTCTCGTGGGAGATGGTCGACGGTGCGGAGGTGCTGGGGGAGTACGGGTTCACCGGCGTCGAGCGGCAGATCGTCAAGGCGTCGTTCCACCGCCGCAGCGTCTTCCCGAACCGGGCGGCGGGCGTGCGCATGGCAGGCGTGGCCGATTACTACCGGCGGACGGGGGACAGGCGCTTCGTCGACCGGATGACCCCTGCGCTGCGGATCCTGCTCGGGAAGCTGCAGGCGCAGCTCGTCGACAGCCCGAACGGGCTCCTGGAGCGGGAGCGGTACGGCGTCGACATCAATCGGCCCATCTACGGCCTGCACGACCAGGCCCTGGCGCTGCAGGGGCTCCGGGCGATCGCGGGGGTCTGGGGCGACACCGGGTACACGTTGCTCGCGGCCCAGGCGACCCTGGCGGCCAACCAGCTCGAAGCGGGGCTGCGCGAAGCCGTGCGGGTATCGTCGTTTTGGCTTGGGGATGGCTCGCTGTTCATCCCGATCTCGCTCCACGACCCCGCGGAGCGCCCGTATGGCTCCGTCACCGATTCACTCGAGGGGAGCTACTGGAACCTCGTCATGCCGTACGCGCTGGCGTCGGGGCTGTTCGCGCCGGGGAGCCCCGAGGCCGTGGGCGTGCTGCGCTACATCCAGGCGCACGGATCGCGGTTCCTCGGGCTCGTTCGCTTCCGCGCCTGGCCGAACGTGGGCAAAGCGGGCTACCGGTCGCCGGGATCGGACGACGTCTACGGGACGAGCTGGGCACGCTTCCTGGCCGACAACGAGCAGCCCGACCAGCTGATCCTCAGCCTCTACGGGAAGCTCGCCGCCGACATGACGACGAATACGTTCGTCTCCGGCGAGGGCTCGACCGTCGGACCGGTGGACGGCGAGTACTACCGCTCGATGTTCCGGCCGCCGAACGCGGCGAACAACGCGTTCTTCCTCGAGACGCTGCGGCTCATGCTCGCGCACGAGACGCGGTTGGCGGACGGTACGCCTGACGGCTTGGAGCTCGCGTACGCGACGCCGCGCCGGTGGTTGCTGCCGGGGAAGCGGATCGTCGTGCAGGGGATGCGAACGAGCTTCGGGGCGCTGTCGTACTCGCTCCTCGCGCGGAAGAGCGCGGTTCTGGTGCGGGTGACAGTGCCGAAGCGCGTTGCCCCTCAGACCCTGCGGCTGCGCGTGCGGCTGCCGCTGGGCAGGCAGATCACCGCCGTCGCGCTGGGCGGCCGCAAGTTCGACCGCTACGAAGCGCGCTCGGGCACGCTCGACCTGTCGGGCCTCAAAGGTCGCCTAACGCTCGTCGTCACCTACGCGTGAGTCATTTCACGGTGTCAGACACACGCACGAACGTGTGACGCCTTCGTCACGAAAGGCGCACGTTTCTTCCACAGGTCAGTGGCGGAAGTGGCGCCGGCCCGTGAAGACCATCGTCGCGCCGGCGCGCTCGACGGCTTCGATCACTTCGTCGTCTCGCTTCGACCCGCCCGGCTGGATTACGGCCGTCACACCCGCGCCCAGCGCTAGCTGCGGGCCGTCGGCGAACGGGAAGAACGCGTCCGACGCGAGCACGGCGCCCGCAGTCGAGTGCCCGAACTCGCGCGACTTGTCCAGTGCGATCCGCACGGCGTCGACTCGGCTCATTTGCCCGGCCCCGATCCCGATCGTCTGCAGGTCACGCGCCAGCACGATCGCGTTCGACGTGACGTGCTTGCAGACCCGCCACGCAAAGAGCAGGTCGCCCCACACCATCTCGTCCGGCGAGCCGCAGACGACCTCCATCCCCTCGCGGTCGTCGACGTCCGCGTCGCGCTCCTGCACCAAGAGCCCGCCCAGGACGCGCCGGTAGTCGCGTTCGCCAGGATTGGAGAGCCGCCGCTCACGGTCCTCGAGGATCCGCATCGCCGGCTTCTCGCGCAACCGCTCCAGCGCCGCCTCGTCGTACCCCGGCGCGAACAGCAGCTCGACGAACTGCTCCGCGAGCCGCTGCCCCAACGCCTCGCTGACCGGCCGATTCAGCACGATCACCCCGCCGTACGCCGAGACCGGATCGGCCGAGAGCGCCCGCTCGTACGCCTGCTCGATCGACCCCGAAACCGCGACTCCGCACGGATTCGCGTGTTTCACGATCACGCATCCCGGCAGCTCGAACTCGCGCGCGACGAGCCGCGCCGCCGAGAGGTCGTTGAGGTTGTTGAACGAGAGCTCCCGCCCGTGCAGCTGCTCCACACGCGAGAGCAGGTGCCGCCGCGCTCCGACCTCGGAGTAGTAGGCCGCCTGCTGGTGCGGGTTCTCGCCGTACGAGAGGTCCGTCTCGCGTGTGAACACCGGCAGGAACGAGTCCGGAAAGCCCTCAGCCTCCGAGAACCAGGCTGCGATCGCCGCCTCGTAGGCGGCCGTCACCGCGAACGTCTCCGCAGCCAGGCGCCTCCGTGTCTCGAGCGACAGCTCTCCGCGCGCCCCCAGCTCCGTGAGGATGTCCGGGTACCGCTCCGGCCGGCAGACGGGAGCCACGTGCGCGAAGTTCTTCGCCGCCGCCCGGAGCATCGCGGGGCCGCCGATGTCGATCATCTCGACGGCGTCCTGTTCGGGCACCGCCTGCCGCGCAACGACCTGCTGAAATGGATAGAGGTTCACGCAGACGAGGTCGAACGGCTCGATCTCGTGCTCGTCGAGCGAAGCCCGGTCGTCCTCCCGGTCCCGCCGCGCGAGGATCGCGGCATGGATCCGCGGGTGCAGCGTCTTGACGCGCCCGCCCAGCAGCTCCGGCACCTCGGTCACGTCCTCGACCGCCGTCACGTGGATCCCAATCTTCTCCAGGAACGCCGCCGTGCCCCCGCTCGCGACGAGCTCGACGTCCGATGCGGCCAGCCCGCGCGCCAGCTCCTCGAGCCCGGTCTTGTCGTAGACGGAAAGGAGCGCGCGGCGAATCACGCGATGAGACCCGCGACGACCTGCGGCAGGAGCCGGTGCTCGACGGCCTGCACCCGAGCGCGCAGGCTGTGCTCGTCGTCGCCGGCGTGAACGGGAACGCGTTCAGCGGCGATCACCGGACCGGTGTCGACGCCGCCGTCGACGTAGTGCACCGTCGCGGCGGTCTCGGGAACTCCGGCCGCAAGCACGTCGTGGATCGGGTGCGGCCCCGGGAACTCCGGGAGCGGGGCGGAGTGCGTGTTGATCACGCGCCCGGGAAAGCGCTCGAGGAAAGCGCGGCGTAGCAGGTGCATGTACCCCGCGCAGACGACGAGATCGACGCCGTGCTCGGCGAGCCAGCCGGCCATCGCCGCATCGCGCGCCTCGCGGTCGGGGTAGTCGTCCAGCTCGAAGACCGCGGTGATGATCCCCGCGGCCTCGGCTCGCTCCAGCGCGCGCACCCCGCCGGTGTTGCTCGCAACCGCCGCGATCGGCAGGCCCGCGTCGATCAGCGCCTGCAGGTTCGTCCCCTCACCGCTGACCAGGACGCCGATCACGTCAGCCTGCCGATGACCGTGCCAGGAGTGCCTTCGGGGGCGACTGCGCACATCCCGATCCCGAGGTTGAAGACCCGCCGCTGCTCCTCTTCCTCGACTCCCTGCGCGTCGAGCCACGCGTAGACCGGCGGCCGCTTCCAGGCGTCCCAGTCGATTTCGACGCCGACGCCGTCCGGCAGCACGCGTACCAGGTTGCCGAGGATCCCGCCGCCGGTCACGTGCGCGAGCGCCTTCACGTCCGCACGAGCCCGCAGCTCGCGCACCTCGTCCAGATAGAGCCGGTGCGGCTCGAGCAGCAGGTCGGCGTCGAAGTCATCGCCGACGAGCTCGCGCACCAGCGAGAACCCGTTCGTGTGCAGCCCGGACGATGCAAGCCCGAGCACGGCGTCGCCCGGCTCGCACCGCGACCCGTCGACCAGCCGCTCACGCTCGACCAGCCCAACGCAGGTGCCTGCGAAGTCGAGCTCTTCGTCGCGATAGACCCCCGGCAGCTCAGCGGTCTCGCCACCGATCAGCGCGCAGCCGGCCTCGCGGCAGACCTCCGCGCAGCCCTCGACCAATTCCGCGACCTGCTCCAGGTCGAGCCGGTGTGCCGCGACGTAGTCGAGGAAGAACAGCGGCTCGGCCCCGCACGTGAGCACGTCGTTGATGCAGTGCGCCGCGAGGTCTCGGCCCGCATCGCGGAGGCGCCCCGCCCTCCGAGACAGCACCAACTTCGAGCCGACACTGTCGGTGGATGCCGCGAGCAGCCGCCGCTCGTCCAGCGGAAAGAGCCCGGCGAACGCGCCGAACCCGGTCGTGCCCGTCGATTCCACAGCCGCCCGCAACCGCTCGACGACTTCGTCCGCAGCAGCGAGCGAGACCCCGGCCTCCTCGTAGGTCCTGCCCCTCACGCGGGCGAGTCTAGAACCAAGAGCGGCTAGGCGAACAGCTCTGCGTAGAGCTCGGGCCGCCCACGAGGGCCGCCTTCCAGGAACCGCACCGTCGCTTCGCCGACCTCGACCTCGCCGTCGGCGCCCAAGGCATCCAATAGCCGCACGAGCGCGTTCGCCTTCGCGTGCGGGTCGTCCGCCCGCAGCTGCAGCTCCGAGAGGCGCAGCTCGTCCGCGTTCGCGAGCACCTCGTCGATCCAGTCCCGCTGCGGGTGCACCTCGACGCGATAGCCGGCATCGGTGGCCACGAAGGTCCGCCGCCCCGGGTATTCCTGCACGCGGAAGTGCAGCTCGGCCGCGCGCTCCAGCACGTCGTGGAACTCGTCGTCGTCGAGCGCCACGCCCAAGTGGTCGACCCGTGGCAGCGGCCACTGCCCCGGCTGCACGACGACGTTGACCGCTCCGCGCTCGAGCTCGCTCAGGCGGTGGCGGAAGCCCAGCTGCTCGAGCTCCTCCCACGAGACGCCGGCCTCGTAGTGCACCTGCTCCTCGCCGATTCGCCCGTAGCGCGCCACAAGCCGGAAGCCGAGCCGGGCCAAGTACCGCCCCTCGACCTCGCGGACGTTGCTCGTCACCAGGTGGTAGTGGAACAGGTGCAACGGCGCCCGATTGTGCAGGAACACCCGAACCGACGCGGAACTTCGCGCCTGCTGCCACATGCGCTCCACGGGCGTTCATCACGTCGATCTCGTCGTCTCGTCGATCGAGCGCAGCCTGCCGTTCTACCGTGACCTGCTCGGCCCGCTCGGCTTCCACCGCGTGGGCGAGGTCGAGGGCGAGCGCGGCGAGACGATCTGGTACCTCTCGGGCCCGGGCAGCGAGGTCGGCCTACGCGAGGCGCAAACCGAGAGCGTGGCCCCGTACGACCGCTACCGAGTCGGGCTCCACCACCTCGCGTTCGAGGCCGCTTCCCGCGCGGGGGTCGACGAGCGCGCCGTGTGGCTCAGGAACCAGGGAGCCGAAATCGAAAGCGAGCCGCAGGAATACGGCTACATGCCGGGGTATTACGCGGTGTTTTTCTTCGATCCCGACGGGATCAAGCTGGAGATCCTCCACGTACCCGGCCTTGCGGCCTGAAGAAAGGAGAACCTGGCATGTCGTCGACCGAACCTGGCGGTTCCCGTCCCTCGATGGGAATGCCGACCATCGCGTCCGGAGCGCGGATGCCGATTCCCGGCAACGCGGAGTTCGCCCTCTGGGCCTTCATCGAGATCGTCTTCGTGCTGATCTGGATCTTCGCGGACTCGGTCAACACGTTCATCTGGACCGAGCTCACGACGGTCCTGACCGCGTTCTACCTCCTGAGCCGCGGCATCGCGAAGGCGAGCCGCGTGCTCGAGCAGTGACCTAAACGCCCGCGCGCTCGAACCTGAGCTTTGCGCCCTCACGCGGGGTTACCGTCGGGTAATCCCGCGTGAGGCAGGCGCGGCAGAGCTGGGACTCCGGCCGCTTCGTAGCCTCCGTCAGGCCCTCCAGCGACAGGTACGCCAGCGACGTCGCGCCGAGGTGCTCCCGGATCTCCTCGACCGACCGGGCGGAGGCGATCAGCTCGTCCTCCTCGGCGAAGTCCATCCCGTAGTAGCACTGGCCGATCACCGGCGGCGACGACACGCGCACGTGCACCTCGGCCGCGCCGGCATCGAAGAGCATCTGGACGATCTTGCGCGTCGTCGTGCCGCGGATGATCGAGTCGTCGATCGCGACCACGCGCTTGCCCGCTACCTCGCCCAGCGGGTTGAACTTCAGCTTCACGCCCTGCTCGCGCAGGCCCTGATCGGGCTGGATGAACGTGCGGCCGACGTAGCGGTTCTTGATCAGGCCCTCGGAGAATGGGATTCCGCTTGCGCGCGAGAAGCCGATCGCGGCCGGCGTCCCGGAGTCGGGGATCGGCATCACGAGGTCGGCCTCCACCGGCGCTTCCTCCGCGAGCCGCTCGCCCATCCGCACCCGAGCGCCGTGCACCTCGATCCCCTCGAGCCGCGAGTCGGGCCGCGCGAGGTAGAAGAACTCGAAGATGCAGAGGGCTCGCCGCTGGGGCTCGATCGCCTGGCGGGAGTGCACGCCCTTGTCGTCGATCATGATCACTTCGCCCGGTTCGACCTCGCGCTCGAGCCGCGCGCCGACGAGATCGAGCGCGCAGGTCTCGGAAGCGAGGATCCAGTCGCCGTCCTCGCTCCGGCCGAGGCACAGCGGGCGGAAGCCGAACCGGTCGCGGAAGCCGATCAGCTTGTCGTGCGCGAGGGCGACGACCGAGAACGCGCCCTCGAGCCGTGCCATCGCGCCGGCGACCGCGTCCACGAGCGGGCCGGTGTCGTTGGCGATCAGCGCCGCGATGACCTCGGTGTCGGAGGTCGTGCTCGCCGCGATCCCGTCGGCGGCCAGCTCGGCCCGCAGCTCGGCGGCGTTGACGAGGTTGCCGTTGTGGCCCAGCGCAACGGTGCGCCCGCGGCCTCGCTGAATCAGTGGCTGGGCGTTCGCCCAGTGCGTCGAGCCGGTCGTCGAGTAGCGCGTGTGCCCGATCGCCGCCTCGCCGTGCAGGCCGCGCAGCTTCTGCTCGTCGAAGGCCTGGGTGACGAGTCCCATGTCGCGGAGGACGGTCAGGCGGCCGTGGTCGGAGACCGCGATCCCGGCCGACTCCTGGCCGCGGTGCTGCAGCGCGAACAGGCCGAAGAACGTGACGCGCGCGACGTCTCTTTCGGGAGCGTGGATGCCGAAGACGCCGCACATCAGGCGACCGTCCCGAGCTTGCTGGCGGGCCGGTCCGGCTCTTCGCCGGCCACGACGACCGAGCCGTACGGCGCCTCGCCGTCCGCCTCGAAGTGGTGGCCGCTGAACGCCGACGCTTCGGTAAGCGCCTGCCTGAGCCCGCCGTCACTGACGTCGTGTGCGAGCGAGAACCGCGGTGCGTTGCGCCAGAGCCAGCCGAGCAGCTCGATCTCGTCGCCCTCGACGAGCCAGACGCGGTCGCCAGGCCGCCAGCCGCGCGGCACCTCCCGCACGTCACGCACGAGACCGACGCAGCCGACCACCGGCGTCGGTGGAATCGCTCGCCCGTCGGTCTCGTTGTAAAGCGACACATTGCCCGAGACGACCGGAATCCCGAGCGCCTCCGCAGACTCCGCGATCCCTTCGATCGCCTCGGCCAGCTCCCAGCCGATCTCAGGCTTCTCCGGGTTGCCGAAGTTGAGGCAGTCGGTGAGCGCGAGCGGCTCGCCGCCTGCACAGGCGACGTTGCGCGCGGCGTCGATTACCGCGGCCCGACCGGCCTCACGAGGATCCCGGCAGCCGAGCGGCGGCCCGTCGAGCGACACCGCGAGGCCGCGCCACGAGGGCCGCAGCCGCAGCACGGCCGCGTCGAGCCCGGGCCGGCGCACCGTCCGCGATTGGACGAGGTGGTCGTATTGCTCGTAGATCCAGCGCTTCGGCTCATGATTGACGGGGTCGACGTGGACGGCGGGCCGCGCGGCTGCGAGGCGGTCTACCTCGTAGCGCGGGCACTCGTCCGTCAGCAGGCGCGCGGGAATCTCGCCCACGAGCTCGTCCTCGAAAAACGTGCGAAGCTCGCCGGTGTCGGTGACCTCGCCGATGACGGCGTGGTGGAGCTCCCAGCGGTCGAGGACGGCCTCGACCCGCCCGAGTGACTCGGGGTGGCAGACCGCGACCATTCGCTCCTGGCTCTCGGAGATCATGATCTCCCACGGCTCCATCCCGTCTTCGCGGAGGGGGACGAGATCTAGGTGGACGTCGACTCCGGCCTCACCGCCGGCCATCTCGGCGAGCGCCGACGCAAGCCCGGCCGCGCCGCAGTCCTGGAGCGACTCGACGAGCCCGCCCTCGACGAGCTCGAGCGAGGCCTCGATCAGCTTCTTGCCGGTGAATGGGTCGCCGATCTGCACCGAGGGCCGTTTCTCCTCGGAGCCCTCACCGAGCTCCTGGCT
>Ga0307282_10000721_pt1 | contig 10971 bp, 10 predicted proteins | sample ER_DNA_121_FD_194475 | JGI IMG/M metagenome (GOLD analysis project Ga0307282, IMG submission 194475) | Bulk soil microbial communities from the East River watershed near Crested Butte, Colorado, United States - ER_DNA_121 | ecosystem: Environmental > Terrestrial > Soil > Floodplain | place...
CTGGCGCCGCTTGCGCCGCATCTCGTCGGCCTGGATGCGCAGGATCTTGCCGATGCCGGTGCCGAACTGCTCCGACTGGATGATCGCCTGGATGAAGTTGTGGAGGTCATCGACCCCGCTCGTGCGGCCCATCTCGTCCATGGCTTCAAGCCGTGGCCGGCCAAGGCTCACCTCGCGCAGTACCTTCGCGAACATGTCCGAGAGAGCGTTCTTGTATTTGTCGGTGACTCGCGCGAGCGCGGCGTCGAACCCGAGCCCGGCGTCGACGGCGATCACCAGGAGGTCCATGGCATCGGGTAAGCCTTTCTGAATCGCTGCGCGGCGAGCGTCCACCTTCTGCTTCAGCCACAGCACCGGAAGGTAATAGCCGAAGACGATGCCGAACACGAGAGCCCCGATGATGTAAAGGGTGCCTCCCAAGAGGAGACCAAGGAGCAGCCCGAGAGCCCCCATCACAGCCGCGGCGACGAGGCGAATGGCCCCGAAGTCCGCGGGGGTGAGGTTGCCAGGTCGCCCTGCCAGCTCGAGCCTGTTGTCGAGGTCCTGCCGCGCCTTGGCCGGCGTGGAGCGGGAGAGCATGTTGCCGAGCCGCTCGATCGCGGGGCGTAGGAAACGCTCGCTGAACGGCCTCGACAGCTCCACCTCTTCGAGGGTGAGCGGCTTGTCGCTGCCCGCTGCGCCGTACACCTGCAGGCGCTGCTGGACCATCTGAGCAGTGTTGGTCGTTGGCGTGCGCGCCAGGCCGATGAAGAACATCAGCACACCAAGGCCGGCGACGACCGCGAAGAGGAGGGTGGTGGTATTCATGAGCTCATACCTCGATGGCGACCACGCGCCGGATGATCAGGTTGCCGATGAAGATCATGAAGACACCAATCGCGATCAGGATCCAACCGATGAAGTTCTCGAACATCGGCCGGAAGTAGGTGGGAGTGACGAAATACATGAAGACCGCCAGCACGATCGGCAGGAACGTGATGAGGGTGCCCGAGGCTCGCGCCTGCGCCGTGAGGGTGGCGATCTCGCCCTTGATCCTCACCCGTTCGCGAATTGTGTAAGCGATGTTGTCGAGGATCTCCGCCAGGTTTCCACCGACGGTTCGATGGATCGAGTAGGCGGTCGCGACCAGGTCGAAGTCCGGGCTCTCCACGCGCTTGGTGATGTTCTGCAGCGCCTCGTCAGGCGAACCGCCGAGGTTCATCTCCCGGACCGCTCGACCGAACTCATCGGCGATCGGCGGCACCGCGTTCTTGGCGACGGTGTCGATCGCCTGGGCGAACGAATAACCAGCCTTGATCGCGTTCGAGAGCAGGGTCAGCGTATCGCCGAGCTGGTTGTTGAAAGCCCTTAGCCGGGCACCGATGCGGTACTTCACGTATCGCGCCGGAATCAGGTAGCCGATGAAGCCCGCGATGACCAGCTGGACGACGCTGCCAAGCCCGAAGCCGAACCGCAATGCAGCGATCAAGATGAACAGCACCGCGCTGCCGACCTGGATCAAGAAAAACTCCGAGGTTCGGAGCTTGAGGTCAGCACGGACCAGCTGCTCTGCGACGGACGGCTTGCCTTTCTTGACGTCGCCCCGGCCCATCCGATCGGCAGCCGGCTGGAACATCCGGTTGAGGCTCTCACGCAGACCGCTCGCCGGCGGGAGCGCCGTTGCTCCGGCGGTGGTCACTCCGTACGCGGCAAGCCTGGCCTGAAAGTCCTCGGCGCCGCCGGGAGACCGCCTCATGCGGCTGATGCCCAGCATGAAGAGGAAAACTCCGGCGAAGGCGATCATCGCAAACACAACTGCGGTCGACAACTGCGGCATCGGGACCTCCTAGACGGTCAGTACAGCTTATCCGGGGGTGGCTGGGGCGTGGGTTTGAAGAGCGACTCCGGAACATCCTCGCCCTCTGACTTGAGGTGCTCCATTCGCATCGGGATGACGCCGGTGGCGGTGTGGTAGCCGACTGCCTTGCCCTCGGCGTTCACGCCGAGCTGATGGAATTTGAATATCTCCTGGTACTGGACGTCTCCGTCCTTCATCCCCAGGACCTCGGCGACGCTGACGATGCGCCGGATGCCACCGCGAAGACGGGACTGCTGGACGATCAGGTGGATGGCAGCGCCGATCGTCTCGCGGATGGCCCGCGAAGGGAGGTCCTGTCCCGCCTGGAGCACCAGCGTCTCCAGCCGGACCAGGCACTCGTGTGGGTTGTTGGCGTGGAGCGTCGACATCGAACCATCGTGGCCGGTGTTCATCGCCTGGAGCATGTCCAGCGCTTCGCCGCCACGGCACTCGCCGACGATGATGCGGTCGGGCCTCATACGCAGGCAGCTCTTGACCAGCTCGCGGATCGGGACCGCGCCCTTGCCTTCGACGTTGGGCGGTCGCGACTCGAGCTGGATCCAGTGCGGCTGCTGCAGCTGGAGCTCAGCGGCGTCTTCGCAGGTGATGAGTCGCTCGGTCTCCGGGATGAACGACGAGAGGATGTTGAGCAGCGTGGTCTTACCGGAGCCGGTGCCGCCAGAGACGAGGATGTTGAACCGGGCACGCACACACGACCGCAGGAATGTCATCAGCTCCGGGCTCGCGGAGTGGAAGCGGTTGACGATGTCGGTGGGGCCCCACTTCTCCTTCGTGAACTTTCGGATGGTCAGGCACGGGCCCTTGAGCGCGATCGGCGGAATAACCACATTCACACGGGAGCCATCCTTGAGGCGCGCGTCACAGATCGGGGTCGACTCGTCGACCCTGCGGCCAACCAGGCTGACGATGCGGTCGATGACCTGGCGCATCTGCCTGTCCGATTCGAAAGTGACGGCGGACAGTGCAGGCTCGCCGCTCTTCTCGACGTAGATCTGCTTGGGATGGTTGGCCATTATTTCAGTGATGTTCGGGTCTGCGAGCAGAGCCTCTAGGGGACCGAGGCCCAGAACGTCGTCGAGGACCGAATCGACAAGTCGTTCCTTGTCGGTCTTGGTCATCGTCATGGCGGTCGTGCGGAAGTACTCGTCCGCGAGCTCGGTGATCTTTTCCCGAACGCCTGCCTTGTTGCTCGAGTCGATCTGATCGGCGAAGCGCTCGATCAGCTTGGCGTGGATCTGGACTTTGGCTGCGGTGAAAGCGGGTGGCGCCTCCCCGACCTGTGGGGCGCGAGGAGCCGCGACCGGCGGTGGAACTGTGTCGGTCGGGCGCGCTCGCGGAACCGCCGACGAGGTGCTGTACGAGCTGGCTCCGCCCGGAGCGGTCGCCGCAGCGGGTCCGTTAGTGGCCGGACCCGCCACGGGAACACCCGTCTGGTTCTGCTTGACCCTGTCGAGCAGACCCATCGTCAGCTGCCGCCGGGGCGGAGCTCAGATGTCATCCGTTGAGAGTTGAGAAGTGGTACCTGGCGTCTACCTGCTTGACAGTCACACCGTGCGCTGCCAACACGTCAGGACAGGTTGGATCGGGCGCGGTAGGCGCTTGAGCCAGGTAATCGGCAAACGATTCCAGCGTGTACTTGACCTGCATGGTGTTGAGGAACCACGTGAAGTACTCAGCATCACACTGGGTCAGCTCGATGGTCAGGCTTGAGGTAACTCCACCGACTGGCTGCTGACCGCTGACTGTGGTGGCCCCGCTGGCCGGCTGGACGTTCGCTATCGCAGGCCCCAGGCCGATGATCCTTACGTTGGTGAAGACCGTCTTGCTGACGGCGGCGATCCCGGGGTTTCCGGTTGACGCTGCTGCCTTCTTGGTGGGGAACATCGTCGTCTGGCCGGACGCGACAACTGTGATGTAGTCGCCCAGGGTGATATGGCCGGCGACGCCGACCTGCTCGCTGGTGGGGATGGTCACGGCGACATAGCCGCTCGCAAGCGGCAGGTACGCCGGCGCGGTGCCTGACGTGAGGCTGATGTCCTTGCCGAGCATGTCCTTGGTGATGACCGAGCCCTTGGTGATCTGGACTTGCGCGATCAGTCCGACGACGTCGTTGATGTTCGCGTACACGTTGGTCACGTTGGTTGACACGTTCTTCAGGACGTCGAGGTCGTCCTTGGTGATCGCGTGGCGCAAGGGGATTGCTGACTTCGCCATTACCACTGACTGGGTTGGGCCGCCGCCGATGGTTGCGCCACCGCCAATGCTGCCAAACAGGTACACGCCTCCGGCGGCTAGCAATGCCAATAACAAGCCCACAATGATGAAAAGACGACCTCCCCCGGGTCGGGGTCGTGCTGGTGCTGCTGTGGCCAAGGGTTTACGTCACCTCCGAATATGTGTTCTTCAAGAGTGTCGCCATTGTAGCGACGGGGTACCGAGATCGCGCCCCCTGAAGCGAGAGAGCCCCTTGCGGGGCTCTCTGCTTTGAAGGTGCTACTACGTTGGTTCTCGTTAGCCGAGAGCGGCTACGACGTTCGAGAACACGTTCTTGATCTGGTTGCCCATCGTAAGAAGGATCACGATGACCACGATTGAAACGAGGACGAGGATCAGAGCGTACTCAACCATGCCCTGGCCTTCCTGACGGGTCGTAAGACTGCGGAGCTTCCAGTAAAGACTCAACATTGCATTCACCTCCTTTTTCTAGAACTACGGCGGCTTGTGATCAGTTAGACGGCCCCCGCCCGGGTTTCTTGCGGGCTTTTGTAGCCGTCTGCGGCGGTGATCCTACACGGGGCGCCAGGGGAGGTCAATTCCTTAGCGGAACTCGTTTTTGACGAGGGCCCCTGGTACACGGCTGCTAGATTGGCGCCGGTAATGGTGCCCACCGGCGTCGAGGATGATGTGCGACAAGACAGCCGTCCCGGTGCCCCCACACCGGCGCCTCCTCGGTCCGGCCGCTACTGGCGAGAGCTGGTTTTCAGCCGTTTGCTCCCTGCCCTCTTCTTCAGCGTTTTCCTGGCGAGGTACATCCTGACCACGTGGGACAGCCTGCACGCCATTCGGCAGCCGGTCGACTACCTGTTCGCGATCCAGCAGGTCCTCGCCCTTGCCTACTTCACGATGCTCGTCGTCCTTTACAGTACGCGGCTCCCGGCTCGAGGAACCGACCATAGGCTCGCTGTCATCTTCGTCGCGTTCACCGGGACCTTCTCGGCGATCGGCGCCAGCTTCCTTCCCGGCGGCAGCCGGCACGAGTCGCTGGTCCTCCCGGCAGACATCCTGGCGACGGTCGGCCTTATCTACGCGGTCTGGGGCCTGGCTTATCTCCGCCGGTCCTTCTCGATCATTCCGGAGGCCCGCCACCTGGTCACCGGCGGCCCTTATGCTTTCAGCCGGCACCCGGTTTACCTGGGCGAGATCATCACCGCGATCGGCATCAACCTAGCCACCTTCGGCTTGTTCAGCGCGCTGGCCGTCCTCTATTTCATAGTCTGCGAGGTCCTGAGGATGCGCTGGGAGGAGGGCGTCCTGGCTCGCGCCTTCCCCGATGACTACCCGCCCTACGCGGCACGGGTGCCGCGCTACGTACCCAACCCGCTCAAGGTCCTCAGCTGAACCTAGGCCTGCGGCTGGCTGAACGGCTCAGCGCCAGGACGCTGTTGATCGGCGGCATCATGCTCGCCGTCCTCATGCTCTTCATCGAGGGCTTCCAGGATCCCGACTTCTGGTGGCACCTTCGCGTCGGACGCTGGATGGTCGATAACGCCAAGCTGCCTTCAGTCGACCTTTTCACGTTCACGGTCCCCGACCATGTCTGGACCGATCACGAGTACCTGACCGAGGCGCTGATGTGGTTCATCTACTCGGCGGCGGGCACGGTCGGCCTTGCAATCGTTTTCGGCCTCGTCACGTGGGCCGGTTTCTGGCTGATTTACCGCCAGGTCAAGCGCCAGCCCTTCGTCATCGTTGGACTCGGCCTCGCCCTTGGTGCGCTGGCTGGCTGGCCGATCTGGGGGCCACGGGCGCAGATGATCACCTTCGCCCTCACGTGTCTCGAGCTTTACTGGATTCACGGGTACCTGAGCGGCAGGAGCCGCGCGCTCAACTTCTTTCCTGTCGTGATGGCCATATGGGCCAACCTCCATGGGGGCTGGGTGATCGGATTCGTGTGGCTGGGCGTGGCCCTGGTGGCGGAGCTCATCGGCTGGGCGTGGGACCGATCCAACCCGGCGCACAGGCGGCACGTGCGGTTCCTCGCGATAATCGGCGCCGCCTCCCTGGTGGCGGTGCTCGCCACCCCTCACGGGTTCAGCCTCTACCTCTATCCCTTCCAGACCCAGGGCAGCGTGGCGCAGCAGAAGCTCATCGTCGAATGGTTCTCGCCCGACTTCCACCAGATCTACCTGCGCCCATTCGAGGCGATGGTCTTCATCGTGATCGCCGGTTTCGCGCTCCGGAGGCCGAGCCTGTATCAGTTCCTGCTCGTGATTAGCGGCCTGGGGCTGGCCTTTCAATCGGTGCGCCATGTCGCGCTTTTTGTGGCAGCCGCCACGCCGGTGATGATCGCCGTCTACTCGGACTACTGGAAAGAGCTCGCGACGAGCCGGGGTTGGAAGCTGCGCCTGCCGGCAAGAACGCTTTTCGCCGCCATCACCGGGGGGGTGCTGGTCCTGGTTCTGGGCGTCACGCTGCTCAAGATCTATTCCGACGTCAGCCCTGCGGTGCAGCAGAAGCTTGACGCGTCCAGCTACCCGATCGGCGCCGCGGACTGGCTGGCGGCGCACCCTGAGGTCGGCACCCGGATGTACAACCAGTACGGGTGGGGCGGATACCTCGCTTACAGGTTCTACCCCGATCCCAACCGCAGGGTGTTCATCTTCGGCGAGGCCGAGCTGATGGGCGACCCGCTGTTGAACCAGTACAACAGCGTTCAGAACCTGCGGCCGGATTGGCAGTCGATCCTCGACCAGTACCAGGTGGACTACATCATCTTCAACAAGGGGGAGGCGCTTTCCAACGTGCTCGCCACGCAGCCGGAGTGGAAGCTCGCGTACCAGGACGACGTGGCGGTGATCTACGTGAGGACCAGGCCTCAGTAGACCCGGTAGATCTTGAAGCTCGGCGTGTCGTAGGCGGCCGCGCCCAGCGCGGTTGGGGGCGGAGCTTTCAGGTCGGCGGTCCAGATCACGTAGCGGATGTGGTTCTCGGCGTCGAACTTGACAATGTCGGCTTTCCCCGTCAGCAGGTCGAGGGCGGTCTGTGTCTTGTTGACGTAATCGAAAGTCTCGTCGTAGTGGCCGACGTACACCACGTCAGGCGAGTACGCAGGGACATACAGCCCGACTCCCGGCATCGACAGCACGCGGCCTGCCGGTTGGCCGCCTAGCCAGTTCAGACCGTCGTACATCGACTGGGATGCCAGGTACTGAGGCTGGTTCGCGACAGCGAGAGGCGCGAGGACCAGGAAAGCACTGCCGACGGCCGCGAACGCGACGTAGGTGAACGGGATGAGGGCGTGCGCCCGGGCGCTGCGGAGGCGAGGCAGGATCGTCTCGTACATCCCGATGGCGCCCAGAACGACCAACGGTAGGTACAGGCCGTCGAGGAATCGCCTTCGGAGGTCGCCCGCCGGGTTCGGGAGATAAAGGATGGCGGCAAGAAGGACGAGCCACGCCACAAGGAAAAGGTCTTCGCGGGTTCGCCGCTTCAGGACAACCGGCAGCCCGGTCAGCGCGAGGAGCAGCTGCGGAGCAATCGCAAAGAACAGGCTGAAGCCCTCGGGCGGAAGGGCGTTCTTGGAGTGGAAGGTCCACCGCTGCACCTCGGGATTGCCGACAAAGGCGAAGTAGCAATAAAGGATGTAGGGCGCCGGGATGGCGAAGGCGACGGCTGCGGCCAGCCAGCCACGAGGACTGGCCGGCCTCATGAAGAGGGCAACCGCTGTCGCTCCCCCCATCAAGATCGGCATCTGGGGGTGGATCGACGCCTGGCCCAGCCAGGCTGCGCCGGCGAGCACGGCCAGCACGAGGCTCCCGCGCTGGATGGCTTTCAGAGTGAGGACAACCCCGACGGCGCCAAAAACGCCTGACCAGGCGAAATGGGGCAGGGCGAGTATCGAGTAGAAGGCAGTGAGCTCCGGCATGCGCCAGTCGAGCGTGTCGGTCGAGTTGCCGAAGATGACAGGGTGGCCCAGCGCCTGGACCACGTAGCCCATCCCAAGCCCGATCGCGCAGAAGAAAAAGGCGAACAGCCGGGCTCTGCGGTCGGCGATGAAGTGGGCGATGAAGGCCCACGCCGCGGCCATCAGCGCGAAGGCGGCCGCCACCCTCGCGAGGTGGAAGGTGACGATGAGGGACAGGTGGAACAGCGCTGCCAGGTGGCCGAGGGCGAGCCAGAACATGAACAGGTAGGCGGCGGGGCTCGACTCGGTTGTGTAGCGGTTGTCCCACGACCAGGAGCCCTCCCAACCCTGGCGCATCTTCGCCAGGTAGGTGTTCGCGTCATCGCCCAGGTAGAAGAAACCCAGGAACACCTGGCCGTGGGGCTGAACCGCATATGCGTACAGGTAAGGCACCGCGGTGATGACCGCCAATGCCAGTCCCGTGAGAAGTGGAACTCTCCAGTCGCCGAGCGATGGCGGCGCGCTGTAGCCCACCCTTTCGACTTTCGAAGGGGCCATGCTCACCCTCGCTTCAACCTCAGGCGGAGCACAGTCCACAGCGCGCGTCGAACCTCTCCTCGGGACACTTTTGACGCGCCTGCCACGCGGTCCTCGAAACGGATGGGGGTCTCGACGACCTTGTAGCCAAGCCGCCGGGCCCGGTACACCATCTCGATCTGGAACGAGTACCCCTGGGACACGACATCGTCGAGTCCGATGTGCTGCAGCAGATCGCGGGTGTAGCAGCGATACCCCGACGTGCAGTCGTGCGTGGGGAGTCCCAGCAGCAGCCTGCAGTAGACGTTCGCCGCCCACGACAGGAGCCAGCGGTGGAACGGCCAGCCGACAATCTTGCCGCCCTCTATGTATCGCGACCCGATCGCCAGCCCGCCGCTGCTCCGCGCTGCGGCAACGATGGCGCCGAGGTCGCCCGGGAGATGCGATCCGTCGGCATCCATCTCCACGAAGAGTGCTGATCCGTCGGCGAGGCCGATCCGGAATGCGTCTTCGTATGCGCTCCCCAGCCCCAGCTTTTGCGGGCGGTGCAGCACACGCACACCAGCGTCTTTTGCCGCCAGGCTGTCGGCGAGCTCGCCTGTGGCGTCGGGTGACGCATCGTCGACGACCATGACGTCGTGCCCCAGCCGGCGGATCCCTGCCACCACCTTCTCCAGGTTCAGGCGCTCGTTGTAGGTGGGCAGGACCACAAGCACCTCGGTGGGCGGGGTCGTTCTCGCCGCCACGCTCACTGGTTGAACCTGACCCTCACCACGTGCTTGAACATGTCGAAGGAGCTGCGGATCGGCATCACTTTGGTGGGAGCGGAGTTTCGCCACACCACTGGCACTTCGACGATCCGTACGCCGCGCCGCTTGGCGAGAAACAGCGCCTCGGGGTCATAGCCGAACCCGTCGGTTGTCAGCGCCGCAAACACCGGGCCGGCGACATCGGCTCGAAAGAGCTTGAATCCGCACTGGGTGTCCCATATCCCGGGCAGCAGGACCGCCTGCACGATGAGGTTGAAGACTTTGCCCATGAGCACCCGATAGATCGGCTGCGGAATCTCGACACGCGATCCGCTGACCGAACGCGATCCTATCGCGACTCCGGCGCCGCTTTTCAACGCTGCTTCGAGCTTCTCCAGCTCCTCGATCGGCGTGGAAAGGTCGGCGTCGGTGACCAGCACCTCTTCGCCGCGTGCTGCCGCGACCCCGGCGGCCAGCGCACGGCCCTTGCCACGATTCGCGGGCAGCGCTTCCACGCGCACCTTTCCATTTCGCTCGGCGGCTGCATCCATCACCTGCCGCGTGCCGTCGCTGCTGCCGTCGTCAACGAGGATCAGCTCGTACGACAGCTGCCTGCCGTCGAGGTAGCGCTCGATCTGCTCGATGGTGCGCGGCAGCCGCTGCTCCTCGTTATAAGCAGGGATGACAACACTGAGCAGCGGGGGCGCGGCCATGGCTCGCCATGGTAACTAGCTGCGGGCGTGAGCCTTTGCGACTTCGCCGATGATCTCGGCGAGCTCCCGGGGTCGCGACCACATCGGCCAGTGGCTCGTCGGCAGGTCGACGTAGGTCACGTCGCGCAGCTCGGCAAGACCACCGAGCCACGTCTGACCCTCCTTGACCGCGTCCTTGTACTGCTCGGACGTGTACCCCGTGCACACGACGGTGCTCGGAACGTCGAGGCGTGCGTCGTTGGTGAGCTCGGGCCCTTCGCGCAGTGCGGCGCCCGGCTCGGGAACCGCCCGCCGCCGGAACGTCTCGAGCTGCTCCTCGGTGAGCCCATCGAGGTTTTCCGCGGCCGCAAGATTCTCCGCCGAGGGCATCGCCTTCTCGGCGGCGTCGAAGGCGGGGTCGAGCGCTTCCGTCGCCGGGCCGGTGTCGACATAGACCATCGCCGCGATCTGCTCGGGGATACGGTCGCTCGCGCCGTAGCCGGGGACCCCGGCTCCGCTGTGCACGGCGAGCACTACCGGAGGCCCCGCCGCCTTGACTGCGTCGCAGATCGCTTCGACGTGGTCCTTCAAGGTGATCGCCGATCGGTCGGCGTCGACCGACTCGAGACCAGGAAGCGTCACTGCGGTGACCTCGTGGCCGCCACCACGCAGCGTGGCGGCGACCTCGTCCCAAGCCCACCCGCCGAGCCAGAACCCGGGGACCAGGACAATCGGTGGGGTGTTCATTCCCAGATCCTAAGGGCGGCCAACGATACCGCGCGGCCGCGCGCCGACATGACTAGCTGGTGCGCAGGACTCGGAAGGCATACAGCGGCAGGACTGCCATCCGCTTGATGCGCCACGGCTGGCGGATGAGCCTGAACAGCCACTCCAGGCCAGCACGCCTCATCCACGCCGGCGCGCGCGGAACGCGCCCAGTCAGGTAGTCAAACGAACCACCGACACCAATCGCGACCGCGACGCCGAGCTTGTCGCTCAAGCGGTCGACCC
>Ga0307282_10000722_pt1 | contig 10970 bp, 13 predicted proteins | sample ER_DNA_121_FD_194475 | JGI IMG/M metagenome (GOLD analysis project Ga0307282, IMG submission 194475) | Bulk soil microbial communities from the East River watershed near Crested Butte, Colorado, United States - ER_DNA_121 | ecosystem: Environmental > Terrestrial > Soil > Floodplain | place...
GGACGTGCAGCAGGGAACGCTCGACTACGCGCTCACCAAACCGGAGGACGCGCAGATCCTGGTCAGCGTCCGCCAGGTGCGCATCTGGCAGATCGTCGAGGTGATCTCCGGCCTCGTCCTATTGATCGTCGGGCTCAGCGGGGTGGAGAGCTCGATTGGAATCGTCGACACACTCACCTTCGCGTTCGCTCTCGGGATCGGCGGCGTGCTCGTGTACTGCTTCTGGCTGATCCTGACGATCGGCGCCTTCTGGGTCGTCCGCATCGAGCACGTGCTCGAGCTATTCGAAGGGATCTACCAGACGGGACGATGGCCCGTCGGGGTCTACCCGGGTTGGCTGCGCTACAGCGTGACCTTCCTGGTGCCGGTTGCCTTCGCCGTCACGGTTCCGGCGGAAGCGCTGACCTCGAGGCTCCACTGGCCGACGCTCGCCCTCTCGGTCGGCTTCGGAGTCGTGTTGTTCGCGTTCACGCGCTGGTTCTGGCGTCTCGGGTTGCGCAACTACTCTGGCGCTTCCGCTTAGGACGCAGCAGGCGACCAAAACTCGAGCAGATTGCCGTCCAAGTCGTAGAAGTAATACGACTCCGCGTTCATCCATTCCAGCTCGACGGGCCCGTACACCTCGACGCCCGCGCGACGAACACGCGCCACGGCTACATCGAGGTCGTCACGCGAGACCTCGAACGCGAAGTGAATCTGCCCGAATCGTTCGCCTTCGGAGTGCGGTGATTGCCCTTCGAAGAGGAGCGTGCCGCGATGAAGGGCGAGGCGCTGCCGCTTGCCCTCCTCCCCGGCCCAGAACCACGCCCAATCGTCGTCCGGCTCGTTCTCGAGCGTCAGTCCGACGACGTCCTCGTAGAAACGGGTCGACGCGGGAACGTCTTCGACGATCAGGACGAGCTCGGCGAGACCGAGGCTGCTCACCTTTGCGCGTCGTACATGCCGAACTCATCACGAAGCGCGTTTGAGATCTCACCGATCGTCGCGCGCGCGCGCAGCGCTTCGCGCATCGGCACCATCAGATTCTCCTCACCCCGCGCGACCTCCCGCACGACCTCGATGGCGCGCTCGGTCTCGCCGGCATTTCGCTCCGCCCGCACACGCGCGGTGCGCTCGAGCTGTCGTTTCTCCGCAGCGGGATCGAGGCGGTGCAACTCGATCGGCTCCTCATGGTCCGAGGTGAAGCTGTTGACGCCGACGATGACCCGCTCGCCGGACTCGACGTCTTGCTGCCAGCGGAACGCCGCCTGCTCGATCTCGCCCTGCACGAAGCCCTGTTCGACGGCGGCGACCGCGCCGCCGAGCTCGTCGATCTGCTGGATCAGCTCCCAGGCCTTCGCCTCGAGCTCGTCGGTGAGCGCTTCGATGAAGTACGAGCCGCCGAACGGATCGGCAGTGTCGGTGCCGCCGGCCTCGTGCGCGAGCAGTTGTTGCGTTCGCAGCGCGATGCGCGCGCTGCGCTCGGACGGCAGCGCCAATGCTTCGTCGTAGCCGTTCGTGTGGATCGACTGCGCGCCACCTGTCACCGCCGACAGCGCCTGGATCGCAACGCGCACGATGTTGTTCTCCGGCTGCTGCGCCGTCAGCGTCGAACCGCCGGTCTGGGCATGGAACCGCAGGGCTTGCGCCTTCGGATTCGTCGCGCCGAAGCGCTCTTGCATGATGCGCGCCCACAGGCGCCGTGCGGCACGGAACTTCGCCACCTCCTGAAAGAAGTGGTTGTGCGCATTGAAGAAGAAAGACAGTCGCTCGCCGAGCTCGTCCGGAGAGAGACCCGCCGCGACCGCGGCGTCCGTGTATGCAATCCCGTTGGCGAGCGTGAAGGCGAGCTCCTGCACCGCAGTCGAGCCTGCCTCGCGGATGTGGTATCCAGAGATCGAGATCGGGTTCCACTTCGGAATGCGCTCAGCCGTATACGCGAAGAGGTCTGTCGTGAGGCGCATCGAGGGACGCGGCGGGTAGATGTAGTTACCGCGCGCGATGTACTCCTTGAGGATGTCGTTCTGCACCGTCCCGCGGAGCTGGTCGCCGCGAACTCCCTGCTCTTCCGCGACGAGCTCGTAGAGCAGCAGAAGGAGCGAGGCGGGCGCGTTGATCGTCATCGACGTGGAGACCTCTGCGAGCGGAATCTGATCGAAGAGCAGCTCCATGTCCGCGATCGAGTCGATCGCCACCCCCGTGCGTCCGACCTCGCCTGTCGCGCGCGGGTCGTCGGAGTCGTAGCCGAGCTGCGTCGGCAGGTCGAACGCGACCGAGAGTCCGGTCTGACCGTGCTGCAAGAGATAGCGGAAGCGCCGGTTCGTTTCCTCTGCGGATGCGAACCCCGCGTACTGCCGGATCGTCCACGGGCGTCCGCGATACATGTCCGGATAGGGGCCGCGCGTGAACGGGAACTCGCCCGGAAGCTCTAGCTCCTCCGGCGCGTCCTCGGCGGTGTAGACGGGCTTGACCTCGATGTCCGAGTCGGTGTGCCGCTCGTCGCCGGTTGTCGCCACGTGACAATCGTAGAGGCGAGAGGCACAATCGGTGCGTGGTCGCAGCTGCTGTCGCCGCCGCCGCCCTGTCCTGCCATCCCGAGCCGGGACTTGGAACGCTCACCTATGTGCGGAGAGGCCAGCAACACGTGCTGGATCTCTCAAACTGCCGGGATCGCATCTTCAAGCCGGACGCGAGCAAGCCCAAGCCACTCATTTCCCCCGACGGACGGTTTGTTGCGACGGTCGTCGCCAAGCGTCAGGGCGACCTGGGATCCAACGCGATCGTGCTGCGAAATCGCAGCACCGGCGCGACCCTGACCATCTACCGCGTTCCAGAGTCCTATCGCAGCATCCCCGCGGGGGGCCCTGGCCCGATCGTGCTCTTTCGCTGGTCCCACGATGGGCGCTGGCTCTTCTTCGCGATCGATCCACAAGGCTCCGCGTCGATTGCCGCCGACGGCCTTCTGGTGCAAGTCATCTCGATAAGAGGTGGGCGGCCGCATCCGATCGGCATGACCCTCGCCTACTCCGACTACATGACGTGGTGCGGCAACCAACTTGTTTTCACGGGCGGGGGCAACCGGCTCGCGACCACCAACAAGAGACTTCTCGTTGCCTCGCCTCCGACCTGGCAGGCACGCCCGCTGCTCAAGACGCCAAAACGGGCCTGGGGCTCGGTGGTTTGCGCGCCCGACGGTCGCTCGCTCATTGCACAGTCCCAACCGACAAGCGACAACTACAACTTTTTCGCGACGAAGTGGGAGCTCTGGCGGGTCGGAATGAACGGCTCGCAGAGGCGGCTCACGTCGCCACCTCCGCGCTCCGCCGACGAGTCGCCGCGCTTCTCACGCGACGGCCGTTCGATCTTCTTCGTCCGATCGCGGCACGGACTGGGCAGCCTGTTCACTCTGCGGGGCAGACGGCTTTCCGGCCCACTGATACGGCTCGGCTACAACCTCGGCTACTACGGCCACCGCTCCTGGTGGCTCGACGCGCGTTACTTGTAGCGGTAGACGATCCGGCCGCGGTTGAGGTCGTACGGCGAGAGCTCGATCTTCACCCGGTCGCCGGGGAAGATACGGATTCGATAGCGCCGCATCTTCCCGGCCGTGTATCCGAGCGTCTCGTGCCCGCCGTCGAGTGCGATCCGGAAATAACCGTTCCGCAAAGCCTCGACGACCTCGCCGTCGAGCTCAATCTTCTGTTCCTTCTCGGCGACTACGTGTCCTCTCTACTGAGGAGTCACGTTGATCGCCTCGGGACCCTTCTGGCCCTCGCGCGACTCGTACTCGACCTTGGCACCTTCGGTCAGAGACTTGAAGCCGTCACCGGCGATGTTCGAGTGATGCACGAAGAGATCCTTGCCGCCGTCCTCGGGGGCGATGAAGCCGTATCCCTTGGCATCGTTGAACCACTTGACGGTACCGGTTGCCACGTAATTTCCTCCCTTGACTCTTGACGTCGAACAAGTAAAGGAAGGCTGGAAAGCACTACCGGTACTCGTCCTGATTACCGGGACAAGGTAGCACCCTCCTTGCGAGAGCGCCCCTTTTCAGGCCGGTGCGGGAGCTGCGTCGCGTAGATCCTCGTCCGTGAGGACTCGCTCGATGCCGGCGACCGCATAAGCCTCGGGCCCGTCGAGAGTCTCGCGATCGAGCAGCGCCAAGGCGAGATCGTCCAGTTTGGAGCGATTCTCGCGCAGCAGTGCAAGGACCTCCTCGTAAGACTCGTCGACGATGCGTCGCACTTCCTGATCGACGAGTTGCTGGGTCTGCTCCGACGGTGCAGCCGCACCGGGCAGGAACGTCCCTCGACTATCCATCGCCATGACCGAGACCGGTCCAACGACTGGGCTCATCCCCCAGCGACCCACCATCTGCCGCGCGATGCTGGTGAGCTGTTGCAGGTCCGATTCGGCACCGGTGGTGAGCTTCCCGTACACGAGATCTTCGGCGGCGCGTCCGCCGAGGGCGACTTTGATCAGCGTGAGCAGATAGTCCTCGTCGTAGCCGTGACGATCTTCTTCCGGTGACGAGAGGGTGACCCCGAGCGAGATGCCGCGGGGGATGATCGAGACCTTCCTCACCGGGTCTGCTTCCGGGCTCATCATGCCGACGATCGCGTGACCCGCTTCGTGGTACGCGGTCTTCTCCCGATCGGAAAGGCTCAGGACGATATTTCGCTCCGCTCCGAGCAGCACTCGCTCGAACGCGTCGTTGAAGTCGATTGCCTCGACCAGCTCGCGACCACGTCGAGCCGCGAGCAGAGCTGCCTCGTTGACGAGATTCGCCAGGTCGGCGCCGACCATTCCCGTAGTGCTCGATGCAACACGGTCGAGATCGACGTCGTCCCCGAGTGGGACTTCACGGGTGTGGACCTCGAGGATCCGTTGACGGCCCGTGCGGTCGGGGGGCTGCACGGCCACGCGCCGGTCGAAGCGGCCGGGGCGAAGCAGCGCGGCGTCGAGGATGTCCGGCCGGTTCGTAGCGGCGATCACGATGACGTCGGTGGACTGGTCGAAGCCGTCCATCTCCGTGAGGATCTGGTTGAGCGTCTGCTCGCGCTCGTCACCACCGCCACCTCCAACCTGGCCTGCCGATCGCGACCGGCCGATCGAGTCGAGCTCGTCGATGAACACGATCGACGGAGAAGCATCCTTCGCCTTCTTGAAGAGATCCCGCACACGTGACGCGCCGACGCCGACGATCGCCTCGATGAACTCGGACGCGGACATCGAGAAGAACGGCACATTGGCTTCGCCGGCGACGGCCCGCGCGAGCAGGGTCTTGCCGGTTCCGGGAGGCCCGCTGAGCAGGACGCCCCGCGGGATCCGCCCGCCGAGCCGCCCGTAGCGGTCAGGGTTTTTGAGAAAGTCGACGATCTCCGTCAGCTCGTCCTTCGCCTCTTCGATCCCTGCGACGTCGTCGAACGTCACGCGCTCCGACGAAGCCTCGTAGCGGCGCGCGCGGGAACGGCCGAACGAGCCGAGCGCCCCGCGACCGCCACGTCTCATCAGCAGGACGAGGAGACCGATGAGCAGGAAGGTCGGGCCGAAGCCGAACAGCGCCGTCTCCCACCAGGAGGCAGCGGTCTGGAGGGGCTCGGCGTTGATGACGACGTTGTTCTCTTCGAGAAGCTTGGAGAGCGCAGCCGTGTCAGCGAACGACGGAATGAGCGTCGAGAACCGGTCGGACTTCCGCGAATTGCTCCCGGTTGGCGGATAGCGCACGGGGCTCTTGAACAGCCCTTGGAGTGATGTTCCTTTTGACGTGATGCGGTCGACGTTGGCCTGGCGAACCTGGTTCAGGAAGAGCGGGCTGTATGGGATGTGAATGCGTGGCGGCTCAGAGAGCTGCCGGGACGCAACCCAGTAGTTGAGGACGAAGACGGCGAGAATCGCAACGACAATCCACTTGCCGATCGGCCCCAACGGACGCCGTGGGAGTCGCCAGCTCGGCTTCGGAACGTCGGGAGCGATCGGCCGAGGAGCCTTTCTGCCGGCACTGGTGCTCCGAAAGCTGGCGCGCATCCGCCACTAGGCTGCTGATCATGCGCGTCCACGTCAAGCTGTTCGCGGGTCTCAGGGAGCGCGCCGGGTGGAGCGAGCGCGAGCTCGAGGGGGTCGATCGCGTCACCGACGTCTGGTCGGCGCTCGATCTCGGGAGCGAACCCGAAGGTCTGCTCTACGCGGTGAACAAGGAGTACGCCGGCCGGAATCACCCGCTAGCGGACGGCGACGAGGTGGCGCTGATCCCGCCCGTTTCGGGCGGAGCATTCCGACTCAGTGGGGAGCCCCTGTCGCTTGACGCCGTCGTCGACGAGGTGCGGTCGGACCGGGCCGGGGCGATCGCGACCTTCATCGGCACGACCCGCGTGCAGTCGCGCGGGCACACCGTCCTTCACCTCGACTACGAGGCCTACGAGGAAATGGCCGAACAGGTCATGGCGGAAATCGCCGAGGACCTGAAGCGCCGCTACGACCTCTGCGAGGTCGCGATCCACCACCGCACCGGCCGCGTCGACATCGGCGAGGCCAGCGTCGTCATCGCCGTCTCGGCGCCACACCGACAGGACGCACTTGCTGCGTGCAAGGACGCGATCGACACGCTCAAAGGCCAGGTGCCGCTCTGGAAAAAGGAGTTCTACGAGGGCGGCGAGGAGTGGATCGGACGCGGTTCCTAGGTCAACGGAGCGCTGCGCTGGGATGGCCCGACGATCATTTTCCGGGTCCCTCGAACCACCAGAGGATGAAGAGGACCGCGCCCGCGAAGACCCACCAGGGCCCGTGGACGACGAACTTCCACGCGACTAGCCCAAGGCCCGACAGAGCAGCGAAAAAGAGCATGCTCATCCCGAGCCTGTAGGCGAGGCCCGGCTGTTGGTCGCCGGATGTATGCACGTTGTCTCTCGCCACGGCCCTACAAGTCCAGCGCACGGGAGCCGCTGCCTCGATACCCGAAGGTCCTGTGTCGTTGGCCGATCGGCGACTCCTCGTGCGAGTGCATCGTTGGGATAGATCAACGCTTCGTGGGCCAATCGGCCCATTCCGGGCCGGCGGCAGCCCAATTAGCTTGGCGGCAGTCGCCAAACAGGCGTCTGCATGGGGAGGTACGCGCTCGACTCGCGATCGCCGAACAGCCCTGGTGCTCAGTCTGCGGTGGGTGCCCTCGAAGTCCCCCCGAGGACGAAGCCCATCGGATGCGTGCTCAAGTCGCGGCGTTCGGCAGCCAAGTGGATGGTCGATCTGCTAGACAGGTTCAAACGTGCGGGTATTCGCAGTTTCATCGCCGCAGAAGCTGAATGTAAAACTCGTTGCAGATGGGGCCGCCCGAGGCGCGCGCTCGGGACGAACTCACGAGCTCACCTAGCTAGCGGACGGCTTTTCGTCAGATGCCCGCGAATGACCCCGCCACTGCGCCGCGCAAAAAGGGGTTGGCCCGGGACAGTCATCGCCGGGCCAACCTTCGTGTCTCTGTTACGGGTTTCTCGGGTTACTCCCGCCGTGACATGCCAGGCCAGGGATTCCAGGTGGTCCGCCATTCCTGACGTCCTGTCCGGGGGACTGCACGTGGAAATCGATCGGCCCCTGGCCCGGGATCATGTCGTTCAGGCCGGAGAAGGAGCAGATCGAGTTCGAGTTCGCCGGGGCAGCGGTGGCGATGGCGTCAACCTGCTCCTGCGTTCGCGGTCCAGTTCCGGGCGGCCCTTTGACCTCGCCTGCGAAAGCGGCACCCGCAGTTAGGCTCAAAAAGACGGCCGCGCAAATCCCGGCCGCGAATTTCTTGTTGCGCATTAAAGTACCTCCCCATCTAGCCGCCGTCGTCGCGGCTGTCGAAAGATCCCGCAAAGATCTTGCGCGCGCCTCGCGCAGAGGTCAAGCGCGCTGGCGTTGATCTTTCTCAACGCGCGTTCGGGCCACTCGGCATCGAGCACACGCTCGAGTTGTGGGTTCTCATCCCTGGTGGGATAGCGGGCGGCTTCGCTTTCGAGCGGTCGGAGCACGACTTCAGCGAGCGCGACGTATGCGTGCTCGACACTCTGCGGCCTCATTTCGTCCGGCTTTGGCGGAACGCGCGCCTGCACAGACGCGCCGCGAACGGCTTATTCACGTCTGCCGCGGCCGGCCTGCTCGCACCGCGCGAACGCGAGATCCTCGCCTGGGTCGCGCGCGGGAAGACGAACCGTGAGATCGCTGCCGTGCTATACCTCGCACCCGGCACGGTCCGGAAGCACCTGGACAACGTGTACGCGAAGCTTGGCGTCGGAAGCCGCGCGGGCGCGGTTGCGCGCCACTTCCTGAACTGAGGGCTTGACCGCTGTGCAGGCCGGCCCCAACTCCGAGGGCTCCTGAGCAGCCGCGGTGTGACCGATACCGGTAGGCACAATGGCTGACATGGAGCAATACCCCCAGGAGTGGCGGCAGTACGAGCCGATCCAGCCCCGCGGGACGGATTGGCGCGGCCTCTTTCGGAGGCTCTGGGCGCCGATCGCCGGCATCGGCGCGTTCCTGGCCAAGTTCGGCGTCGTCCTGCTCAAGTTCAAGTTCCTGTTCTCGATGTTCGTGTCGGCTGCGGTCTACGTCTGGATCGGCGGCTGGTGGTTCGGGATCGGCCTCGTGCTGTTGCTGTTCGTCCACGAGATGGGACACGTGCTCGAGGCGAAACGGCAGGGACTGCCGGTGTCCGCGCCGCTCTTCATCCCCTTCATGGGCGCGCTGATCACGCTCAAGCAGATGCCGCACAACGCGTGGCGCGAGGCAAAGCTTGCGATCGCCGGCCCGCTGCTCGGCTCGGCCGGCGCGCTGGCGCTCTACATCGCAGGCGTCGCGTACGACTCCAACTCGCTGAAGGCGATCGCCTTTCTCGGCTTCTTCATCAATCTCTTCAACCTGCTGCCGGTCGTGCCGCTCGACGGCGGACGTATCACTGCCGCCTTGCATCCGGCGCTCTGGCTGGTCGGCTTCCTCGGCCTGCTCGGCCTTGTGATCTGGAAGCCGAATCCGATCCTGATCATCATCCTGCTCTTCTCCGCGTCAGAGCTCTGGCGTCGCTGGAAGACGCGCGACCATCCCGAGATGGAGGAGTACTACCGCGTCAAGCCGCATCAGCGACTCATCGTCGGTGTGCTCTATTTCGGTCTCGCGGTGCTGCTCGTGCTCGGCATGCACGCGACACACGTGCCGCGAAACTTCTGATGGAAGACAGGCGGATCCTCTCCGCCGAGGAGAAGACCGAGGATCTCGAGCAGGACATCGCGCTCATCGCACAGGAGTTCCGCGAGGGCTTCCAGGCAGTCGACAAGATCGTCCAGCCCGCGGTGACGATCTTCGGCTCCGCTCGCGTCCGCGAAGACAATCCGGTCTACGAAGAAGCGCGCGCGGCGGGCCGCCGCTTCGCTGAGCTCGGCTGGGCGGTCGTGACCGGTGGCGGCCCAGGGGTGATGGAGGCGGCCAACCGCGGCGCGAAGGAGGGCGGCGGGCTCTCTGTCGGGTTCAACATCCAGCTACCGCACGAGCAGCAGCCGAACCCCTACCTCGACATCTCGCTGACGTTCCGCCACTTCTACGCGCGCAAGACGATGTTCGTGAAGGTCGCCGAGGGTTTTGTGGTCTTCCCTGGGGGCTTCGGGACGGTCGACGAGCTCTTCGAGGCGCTGACGTTGATCCAGACAGGCAAGGTGTTCCACTTCCCGGTCGTGCTATACGACACGGATTACTGGGGCGAGCTGATGGGCTGGATCAAAGGCGAGCTGCTCGCCGACGGGATGATCTCTCCGAACGACCTCGACCTTCTCTTCGTCACCGACGATCTCGACGAGGCCATCGAACGGGTACGTCACGGCTACAAGCAACGTTCTTCCGAGACACCGGCCGCCCCGGTCAAGGCCGACGCGCAGTGATCGCCAGGGTCTGGCATGGCTGGACGTCGCCCCACAACGCCGATGGGTACGAGGAGTTCCTGCGCACGAAGATGTTCCCGTCCATCCACCGTGTGCCGGGATATGTCGGTGCCGACTTACTCCGCCGCGACGCCGGCGCCGAGATTGCCTTCGTGACGATCACGCGATTCGAATCGCTCGAATCGGTTCGGGCCTTCGCAGGCGAGGACTACGAGCAGGCCGTTGTCGAGCCGGAGGCTCGGGCACTCCTGTCCCGCTTCGACGAGCGCTCCGAGCACTTCGAAATCGTCATCGACCGTAGCTGAGTAGCCTTCGGCCATGAGGCTGCGTGATCTGCCCTCGGTCGACGAGCTGGCGCGTCAGAGCGACGATCCGCTCGCTGTCGAGGCCGCCCGTCAGGTTGTCGCGCGTGCGCGTGAACGAATACAGGCCGGTGACGACCCCGGCGACCTCGCAGCCCAATTGCAGGCCGAGCTCAGCACTGCCCGAGCGCCACGCCTATGCCGGGTCATCAACGCCACCGGTGTGATCGTGCACACGAACCTCGGCCGCGCACCTCTCGCCGAAGCTGCCCTCGAGCGGGTACGTGAGATCGGGCGCGGCTACTCCAACCTCGAGTACGACGTTGCCGCCGGCGGCCGCGGCTCCAGGCAGGACCACGTCGCCGGCATCCTGCGCCGCGTGACAGGCGCGGAAGCCGCGCTCGTCGTCAACAACAACGCGGCCGCGGTCATGCTCGCGCTTGCCGCGCTCGCCGAAGGCCGCGAAGTCCTGGTATCGCGAGGCGAGTTGATCGAGATCGGCGACGGATTCCGGATTCCGGACGTGCTCGAGAGATCGGGCGCGCGGCTGCGCGAGGTCGGAACGACGAACCGCACACGCGCCGCCGACTACGAAACGGCGATCGGGCCGGAGACCGCAGTGCTCCTGCGCGTGCACCAGTCGAACTTCCGCGTGGTCGGCTTTACTGCGCAGCCTTCGCTGCGCGAACTGGGGGACGTCGCCCGAAGCCACGGTCTGTCACTTGTGGACGATCTCGGCTCCGGGGCGCTCATCGACATAGGTGATGAGCCCACTGCGCGCGCAAGTCTGGCC
>Ga0307282_10000723_pt1 | contig 10966 bp, 11 predicted proteins | sample ER_DNA_121_FD_194475 | JGI IMG/M metagenome (GOLD analysis project Ga0307282, IMG submission 194475) | Bulk soil microbial communities from the East River watershed near Crested Butte, Colorado, United States - ER_DNA_121 | ecosystem: Environmental > Terrestrial > Soil > Floodplain | place...
ATCCGCTGTGGCTTGACCCTGCGTATCGCGACCGCACGAGCGCGGCGGTCCGCGAGGGTCACGCCTGCAAGAAGGAGCGGCGCGCCAGGTGCCGCTCCTCACGATGCAGCGATCCACCCTCCAGACCCTGACCAACCAATGGCGCGATCAGCCGGGCTCAGCTCGGCGCCTGGGCCGACGCCGCGCGGCTTCCTGACCCTCGCCGTGCGTTGTGACTAGCTCGACGCGTAGGGAGTGCTGCCGACCGAGGACACCGGCCGGGTCGAGCCGTTGCCGGCCTTCGCGGCGGGCTCGGTCGTGCGCGCCTTCTCGACGCTTTCGCTGAGCCGGCGCCGTGCCTCGTCACCTGTGAATGGCGCGAACAGCAGGGCGATGGCGGCACCTACGATCGCGCCGAGCACGAGCCCGAGCGCGAGCGTTCCGAAGATCGCTCCATCGGAGTGGCCACCGACGGCGCGGCGAACCTCAGTCTTTCCCTCACCGAACAGATCATTCGCGCGCTTGGTCGCCTCGCCTTTCAGGTCGTCCACGACGTCCTGAAGGTCTTTCACACTGACCATGACAGACTCCTCCCGCGCTCAAAGCGCGAGTTACGTACGTGCAGGGCCGGTGCCACCGTCGCCTGCCGGTACGCCAGGCGGCCGAGAGAGCGCGGCCTCGATGAAGGGATCGATGTCGCCGCCGAGCACCCGGGTCGGGTCGCCGATCTCGATGCCCGTACGGTGGTCCTTCACGAGTGTGTACGGATGGAGGATGTACGAGCGGATCTGGCTTCCCCAGTCGGCGGAGCGCATCTCGCCACGTTCCTTCGCCTGCGCCTCTTCCTGCTCGCGCACTTGCCGCTCGAGCAACCGTGCGCGAAGGATCTTCATCGCGGTCTCCTTGTTCTGAAGCTGCGAACGCTCGTTCTGGCAGGCCACGACGATCCCACTCGGTAGATGGGTGATGCGAACGGCCGTCTCGGTCTTGTTCACGTTCTGCCCTCCCGCTCCCGTCGCGCGGTACGTGTCGATCCGCAGATCCTCGGGGCGGATCTCGACTTCGGCCTCGCTCTCGACCTCGGGGGTCGGGTCGACGAGGGCGAACGAGGTTTGGCGCCGCTTCTGGAAGTCGAAGGGTGAGATCCGCACGAGGCGGTGCGTGCCGCGCTCGGTCTTGAGGTAGCCGTACGCATACGGACCCTCGACGGTCAGGGTCGCGCTTCGGAAGCCGGCCTCATCGCCGGGCGTCGATTCGAGGAGCTCCGCCTTGAAGCCCCGCCGCTCCGCCCAGCGTAGGTACATGCGGACGAGCATCTCGGCCCAATCGGCTGCGTCGGTGCCTCCCACGCCTGCGGAGATCGCGAGCACCGCGCTGCGCTCGTCGTACGGCCCCGAGAGCTGCGCCTCGAGGCTGGCGTGCGCGACCTCTTCGACGAGCGCTTCCGTGTCGCGCACGATGTCGGCTTCCATCCTGGGATCGCCGCCGGCCATCGAGGCGAGCTCGCTCAGATCCTTCGCGCGCGCGCGAAAGCGCTGCCACCGCTCAAGACGATCGCGCGCTCTTCCAAGACGCTTCAGGATCGTTTGCGCGCGCTGCCGGTCCTGCCAGAGGTCCGGTTTGGAGGACTCGGCCTCTAGCTCCGCGACCTCACGAGTGAGTGACGGCAGGTCAAAGGAACACCGCCATGCGTTCGATGCGGTCGCGCAAAGATGAAAGGGCCGCTTGGTCGACGGTCAAGAGCGTGCTAGCGCTTGCGCGGGCGCTCGAACGTGGTGGTGACGGGCTGGACCACCGGCGCCAGTTTGCCCGCCGCGAACGAGACGAAGGTCACGCACGGGCAATAGGTGTTGCGCGGGCAGCGCGGACAATCGCCATCACAGTCGAGGGTCGCTCCGTAGGAGCACTTGAGACAGTTGTCTTCGCAGACAATCCATTCCTTCATGCCGCGATGTCCTCTCTAGGGCGTGTCGGGTAAGGCCAGAGGCCTCAGAAGACCCGCCCACGCTCTCCCCACTGCGATCGTGTGTCGTTTTCGGTACGAATATTATCCGCGCGAGTGGGGCTTGAGAAGAGGGCAAAACGGCAAGATCGGCCCAGAAAATCTGTTCTTTTTCAACTGTCGCGGCCCCGCCGAAGGTAGTCGAGAGCGCCTTTGAATGGGCGTGGCCGCACACCAAAAACGGGCTCGAGGGCATTACGGCGGGGTGTGTTGTCGACGGCCAGAAGATCCAGCTGGGCCACCGTCACCGGCGGGTCGGCCATGACGAGGCCCATGAGGACGGCAGGCAGCTTCATGAGCGGCACCGGAACGTGCAGCGTCGGGCGACGCTTGCCGGTGCCGCGCATCGTCTCGGCCAGCATTTCGTCATAGGTCACCGGCTCCACGCCGCCGATCTCGTGCACCCCCGAGATCTCGCGGCGTTCCACGGCAGCGACGAGGGCCTGCGCGATGTCGTCGACGTGGACCGGCTGAAAGCGGGCCGTACCGTCGCCCGGCACCGGCACGACCGGAAAAATCAGGCTGAATGCCAGGCGCGGGAAGAAATCGTCGCCTTCGCCGAATAGGAGCGAGGGCTGCAGCACGACGTGTGCGATGCCCGAACCGGTGACGAGCGCTTCTCCTTCGCCCTTGCTTCGGAGGTACGGGTACGGCGAAGCTGGGTCCCCGCGGAGCGCTCCCATGTGAACGATCCGCGCGACGCCGGCGCGCCGGGCCTCGGCAACGACGTGCGCGACGCCCGCCACGTTGACCTCGGCGAATTTCTGCTTGCGCTCGGTCGGGACCGCGACCGTGTGGACGACGGCGTCGATCCCGTCGAACGCGCCGCGGAGCGACTCCGGCTTGCGCACGTCCGCGCGGCGCACGTCGAGGCGTCGGTCGCCGGGATCGGGAAGCTCCTTCTCCGCTCCGGGGCGCTCGCTGATCAGCGCGCGGACGTCGTGCCCGCCGCGGAGCAGCTGGGCGACCAGGTGCCGCCCCACGAACCCATTCGCGCCTGTCACGGCAACTCTCACGGACTCACCACCTTGTACTACGTGGATGTAGTAGTAGCACGCGGTCCAGTTGAGTCAAGACGCCCGCGCGCGCTCAGGAGCGGCAGCATGATGCCGCCGGCCAGCGCATAGATCAGGCCCAAAAGCTGGGCCTCCTGGAGTCCGTCGATGAAAAGTGGATCCAGGCGAAGGAACGACGTGAGAAAGCGAAACCCTCCGAAGAGCAGGAGATACGCCCAGTAGACGCGGCTTTCGGGCGGGCGGCCTCGGACGCGACGCCAGTACGCGACGAGCACGATGAAGATCACGACCATGATCAGACCGTCATAGGCGGCGACGGGATGCACGTAGTCGGTCTGGCCCAGCGTCGCCGGGTTCGTGTACCGCACGCACCAGGGAAGGCCCGAGCAGGCGATCGCGTGATGTTCGCCGTTGATGATGTCGCCGATGCGGCCGATCGCCTCGCCGAGCGCGATGCCGATCACCGAGATGTCGAACATGAAACCAACGGGAAGCCGTAGCCGTCGCGCCACGAAAAATCCCGCGATCGTCGAGCCCACCGGCGCGCCGGCCGTGCCGATCCCGCCGTTCCAGAAAGCCAGCAGCTCCAGCGGACGAGACGCGTAGACGTTCCAGTTGTCCAGGACATGCGCGACACGAGCGCCGAGAAGGCCGCCGAGGACGACCGCGATCGCGAACGGGTAGATCCGGTCATCGCGGATGAGGTACCGCGCCGCACGAAAGGACACGTAGCTCCCGACGATCATGCCCACGAGCGAGAAGATCGAGTGCCAGGCAAAGCTCAGCGATCCGACGTGAAGGTTCGGATCGAACGGAAGGTCGATCAGACCGCGAAAGTACGCGTCTGCGCGCGCGTGCGCGTCAGGAGGCGGAAGAGCACGGTGAGCGCCGCCGCGAATACGAGCACGGCGATGGTCTGGTCCTGCCGCAGGTTAAACGCGTAGGTCGGATCGCCGATGCGGAGGAAGCCAAGAAGGAAACGCCCGACCGCGTAGTGCAACGCCCATATCCAGAAGATGACGCCGTCCGGCCAGCGACCGATGAAACGACGCAGCCACAGCGTGAGGGCAACTGCCGAGAGGTCCCAGATCATGTCGTAGGCGACGACGAGGTGAACCGGTCCGGGCTGCCCGAGCGTGTCCGGGTGCGTGAAGCCGACGCAGATCCCTTCCGGCGCCGTACACGGGGTGGCGTGGTGCTCGCCGTTGATGATGTCGCCGATCCGGCCGATGGCGAAACCGAGCGCGATACCCGGTGCGGCCGCATCGGCGCCGAACCCGATCGGCACGCCGCGCCGGACGGCCGCGAGGTACCCGCCAAGCACGCCACCTATGGCGGCACCCCAGATGGCGATCCCGCCGGTCCAGATGAAGAAGATCTGCAGAGGGTTGGCGAGGTAGTACTGCCATTGGTCGATGACATGAACGAGTCGCGCGCCGATTATTCCGGCGACGACGCCCCATGTGGCGACCGCCCAGCCATCCTCCTCACTGATCTTCCCTCTGAGCAAACGCAGCGGGAGCCAGACGCCGAAGAAGATGCCGACCGCTGTGAAAATGCCGTGCCACGCGAGCGTGATCGGCCCCAAATGAACATTCGGGTCAAAGGGAATCTGAATCAACTGAGTTCCGCGGATGCGTCGCGGGTCCTGTCCCCGGCTCGGGGTCGTGCGCTCACCGCACCCTCCCCACCTTCCGCGTCGTTCGCTTCGCTCACTCCGCGAGGCGGGTCCCCGGGGCACCCGCGGTTCGCGCACAACCCTCTCGCCGGTGCCACCCGCGACGCACCGCGCGGTGACTCGCTGATCACTTCCCGTGGCACTTCTTGAACTTTTTCCCCGATCCGCACCAGCACGGTTCATTGCGGCCCGGCACCTTGCTCGGAGCAGTAGAGGAGGTCGGGCGGCCGTTTCCGCTCGTGCTTCGCGCGGTCGTGGTGTTGCCGGCGCCGGTCTGCGTCGTTTGCGTCTTCTCTTCTTGTTCAGCCTGTTCGGCCGTCCTCACAGTGACTCTGAGGATCGTCTGGGCGACTCCGCTCGCGATCCGGGCCTCCATCTCTTCGAAGAAGCCGTGCGCTTCGCGCTTATACGCGACGAGCGGATCCTGCTGGCCGTAGCCACGGAGGTAGATGCCCTCGCGGAGCTCCTCCATCGCGGTGAGGTGCTCGACCCAGTGCGTGTCGATGGTGCGCAGGAGGACCCACCGCTCGACGGCGCGGGTCAGCTCGTCGCCGAGCGCCTTCTCGCGCGTCTCGTACGTCTCCTCGACGATCTCGGCGACGCGATCGCGCAGGTCGTTCTGGTTACGCAGCTCGTCGCCGAAGCTCGTCGCGACGATATCCGGGCGATTGAGCATCGGCCCGAGCCCCGACGCGAGCTTGTCGAGGTCCCAGTCCTCCGGGTCCGGCGTGGCCGCCGCCGTATCGACAAGGCCGTCCGCCTCCTGCCGCAGGAACTCGAGGACGGTCTCGCGGACATCGCCCTTCTCGAGGATGAGCCGGCGCTGTCCATAAATGACGTTGCGCTGGTTGTTGAGCACGTCGTCAAACTCGAGCGCGCGCTTGCGGATGTCGAAGTTGCGGCCCTCGACCTTGATCTGCGCCTGCGTGATGGCTCCGGTGACCATGCCGGATTCGATCGGGGTCGCGTCGTCGAAGCCAAGGCGCGCCATCAATCCCGCGACGCGCTCGGACGCGAAGATGCGGATGAGGTCGTCCTCGAGCGAGCTGAAGAACCGTGAGCTCCCGGGATCGCCCTGACGTCCGGAGCGGCCGCGAAGCTGGTTGTCGATGCGCCGCGCCTCGTGGCGCTCCGTGCCGATGACGTGCAGCCCACCGAGGTCGGTGATCCCCTCTCCGAGCAGGATGTCGACACCGCGGCCGGCCATGTTCGTGGAGAGCGTCACCGCGCCGCGCTGGCCGGCATCGGCGATGATCAGCGCCTCGCGCTCGTGGTTCTTCGCGTTCAGGACCTCGTGCTTGATGCCGTGCCTGCGGAGCTGCTCCGAAAGCCGCTCGCTCTTTTCGACGCTCGTCGTGCCGATGAGCACCGGCTGTCCCGCCACGTTGCGGTCTTTCACCTCGGCAACGACCGCGTCCCACTTCCCTTGTTCGGTCTTGTACACGAGATCGGCGTTGTCCTTACGCACCATCGGCTTGTTCGTGGGGATCTGGGTGACGTCGAGCTTGTAGACCTTGAAGAGCTCCTCGGCTTCGGTCGCCGCCGTACCGGTCATTCCGGCGAGCTTCGTGTACATGCGGAAGTAGTTCTGGATCGTGATCGTCGCGAAGGTCCGCGTCTCGCGCTGGATCTTGAGGTGTTCCTTCGCCTCGACGGCCTGGTGAAGCCCGTCGCTCCAGCGCCGGCCGGGCATCAGACGCCCGGTGAACTCGTCGACGATGATGACCTCGCCGTCCTTGACGACGTATTCCTTGTCCTTGTGATAGAGCGCCCTGGCCTTCACCGCGTTGTCGAGGTAGTGCACGGCGGTGACATCGCCCTCGTACATGTTCTTCACGTGAAGCAGCTTCTCTGCTCGCGCGATGCCCTCCTCGGTAAGAACGACCGAATGGAACTTCTCCTCGAGGACGTAGTCGGTCTCCGGCTGCAGCTGCGCGGCGACCCGCGCGAACGTGTCATAGGTCTCGGTCGCATCCTCGGCCGGGGAGCTGATGATGAGCGGCGTGCGCGCCTCGTCGATGAGGATCGAGTCGGCCTCGTCGACGATCCCGTAGTGCAGCCCCCGCCGCTGGACCTGGTCGTTCAGATCCATCGCCATGTTGTCGCGCAGGTAATCGAAGCCGAACTCGCTGTTCTGCCCGTATGTGATGTCGGCCTCGTACGCCTCGCGGCGGCTGACGTCGCGCCAGTGGCGATGCCGCGGGTCGACCGCCTCGAGCTCGACGGCGGTGTCGTAGATCGCGCTCTTCTCGTGCGCGATGTAGGCGACGGTCGCTCCGAGGGCCTGGTAGATGGGAGCCATCCATCCCGCGCCGGTCTTGGCGAGATAGTCGTTCGTCGTGATGAGATGGGCGCCCTTGCCTTCGAGCGAGTTCGCGTACAGCGCGAGGGACGCGACGAGCGTCTTGCCCTCACCGGTTCGCATCTCCGCGATGTGTCCCTTGTGCAGCGCGAGACCGCCCATGAGCTGGACGTCGAAATGCCTCTGTTTCAGGTTTCTCTTCGCGGCCTCACGCACCGATGCAAAGACCTCGGGGAGGATGTCGTCGAGCGTCTCGCCTTTCGCGAGGCGCTCGCGGAAGCGCGCGGTGCTCTCTACGAGCTCGGCGTCGCTCCGCTTTTGGAGCTCAAGCTCGAGCTGATTGACGCGCGCGGCGATCTTACGAAGCTTGCGAAGCTCGCCTTCGTTGGAGTCGAACAACCCGCCGATGAAGCTCACGGGACTGCGAGTTGCGATCGCTAGGTGACCTGGAGTGGCAGCTGCAACCCGGGCGGGTTGAAGAGCGCACCGACGGACTCGCCGTCGTGGATTCGGCGGATCGCCTCGGCGAAGAGAGGCGCCACAGTGAGGACCTCGATCTTGCCCGTATTCGCGGCCGAAGGCCGAAGGGGAACGGTGTCGGTGGTGATGAGCTTCTTGATGCCGGTGCCGATCAGCTTCTCGGCGGCGTCTCCTGACAGAAGCGCGTGCGTGCAGCCGACGTAGATCTCGTTGACCCCGCGCTCCTGCAGGATGCGGACGGTGTTGAAGATCGTCGTGCCCGTGTCGATCTCGTCGTCGATGATAATCGCGCGCTGCTTGTCGATGTCTCCGATGACCGCGACGACCTCGCTCCGTCCGCTGTTGTCGCGGTGTGTCTTCTGCATGAAGACGAGCGGTATCTGCAGCGCCTCGGCGATGCGGCGCGCGGCGTTGGCGTAGCCAAGGTCCGGAACGATGAGCGCGACGCTGTTCGGATCCTTCTCGACGATCGAGCGGAACGCCTCCACAAGGAGATTGCGCGCCGAGAGCTCGTCGCCAGGTATGGAGAAGAACCCCTGGATCTGCATCTGGTGCATGTCCATGGTCAGGAACCGGTCGGCGCCGGCGACCCCGATGAGGTCCGCGAGGAGACGCGCCGTGATCGGCACGCGAGGCTGGTCCTTCTTGTCGCTCCGGCCGTACGCGTAGTACGGCATGACGGCGGTGATTCGGCCGGCCGAGGCGCGCTTGAACGCGTCGAGCATGATCAGCAGCTCCATGATCGCGTCGCTGACCGACGGGCCGACGAGCGATTGCACGATGTAGACGTCGTGCTCGCGCGCGTTCTCATTGATCTTGACGAAGATGTTGTCGTTGGCGAATTTTGTGACGTCGGCGTCGCCGAGCGGGACCTCCAGATGAGCGGCAATGTCTCTCGCGAACTTGGGGTGGGCGTTTCCGGTGTAGACGGACAGTCCTCGGAACACGGCTCCCCTCCTGCCGCGGATCGCAGGTCGTCCTGCATGAAAAGTATACGGGCGCTAGCCTCCGATTCGTGACCATCGCGACAGGCCATCGGGTGCGTTGGACGGCGGTCTGGGTCCTCGTCGCCGCCTGGTTCGTGGCACAGGCAGCCAACGTCGGCGGCAACGCCGTGCACCTGGTATTGCTCGTCGCGATCGGCCTGTTGGTGTACGAGCTCCTCGCGGAGGACGCCCCGGCCGCCTGACGAGGGTTATCTGGGGGAGAGCCGGCTCCCGGCCATGAATCGTTCCCGGTCAAGGGCGGCGGCTGCGATCATCGCGTCGGTCTTATCCAGGGGCTTGATCTCGAAGTGCGTGTCGGTGCCGACGGAGAAGAGCGCACCCGCGCGTGCGGCGCGCACGAGGAATTCCCGGTGCGGCACGCCGTAGCTCTCATTGATCTCGATCGCGATGCGGCCCTGCACGCAGAGATCGATGAGCCGCTCCTGCCACTCCTCGGGATAGACGCGCTCGGGATCGCCGAGCGCCTGGAGCGCCGAGAACGTGGGATGGCCGAGGATGTCGATGCGATCGCGGTCTATGCCCTCTGCGACGACCTCGAGCGTGCGTTCGAGTATCCGTTTCTGGAGCGCGGGGTCGGTGAACCGCTCCCGCTGCTTCCAGGTTTTCATACGACCCTTCACGAACGCACCCGCGTCGTCGTAGTTGATGCGCGTGCCGTCAACCTCGATCTGATGGATCGCTCCGATCATGTAGTGCAGCGACTCGCGCGTCCCCGCGCTGAGCGGCGGCGCGACGCCGAGGTCGTACTCGAGGCCGACGCGCAACCCGAGCCGTGAAGCCTCGTCGATGTAGTGCTTGACGGCATCTTCGTTCGGAAGCTTGTCGCGCCACGGGTAGTGATCCGACACGCCGTGTGGACGGATGGCGACGCTCTTTGCGCGGTCCGCAAGCGAGATCGTGCCGTCCGAGCGATCGCTGTGGACGTGGTGATCGAAGAGCGCGCTCAAATCTCGGGATGCCCGGCCCAGGCGGCCTCGACCATGGTCCAGAGCACGCCCGAGACGAGCGTGTGTCCTCCGAGCAGAAGCGGGAACGGCGCCTCGCGCGCGGCCTCCGTGAACTCGCGCAACGGCTTCGACTGGATCCGGTCCGCCATGAAGAGATACGACGCGAACCGCTCCGCCGCGCCGGGCCGCCAGCCCAGGTGCGCGAAGAGGACGAGCGTGTCGAAGAGCATGCCATCGCAGAGCTCCTGCATGCGCGCGAAGAACTCGCGCGGGCCGATCTTCTCGTAGAGGAAGCCGAGGGCGCTGCGCGCTTCGCCGGACGTGTCGCGTCCCGCGGCCTGCATGCCGCGCTCTTCCGCGAGCATGCGCACGCGACACGCGGTCTGCGTCTCGATGAACGTCCACACCGGCGCGCCGACGCGCCCGGCGACGAGGAGCTCTTTGTCGGGAGTGGTTACGAGGCGCATGAGCGCCTCGATGCGATCGGCGAGGATCTCCTGCCACGCCGGTAATGAGCGCAGCTCGGGCGGGCACTTGGGGTGCCGGGCGAGGAGCGCGGCGTCGGTCGGCGTGTCCACGTCGAGCAGCGTCGCGGCCGACTTCGCGAGCTGCCGCGATGACAGGCCCGCCTGCTGATGCAGACGGCGCGGCAACGGGTTGTCGGTCGCCGGCAGGTCGATCGCGTCGAGCGCCGAGGCCGGCGTGAACGCGACCAGGTCCGCCGAATACGAGTTGTTCGAGAGGACGACGGCCTCGCTCGACTCGAGATCCTCGCGCAGCGCGCGCAGCTCGCTTGTCTCGAGGAGAGCCCCGGCGCCGGCGCCGATGGTGCAGACGCGGTCGAGCTTTTTCTCGTGGACGATCCGCGAAAGCTCCTGGCCGAAATGGAACGGCTCGGTGCGGGTGGGGAGGATCGCCGCGCCCTTGCCGCGGAAGACCGCCGCGGCCTCCTCGTCGTTCGTCACGGCGTACAGACGGTTGAATCCGGCGTCGGCGGCACGTCCGAGCACGACGGCGCCGATCGCGAGCTTCACGGTGTCGAGCTGTCGCTCAATGTCGCTCGAGCCCCCACGCCCGAAGAAGATGAGAAACGCGCTCACACCTGCGACGCTAGCTCACTCCCGCGGTAGGCACGCAGCTCGAGTCTCAAGAGCAGGACGAGCACGAGCGCGCTCAGGACGGCGCCGGCGATGACGCGCTCGTCCGCCGACGGCACAAGGCGCAGGACGGCGAGCCACTGCGGGTCGCTCCAGTTGAAGAGCTTCGAGGGATCGTCGTTCACGTTCACCGGGAACGTGTCCCACGCCTTGTCGTACAGGAAGGCGGCGGCCTGGAAGAGCACGAGCGACCATGCCGCCATCAAGCCGAAGACGACGCGCGCGAACCGCGATCCCAGCATGCCGACCGACGTGCCCCACGCCAGCGCGGCGAAGAGGACAGGCGCGAAGTCATCGAGGAACCGCGATCCGAACACCCGGCCGCCCCACCATTCCGAGTACATCGCGTACAGCACCAGCGCGACGATCCACGCGAGCGACAGTCCGCGCAGCCGCCC
>Ga0307282_10000724_pt1 | contig 10959 bp, 10 predicted proteins | sample ER_DNA_121_FD_194475 | JGI IMG/M metagenome (GOLD analysis project Ga0307282, IMG submission 194475) | Bulk soil microbial communities from the East River watershed near Crested Butte, Colorado, United States - ER_DNA_121 | ecosystem: Environmental > Terrestrial > Soil > Floodplain | place...
AGGATCCGTGCGGATCCCCAGCCGTAGTTGTTGCCCTCGATCAGGGCGTACGTGAGCCCGAAGAGCCCGATGGCCGATGAGAGCAACCCTGGTAGATCGAGGCGCTGCTCCTCCGACTCGTCACGGCTCTCGGTGATGAAGAGGCGGGAGACGATGATGCCCGCGATGCCGACCGGGACGTTGATGAAGAAGATCCAGCTCCAGTTGATCTGCTCGGTGAGGATGCCGCCGATCAGCGGGCCGATCGCAAGCGCCATCGCAGACACGCCGACCCAGATGCCGATCGCAGTCCCGCGCTGGCGCGGTGGGAAGGTGGCGACGATGATCGAAAGCGTCGCCGGGTTCATCAGCGCCGCTCCGACGCCCTGCACGACGCGTGCGCCGATCAGGAAGCCGGCGCCGGTCGCCAGGCCGCACGCGAGTGAGGAGGCCGTGAAGATCGCCAGGCCGACGATGAAGATCCGCCGGCGGCCGAACATGTCGGCGAGCTTGCCGCCCGTGAGCATGAGCACGGCGAACGTGAGCGCGTAACCGCTGACCACCCACTCGAGTTCGGACTGTGAGATGTGCAGGTCGCTCTGGATCGAGGACAACGCCACGAACACGACCGTGTTGTCGAGCATGATCATGAACAGCCCAAAGGCGACAGCCCCCAGCGTCCACCACTTCCGGTTCTCCTCTGCGAATATGCGTGCGCGCAAGCTCTCGCCCCCTCAAGTGGTTAGCGTCCACTAAGTTACCAGACGATGGCGCAGGCAACGACGAAGTTCATCTGGGAGCCCGATGCGGCAACGCTCGAGCGGGCGAACGTCGTCCGTCTCATGCGGAAGCACGGGTTCGAGAGCTACTGGGAGCTCGTCGCGCGCTCGCAGGACGACCCCGAATGGTTCTGGCCCGCAGCGATCGAGGACATGGGCCTCGAGTTCTCGCGGCCCTGGGACGCGGTCGTCGATCTCTCGCGCGGGCCGGAGTGGGCGACGTGGTTCGTGGGCGGCAAGGTGAACATCGCCTGGAACTGCGTGCACCGCTGGGCAGAACGCCGGCCGGAGGCGATCGCGTCGGTCGGGCTCGGGGAGGACGGGTCGCGGCGCGAGCGGACGTTCGCCGAGCTCTCGGACGAGGTGACGCGCCTGGCCGAGGCGCTCGTCCGGCTCGGCGTTCGCGAGGGCGACCGCGTGGCGATCTTCCTGCCGATGTCCCCCGAGGTGCCCGTGGCGTCGCACGCCTGTGCGCACATCGGGGCAGTCCAGGTGCCGATCTTCTCCGGCTTCGCGGCGCCGGCCGTCGCTCAGCGACTCCAGGCCTCGGAGGCGAAGGTCGCGATCACGACGCGGACCTCGACGCGCCGCGGACGCGAGGTGCCGATGCTCGAGATCCTCGAAGAGGCGCGGCGGGAGGCGCCGAGCGTGGAACAGGTCGTGGTCGCGCCGTGGGACGAGCTCGTCGCCGACTCGCCCGGAGAGCTGCCGGCAGCCAAGCTCGACTCCGAGACGCCCTATCTGCTCACGTACACGTCCGGGACGACCGGCATTCCGAAGGGCGTCGTCCACGTCCAGGGCGGCTTCCTCGTCTCGATCGCGCGCGAGGTCTGCTACCAGGCGGACGCAGGGCCCGACGACCGCATCCACTTCGTTACCGACATGGGCTGGATCATGGGCCCCTGGACCCTCGTCGGCGGGCACGCGATGGGCTCGACGCTCGTCTTCGCCGAGGGCGCGCCCGACTGGCCGCAGGACCGCCTCTGGAAGCTGATCGAATCGGAGCAGGTGTCGGTGCTCGGAATCTCCCCCACGCTCACGCGCGCGCTGATCCCGCACGGCGAGCCGCAGACCGACCTCTCCTCGCTGCGCACGATCGTCACCACCGGTGAGCCCTGGAACCCCGACCCGTACCGCTGGCTCTTCGAAGAGGTCGGCGGCGGGCGCTGCCCGATCATCAACTGCTCCGGCGGGACCGAGGTCGGGGCGTGCTTCCTGTCGCCGACGCCTGCGATCCCGATCAAGGCGTGCTCGCTCGGCGGGCCTGCGCTCGGGATGGCGATGGACGTCGTCGACTCGAACGGCAACTCGCTGCGCGGCGAGGTCGGAGAGCTCGTCTGCCGGAAGCCGTTCCCCGGGATGACCCGTGGCTTCTGGCGCGACCCGGAGCGCTACCTCGAGACGTACTGGCGCCGCTTCCCCGGGGTCTGGACGCACGGAGACTGGGCCTCCGTCGACGAGGACGGGTACTGGTTCCTGCACGGGCGCTCCGACGACACGCTCAACATCGCCGGTAAGCGGATCGGTCCCGCGGAGCTCGAGTCGGCCGCCGTCGGCCACCCGTCCGTCGCCGAGGCTGCGGCGATCGGTGTCCCGCACGACGTGAAGGGCGAGGTAGCGTGGATCTTCTGCGTAACGACGCCCGGCACGCGGGCCGACGACGCCCTGGCAGGGGAGGTTGCAGACGCAGTGGCCGGTGACCTCGGCAAGGCCTTCAAACCGGATCGCGTGATCTTCGTGTCGGCCCTGCCGAAGACGCGTAGCGCGAAGATCGTCCGGCGGGCGGTTCGCGCACAGGCGCTCGGCTCCGACCCGGGCGACCTCTCGTCTCTGGAAAACCCCGAATCGCTGGAGGAGATCGCAAATGCCGTCTGATCGTGGAACAGCACTTGTCACCGGAGGCGGACGCGGAATCGGCGCGGGCATCGCCCGCGAGCTGGCACAGGACGGCTGGTCCGTCGTCGTCGCCGCCCGGAGCCGCGACCAGGTCGACGAGGTGGCGGACGAGATCGGCGGCCGTGCGATCGAGCTCGACGTCTCCGACCGCGAGGCGGTCGACCGCGCCGTGGCCGAGACGGGCGACGTCGAGCTGCTCGTGGCCAACGCCGGCGTCAGCGGTCCGGACGGTGCGACCTGGGAGATCGATCCCGCCGACTGGTGGCGGGTGCAGGAGATCAACGTCCTCGGCGTCCACCTCTGCTGTCGAGCGGTGATCCCCGGCATGCTCGAGCGAGGCGGCGGCCGGATCGTGATCACCGGGAGCGGCGCCGCGTACCTCCCCGGCTCGAGCAGTACCGCCTACCCCACGAGCAAGGCGGCGGTCTGCCGCTACGGCGAGACGCTGGCGAACGAGCTGCGCGGGCGGATCCCCGTCTTCTTCTTCAGCCCGGGCCTTGTGAAGACGGCGATGACGGGCCACTGGGGCGACGACCTGCCGTGGACGCCTCCGGAGCTTGCGCCGCAGCTCGTGCGCGTCCTCGCGTCGGGCCGGGCGGACGCGCTCGCCGGGCGGTACATCCACGCGGAGCACGACGACATCGAGGATCTGATCGCTCGCGCGGACGAGATCGAGGCGAAGGACCTGAACGCGATTCGCCTACAGCGCTGACGGCTAGAGTATGTTTTAGACTCACAGTCGAAAACCTATGCGACTCGCACTCGCTCAGATCAACACGACGGTCGGGGACCTCGACGGGAACCGTGAGCGGATCCTCGCGCGGCTCGACGAGGCCAAAGAGGCAGGTGCAGACGTCGTGCTCTTCCCCGAGCTCGCGGTCACCGGCTATCCGCCCGAGGATCTCCTGCTCCGCCCCAGCTTCGTCCAGGCGGCCGAGACCTCGCTTGCGCAGATCGCACGCGAGGCGCGTGGGATCGTTGCCTTCGCCGGCACGCCGCACCTCGACCGCGACCTTTACAACGTGTGCGCCGTCTGTGCGGGCGGCGAGGTGAAGGCGCTCTACCGGAAGCGCTTCCTCCCCAACTACGGCGTCTTCGACGAGCACCGCTACTTCGCACCGGGGCGTAACCTCTTTCTCGTCGAACACGGCGACGTGCTGATCGGGCCGACCGTCTGCGAGGACATTTGGCAGCCCGGCCCGCCCGCGACCGATCTCGCCCTCGCCGGCGCGCAGCTGATCGTCAACATCTCCGCGTCGCCGTTCCACGTCGGGAAGGAGCGTGAGCGCGAGCAGATGCTGCAGACGCGTGCGCGCGACAACGTCTGCTACGTCGCGTTCGTGAACGCGGTCGGCGCGCAGGACGAGCTGGTCTTCGACGGGCACTCGGTCGTGCTCGACGACGAGGGCGAGGTGCTCGCGCGGGCGCCCGGGTTCGAGGAGGCGCTGCTCGTGATCGACGTCGCGCCCGAGGAGGCGGTCGGGCGACGCTTGCGCGACGTACGCCGGCGGTCGCTCGAAAGCGAGCGGGAGGCCGTCTCCGACCTGCCGGTCGTACACGCCGGTTCCCCGCGACCGACTGCGGAGCGGAGGTCTGGAACCGTCGCGCCGCTGCTCGACGATCTCGAGTCGATGCGGCTGGCGCTCGAGCTCGGCCTCCGCGACTACGTCGACAAGAACGGCTTTTGGGAGATGGTCGTGAGCGTGTCCGGCGGGATCGATTCGGCGCTGACCGCGGCGATCGCCTGTGAGGCGCTGGGCCCGGAGCGCGTGCACTGCGTGTCTATGCCGTCGAAGTTCAGCTCGGACGGAACGCGAGGCGACGCGCGTCTGCTCGCCGAGCGTCTGGGGGCCGACTTCCTCGAGCTGCCGATCGAGCCGCTCGTCGAGGGTTTTCTCGAGACCTTGGCCGAGCCGTTTCGCGGCCGCGAGCCGGATCTCACCGAGGAGAACCTCCAGGCGCGGATCCGCGGCGTTCTGCTCATGGCGCTCTCGAACAAGTTCGGCTGGCTCGTCGTCGCCACCGGAAACAAGTCGGAGCTCTCGGTCGGGTACGCCACGCTCTACGGAGACATGGCCGGCGGGTTCGCGCTCCTCAAGGACGTCTACAAGACGGACGTGTTCCGATTGGCCCGGCACTTGAATGAGCGAGCGGGTCGCGACCTGATCCCGGCCTCGACCATCGAGCGCGCGCCGAGTGCCGAGCTTCGCGCCGACCAGCTCGACGAGGACTCGCTGCCGCCCTATCCAGAGCTCGACCGAGTGCTCGAGGCCTACGTCGAGCTCGACCAGTCGCGCGAGGACCTGACGAGCGACGGATTCGACCCCGAGGTCGTCGACCGCGCGCTCGCGATGATCGACCGGGCCGAGTACAAGCGGCGGCAGGCACCGCCGGGGGTAAAGCTGCGACCGAAGGCGTTCGGCCGCGACTGGCGCTTGCCGATCACGAACCGCTGGCGCGGTTAGTGAGAGAACGGCCGCGCCGGCCAAGCCGGCACGGCCTCTAGGCGGCATCGCAAGCGACGCCTCAGCGCTGGCGCGGCTGAAATCTGCTTCGTCCGGGAATAGGTTTCTCTGATTCCCACGAACGAGGAGGGACCATGGAGTGGATCGCGCTCATCGCGTGGCTTCTCACGGCGGTCGGCGGTTTCGTCCTGCTTTCGATCTGGGTGGCCCGCGGCGGCATGCAGCAGGCTCGGGAGCCCGGGTCGAGAATCCGGCCGGCGCTGATTCTCAGCCATTTCGCTCTGGCTGCGACCGGGCTCGTGCTCTGGATCATCTTCGTGGCGACCGACTCGGACGCGCTGGCGTGGATCGCGTTCGCGATCCTCCTCGTGGTCGCCGTTCTCGGTTGGACGATGTTCGCGATCTGGTGGCGGCGGCGTCAGCGTGCGGCCGTCGCGCAGGCCATCGACCCCGGCACGCCTGCGGAACAGCACTTCCCGGTGGTGGTCGTCGCGGGACACGGACTCCTCGCGGTGACGACAGTCGTGCTCGTATTCCTGGCGACGATCGGCGTGGGCGACTAGACGCCGACATCGAACGGTTCCGCGGGAGGGCCGTTCACGCTCAACTCGCGTAGGAGCTGCGGGAGCCGCTCGGGAACGAGCGTTTCCATGGCCGCTTCGAGCTCGTCCTGCGTCCACCACCGGACTTCCACGACGAGCGCGGCGGCGAGATCGACCCGCGGGACCGGCTCGTGGCGGGCGACCTCGACGAGCCAGATGCGCTCGCGCTGGCGGTGGATCGTGCCGCGCCAAGCGAAGGTGTGCTCGCGCGTCCAGAGCTCGGGGCCGAGCGCGAAGTCGTCGAGCCCGAGCTCCTCGGCGAGCTCTCGACGGAGCGCCGACTCGACGTCTTCGCCTTCGTCGATGCCGCCTCCGGGCGTCGTCCACCACACCTGTCCCTCGTCGTCGCGGAACTGGACGAGCAATGTGCGGCGTTTCTCGTCGAGCACGAGCGCCCGGACCGCGAACCGTTCGACGGGCTCGAGCCAGTCCCTGAGCGCACGGAACCAGCGCAGCCGCTCGGCGTAGAGAACGGCTGCGTTCGCGGGCGAGGTCGACGGGAGGACGAAGAGGCCGACATCGCCGATCGATCGCTCGTGTGGCCCGTGGTCGGCGCGCGTGCCGAACGCCCCGCGGTAGGCCTCCTTACCGACGAACGCAATCGCTCGCGGGCGGAGCTCGAGAGCGATGTGTCTGAGGCGGTCGGCCGAATCCGCAAAGTCGGCGCGACGCAGGTCACTCGACCCGGGGGTCGTGCGGGCGGCCGCGTTCGTCGCCCCGATGCCGTAGTCGAGCAGCTCGAACTGATCGCTCGGCTCGAGCAGCCTCGGCGTCAACCCGGCGTCGTGGAGCAGGCGCCAGAAGTCGTTGCGCGGGTTGGCGAAGTGAGCGTGTGCAGCCGCCGACACGCGGCCCGGGTTGATGCCGCAGAAGACAATGTCGAGCCCGGGCGCGAGCACGTCCGGGACCGCGCTCTCCGTTGGCGCAATGTCGACGCTGTTGCGTTTCCCACGCGTCACTGCTTCCTCGTTACGATCGCAATGGGGAGGAGGTTGGGTGTACCTCGAAGGGAAACGCCAGGGCTAGGCGGCGGCTGCCGGTTTGTGCCCATTCGCCACCGGAGCCGAGACGGACTCCGGCCCGGCCTCCGCGAACACCTCGGCGATCGTGTCCTGAACCGGCTCCCGGCTCTGCAACCTCGTCTCGAACGCTAGCCGAAGATCCTCACCGGACACGCCGCGGAACAGGCGCGGCCGCCGCGGCTCGATCTTGACGGAGAGCACGCTCTCATCGCCTTCGCCGTAACACCGCGCGTAAGCCTCGGCTTCACTCAGCGCGCGCAACCTCACGAGGGCCAACCTACTCCCTTTCCGACAGCCCAGTCAAAAATCCACAGCCTGTGACGGATAGCGTTCCCGCCATGAAGCTCCTGGTGCTCGGCGGGACGAAGTTCCTCGGCCGCGCGACCGTCGAGTCGGCCCTCGCCCGAGGACACGAGGTCACGCTCTTCAATCGCGGCCAGACGAACGCGGACCTGTTCCCCGAGGCCGAGAAGCTGCGCGGCGACCGAGAGGACGACCTGTCCGCGCTCACCGGCCGTACGTGGGACGCGGTCGTCGACCCGAGCGGCTACGTGCCGAGCGTAGTCCGCGCGTCGGCCGAGAAGCTCGCCGGATCCGTCGGCTTCTACCTGTTCGTCTCGAGCCTGTCGGCCTATGCCGACCGCAGCAAGGCGGTGGTCGAGGGCGATGCGCTCGAGGAGCTCGGCGACATGCCCGACGACCGCCTGCTCGAGGACTTCTCGAACTACGGCGCGCTCAAGGCGCTCGCGGAGCACGCCGTCGCCGAGAAGTTCCCCGAAACTCACGCGAACGTCAGGCCGGGGCTCATCGTCGGACCGCACGACCCGACCGGGCGCTTCACCTACTGGCCCCACCGCGTCGCACGCGGCCGCCGGGTAGCGGCTCCGGCGCCGCCGGAGGAGCGCGTCCAGTTCATTGACGTCCGCGACCTCGCGAACTGGATGGTCGGCCTGTGCGAACGAGACGGCGACGGCGGCCAGCTGAACGCCGTGAACGAAGGAGTCAGCTGGTCCGACCTGTTGGAGACCTGTCGCGACGTCTCGAGCTCCGACGCGAGCTTCGTCTGGATCGACGGGCAGTTCCTTCTCGATCAGGGCATCGAGCAATGGATGGGCCTGCCGCTGTGGATCGAGGACGAGGCAGACAAGGGGCTACACCGCGCCGACATCTCCAGGGCGGCTCAGACCGGCCTCACGCACCGGCCGCTCGCGGAGACCGTCGAAGCGACACTCGAGCTCGCCGAGACGACCGAGGCCGCCGGCCTCTCCCCCGAGCGCGAGGCGGCGCTCCTCGAAGCCTGGGACGGCCGGTAGCATCACGCCGGTGGAGGGGTTCGACTTCGTGCACCGCGAACAGGTCCGCTTTCGGGACGTCGACGAGATGGGGCACGTGAACAACGCCGTCTTCCTTACGTACATCGAGGAGGCGCGGATCGCCTACCTCCTCCGCTTCGACGCCCGCGTGACGGAGATGATCCTGGCCCACGCGGTGATCGACTTCCGGGCACCGCTGCGCTCCGGCGACGAGCTCGAGATCGGCGTCCGGCCCGCCTCGGTGGGGACGAAGAGCTTCCAGCTCGAGTACCAGGTGCGAAGCGGCGACACCCTCGCGGCTGAGGCGAAGACGGTGATCGTGTCCTACGACTACAAGACCGGCCGCTCCGTCGAGCTGCCGGAGACCTGGAAGGAGGCTCTCGCAGCCTGATGCCCGTGTTCGAACGACAAACACTCTCCAACGGCCTGCGGCTTCTGACCGCGCCGATCGACCACGCGCAGTCGGTCTCCTGCTTCATCATGCTCGCGGCCGGCTCGCGTTACGAGACGGAGGACACCAGCGGGATCGCCCACTTCTCGGAGCACATGTTCTTCAAGGGGACCGAGAATCGCCCGACTGCGCGTGACATCGGAAGCGAGATCGACGGCATCGGCGGCGAGTTCAACGCGTTCACGGGCAAGGAGTACACGGGCTACTACGTGCGCTGCGCGGGCGAGCACCGGGCGATCGCTTTCGACGTGCTCGTCGACATGCTCCGGCACTCGAAGTTCGACCCCGAGGAGATCGATCGCGAGAAGGGCGTGATCATCGAGGAGATGAACATGTACTTCGACACGCCGCGTGACTACATCAGCGGCGTCTACGACTCGCTCCTCTACGGCGACCGGCCGATCGGCTGGGACATCATCGGGCGCAAGGAGACCGTCCGCGGTGCCACGCGCGACACGTTCCGCGGCTACATCGACCAGTGGTACAAGCCCGAGCGCATGGTCGTGGGCGTGGCCGGCAAGCTCGACGCCGGCCTGCAGGCGGATATCGAGCGGCTCCTGGGCGACCTCGAGCAGGCCGAGACGAGCACTCCCGCTCCTGCGCAGTTCGAGGCGAATGGAGATGCGCGGGTCAAGATCCACACGAAAGCGTCGGACCAGGCGCACCTCATTCTCGGCGTGCCGAGCTATCCGCTCGACCATCCCGACCGCTACGCGCTCCAGTTGCTCTCGACGACCCTCGGGACAGGGATGTCGTCGCGGCTCTTCACCGAGGTTCGCGAGCGACGCGGTCTCGCGTACTACATCTATGCGATCAACCACAGCTACACGGACATCGGTTCGCTGTTCTCCCAGGCCGGGGTCGACATCGAGCGCGTCGACGAGGCGATCACCACGATCTCGGACGAGCTAAAGAAGATCACCGACGAGGCCGTGCCGTCCGACGAGCTCGAGAAGGCGCGCAACGTCGCGAAGGGGCGGTTCGTGCTCCAGACGGAGAGCCCGCATGGGCTGATCATGTTCGGGTTGCGACGAGAGGTGCTGGAGGGGCAGGCGGCAGAGCCGGAGGAGATCCTCGCCGGGCTCGACGCGGTCACCGCCGAGGACGTGCAGCGGGTCGCGCAGGACGTGATCGGCGGCCACGGGCTGAACCTCGCGCTCATCGGCCCGTTCGAGCAGGACCAGCAGGAGCGCTTCGAGAAGCTCCTCTCTTAGGGGTCAGACCCCGTCACAAAGGTGTGACGGGAACAGAGGCCGATCTACGCAGTTTGCGGAGGTTTGCCGCTCGTCGTGGCAATCACGTCGCAGAGACGTCACGCTCTTGGAGCGGGGTCTGACCCCGGTTAGAGGGTGGCGTAGTCCTCGTCGAAGTGCTCGCGGTCTTCTGGGTCGGCGATTGCGTCGCCCGCTTCGCGTGCCTTCGACTTCCATGACTCCGCTTCGCCGTCGCCTGCGAGCGTGTGCGCCCGGGCGAGGGCTTCGTACGCGTACGCGAGGTCCCAGTCGCCGATCCCGTTCGCCTCGCAGTGCTCGAGGCAGCGCCGTGCGTGCCAGACCGCCGGCTCCGGTCGCCCCAGAACGGTGTAGACGCGTGAGATCTGCCACTCGCCGCGCGCGAGGTTCTCCGGCTTGCACTCTTCGGCCTCGCCCCAGTGGTAGCGCGACGCATGCGTGATGTGCAGCAGCCGGTCGTCATCCTCACGCGACTCCATCAGGCGCCAGGCCTCGTTGTAGAGGTCGACGCCCCGCTGGCGCTCCTCGCTCATTCGCCCGGCGCCTCGTCGACCGAGCGGTCGCGAATCTCCTCGACCACGGTCGGGTCGGCGAGCGTCGTCGTGTCGCCGAGTGGGCGCTTTTCGGCGACGTCGCGGAGCAGGCGACGCATGATCTTGCCGCTGCGGGTCTTGGGGAGCTCGGGTGTGAAGACGATGTTCGCCGGCTTCGCGATCGGGCCGATCTTGGTCGCGACGTGGTCGCGCAGCTCGTCGAGCATCTCGACGGAGCCTTCCTGGCCGCCTTTGAGCGAGACGAAGGCGACGATCGCCTGCCCTGTGCGCTCGTCCGCCCGCGCGCAGACGGCGGCCTCGGCGACCGCCTGGTGGTCGACCAGCGCTGACTCGACCTCGATCGTCGAGATCCGGTGGCCGGACACGTTCATCACGTCGTCGACACGGCCCAGCAGCCAGAAGTCGCCGTCCTCGTCAATGCGGGCGCCGTCGCCGGCGAAGTACGTGTCCGTGTACTTCGACCAGTACGTCTCCACGTAGCGGTCGTGCTCCTTGTAGAGCCCGCGCAGCATCGCCGGCCACGGTTTGCGCAGCACGAGATAGCCCCCGCCGCCCGGGCCGACCTCGTTTCCCTGCTCGTCGTAGACCGCAGCGTCGACGCCGGGGAATGGCTTCGTCGCCGAGCCCGGCTTCAGCGTCGTCACGCCGGGCAGCGGCGTGATCAGG
>Ga0307282_10000730_pt1 | contig 10939 bp, 10 predicted proteins | sample ER_DNA_121_FD_194475 | JGI IMG/M metagenome (GOLD analysis project Ga0307282, IMG submission 194475) | Bulk soil microbial communities from the East River watershed near Crested Butte, Colorado, United States - ER_DNA_121 | ecosystem: Environmental > Terrestrial > Soil > Floodplain | place...
ATCCGCTGCCTCCGGTTCCGTTCCGGCCCAGTCGCCGGCCTATCGCGTACTCGCGCGCAAATACCGCCCGGCCAGCTTCGAGGATCTGATCGGCCAGGACGCCATGGTCAGGACGATCTCGAACGCTTTTGACAGCGGGCGGATACCGCAAGCCTGGATCCTCACCGGCGTGCGCGGGGTCGGCAAGACGACAACCGCCCGCATTGTCGCGCGCGCACTCAATTACGAACTGCCCGACGGCTCGGTGAAAGAACCCACGATTCGCATGCCGGTGATGGGCGTGCATTGCCAGGCGATCATCGAGAGCCGGCACCCGGACGTGCTGGAAATGGATGCGGCTTCCCACAATAGCGTCGACGACGTGCGGCAGATCAACGACGCCATCCGCTACGCGCCGATGAGCGCCCGCTACAAGGTCTATATCCTCGACGAAGTGCACATGTTGTCGGGCGCAGCATTCAACGCGCTGCTCAAGACGCTCGAAGAGCCGCCGCCGCACGCCAAGTTCATTTTTGCCACAACGGAAATCCGCAAAGTGCCGGTGACGGTGTTGTCCCGCTGCCAGCGCTTCGATCTGCGGCGCGTCGACGGCGCGCTTCTGGTGAAGCATCTCGAAGGCATCGCGGCGAAAGAAAAAGTCGAGATCGAACCTGCCGCGCTTGCATTGATCGCGCGCGCAGCCGAAGGCTCGGTGCGTGATTCCCTTTCGCTGCTCGATCAGGCCATCGCGCATGCGGCCGGGCCGGTGCGCGCCGAAGATGTCCGGCAGATGCTGGGTCTCGCCGATCGCGTGCGTGTGGTCGACCTGTTCGAAGCCCTGATGAAGGGCGACGTGACCGCCGCCCTGCGGGAGCTGCGCGAGCAATACGACATTGGCGCCGACCCTGCGGTCATCCTCAGCGATCTTGCCGAATTCACGCATTTCGTCACGCGTGTCAAAGTCGTTCCGGCCGTCTCCGAGGACGTGTCGCTTTCCGAGGCTGAACGCATCCGCGGCCGCACCTTCGCGGCGCAGCTGTCGATGCGCGTTCTGTCGCGCGCCTGGCAGATGCTGGTCAAAGGCATTTCCGAAGTGCAGGCGTCGGGACGCCCCGTCGCTGCGGCGGAAATGGTGCTGGTACGGATCGCTTACGCCGCCGATCTGCCGACACCTGACGAAGTGGTGCGCTCGCTCAGCGAGAACAGCGGCGCGGTTCCTGTACGCCCGCAAGGTAATGGCGGCACTGTACAGGCGCAAAGTTATGCGCCTCGCTACGATGCACCGCGCGGTTCGCCGCGTTCCTCGGCGGCCGTCTTCCCGCGCCCGGCCGACGACCCGGTCGCCGGGCACGAAGAACCCGCGTCGGCGCCGACCCTCCCCATCGGTTCGTTCGAGGATCTGATCGCGCTCGCCGTCGACAAGCGTGACATCACCGCAAAGATGGCACTTGAGCGCGATGTGCGCCTTGTCCGCTGCGAAGACGGTCAGCTGGAGATCGCGCTCGAGCCTACTGCGCCGAAAACACTTGTCCACGATCTTCAGCGCAAGTTGACCGGCTGGACCGGCAAACGCTGGATCGTGGTCGTGTCGAAGGAACAGGGCGCGCCGACGGTTCGTGCGCAGGCCGAAGCCCAGCAGGCGGAAATCGAGCGCGGCGTGCAGAGCGATCCGCTTGTGCAGGCCGTTCTCAGCCGCTTCCCGGGTTCCAAAATCGTCGGCGTGACACAGGGCCCGGAGACAGGCGAGGCTGTGCCGGACAGCGAGGATCAGTGACATGGCGGATTTTCTGGGCCTGATGAAGCAGGCCGCGCAGTTGCAATCCAAGATGCAGGCGATGCAGGCCGAGCTCGAGCAGATCGAGGTCGAGGGCACTGCCGGCGGCGGCATGGTCATGGTGACGATCACGGCCAAGGGCGACCTCAAAGGCGTCAAGTTCGACGACTCGCTGATGAAGCCGTCGGAAAAGGAAATACTGGAAGACCTAATGATTGCCGCGCATGCCGATGCGCGCCGGAAGGCAGAAGCGATCCTGCAGGAAAAAATGAAAGCAGTTACGGGGGGCCTGCCGTTGCCGCCCGGTCTGGGCCTGGGCTGATATGCCCGCTGCCGTTGCCGGGCCGGAAATCGAGCGCCTGATTCAGCTGTTGGCGCGCTTGCCGGGCCTGGGGCCCCGTTCGGCGCGCCGTGCGGCGTTGCATCTCATCAAGAAACGCGAATTGCTCATGGCTCCGCTCGCCGCAGCACTCGAGACGGCGATGGAAAAAATCGAGATCTGCAAGGTTTGCGGAAATATCGACACGAAGAATCCGTGCACGGTGTGCACCGACACTAGGCGCGATGCTTCGATCATCGTCGTTGTCGCCAACGTTGCTGACCTCTGGGCGCTTGAACGCGCCCACGCGGTCAACGGACGTTATCACGTGCTCGGCGGCACGCTGTCGCCGCTCGACGGAGTGGGGCCGCAGGATCTTACGATCGATTCGTTGGTCTCACGCGCACATGAGACGCCGGTGAAAGAAGTGATCCTTGCGCTCAATGCTACGGTCGATGGCCAGACGACGGCGCACTACATCACCGAGTTGTTGCAGGACGCGAATGTGAAGGTTACGCGCCTGGCACATGGCGTGCCGGTCGGCGGCGAACTCGATTATCTCGATGAGGGGACGCTTGCTGCAGCCATCAAGCAGCGGACCCTGTTCTAGGATTTCTTCCGCTCAAGCCGCCTGAAGTGCCCGTGCCGCTGCAGCCAGGCCAGCAACAGCAGGCTCGGAATGCCGGCCAGCATGCAGATCACGAAAAACCATGCCCAGCCCGTCGATTCGGCGATGAACCCTGCGCCTGAAGACAGGTAGGTACGTCCCACGGCGGCCAGCGCGGTCAGCAGCGCGTATTGCGTGGCCGTGTGCAGCGGGTTTCGGCAGAGCGCGGAAAGGTAGGCAACGAACATCACCGTGCCGATGGCGCTGGTGAAGTTCTCCGCAATGATGGCGCCTGCAAGCATGGTCGTGTTCGTTCCCGCCAGTGCCAGCGCGGTGAACGAGAGATTGGCGACCGCCTGCAGGATGCCGCCGATCCAGAGGCTAGGGGCAAGCGGCAGGGCGCGGGCGATGAAACCCCCGGCGAAGCCGCCAAGCAGCAGCGCGGCGAGGCCGACACCTTTTACGATTGCCGCGTATTCGTTGCGCGTAAAACCGAGATCGATGACGAATGGCGCTGTCATGGCGCCCGAGAGCGCGTCGGTGAATTTGAACAGCACCACGAACGCCAGCATCGCCAACGCAAGTTCATAGCTGAGGAAATCCTTGAAAGCGCCGACCGCGGCCTCGACAACGCGCGCGAACGGTTTTTCGCGCGCGTGGGCAGCTTCGGCCTCAGCCGAGCGCTCCGGCTCGGTTGCGAGCAGTGCGGTGATAGTGCCGATCACCACCAGGCCGGCCATAGCGACATAGCCCCAGCGCCACGCGGACTGCTTGTCGAAACCGGAAGCCTCGATGGCGCTGACCAGAAACAGTGCCCCAGCCGTGGAGATCAGCATGCCGATGCGATAGGCAGCGACATAAGACGCCATGCCGGCGGCCTGCTCGTTTTCCGGAAGGCTTTCCACGCGGAAGGCGTCAACGACAATGTCTTGTGTCGCCGAGGCTGTCGCCACGAGCAGCGCACCGAATGCAACCAGGCCCGGCGCAACCGCAGGATTGCAGAAGCCGAGAAACGCGATCGCCGCCATCAGCAGAATTTGGGTGAACACCAGCCAGCCGCGGCGGCGGCCGAGCAGGCGCGACAGAAGGGGCACATCGAGCGCGTCGGTCAGCGGCGCCCACAGGAATTTCACCGTGTAGGGTGTGCCGACCAGGGCGAACAATCCGATGGTTGCGAGATCGACGCCGGACTCACGCATCCATACCAGCAGGGTCGCGCCGGAAAGGGCCAGCGGCAGACCCGAGGAAAACCCGAGGAACATGACGATCAGCACGCGCGGCTTGAAATAAACCGCCATCGCCTCCAACCACGACGGTTGCGTTCGCGCGTCGGGTGAGGTTGTCATGATGTTATTCGCCGGCCTCGAGCCGCACACCGGGACCCGGGAGTATGTCGGCACTCGGTGGTGCGTCGCCGAACTCGACGTCGCGAATCCGCTCGCTGCGGCTCACGATCTTGTCGGCTGACGTCACGATCTGTTTGATATCGCTATTGGCCTGGCCGAAATGCTTGTCCAGATTCTCGACCCGGTCCCGCAGACGGTTGACGTCCGCGGCCAGCAGGCCGACTTCGATCAGAATTTTGCCGGCCGCCTCGCGCATGCGGGCATCCCTGCGGATCTGCTGGATCACCTGGATCGCCAGCATCAGCAGAGACGGCGAAACGATGATGACCTTGGCGCGGTAGGCCTTCTGGAAAATATCGTCGAAGCTGTCATAGAGCTCCGCGTAAATCGATTCCGACGGCACGAACATCAGCGCCATGTCCTGCGTCTCGCCCGGGATCAGATATTTGTCGGCAATGTCGCCGACGTGTTTTGCGATGTCGGCGCGCACACGCGCGATCGCAAACTTGCGATCGTCTTCGCTCTTCGCCTCGCGAAAGGCGGTCACCGCTTCGAGCGGAAACTTGGCGTCGACGACGAGCGGCGGTCCATCAGGCAGGTGCACGACGCAGTCAGGCCGAGCCTTGTTGGTGAGGGTCGCCTGGAATTCGTAGCAATCCTTCGGCAGACCGTCCTGAATGATCATCTCCATCCGCGCCTGCCCGAAGGCGCCGCGCGATTGCTTGTTGGCAAGCACGCTCTGCAGGCTGGTCACCTGCGAGGCAAGGTCGGTGATGTTCTTTTGCGCGCTGTCGATGAGCGCGAGCCGCGCGTGCAGTTGGTGCAGATGATCGGCGGTATCCTTGGTCGACGTGCGCATCGAGTCGCCCAACCGGGCTGTGACCGCGTCGAGCCGCTCATGCACGGTGTGTTGCAATTGCGATTGTGCCCGGGCGAGCAACTCGCCCATGGTCTGGACGCGCGCGTTGAGCTCGGCCATCCGCTGCTCGGCGACGGGGTCCTGGGGCGGCTTGCGTGGCCGCGCCAGCATCACGATGACAACGACGATGCCAATGGCCACGATTGCCCCGGTCGCCAAAGTCAGGGCCGGGGCATGGACCAGGATCGTATTGGCGAGGGTCTCCAGATCGGACATCCGGCGCTTTTACCGTGATTCGCGCTCAGCGCGAACGAAGAGCGAACGGTAGGGCGATAATGTCGTTGTCTCAAGGGGAAAGGCCGCATTGACCCCGGTTTCCCAACCCCTTACATCCGCCGCCATGGCTGTTCGCGACATCCTGATCATTCCCGATAAGCGGTTGCGCCTTAAATCCGAGGCGGTCCAAACCGTCGACAAGCCGCTACGCATGCTCATCGAGGACATGTTCGAAACGATGTATGCCGCGCCCGGTATCGGGCTTGCGGCCATCCAGATCGGGGTTCCCAAGCGTGTCGTCACCATGGATCTCGCCAAAAAGGACGAGCCGAAAGAGCCGCAGGTCTTCATCAATCCGGAGGTGGTGTGGTCTTCCGACGAGAAGGCGACCTACGAAGAGGGTTGTCTGTCGATCCCCGAATACTACGAAGAGGTCGAGCGGCCGAAGGCGGTGAAGGTGAAATTTCTCGATCTCGACCTGAAGCCCCAGGAGATCGAGGCGAGCGGGTTGCTGGCAACCTGCCTGCAACACGAGATCGATCATATCAACGGCGTGCTGTTCATCGACCATATTTCCAAACTCAAGCGCGACATGGTGATGAAGAAATTCAAGAAAGCGGCAAAGAAGACCGAAGGCGTCAAGCCGCTGTCCGAGGATCAGGAGCCTTCGCATCATATCGGCTGACGTCGCCGCGCCGGCGCGCTAAAGGTTTGCCTGAATGCGCCTGATCTTCATGGGCACGCCCGATTTCGCGGTGCCGACACTGGTCGAACTCGCCGCGCGCGGACACGGCATCGTCGCCGTCTATACGCGCGCGCCAAAGCCGGGCGGCCGCGGCCTCGACCTTCAGCCCACGCCCGTCGAGCGCGAAGCACGGCGGCTCTCGCTTGCGGTCCACACGCCGAAAACGCTGAAAGACGAAAGGGCACAGCAAGCTTTCCGCGCGCACGATGCCGATGCGGCCGTCGTGGTCGCGTATGGCCTGATTCTACCGAAGCCTGTTCTCGAAGCGCCACGTCTCGGCTGCTTCAACGTGCATGCTTCGCTGTTGCCACGCTGGCGCGGTGCCGCACCTATCAATCGCGCGATCATGGCAGGCGATGCGGAAAGCGGCGTCACCATCATGAAGATGGATGAGGGCCTCGACACGGGCGCCATGGCGAATGCTGATCGCATGCCAATCGGTCCGGACACGACCGCGGGCGAGTTGCACGATGCCTTGTCGCGTCTTGGCGCCGACCTGATGCCGCGCGTGCTGGCTGCGGCGGGGCGCGAGTCGCTCACGCTCACGCCGCAACCGCAGACGGGCGTCACCTACGCGGAAAAGATTGCCAACACCGAAACGCGCATCGACTGGAAGAAACCGTGGAAAGAAGTGCATGATCACATTCGCGGTCTGTCGCCTTTTCCCGGCGCGTGGTTCGAGCTTGGCGGCGTGCGCGTGAAGGCTTTGCGCTCGACGAAAGGCCCGGGCTCGGGTGCACCTGGCACCGTACTCGACGACAGGCTGACGATCGCCTGCGCCGATGGTGCCGTGCGGCTCACGCAGGTCCAGCGCTCCGGCAAGCAACCGATGGCTGCCGAGGAATTTCTGCGCGGAACGCCGGTGAAAGCCGGCACGTGGGTCAGCTGAAATGCCGCGCTACAAGCTCATCGTTGAATACAATGGCAGGCCTTTCGCCGGCTGGCAGGTCCAGGCCGACCAATTAACCGTTCAAGGTGTGCTGACCGCGGCGGTCGAAGCGCTGTCGGGTGAAAAAACGCTGGTGCAGGGCGCAGGGCGCACCGATGCCGGCGTGCATGCGCACGGGCAGGTCGCGCATCTTGATCTTGCGAAGGCCTGGAACACCGATACCGTACGCGATGCGCTCAATGCGCATTTGCGTCCGCATCCGATTGCCATTCTGTCCGCCGAGCGTGTTGCCGCCGATTTCAGTGCCCGCACGTCGGCGATCAAACGCCGCTACCTCTACCGCATCATCAATCGCCGTGCTGACCTCACGCTTGATGCCGGCCGCGCATGGCGCGTGCCTCGACAGCTCGATACCGATGCCATGCACACGGCGGCGCAGCGGCTGATCGGCAAGCACGACTTCACGACGTTCCGATCAACCGAATGTCAAGCCAAATCGCCGCTAAAAATGCTCGACGTGCTTGCCGTCGAGCGCGATGGCGAGGAGGTGAAAGTGGCCGCAATCGCGCGTTCGTTCCTGCACAATCAGGTGCGCTCGATGGTGGGTTCGCTGGTCTGCGTCGGCGAGGGGAAGTGGAGCGCCGACGATTTGCGCAAGGCACTGGACGCGCGGGATCGGACGGCCTGCGGGCCGGTGGCGCCGCCGGATGGCCTTTATCTGATGCAGGTGGACTACTGAAACGCCGGGTGTTGCCCGGCGATCAGGCGAAATATCGGTCGATGATCTTGCGATAGATGGTGGTCAGCGCCTGCAGGTCGGCGATCGGCACACGTTCGTCGACCTGATGCATGGTCTGGCCGACCAGCCCGAATTCGACGACCGGGCAATAGTGCGTGATGAAACGCGCATCCGAGGTGCCGCCCGTCGTCGACAGCAGCGGCGTGCGCCCCGTCACTTCGGCAACAGCTTTCGCAACAAGTTCGGTGAACGGCCCGGGCTTTGTGAGGAATACGCCGGCGTTCGACGGTTCCCATCGGAATTCGAACTGGATCTTTCCGCCGGCGGGCTTCGCCGCGCACTGTTCGATCAGCTTTTTCAACGAATCGAGCGTGTGCTTGTCATTGAATCTGATATTGAAGCTCGCCCGTGCCTCGCCAGGGATCAGATTGACGGTTTTGTTGCCGACGTCGACGGACGTGAATTCCAGATGCGAGGGCGCAAATTGCGCACTGCCCTGATCGAGCGGCTCGCTTTGCAGCGCGGCGACAAGCGTAACGAGTCCGCGGATCGGATTTTCTGCGCGCTGCGGGTAGGCGACGTGCCCTTGCCTGCCAGTGACAATCAGATGGCCGTTGAGCGAACCGCGGCGGCCGACTTTGATTGTATCACCCAGGGCTTCCTGATTGCTCGGCTCGCCCAGAATGCAGTGATCGAATTTTTCGCCGCGTTCGGCCGTCCATTTGAGTAGCTTGGGCGTGCCGTTGACCGCGATGCCTTCTTCGTCGCCCGTGATCAGGAACGAGATCGAGCCCTTCAGCTTGCCGCCATTTGCTGCGAGATGATCGAGAACGGCCGCGACCGCGCAGGCGATGCCGCCTTTCATGTCGACAGCGCCGCGCCCGTACATTTCGCCGCCGGCAACCGCGCCGGAAAACGGCGGATGCTTCCAGGCTTTCTCGTCGCCCGGCGGCACCACGTCGGTGTGGCCCGCGAAAACCAGGTTCGGCGCCACCGTGCCAATGCGCGCGTAGAGGTTCTCGACGTCGTCGGCGTCGGGCTCGCGGAATGTCATGCGATGCACGCTGAAGCCGGACGCTTTCAGTGTTTTTTCGAGAAACGAAAGCGCGCCGCCTTCAGCCGGCGTCACCGACGGACAGCGCAACAGATCGCGGGCTAAGGTTACGGGGTCGGCGGACACAGTTGGTGGCCCTAGTCCCTCAACAACTCGTTGATGCTTGTCTTCGAACGCGTGCGTTCGTCAACGCGCTTGACGATCACCGCGCAGTAGAGACCGGGGCCGCCGCTTTTGCCCGGCAGCGTGCCTGGCACGACAACGGAATAGGGCGGCACTCCTCCTTGCGTAACCGAACCGGTTTCGCGATCGACGATGCGAGTCGAGGCGCCGAGATAAACGCCCATCGACAGCACCGCGCCTGTGCGCACGATGACGCCTTCCGCCACCTCGGATCGCGCGCCGACAAAGCAGTTGTCCTCGATGATGACCGGCCCAGCCTGCAGCGGCTCGAGGACCCCGCCGATGCCGGCGCCGCCGGAAATATGGCAGTTCTTACCGATCTGCGCGCAGCTTCCGACCGTGGCCCAGGTGTCGACCATGGTGCCGGAATCGACATAGGCACCAAGATTCACAAAAGACGGCATCAGCACGACGCCGGACGCGATGAAAGCCGAGCGGCGCACCACGCAACCGGGCACTGCGCGGAAACCCGCCTTGCGGAATCGCGCGGCGTTCCAGCCCTTGAATTTGGAGTCGACCTTGTCCCACCACACCGCCTTGCCCGGCCCGCCGGGAACGACGCTCATGTCGTTGAGGCGAAACGACAACAGCACGGCCTTCTTCAGCCATTGATTGACGTGCCATTGTCCGTTGGCGTCGCGCTCGGCGACACGCACTTGTCCGGTATCGAGCAGGTCGAGCGCGGAATTCACCGCCTTGCGCACGGCACCCTTGGTCTTCGGGCCAATCTTGTCGCGGCCTTCAAAGGCCTCGTCGATGACGCGTGCAAGCTTGTCGGTAGACATGGCGGCTCCGGTTCGTTCGCTGCGGTTTGTCGATGGCGGGGCAGGGGATGTCAAGCCGCGCTCACCGGGCTAAGCTTGCGGCGAGGGAGAAATGCTCATGAATCTGCAATTCATGCGCCTCGGTTCAATCTTCGTGGCCTTGGCGCTCAGTGCCGGCAATGCTTTTGCCCATCATGTCATGGGCGGCCGGACCCCGGCGACCTTCGGCGAAGGCATGTTGTCCGGCCTCGGTCACCCGATCATCGGCCTCGACCATTTTGCCGCCGTGGTGGCGGTGGGCTGCATCGCCGCCATGCACGCCGCGGGGGCTTCGCCCGTCGTTGCCTTCATCGTGGCGATGATGGCCGGTGTCGCGCTGCTTTTGAATGGTGCGACCGTGCCGGCGGCAGAAATTCTGGTTGCGCTTTCCGTCATCGCGCTCGGGGTGCTGATGCTGAGCCGGCGGCAGATGTCTGTCGCTGCCGCGCTTCTGTTGTTCGCGCTCGTCGGCCTCGTGCACGGTTACGCGCTGGGCGAGTCGATCTTTGGCGCCGAACAATCTCCGCTTTATGCGTACTTGCTCGGCCTTGCGGTCATTCAAAGTGCGATTGCACTGGTCGCCATGGCGATCACGCGCCGCCTTGCCGGACAATCCGGAGATCTTTCGCCGTTGCGGCTGGTCGGCGCGGGGATTGGCGGTATCGGCTTGCGGTATTGATGCAGCAGATTGTGCCGGCGGCCTGATCAGCGTCGCACAATTTCTTCCAGAAAACGGGTGAGATCGTCGGTCAGATGATCGACGTAAGGCGCATCACGTCCCTCGAGCTCCCAGGCTTCGCGAAACACTTCACGCTGGCCTTCCGGCACCACCAGCACGGTGGTCATGCCCAGCGCATGCGGTGTCTCGAGGTTACGCGCCAGGTCCTCGAACATCGCCGCTTTCGCAGGGTCGACACCATGGCGCGCGAGAAAGCGCTGGTAGACTTGCGGCAGCGGTTTCGGATCGAGGTTCGCGGCAGCGATATCGAATACATCTTCGAAGTGGTGATGAATGTCGAGCTTTTGCATTACCGCGTCGGCGTGCTTGCGCGTACCGTTGGTGAGGATCAGCTTGCGGCCTGGGAGTTTCTCCAGTGCGGCACCGAGCGCCGGATTCGGCTCAAGCGGTGAGTGATCGATCTTGTGAACGAAGTCGAGATAGTCATCGGGGCTCATGCCATGCTCGGTCATCATCCCGCGCATGGTCGTGCCGTAACGTTTGTAATAATCCTTCTGGAGACGGAAGGCTTCGTCTTTGGACACTTTCAGAAAATTCGCGACATAGGCGCGAATGCGCTCATCCACCTGCTGCCAGAGATTGAGGTGATGCGGGTAGAGCGTGTTGTCGAGATCGAACACCAGGTTT
>Ga0307282_10000732_pt1 | contig 10911 bp, 10 predicted proteins | sample ER_DNA_121_FD_194475 | JGI IMG/M metagenome (GOLD analysis project Ga0307282, IMG submission 194475) | Bulk soil microbial communities from the East River watershed near Crested Butte, Colorado, United States - ER_DNA_121 | ecosystem: Environmental > Terrestrial > Soil > Floodplain | place...
CTGCCTCGGAGAGCGGGCTTTCGCTCCACCTCGCCTGCGACAACCTGCGCAAGGGCGCTGCCCTGAACGGGATCCAGATCGCGGAACTCGTCCTCTCGCGCCGCACCGTCGCCGCCTGACCCTGTCCGTAACGGACACGTCTGGTGTCAGACACCCGCATGAGGGTGTGACGCGTTCGTAACGGAACACGCAATAGGTCGGAATCCGTTTATCCCTCAAGTCAGGGGCCGGGAATCCCGATACCTGGCTCGACCATGCGGCCTGCACGCCTCGACCACCAGTTCTTCGAGAATGAGCCCCGCTCACATCTCGGCGCGCTTCTGCTCCGGAAAGGCCTCGTCACGCACGACGAGCTCGACCGCGCTCTTGCAGATCGCGAGGAGGGCGAGCTGCTCGGCGAGGCGCTCGTCCGCATGCGCATCTGCTTCGAGGCCGACATCGCGCGCGTCCTCGGCGACCAGGCCCAGGTCGACTTCGTCGACATCGGCATCACCTCTGTCGACCGGCGCGCAGTCCAGCTCCTGCGCAAGCAGGACGCCATGCGCATGCACGCGATTCCGCTTCGACTCCATCCCGACGACACCGTCTCGGTAGCCGTCGCCGACCCCACCGACGAGACGCTTCTCCCCGAGCTCAAGCTTGCGCTCGGCGGCAGAGAAGTCCGGCTCCTGGTGACGACGCCTTCGGCGCTCCGCGCCGCCTGGTCGACGGCTTACAACTAGAGCGTTCGCGCCAAAGCTCCACAGCCTCGACCGGTCATTTCAGACGGACACACCGGCGAAGCCGGCGTGTCCTGATGTCGGCATCGCAAGCGACGCCTAGGGCCTTCGAGGCTCCAGAACCGGCTCGGGCAGGAACGCCTCCCGGAGGGCACGCAGCACGCGCGAGCGCTTCCCCTCGAGCACGGGCACGAGCCCGCCCAGCTCGAGCCGCACCAGCTCCACCTGACCCGAGACGCGCACGGTCCGAAAGCCGAAGTCCGACAGGAAGTCGCGCGGGAAGACCGTGCGGTGCACGAGAAACCGCTCGTAGTCCGACTCGCCCTCCCGATAGCGGTACGCGAAGGTCTCCAGCGCTGCGGCACCCTTGTCCTTCGCCTCCCCGATCGCCGCGAGGAACAGCGATTGCAGCACCCACGGGCTCGTGCGGTCGATCAGGTACGCGCAGGTCACCAAAACGGCGTCATCGGAAGGCGGCCCAGCCGGGAGCTCGGCCGCGCGCGGGAAGAGTCGCGCCGGCCCGTACTGCATCGACCCGAGCACGTGCCGGTCGTCGTCGTAGTAGACGGTGCCCCACGCGCCGAACTCGGTCTCGGCCTTCTCGATCCAGCGGCGCTTGTCGACGCGCCGGCCCGCGGTGCGCGACTGCCACCAGACGCACTCGTGGCAGGCGCCGGCCACGTGCTCGAGCGTGGCGCCGGTCAGCCCGGCGAGCCTTGTGCTCACGAGGCGGATTGTAGAAGCAGTTCCGTCGCTTCCGGGCGCGCGAGGAAGCGGAACGGGACGAACGTCGTGCCGAGGCCCGCGGAGACGTGCAGCGCGCCGCCGGGAAGCGGGTAGAGGCCCTGCACGTACGTCCAGCGGATGTGCGCGAGCCGTAGCCGCCCGCCGGGCCAGGGCACGCAGATCTGGCCTGCGTGCAAGTGGCCCGAGACGACGAGATGGAACGCTCCGTCGGGCAGCCGGTTGACCACGTGCGGGAAGTGGCAGACCAGGATCCGCAGGTCGGCCTCCGGATCCGCAAGGCGCGCAGGTTGTGCCCGGCCGCGGCGGTAGGAACGCGGGTCGACGCCGACGATCTGAATGGCTCGCCCCCGCATTTCGACCACACGAGATTCGTCGCGCAGCAGCGTCGCCGGCTCGAGATCCCAGAGCTCGATCGCGTGTGAAAACGGGTCGCGGCTCAACGCGAGGTCGTGGTTCCCGAGCACGGCGTAGCAGGCCGGCAAACGCGCGAGCAGCTCCCGCAGCCGGGCCTCGCCCGAACGGCGCGAAAGGAGGTCACCGCTGATCAGCGTCAGGTCGGGTTGCCGCTCCTCGACCCATTCGACCGCCTGCTCGACCGCGGCCGCCCCGCGCGAAGGCACGCCGAGGTGGAAGTCCGAGAGGTGAGCGATCCGCAGGCCGTCGAGCTCCGGCGGGACGGGCAGCGGGCAACGCAGCTGCTCGAGCCGCGGCCACCCGGCTTCGAAGTGGCCCCAGGCAAGCCCGGCGGCCGACGCAGCGATTCCCGCGTTGCGGAGCTTCATGGCCCTCCTATAGTTGCTCCGTGGACCCGCTGACGGTTCCCGACGAGTCGCTCGCCGCCCTCGAGCGAGTGGCAACCGAGGCGCGCGGCTACCTCGCCGAGCTCGCCGAGGCGCCGGTCCGCGAGTCCGGCTCCGACGATGCGGCCGAGCGCTTCGGCGGGCCGCTTCCGGAAGAAGGAGCCGGAACGCTGGCGGCGCTCGAGGAGTTGCTCAACGACGGAATCGAAGCACACGTGCGCTCGGGGGGCCCGCGCTTCTTCCACTGGGTGATCGGCGGCTCGACTCCCGCGGCGCTCGCGGCCGACTGGGTCACCTCGCTGCTCGACCAGAACGCAGGCGGCTGGGACGCGACGCCGCTCGGCACCCGCCTCGAGAAGGTCTCCGTCGAATGGCTGCTCGACCTCTTTCGCCTGCCGGCCGACTGGAGCGGTGTCCTCACGACGGGCGCGACGACGGCGAACTTCACCGGGCTCGTGGCGGCCCGCCAGTGGTGGGGGGAACAGCACGGTGCCACCGTTTCCGCCACCGGCCTCGCCGGCTTGCCGCAGATGCCCGTCCTCAGCAGCGGCTTCATTCACGTGTCGGCGCTGAAGGCGCTCGCGATGCTGGGCACGGGACGGGCGAACGTGACGGATTGCTCCGGCCCCGGCGGCGGCTTCGACCCGGCGGCGCTCCAGCGAGCGCTGAAGGACGCCGGGCCTGCAGTCGTGATCGCGAATGCGGGCGAGGTCAACGCGGGGCATTTCGACCCGATCCGGGAGGTCGTCGAGGTCGCGCACGCGCACGGCGCCTGGGTGCATGTCGACGGAGCCTTCGGCCTCTTCGCACGTCTCTCGCCGAGGACCGCGCAACTCGCGGACGGCGTCGAGCTCGCCGACTCGGTGATCTCCGACGGTCATAAGTGGCTCAACGTCCCGTACGACTGCGGCTTCGCGTTCGTGCGCGACATGGCCTACCTGCGCGCGCCGTTCGGCGCAGACGCCGCTTACCTTCCTGAGGACGAGGGCGAGCGCCCGGTCTTCGGGTTCATGGGCCCGGAGCTCTCGCGCCGCGCCCGGTCGCTCGCGGTCTGGGCCACGCTCCGCGCCTACGGACGTGACGGCTACCGCGCAATCGTCGAGCGCTGCCTCGACAACGCCGCCCATCTCGCCCGCCTCGTCGACGAGGCCGAGGACGCTGAGCTCCTCCTCCCCGCGCCGCTCAACATCGTCTACTTCCGCTACCGCCCGCCCGACGTCGCCGAGGACGAGCTCGACGACCTCAACCTCGCGATCGAGCAGGAGATCCTCAAGGACGGCCGTGTCTACGTCGGCACCACGCGCTGGAACGGCGTCGTCGGCTTCCGCCCCGCGTTTGTCAACTGGCGCTCCACGCAAGCAGATGCCGAACTCGTGCTGGAAACAGTCCGCGACCTTGGATCTAGGCTTCGAGCTTCTCGACCACGGGTTGCACCGGCACCACGTGGCGCTTGAACTGCAGCTCTGACTCCTCGAGCCCGGCGGCGACGCCGATCAGCTGCGAGAGGTGGAGGATCGGCATGTAGAAGTCGCGGCCAGTGGCCTCGCGCAGCTTCAGCTGCCACGCGTCGAGCGAGAGATGGCAGAGCGGGCACGGCGTCACCATCGCGTCGGCGCCCGCCTCCATTGCCTGCTCGATCGGCTGGATCAGCTCGCCGAGCGCAACTTCCTCGCGGGCCTGGATGATCGGGAAGCCGCAGCACTTGATCTTCGCCGGGTAATCGATCGGCTCGCCGCCGCAGGCCTCGATGATCGCCTCCAGCGACCACGGCCGGTCCGGGTCCTCGAAGCCGAGGATCTTCGAGGGCCGCAGGATCTGGCAGCCGTAGAACGGCGCCACGCGCAGACCCTTGAGCCCCTTGTGCGCGGCGTCCTTCAGCCGGTCGTAGCCGTCGCCCTCGGCGATCAGCCAGAGCAGGTGCTTGACCTCGACCCCACCCGAGTACGGCGGGGCGCCGACGGCCTCGAGGTTCGTGCTCACGCGCGCCAAAAGGTCGGGGTCGTTTTTGAGCTGCCAGTTCGCCTGCCGCAGGTTGAGCGTGCAGACGTTGCAGATCGTCATCAGGGTCTCGCAGCCGGTCGCCTCCGCGTAGGCCAGGATGCGCGCGTTCAGGTGGAGGTAGTAGTCCGGCTCGGCCTCGTGGATGTCGCCGGCGCCACAGCACGTGACCGACTCCAGCTCGACGAGCTCCAGGCCCAGCTTCGGCGCCAAAGCCTTGGTCGAGGTGTTCAGCTCCTTCGCGGAAAGCGCCGCGAGGCAGCCGGTGTAGTACGCGACCTTCGTCATCCCTCTGCGTGCGGCGGTTCGACGCCGGGCTGGATCTCCGGCGCGTTCTCGCGCGCTCCCGCCTCCTCCGTGAACTCGATGCGGCCGAGCGCGTGCTCGCCCTGGACGATTCCGAGCGCCCCGTCGCGGCCCTGCTCGCGAACGAGGTCGTGCAACGCCCGCGCCTCCTTCACCTTCTCCGCCACGTGCGGCGGGAAGGGCGGCGGCACCTTTCCGTGCCGTGCGAGCTTCAGCGCGAACTTCGTCTGCTTGATCGCCTCCACGATCCCCTGCGTCTTCGGCACGAGCTCGGTCTCGCGGAGCCAACCGGTCGTCTCGGCCGAGCGGACGAACCACTTCGCGTGCTTCGCACCCATGTCGTGGTCGATGCCCTGCTTGATCGACTCCGCGCCGAGCTTGGCGATCGCGTCGCGCGGGTCGACGCCCTTCGGACAGCGCTCATTGCAGAAGTAGCAGCGCGTGCAGTCCCAGATCCCGTGCTCCTCGTTGAGTGCGTTCAGCCGGTCGACATCGGCGTGGTCGCGCGCATCCCCGACGAAGCGGAACCCCTTCGCGAGCGCCGCCGGCCCGAGGAACTCCGGGTCGGACTCCATCGAGTTGCACTCGGAGACGCAGCAGCCGCACATGATGCAGAGCGCCTCCTTGTGGATCACGTTCATCTGCTGCTGCGAAACGATCCGCTCCTTCTCCGCAACCTCGTCATAGCCGGAGTCGAGCCACGGCTTGACGGCGCGGACCTTCCCCCAGAACGGCCCCATGTCGACGACCAGGTCCTTGAGCACCGGCATGTTCCCCATCGCCGAGATGACGGGCACGTGGCCGGCGTCGACGATCGGCTTCATCCGCTCCTTGCAGGCGAGCACGGCGCGGCCGTCCATCCGCATCCCGCAGGAGCCGCAGATCATCATCCGGCAACTCTTGCGGTAGGCGAGCGTGCCATCGTGCTTGTCCTTGATCAGGTCGAGCACGTCGAGCAGGCAGGCCCACTCGGGCGCGTCGATTTCGTACTCGCGCAGCGCGCGCTCGCCCGATTCGGGATCGAAACGCCAGATCTTGAGGGCGACGTTCATCCGTTGAGTGCTTGCATCAGATCGACGGTTGCGGAGGCCGGCGGCGCCTTGACGCTAACGGGCGGGCCGTAATCGTGAAGGGTCATGGTGACGCGGACCGGCTTGCTGCCGCTGCCGGCGCGCTGCGCGTACTCCATCTTCCGCACGTAGCCCTTGCCGTCGACCCAAACGTCGACCGGGAGCTTCTTCACGCCGCTCGCCTGGATGACCCGGTTCAGGGACTCACGCTCGGGCCCGTTGCTCTTCGCCGCCGCCCGCTCGAGGTCGACGGTCACCCTGTAATGCGTCGTGTCGACGCCGCCGACGGACTCGCTCCCCACCTCGCGAACCTTGCTCGAGCCGCGGAGGTACGAGAGCGCGCTCGCCGGAGTCGGGCTGGAGTTGGCGAGGCTGCTCAGGTCGAGCCCGCTCTGGTTTGCGAGCTGCCCGAGGTCGAGCTTGACCCACTGCTTGTCCGGCGAGAGGCCGAGCTGCGAGAAGACGGAGGAGCGCATGTAGAGGACGTTGCCGGTGATGACCGAGTCGATCGGCACCGACATGCCGCGCACCGTGACCTTCATCTTGAGCCGGCCGGAGCGGCTCGGGCCCGTGTCGAAAACGCCGCTGCCGCTGCCGTTCACGCCGGCGCCCGAGATCTTGAAGTCCGCCTCGACGCTGCCTGCCTTCGTCGTCTTCGCGGCCGCGGCGACGATCAGGTCGTTCGAGACGGGCTTCGCGTCGCCGCTCGACTTCTTGCCGCCGCCGCACCCGGCAAGCGCGACGGCGAGAAGGACCGCGATCGCGCCCGCTATCGCGCCGAGCATCCAGCGGCGCATCAGTAGGTCCGCTCCATCGGCTGCCACTTCGTCATCGTCACCGGCTTCCATTCGAGCTTCGGTGCCCCGTCGCGCCACGTGACGATCGTGTGGCGCATGTAGTTCTCGTCGTCGCGGTCGGGATAGTCGTACGGTCGCGCGTGGGCGCCGCGGCTCTCCTTGCGCGCCAGACCGCTGACAACCATGCACTGCGCGAGTTCGAGCAGGAACCCGAGCTCGAGCGCCTGCGTCAGGTCGTTGTTGAAGACCTGGCCCTTGTCCTCGACGACGACGTGGTCGAAGCGCTCCCGTAGCGCGGAGACGATCTCGCCCTGCTGCCGCATCTGGTCCTCGCGGCGGAAGACGCCGAAGTTCTCGTGCATCGTCTCGGCAAGCTCGTTGCGGATCGACCACGGGCGCTCGCCGTCCTGACGGTCGAGCAAATCCTTGAGCTCACGGTTCGTGTCGGTCTCGAGCGACGGCGGGACCTCGATCGTCGTGTGGCTCAGCGCCCAGTCGGCGGCATGGGCCCCCGACCGCTTGCCGTACGTGATCGTCTCCATCAGCGCGTTGCCGCCGAGCCGGTTCGCGCCGTGCACCGAGACGCAGGCGCACTCGCCCGCGGCGTACAGGCCCTCGAGAGCGGTGCGCCCCCAGACATCCGTGGCAACGCCGCCCATGTGGTAGTGCGCCCCCGGCCGGACCGGAATCGGCTCGTAGATCGGGTCGACGCCCGCGAAGGTCATCGCCAGCTCGCGCGTCCCGTGCAGGCGCTCGAGGATCTTCTCCGCCCCGAGGTGGCGCATGTCGAGCAGGACGTTGCCGTCGACACCGCGACCTTCGTCGATCTCCGTCTGCTCCGCCCGGGAGATGACGTCGCGCGACGCGAGCTCCATCGCGTTCGGCGCGTAGCGCTTGAGAAAGCGCTCTCCATCCGAGTTGAGCAGGAACGCGCCCTCGCCGCGGGTGCCTTCGGTGATCAGAACGCCGGTCGGCGCGAGGGTCGTCGGGTGGAACTGCATCATCTCCATGTCCTCGAGCGCGACACCGGCTCGAAGCGCCATCGTCATCCCATCGCCGGTGCAGGCGTAGGCATTGGTCGTGCCGGTGTAGAGCCGCCCTGCCCCACCCGTGGTGAGGATCACGGTCTTTGCACCGAGCGTGACGAGACCGCCGTCGAGCAGGTTCCAGGCGATCACGCCCTGGCAGCGGTCGTCGTCGACCACGAGCTTCCAGACGAAGAACTCCTCGTAGACCTTGAGCTCGCGCTTCATCACCTGCTCGTAGAGGACGTGGACGAGGACGTGCCCGGTGATGTCCGCCGCGTAGGCGGTTCGCGGCTCGCCGGCCGCGCCGAACGGACGCTGGGCGATCCGACCGTCCTCGGTGCGCGAGAAGACCGCTCCCCAGTTCTCGAGCTGGTAGACGTCGTCGGGCGCCTCGTCGCAGAGGATCTCAATCGCGTCCTGGTCGCCGAGGTAGTCGGAGCCCTTGACCGTGTCGAAGGCGTGCTTTTCGGGGTCGTCTTCCGAAGCGTTGCCCAGAGCGGCGTTGATCCCACCTTCGGCCGCTCCGGAGTGGCTGCGGACCGGATGGATCTTCGAGATCAGCGCGACGTCGGCGCCCGCGTCGTGCGCCTCGATGGCCGCGCGCATGCCCGCGCAGCCGGCTCCGACAACAAGCACGTCGTGCTCGGCTTCCACGCCTCGGAACCTACCGAATCGACCCCTCATGCGGACGGCGCAAGAAGCCGACACCACGGCTATCGTGCTGTCGAGGGTTGTGCTCCGAATCGAACGTCATCGTCTGGGCCCGAGGGTCTACGTCCTCGGGGCGCGCATCCATGAGTGGCACCTCGGAGCGGCGCTCCTCCTGTCGCTGAGCGCCGCGGCGCTGATTCACCGAGTCGACCGGGACGGGCACGTCGCGGCAGCCGCATTGTTCGGCGGGGTGTGGCTCGTCGCCAAGGACTGGCGAGACTTGGTTCCCTCTCGCCGCGACACCGCGGCCTGGTGTCTCGGCCTCCACGTGCGGCCGCATCCCCTCCGCATCCTGCGCCGCGCCGCGGTGCTGCCGCGGCTCGCCGCCCTCGCGGCGGTCCTGGCCGGCCTCGTCAACCTCGCATCGGCGGTGACGCCCGGGATCCAGTGGCGTGACCACTTGCTCCTGCAGATCGCCCCGTTCGCCGCGCTCAAGATCTCGCATGCGATCGCGGTTCCCGCCTCGATGGTGCTCTTCGTCACGGCGCCGTACCTCTGGCGCCGCCGTCAGGGCGCTCTCAGGCTGGCGGTCGTGGTGCTGGTCGGCCTCGGCGTGCTCAACCTGCTCAAGGGGCTCGATCTCGAGGAGGCAGGCGCGAGCTTCGCCGTGGCGGGGCTCCTCTGGCTCGGCCGCTCGTCGTTCTGCGTGCGGCACGACCCAGTGAGTGTCCGCTCGGCGCTGAAGCGGATTCCGCTGATCGCCGGTGGCGGGCTCCTGCTCTGCGGGCTCACGATTTGGCTCGCGGCACCCTGGGGAACGTCGCTCTCGGCCGTCGTGCGCGAGACGTACAACGCGCTGCTCTGGCAGGACGGCCCGATCGCCTTCCGTGAAGACCTCGGCGGCGTGGACGAAGCCGTCGGCGCGGCCGGCCTGCTGCTCTTGCTCTGGTGCGCGTACCTCGTCTTTCGCCCCCTCGCCGCGCCCCGCTCGTTCCCGGGCGGCGAGACGCGGCGCGCCGCTAGGGAGCTTGTCCGGCGACACGGAGCCGACACGCTCGCGTACTTCAAGCTCCGCCGCGACCAGCACTACCTCTTCAGCGCCGACCGGCGGGCGTTCCTCGGCTACCGCGTCGAGGCGGGCGTCCTGCTCGTATCCGGCGACCCGGTCGGGCCCGACGAGGCGATCCCCGGCCTGCTCCACGAGCTGAGCGCCTTCGCCGAGACTCGGGGCCTGCACGTCGCAGCCCTCGGGGTCGGCGACCGGCTGCTGCCGCTATGGAGCCAACTCGGCCTGCACTCGCTGTACCTCGGCGACGAGGCCGTCGTCGAGACGCGCGCGTTCTCGCTCGAGGGGCGGCCGATCCGGAAGGTCCGTCAATCGGTGACGCGGCTCGAGAAGCAGGGCTTCCGCGCGACCCTCCACGAGCTCGCCGAGCTCTCGCACGAAGACCTCGAAGGGCTCGAGAGGGTTAGCAGCAGCTGGCGCGGTGGCTCAAACGAGCGCGGGTTCGCGATGTCGTTGGACGCGCTCCGCCGCGAGGACCACGGCGACAGCCTCGTCGTCCTCGGCCGCGATGGGGAAGGACGGATCCGCGGGTTCCTGCACTTCGCGCCGAGCTACGGGCGCGCCGCCGTTTCGCTCTCGCTCATGCGTCGCGATCACGACACGCCGAACGGCCTGACCGAGTTCCTCGTCGCCCGCGGTCTGGAGCAGCTCCGCGAGCGCGGGATCGAGGAGGCCTCGCTGAACTTCGCCGCGTTCGCCCGGTTCATCCACGACCCGCGCGGCCGGCTGCAGCGGCTCCTCGGCCGTTGCCTCCTCTTCGCCGACGCGGTTTTCCAGATCGAGCGGCTCTACCGCTTCAACGCGAAGTTCTTCCCGCGCTGGGAGCCTCGCTACCTCCTTTACGAGCGGGCTCTGGGTCTGCCTCGGGTCGGTCTCGCGGCAATGTGGGCCGAGGGGCAGCTACCGAAGCCGCGCCTGTTGCAGCGCTGAGGCCGATCGCCTCGCTCACCTCGAAGGCGAGCCAGAAGCACAGCGCCGCGAGCGGCAGCTCCGCCCCGAGCGCCTCGGCCAGCGCCCAGTAGAACCCGCGGCCGGACGTCGTCAGGTCGAACCAGGCGTCGCAGAGCAGCGCTGTGCCGCCGACGGCCGCGAACATCGGCACGAACGGGGAGCGCCGCACCATCGCGACGAACAACGAGACGAGCGCGACGGCTTCGAACAGGTCGAGCCCCGCCCAGGCGATGTCCCAGTGCTGCGTGAGGTGCTTCGACGGCAGCGTCGCGCTCAGGTACGCCGTCCAGGGAAGCAGCGCCACCGCGACGCCGCCGATCACGAGCAGCAACCAGATGCGGATCCTCCGCAGGCGCGCGATCACGTTGTCCCTACGCTCTGCCAGCGAGTCCGGCGGCATGCCGCCATTGTGCCGAAGGGGCGCCGGTAGACTCCCGCGCGTGGCAAGGATGCTTTTTCGGCTGCCGGACGCGAAAAGCGTTGTGGACAACCCGGATGCGCAGGCCCTCAAGGACCTCGCAGCGGAGATGCCGAACGCCAAGCCGACCCGCTACGGGAACCTGAACGTCCAGACCGAGGTCGTGAACCGCTCGAAGGGCTCGACGTTCATCGTCACCGACGAGCCCGACGGCCAGAACCAGGCGATCACCCGCGACGAAGGCGAGCGCTGGGCCGAGGCGCAGGACGAGTACATCGCCGAGCAGGAGATGGTGATCGTAGACGGCTACATCGGCAACGACCCCGAGTTCCGAGTCGCAGCGCGGCTCTATATCGAGGC
>Ga0307282_10000738_pt1 | contig 10875 bp, 10 predicted proteins | sample ER_DNA_121_FD_194475 | JGI IMG/M metagenome (GOLD analysis project Ga0307282, IMG submission 194475) | Bulk soil microbial communities from the East River watershed near Crested Butte, Colorado, United States - ER_DNA_121 | ecosystem: Environmental > Terrestrial > Soil > Floodplain | place...
TGTTTCGTACGACCGAGTGGGCGGCGTCGAGGATCCGCTGCGTCGAGCGGTAGTTCTGCTCGAGCTTGACCACCTTCGCGTTCGGGTAGTCGCGCTCGAAGTCGAGGATGTTCCGGACATCGGCGCCCCGCCAGCTGAAGACCGACTGGTCGTCGTCGCCGACGACCGCCAGGTTCTGCTTGAACCCGGCGAGGTACCGGAGCAGGACGTACTGGGCGCGGTTGGTGTCCTGGTACTCGTCCACCAGGATGTGCTGATAGCGGTCCTGCCATTGCTCGAGGGCGCCATCGCTCGTCTCGAACACCCGGCACGCGAGGAGCAGGAGGTCGTCGAAGTCGACTGCGTTGTTCTCACGGAGGAGCTCGTCGTAGCGCTTCCAGACGATCGCCGCGATGCGGTCGAGCTGGCCCTTCGGGTTTGCCGTCAGGTCGGCGGGTCCCTTGAGCTCGTTCTTCGCGCTCGAGATCACGTTGGAGATGGCGCCCGGCGCGAATACCTTCTCGCTCGCGTTGGTCTCGGCCATGGCCTGGCGTAGCACCGCACGCTGGTCGGCCTCGTCGTAGATGGCGAACGAACGGTCGATCCCGACGACCGGCCCCTCGCGGCGGAGGAGGCGAGCGCAGAACCCATGGAACGTGCCAACGGTGAGCTCGGCGAGGCGCTCCTTTCCGACCAAGCGGTCGAGCCGCTCGCGCATCTCCTTTGCGGCCTTGTTGGTGAACGTCACGGCCAAGATCGCCTTGGCGGGCACCGCCAGGTCGCGAATCAGATAGGCAACGCGGTGTGTGAGCACGCGCGTCTTGCCGGAGCCTGCGCCGGCCAGGATCAGCAGTGGCCCGTCGCCGTGGGTGACGGCGGCGCGCTGCTCGGGATTCAGCGGGTCAAGGATCGGGTCGGACATCACTTCCATCGTATGGAGGAAGCGGACTGTTGATTCGTCGTGGATAAGCATCTGAATTCGTGGACAACATCGAAGGCCAAGGTCTCGATTTGGTGGATAAGTTGATTGCTCGGCATCGGAGCAGACCGTATGGTTCACCTCGTCCCGAGGGGTCTGTCAAAGGAAACGAGTCCGAGATTCCATCAAGGAAGTCGTTTCCCGGGAGCGCAACCGGAGATAGCATCAAAGGCGGTCCGAGAGGATATCGAGGATCGGCTCCACGGCCAGGCCGCAGAGCTTTGAAGCTGCGGCAGGGCACGGAGGCAGGTCGCTCGGGACGCTTTCTTTTCCGCGACCTGCTCCCCACATCCGCCCCTGTCCGTCGACCGTACATTTTTCGTAGTGCCTGATCAGCAGCCGTCCGACGACGCCCTCCTGGCCTCGCTGGCTGCCCGGGATTTGGGCGCCCTCGCCACGCTTTACGACCGCTACGGGCGTCTGGCGTACTCGCTGGCCTACCGGATCCTCGGCGAGGGCGAGGCGGCCGAAGACGTCGTCCAAGACGCCTTCCTGTCGGCCTGGCGGGGAGCGGGGAGCTACCGCCGCGAGCGCGGCAACCCACGGGCCTGGCTCCTGTCGATCGTCCACCACCGCGCGGTGGACATCCTCCGGCGCAAGACGACCTTCCGGCCGGCGCCCCTGGAGATGGCCGAATCCCAGGCGAGCGACGACGACACCGCGCTCGCGGCCGAGAAGAACGTCGAGCACCGGACCGTCCGCGAGGCTCTCGAAGGGTTGCCGCAGGCGCAGCGCCGGACGATCGAGCTCGCGTATTTCGGCGGCTACACCCACGTGGAGCTGTCGGAGCTCATGGGCGTGCCGCTCGGAACGGTGAAGGGCCGGATGCGGATCGGCCTGCAGAAGATGCGGCGCGCGCTCGAGCGGACCAGATGAACGAACACGTCCACGACGAGCTCGAGGCATACGCGCTTGGCGCCCTCGATCGGGCGGATGCCGAGCGGATCGCCGAGCACCTCGGCGCCTGCGCGTCCTGCCGGAACGACGCCGCCGCTCTCGCCGAGGTCGTCGGCACCCTGCCGGAGACGGTGACGCCGCGTGACCCGCGACCGGCGTTGCGCGACCGGATCCTCGCCGCCGCCGGGAGCGAGACGGCTCGACCGGCGCCCGCGCCATCGCGCCGCTGGTCCTTCGGCGCGGTCCGACCGTCGCGCGTCGCGTTCGCCGGCATGTTCGCGGCGGTGATCGTGCTCGGCGCCGCGGACATCGACGCCTACCAGCGCACGTCGGCGATTACCGCCCAGCGCGACCAGCTCTACGCGCTGATCGAGAGCCTGCGGCAGGGCGGCCGCGAGTGGTACATGGCCGGCAAGGACGCGTTCGCCGGCGCGGGCGGCACCCTCTACGACCCGCGTGCCGAGGGGAAGCAGCCGTTCGTTCTGTTCCACGACCTGCCACCAATTCAGGCGGGCAAGGTCCCGACGATCTGGCTCGTCAGCCCGGACAGCACGTGGGCGCGCGCCGCCACGTTCCAGCCGAACGGCCAGGACATTCAGGCGGTCCCGATCAACATGGAGGTCGCCGGGTTCGACCGCTGCGCGGTCACGCTCGAAGATTCACCGTGGGGTCCGCGCTACGGGACGGTCGTGATGGAGTCGCGCATCGCGCCACCTACGACTCAGCAGTAGGCACCGTGTAGCACACGCCCCTGACTCAGAGCCCGTGCGACGGGCATTCCCTGAACCCTCGACCATCGCGACCTACCATTTCGTCGTCGCGACACCAAGTCCGGCATGCACTAGGGTCGCGCGGCCAGCGCTGGCCCGGTCGATCCCGGCTCGTCTAAGCATTCCCCGCTCGTGCCGGCACTAACAGGGTGGAAATCCGTTGAACCGTGAGAGCTGGGACGACGCAGTCGCGTGTCACTACGCGCAGGTGCTGCGCGGGCTGATGGCGGTCGCCGGTGAGCGGGAACGGGCGGAGGACGCCTTGCACGACGCGCTCGTCGCGGCGATGAAGCCGGGCGTCATCGACAGCATCGAACGGCCCGACGCGTGGCTGTACGCGGTCGGCATCCGCAAACTGCGCCGCGCAGCTTGGCGCCGGCGACTCGACGTCCTCCTCGGGGCCAACGCGGGCAGCTACGCAGAACCCGATCTCGCGGGGATCGAGGCCAGTGAACTCCTGTCGAAGCTAACCCCGCGCCAGCGCGAGATCGTGGTCGCGCGGTATTACCTGGACCTCACATTCAAGGAGATCGGTGAGAACTTCGGAATCACCGTCAGCGCGGCCACTTCGACCGTGAGCCAGGGCCTGGAGCGGATCCGCCGGATCGCGAGGGACTCGGAATGAACCCCGACGATCGGGACGTCGAGATTCTCGAGGGCCGCGTGCGCCGGTCCCTCGCAACGCTCGATCGGGTCGCGGTGCCGGCTCTCGCGTCGATCGAGATGCGCCGACCGATTGCCGCAAGTCCGTTGATGCGAGGCGCTGCCATCCTGGCGACCGCGGCCGTCACGATCGTGGTCGGTCTTGCCATCGGTGATCGTCTGAACGCGCTGCGCGGCGACCAGGCCGCATCGGAACGAACAGCCCCGGCGGTCCCCAGCGCCGGCTACGGATTCTTCGAAGTGCTGCCCAGCGCGACCGATCCCGGGAACGGCACCGCATCAGGGGTCGCGCTCATGGACGAACTCGGGCGTCAGCTCATGCCTGCAATCGATGGCCTGATCCAAGCGAAGACGAGTCCGGATGGCAGGTACGTCGCACTGTGGCTCTCCGGCCCGCAAGGTTTCGAGCTCCGCGTGCTCGATGGAATCAAGCGAAGTCTCGGTCCGGCCATCTTCAGCACGACCGAGCGCTTCACTCGGGTGAACGAGGCGATGGAATGGGCGAGCGATAGCTCGGCGGTCCTCGTCTCCACGACCGCGGACGACACGGCGAACTCGGCCGGGGCCATTCGCGCGAACCTGCGCGCGATCGATCGCTCGACCGGAACCGTCCGGTCCCTGGTGACGTACAGCGCCTTCACCTTCGAGCCGCTCGGGTGGGACCGCGTCAAGGGCTCCGTTCTAGCGAGAGCGACCACCGCCTCGAGCGGCGGGAAGAGCCTGTATCTCCACGTGTCTGACGACGGGAGCGGAGCGACCTCGGTCCAAGAGGTGGACGACACGCCGGTCATCGCGAACGATGCGGCGACGTACGTGGTGTCCTCTCCCACGTGCATCCTAAGTTCGTGCCGCAGGTTCATCATCCACGAGGCCTCGACATATTCGGTCGTCGCGCAAATCGATCTCGGCTCGCGTGGCGATCCTCTGACAAACACCTCCGCGAACTGGGCTGTCCTGTTCCGCCCGCGGTCGTCGGACGTACTCGTGTACTTCAGCCGCACGGGAAAGACCGGGGTCTTCGGGATCGAGCTCTATCCCGATGGCGGGCGCGGCGCTCGGCGCGACCTCGGCGACCTGACCGTCGCTGCCCGCAGCGACGGTACGATCACCAGTCCGAACGCGTACTTCCGCGCCGACGGATCCGCTGTCTTCTATCTGCACTCAATCGAACCAAGCGGGAAGAGCTGGTCGGGCGATGTCATCGATCTAGCAACGGGCACGCACCGACCGGCGAGTGCCGGCGCGATTCGCGCGACTCTGCTTGTCGACGTCGCGGCAGCCGGGGGGAATCCTGGACCGACACCCGCAGAAGTCAGGGCGTGCGCGCAGGCGTCGGCGGTCTACGGCGGGACGCTCGTCGGGGCATTCACGCTGACCGCCGGCGATCTCGCCCTACAGGACGAGACCCGTAACGGTCCAAACGGACCGCGACCGTCGCGATCGCGATTTCGCGACTATGTGGCTGACACCCCGATCATCCTGTGCTACTTCGACGGTACGATCGCGGCGCCAGGGGGCCCGCCCCCCATTCCGCCGGCAACGTTCCGCCCGTACGATCGGTTCGTCATTGCCATCGATCCGTCGGATCGAGTCAACCTCCTGGTCGCGGGCCACCGCGATCAGATCGCGGTCGCACCGCGGATGCCCTGATGTAAGACGAACGCCATCGCAACCGCCGCAAAGCGTTCTCCGAAAAACCGCCCGTCGGACGCCCGTGAGAAGGCGTTTGGTCTATCGCGCGCAAGCCTTCGCGATCGTAGGGCCTTTCATTCAGACGGACGCGAGAAAATCTTGTCGGCCGAGAAGGAATCCAAACCCGGGCGGCGGCTGATCTACAGATAGACGCCCGTGCGAGGCACGTCGACGCAGAGAATCCGCCGATTTCCGAACAAACTCTCAAGCCCGTCCTACAAAGAGTCGGGGGGGTCAGACGACCTAGATAGTCAGGGTCGGAGGAACGACCCCTCCCCTGGCGCGCCGTGCTCGGATCTCCGAAGCTCGTCCTAACAGATGAGCCAACCGGAAACCTGGACGCCGATAAGTTCGGCGTCCAGGTTAGTCACGGCACGGGGTGCGCGACCCGGTTTCTCTCCGCCAGCCTTAGCGTGAAACCGGAAGTTCGAAGTTGAACATCCACGGGCCGGGCAGGTGCATGACAGCGCCATCTGGGCCTCGGACCCCACGCAGCTCTGCAATCGTCAGTTGGAACGAAACCCTTTCAGCGTTCGCCGGAATCTGAGAAGCGTCGAAGGTGTACACACCGACGAGTGGCTCCCCGTTATAGCTTGCCGCGCTGATCGGGATCAGCGGGCTCTCAGCACCCCGGATGATGCGGTACACGTGTCCGGCCGTGTCGGCAAGGGTCAGGCTGCCGCCAGTCGTGAGCGAGGACCTGACCCTCTTCCCAAAGTTCGAGGGCTGTCCGGGATCGTCGGGCGGATTCTGGACGGTGAACTGCACGACGATCCGGTGCGCATCAGCGTAGGCCCGATCCGCCGTGATGGTTATCGCCGCCGCGGTCTGGGTGAGACGCAGTTCTTGGGCACGCCCGCTTTGGAGGACGTCCACCGCGGACGGGTCGATAGTCCCGAAGATCTGCGGGAGCATCGGAAGCGCGTAGGCGCCGCCCACCAGCACACCAATCAGAACCAGGACGGCGACCGGCGCCGCCCAGAGAGGCAGCGCTGGCACTTCGATCGGGCCGAGACGCCACCATGCGCGCGCACGCGTCGTCGTGACCATGCGCTCGCGGACCGTGCGGAGGGCGCGTTCGCGCGTAGCCGCGCTCGGGGAGAGATCCGGCACCGCGTTCGCCAGGAAGCGGGCCGCCTGCAGCTCGCGATTCTCGATTTCGGCATCGCCGACTCGCTCGCCACGCAGCGCCTGCTCGATCGCGGCCTCGAAGCCGGAGTCCATGGTCACACTCTTGGCATTGCTCACTTCATCACTCCTTCTGGACCGTCGATTGCCGTGTAGCCCTCCGCAGCCAGACGATCGCGCAGCTGCTGGAGAGCGCGGTGGAGGATCTTCGCAACGTTGCCCTCGCTCGTCCCGACGAGCGAGGCGATCTGGCGGTGACGCAGTCGCGCGATGAAGCGCAGGCCGATCACCTCACGCTCGCGCTCCGAAAGGTCGGTCAGACAACGACCGAGGGTTGCGAGGCGCTCACTCGCGACGGCCGCGGCTTCCGGCGCGAGGCCTGACGGATGGGCGGAATCGGCAACTGTTTCGAGGGATACAGGCGGTGGAGTACGCCGGTAGTGATCGATCACCAACCGTCGCGCCGTTGTGAATAGCCAAGCTGCGGCAGCGTCGGCGTCACTGGGATCGCGGAGCTTGGACCAGGCGCGCGCAAACACCTCGGCGGCGATGTCTTCTGCCGTCGGCTGGTCCGCCGTCCGGAAGCGGACGAAGGCATACACGCGGTCGAACTGCGCCTGGAACAGTGCGCCGAAAGCGGCCTCGCGCGGCGGCGCCGAGCGACGGGCGAACCGCGCGGAGATACGCCGAGCGGACTCGATCACGCTCACCTTGGTCGGACCCCATCCATGTGGCACCTCCGACCATAGAGACGTGGAAGACGTAGAACCATTCCACCCCACCTGCCCCGTCGGCAGTCGGGTGCGCAGTTAAGGTCGAGCGCCATGATGACCTTCTCGTTGGCACTTCTCAGTGCCAGTACTCGTGACCTGATTCGTAATCAGGTACTTGCGCACGGATCGAACCGCGGCCTGATCTAGATCGTCGGCGCGAACTACTCACGCGAAGGCACATGGGGTTTCCGCTGAAAGATAGCTCCGAGCAGCGACGAGACCGAGTAGCGCACCGACTACAGGCCCGGCTTGCTTGCTCATCAAGGTCTAAGTGTCGTGCCGCCATGGGAGGGACGCCTCTGACTTACGTGGGACAACTGCTAGATCCTGTCGGAAGATCTGGCGCGGCAGTGAATTGAAGGGTTGGATTGACCTTGGTGCTCTACGGCGACGATGCCTACGACCATGGCCGATCCGATCCATCAGTGGTCGACGGCAAGGCAAGGTTTCATTCCAGTACTGACCGCTGGGTTCCCTGATCGAGTGGGGCGCCATGCGCCACGAACCGGATCAGCTCAGCCCGCTGCCAGCGACTCGATCGGGCGCACGGAGGCTGGCTCGCGTAGATAGGGCCGCAAGGATCCTTGAGCGTGGTCGCCCGGCACGGAATTTCACGGTTACTTTTTTCGGGAAGCTCACCTGATTCTCTGCGATTGAAGCGGCCCCAGTCGTCGCATTTTCTTGAACTTGCGCGAGAACTCCTGAGTAAGTCCAAAATTTCGGCGATGCGTTGCCCGCGCTCTGATCGTCGAAGCGTGCTGAGGCGCGAAGCCTGTTATGCGGTTGCGCTCGTCTGGATGATCTCGAGCCTAGGCGGATGTGGACCGGTCACGACCAAACAGTCGGACGTTCCGCTATGCGACGACGCTCTTCATCCCTCCGCGGAGCCCCCATCGGTACTCGCAACCCGAGGGTCGTGGGTCGGCTCGGGTGACACGTGGTTCGCGGCCCCCGCGACAGGAACGTTCAGCCAGGACGTGCGTTGGGACGGCCAAACTTACTTCGTCAAAATCGGGATGTGGACACTCACGACCCAGCAGCCCGAGGTCGCGGTCCGGCAAGTCGGCGGCGCTGGCGGCAGCGGGACTGCCTCCTCTTCTCCGACCACCGCCGGCTTGCCGGGACCATTACCGACGACGCTCCGCTTTCCGACGGTCGGCTGTTGGGAGGTGTTGGCGCAAGGACTCAGCGGACTGGCGGCGGCTCGCATCAGCGTCTATGAGTCGGCCAAGACTAGATAATCGGCGGCGAGAGGCGGTCTGAATCGCTGCAGCAACCTGCCCCATTTCGTGATCGCAGCGTTTTCCGATGCGACCTACATCGAGTCGTCCACCAAGCGAATGACGGCGAGGCATGCGAGAGCGCTAACCGCTGTGGCGACTCCTGCTGCTACTCGAGCTCGAGTGCTAACCGCTTCGGAGGCGCTCACCACTCGAAGAACACCATTCTGGTCGCAGGCCAGAAGCGAATGATGACTTTGCCGATGATGTTCCCGACCGGGACTGGGCCAAACGTACGCGAGTCGGATGAGAACGTGCGGTTGTCCCCCATCACGAAGACCTGGCCGTCCGGCACCGTGAAGGGGTATGTGAACGTCGCCACCTGAGGGAGTGTTCGACCACGCGCTTGCGGAGTTTCGACGACGCGCCCATTCACAAAGACATCCCCGTCGCGGAGATCGATGGTGTCGCCGCCCACCGCGATCACTCGCTTCACGAACGGGATGGTGGCTCCCGGAATCGGCGGGTCAAAGACGACGATGTCGCCGGGACGCGGCGGCGCAAAGTGAAAGTCCAACTTGCTGACCAACACCCGATCGTCCTGCTCGAGCGTCGTCTCCATCGAGCTTTGGCGAACCTCCGTCACCTGGACCACGAACAGGTTGAGGACGACCGAGATGACCACCGCGAGAGCGAGGGCTTGGGCGATCTCCAGCAGTGAGCGCCACGACAAGGGTGGGTCCTTGGTTTCCTCGTGACCGCGGTCGCCGGGGTCCGACTTATTGGGCATGCTCAACGACCTCCCGAGTCTATGGGGCATGCTCTCCTCGGTCTGGGCGGGGTCACGCCCGTGCGCAGTTTGTATGACCCGACGAGGGGACCCGAACCTTTTGGGCAGCTGGCGGATAGTGACTGCGATGCCGCAAGGCGCCGGGCCACCTGACGAAAGGGACGCGATTGAGCGGCTTCGGCGTGGCGACATCGGCGGACTCGAGACGCTCGTGCGGCGGTACCAGCTGCAAGCCACCAGAGCCGCGTATCTCATCGTCCGCGATCGTCAGCTGGCGGAGGACATCGCCTGCGACGCTTTCTTGCGCTGCACCGAGAGGATCCATCAGTTCCACACAGACCGCTCCTTCGGCCCGTGGTTTCTGCGAGTGGTAGCGAACGATGCTTTGAAGGCGGCGAATCGGCGTGCGCGCCAGGTGTCGTTAAGCCGGTCGACCATCGACGGTCCCAGCCTTGCGGAGCTCCTTGCGAGCCCCGATCCGGGACCCGACATCCTGGCCGAATTCGCAGAGCTGCGCCATCAAGTCCAAGAGGCCCTCGATCGTCTGACGCCGCGGCAGCGCTCAGCGATCGTCCTTCATTACTTCGTCGGCCTCAGCGGGCCCCAGATCGCCAACGAGCTGTCGAGTCCCATAGGGACGGTGAAACGACGCCTCCACGACGGTCGGACGCGCCTGCGTGCTCTGCTCACCGGTACGCGCTGAGAAAGGAAGTGATCCCCTGATGGCACATCGATCGACGGTCATTCGTGAGGTGCTCGAGGAAGAGGCGGATGCGGCAGTGCCAGCCGACATGGATCTCTGGCCGAGGATCAACGCCGCGGTCGGGTCACGCCGCGCTCGCAAAAGCGCTCGTGGACCGTTTGCTCTTGGCCGTGCGACGACGCTACGAATCGGCGCGGCGACCATTCTCGCGCTAGTCATCCTCGTCGCCGGATTGTTCTGGCCCGGTCAGGATCAGCGAGCCGCCGCAGCCGTCTTGAACGAGCTCGCGAGGGCTGCCGCGCTCCAGCCCGTGCCGGTGCCGGCCACTGCGCCGGGTTACCGATATACGAAGACGGACTCCATGTACCTGAGCATGATGCGGGCGCAAGGGGGCGAGATCATCGCCGCCCTTGTGCCGAAGGTGAGGACCATGTGGATTGCGCCAGATGGCTCCGGCCGGATCCGGGAGACCGCTGGTGAGACGGTCTTCCTCAGTGAGCACTCCCGCTCTGCGTGGCAGGCTTTGGGCTCGCCTACCCTTGGAGGAGCGACAAGCCGGGACTTCGGCCCGCAGGGGCTGAGCTTCGAAGATCTGTCGCTGCTCCCGACCGATCCAACTGCGCTCGCGAACGTGATTCGTGAACGCGCGCAGCGCGCGGGTCCGCCGGTTTACGACGAGATGTTTGTCGTCGTTGGCGATCTTCTAAGGGAGCAGACTGCTCCGCCGCAGGTGAGGGCGGCCCTGTACAAGGTTGCGGCCGGCATCCCCGGCGTCGAAGTGGTCGGTGAGGTGCGCGATAGCGCGGGTCGGCAGGGTATCGCCGTCGCGAAGACTTCCACATACACGGGGGCGAAGACGCGACACGTTTTGATATTCGATCCCAGAACCTCAGCGCTCCTGGCCGAGGAAGACGAGATCCTCGAGCCCGTGAGCTGGATCGACGCCAAGCCTCCGGTCGTGATCGGGTATGCGACCTACGTGGAGTCGGGAATCGTCGAGAGCCTGCCCCGCGACTAGGCACGCTTCGGAGCGACGGGACTTGAGGCAATGTTCTGCCTTGTTCGTCGTTGGCGGGATCTTCCTGTCATCACCGAGGTGCGCTTGCTGAGATACACGATCGAGGATGTCTGATCGGGAGTCAGGTGTCGCATCACCGCTGAACTAGTTGTCCCTCTGACCAGATGACGGAGGCGTCATGGCTTGATGCCAGCGTCCTGTCACCATGTCAGGGTCACTACCCGTACGCTCACGCCGGTCGTTGCCGTCCTGCTGATCCTCGT
>Ga0307282_10000742_pt1 | contig 10845 bp, 9 predicted proteins | sample ER_DNA_121_FD_194475 | JGI IMG/M metagenome (GOLD analysis project Ga0307282, IMG submission 194475) | Bulk soil microbial communities from the East River watershed near Crested Butte, Colorado, United States - ER_DNA_121 | ecosystem: Environmental > Terrestrial > Soil > Floodplain | place: USA...
GCAGGACCGGGCGGCGCTCGGCGCGGCGCTACCCGCCATCGACGCGCTGGCCAGCGCGCAGCGCGACGTCACCCTGACCCACTGACAGGTACGGAGGAGAGCACACGTTGAGCAGCACCCATGCAGGTTCGGTCGCGAGCCCGTTCCGGCAGCCGAAAGCCGTCTTCGCCGTCGCGTTCGCCTGCGTCGTGTCGTTCATGGGCATCGGCCTGGTCGACCCGATCCTGCCGGCCATCTCGCACGAACTGCACGCCTCGCCGAGCGAGGTGACACTGCTGTTCACCAGCTACCTCGTGGTCACCGCGGTGGCCATGCTGATCACCAACTGGGTCTCCAGCCGGATCGGGGCCAAGAAGACGCTGATCGCGGGGCTGATCCTGATCGTCGTGTTCAGCGCCGCCGCCGGGGCCTCCCCCAGCATCAACGCGATCATCGGGTTCCGGGCCGGCTGGGGCGTGGGCAATGCGCTGTTCATCGCGACCTCCCTGGCCGTCATCGTCGCCTCGGCCAGCGGCGGCTTCGCCGGCGCGATCGTGCTCTACGAGACCGCGCTCGGCGTCGGCATCGCGATCGGCCCGCTGCTCGGCGGGACGCTGGGCGAGATCAGCTGGCGGGGGCCGTTCTACGGGGTGGCCGCCCTGATGGCCATTGCCCTGATCGCCACCATCGTGCTGGTCGAGCCCTTGCCGAAACCCGCGCACACGACCGGCCTGTCGGCCCCGCTGCGCGCGCTGAAGCACCGCGGCCTGCTGACCATGTCGCTGACCGCCCTGTGCTACAACTGGGCCTTCTTCACCGTGCTGGGCTACGCGCCGTTCCCGATGGCGCTGAGCCCGATCAAGCTCGGCCTGGTGTTCACCGGCTGGGGCATCTTTGTGGCCATCTTCGCCGTGTTCGGCGCGCCGCGGTTGCAGGCCAGCCTGGGCATCGCGAAGACCATGTACGCGAACCTGGCCGCGTTCGCGGTCGTGGTGCTGGTCATCGCGATCTGGACGACGGATCGCGCGGTGCTGATCCCGGCCGTGATCATCTCCGGGATCTTCATCGGGGTCAACAACACGGTCACCACCCAGGCGGTGATGACCGTCTCCCCGGTGGAGAAGCCGGTCGCGTCGGCGGCCTACAGCTTCGTCAGGTTCATCGGCGGCGGGCTCGCGCCGTACGCGGCGGGCCGGATGGTCCTGGCCGTCAACATCCACTTCCCGTTCTACATCGCGGTCGGCGCGATCCTGCTCGGGATCGCCATCCTGACCACCGCCCACGGCCTGCTCGCGCAGGCCGAACGGCTCCAGGCCGAGCCGGTCACCGGATCGCCCGCGGTCGAGTCGGCCAGCCCCGGCCCGGTGGGCGCGCTCATCCCCGTCGACGCCAATGCCGAGCCGACCAGGCCCGGCGCGCGCATCATCCTGGCCGCGGTCGACGCCTCACCGGTCGCCGCACTCGTCACCGAGGCCGCGGGGGTGCTGGCGGCGGATCACGGCGGGGTGGTGCACGTGGTGCACACCCAGGAAGAGGCGACAGCGGGCGACGTGGCGATCGACGGCGAGAGCCTGGACGCGGCGCGGGCCGTGGTCCGGAACCAACTGGACCGGCTGGCCGCGCGCCACGTCCCGGCCGAGGGCCACATCCTGCTGCACGCGGCCGATCACGGCGCGGCGGGCCGGATGGTCGCCGAGTACGCCAGCACCGTCGGGGCCAGCACGATCGTGGTCGGCGCGTCCACCCACGGCGGGCTGCCCGCGCTGATGGACGACAGCGCCACCCGTGGGCTATCGCGGCTGGCCCGCAGCGACATCATGATCGTCAGCCCGGACGCGCCGGGCAGGCTGACCGCCGCTGACGGCTATGACACGGCGGCACAGGCAGGGTGAGGTCAACGGGCGGTCACCATGGGACCCCCAGAAGCGCGCCCTCGTGGGCGAGCAACTGCTGCTTACGTTCCACGCCGCCGGCGTAACCCCGCATGCCGCCGTCCGAGCCGATGACCCGGTGGCACGGGCGGATGATGGCCAGCGGGTTGGCGCCGATCGCGGCGCCCAGCGCCTGGATCCGGTCGCGCGGGACGTCGAGCCGGGCGGCCAGCTGGCCGTAGGTGGTCGTCGTGCCGTACGGGACCGAGTCCAGGGCCTGCCAGACCCGCTGCTGGAATTCGGTGCCGCGCGGGGCGAGGTCGAGGCTGAAGACGCGTCGCTCGCCGACGAAGTACTCGGCGAGCTGGCGGGTCACCTCGGCGAACGCCGCCGGGTCACGACGCCAGCCGTCGCGGACCGCGGGCGCGAAGCGCTGCCCGGCCATCGATACTGAGGTGAGCGTCACGCCGCCCGGCGAGGGGCGGCCGACCAGGAGCAGTTCACCTACCGGGCTTTCCATCGTGGTGTAGACGTTCATATCCCCACGCTATGAGCCGGCACGATCGCAGGCTGGCGGCTTTCGGACATCACGGTGGCGGCATCCCGGCGGTGCGGGGGCAGTGACCTGGACCGTTCGGGATTATTAACCGGCGGATAGGGTCAGTCGGGCCGCGGCGAGTCCCGGAGCCGGTCCCGGCCGCGCCGCACCGTGTCCCGCAGGTCCTCGGCCAGGTTTTCCAGCGCCGGCAACGCCGCGAACAGCGCCGCCTGCTGACCGCCGGGCAGGCCGGACACGGATTCGGAGATCACAGCGCTCCGCTGGACCGTGATCCGCTCGTAGACGCCGCGGCCCTTCGGCGTGACCTCGACCCGGGCCGCGCGGAAATCATCGGGGTCGCGCAGCCGCTTGAGCAGGCCGTATTCATCGAGCTTGCCGATGACGCGGGAGAGCATCGTCGGGTTGATGCCCTCGAGTTCGGTGAGTTCGGCCAGGCTGAGCGGCCCGCGCATGGTGGCAATGCCCAATACCGAGGCTTGGGTCGGGGTCAGCCCTTCCTCCCGGGACGCGGCGTTAAGCTGCCGCGCGAGCTTCAGGACGACACGCCTTAGGCGGATGACCGCGTCACTGTCCATGCCCGGTACTCCAGCTTAAATTGCCTGCGAGCAAGCAGTATAAGGTCACGCGGACGCCGCGACCTGGCCCGCTTTCGCGCTTACAGACGCGCGAGGCGTGCGGTCAGCCGGTGGCCAGGATGACGTCCGACGCCTTGATCACCGCGGTGACCTGCGAGCCCACGGACAGGCCGAGTTGCTGGACCGCCTCCACCGTGATCGAGGCCACCAGGCGGGTGCCGTTCGCGTCCAGTTCGACGTTGGAGATGGCCTCGCCGTTGTGGATGGCGGTGACGCGGGCGGGAACCTGGTTACGGGCGCTCAGCCGCATGGCTGTCACTCCTTGGTCTCATGTATGACGTGATCAGTGGCGCTGCGACCTTACGCTACCCGCCGGTACCGCGCCGGGAGCCATGCGATGCCGCGGGCGGCGATACTGACAGCGATGCGCGGGCGTCCTCGGTTAGGGGGCCAGGTCCAGGGCGGCGCGGATGATGCTGTCGGTGTCGATGCCGTTGTAGCGGTACAGGTCTTCGATCGCCCCGGACTGGCCGAACTGGGCCACGCCCAGCGCGGCGTGCGGCACCCGGTTGACGGTGGCCAGGAACGACAGCGTGTGCGGGTGACCGTCCAGGACGGTGACCAGCGGGGTGGCGCGGGCCGCGGGGAACGCCTGCTCGAGGATCCACGGCTCACCGCCCAGGCCCTGGCCGTGAACGCCCTGACGGGCGCGCAGCGCGCGGAACAGCAGCCCCGGGCTGGTCACGCACACCACGTCGGCTGGCATGCCGATCTCGGATAGCCGGTCGGCGGCGGCCAGGGCCTCGGGCACGAGCGCGCCCATCACCGCGATCGTCACGGCCGGGCCCGCGGCGGCCCCGGGCGCGGCCCGGCGCAGCGGGTACGCGCCGGCCACCACCTGGCGGCGGCGGCGTTCTCTGGCCGCGGGGTCGGCCGGGATCGCGGCCAGCTTCTGGCTGACCGGCCGGGTGGACAGGCGCAGGTAGGCCGAGCTGCCGTCCGGCCGGCCCAGCCGGGCCAGGCTGGCCAGCAGGCACCACTCGGTGTCGACCGCGAACGCGGGCTCGTAGGTGACGCAGCCCGGCTGCTCGATCCCGATCGACGGCGTAGTGATGGACTGGTGCGCCCCGCCCTCGGGGGCCAGGGTGACCCCGGACGGCGTGCCGACCAGGATCGACTGGCCGCCCGCGTAGATGCCGAACGACCACGGCTCGAGCGCCCGCTCCACGAACGGGTCGTACAGCACGCCGACCGGGAACAGCGGCTGGCCCCACCGGCTCCAGGTCGCGCCGAGCTCGCCGAGCAGGCCGACCAGGTTGGTCTCGGCGATGCCGAGCTCGATGTGCTGCCCGGTCGGCTTCTCCCGCCAGTGCAAGATGGTCTCGGCGTCGTCGGCGAACCAGTCGGTCCGTTCGGCGGCTGACCACACGCCAACCTTGTTCACCCAGCCGCCCAGGTTGGTGCTCGAGCTGACGTCCGGGCTGACGGTGACGACGCGGGCGGCCGCCCCGGGAGCTTCGCGGGTCAGGTCGAGCAGGGCCCGGCCGAGCGCGGCCTGGGTGGTGGCCACCGCGGTCGGGGTGCGGCCGAAGTCCTGCGGCACGGCGGGCGGTGCCTGCCCGGGCGGGGCCGGACGGCGCAGCCGTCCGGCGGTCTGCGCGCACAGCTCACCCGCGGCGCTGTCCGGCGCGGGCCGGCGCCACGGCTCCCCGGGATCGGTGCCGAGCTGGGCCGCCAGCTCGCCGAGCTGGGCCTCGGTCAGCAGCGCCGAGTGGTTCTGCGGGTGACCCTCGACGGCCAGGCCGTAACCCTTGATCGTGTAGGCCAGGATGATCGTGGGCCGGCTGTCGTCGATGGCCCCGTAGGCCTCGTCCCGCGCGAGCTGGGTGTCGTCGAGGTCGCCGGCCAGCCGGGCCAGGGACTCGTCCCCGCCGGGCAGGCGCTGGCGCAGCTCGTCCGGATGACAGCGGAGCAGCCGCTGGTACTCGGGATTGGGCATGGCGTCGATCCGGTGCCGCAGCGCCTCGCCGCCCGGCCGGGTAAACAGCTCCTCGAGCAGCCGTCCGTATTTCAGCGTGATGACCTGCCAGCCCGCCGCGCTGAACATGCCGCGCAGGCGGTCGGCGGCGATCAGCGGGACGACCCGGTCGAGCGACTGGCGGTTCACGTCGACGACCCAGACGACCTCGCCGAGTTCGGCCACGCCGGGGTCGACGATGGCCTCCCAGACCGCGCCCTCGTCGAGTTCGGCGTCGCCGAGCAGCGAGTACTGGCGGCCCGGCGCACCGGTACCGTCGGCGGTGAACCGGTTGCTCAGGTAGCGGCGGGCCACCGCGCCCCAGACCGGGGCGGTCGCGCCGATGCCGACGGACCCGGTGGAGTAGTCGACCGGATCGGGGTCCTTGACCCGGCTCGGGTAGCTCTGCAGGCCGCCGAACGCCCGCAGCGTCGGCAGGTACGACTCATCGAGCTCACCGAGCAGGTAGTTGATCGCGTGCAGCACGGGCGAGGCGTGCGGCTTGACCGACACCCGGTCATCCGGGCGCAGGTGCCGGAACCACAGCGAGGTCATGATCGAGACCATCGACGCCGAGGACGCCTGATGGCCGCCGACCTTCAGCCCGCCGGGATTGGGCCGGACCCGGTTCGCGTGATGGACGATCGCCGTGGACAGCCAGAGCACCTGGCGCTCGATCTCGGCCAGCGCGTCCAGGCTGGTGGCTTTCCGCTGAAGCTCGGTCATGGAGGCATGACAACATGACCGGCGCCAGGGCACAACCAGGCATTTGTCACACGACCGGCAACCAGTAGCAGCGCTCCTCGCTGTAAGCGAGGAACCCGGACCGGAGCAGGATCGGGCCCGACGTCTCCACGCGCCCTTTCGCCAGGGCCAGCGTGGCGCCGTGAGCGCGGGCCAGCCGCAGCCGTTCGGCCAGCACGGCCCGGTAGGCGCCGCGCCCGCGGTACTCCCGCAGGGTGACCGCGCCCCATAGGTGGGCCACCTCCCCGCGCAGCGTGCACCCGCCGACCGCGGCGGGCTCGCCACGCACCGAGGCCAGCACGCGGAAGCTGGACCAGGCCGCCAGGTCCCTGACTGCTTCGGCGTGCTCGCGGGCGAGCGCGGCCTCGGTGGGTTCCTTTCTCCCCCAGCCGCGCACGGTGACCATCGACGCGGCCCGGAACGTGCGCTCGCCGGCGACCAGCGCGACGCTCACGTCCGCGGAACCGGCCGGGCCGGCGTCGTCGTCGCCGTCCAGCTCGCGGGCCAGGATCTGCACCGCGTCGATCTGCTTGCCGCCGGCGGCGCGCAGCGCCGCCTCGGTGTCGGGCGGCAGGGTCGCGGACGAGACCCACCAGGCCACCCCGGGCTTGCCCCACTGGCGCACCCGCCCGGCCACCTCGCCGATGACCTCCGCCGCGGTCCGTTCCGACCGCGACCGGGTGACCTGGGCGGCGGGGAAGGCCGGGTCGAGCGCCCAGTCCGGGTAGCGGATGAGCCGGTAGTCATCGGTCAGCACCTCGACGGCGCCGTCCGGGCACCACTGGCTGGCGGCCGCCGCGTCGAGCACGTGCCGCGCTGTCCACGAGCTCACGGCTGACCTCCTCCTGAAGCTTCATTTCTACCGAACGGGCCGGGCGCGTGCCCCGCTAACGTGCGAGCCCCTCCGACGGCGGCGGTTACGATGGGGTCCCGGTCATGATCAGCTGACCGGCGCCGCTGGGGGTGCCCGTGAAATTCGTCCAGTACTACCTCGACTGCCTGTCCCAGGCTTCCTACCTGATCGGCGACGAGACCACCGGGCGCGCGGCCGTAGTGGACCCCCGGCGGGACGTCCAGGATTACCTGGATGACGCGGCCGCCAGCGGGCTGAGCATCGACTACGTGGTCGAGACGCACGTGCACGCCGATTTCCTCTCCGGGCACCTGGAGCTGGCCGCCGCGACCGGGGCCACCATCGTCTACGGAGAGGCCGCGGACGTGCACTTCCCGCACCGCAAGGTGGCCGACGGCGAGCGCATCCAGCTCGGCCAGGTCGGCCTGGAGTTCCGGGCCACCCCCGGGCACACGCCCGAGTCGGTCTGCATCGTGGTGTGGGAGTCACCCGGCGCGGACGCGCCGTACGGCGTGCTGACCGGCGACACCTTGTTCATCGGGGACGTCGGCCGTCCGGACCTGCAGGGCGGGCAGGGGCTGAGCCCGGAGTTCATGGCCCGCCAGCTGTACCGGTCGCTGCACACCAGCCTGCTTACCCTGCCGGACGCCACCAGGGTGTACCCGGCCCACGGGGCGGGGTCCGCGTGCGGCAAGAACCTGTCTACCGAGAAGGCGTCGACCATCGGCGAGCAGCGCCACAGCAACTACGCGCTGCGGCTGGGCTCAGCCGAGGACTTCGTGGCCGCGGTCACCGAGGGACAGCCGCCTCAGCCCGGCTACTTCGCCCGGGTGGCCGAGCTCAACCGGGAATCGCACCAGCTCGCGGACGTCGAGGAGCCGCCGCTACTGACCCTGGACCAGGTGCTGCGGCTGGCCGCGGGGGGCGCGGCCGTGCTCGACGTCCGCTCCCCCGAGGAGTTCGCCCGCGGGCACCTGCGCGGCTCGGTCAACGTCGGCCTCGACGGCCGCTTCGCCGAGTACGCCGCGCAGGTCGTCGGCGGCGACATCGTCGTCGTGTGCGACCCCGGCCGCGCCCGCGACACACGGCTGCGCCTGGCCCGGGTGGGCCTGGACTCCGTCGTCGGGGCCCTCGACCAGCCGGAGTCCGCCTTCGTTGAGCACCCCGAGGCCGCCGGCACCGCCAGCCGCCTGACCGCCCGCCAGCTGGCCGACGCCCGTGCCGCCGTGCCGGGCCTGGTGCTGCTGGACGTGCGCGGCCCGGGCGAACGGGAGATGGGCTGCATCGAGGACAGCGTGCACATCCCGCTGGGCCAGCTGCGGGACCGGGCGGGCGAACTCGACGCGGCCCGCCCGGTCGTCACGTACTGTGCCGGCGGCTACCGGTCTTCCATCGCGGCCAGCCTGCTCCGCGCCTCGGGCTTCGCCGACGTATCCGACCTCATCGGCGGCTACCAGGCGTGGCAGGCGGCGGCCTGACCGTCAGTAGCTGAAGGTGGTCGCGCCCTCGTCGCCGATCCACTCCCACAGCTGGACGCTGCCGGCCAGTTCGGCGTTCGGGATCAGATCGCCCTTGTCCAGCTGCTTGGCGTTGAAGCACACCGGGCAGACCATGAAGCTGCCTCCGGCCTTCTCGTACCGGGCCAGCAGGTCCGGCAGCGGCGGGCAGCCGTCGCAGGCCACCCCGGTCGCCACCCCGGCCAGCGCCAGCCGGACCGCCTCCTTGGCCTGGAACATCAACGTCGGGCGCCCCGCCTCGGCCGCTCCCACCGCGACCAGGAACGCCACCGTCACCTTCTCCGGATCCTCCAGACCCGTGGTCAGGCTGATCACTGCCTTGCCGGCCATCGCTGCCTCCCCTTCTCATCGGCACTGTGCGCTATGGAGACGGTAAGGCGGGCGCACACGGACCGGATACCGTAGAACTACGGTATTTGGCGGGTTACTTACGGCGGTCGGTGGCGCTGGCCACGTTCGCGACGATCACCGCGAACGGCGGGATGGCCACGGCCACCGCCGAGACGATCACGGCCGCGAGCGTCGAGTACCGGTCGATCAGCGCCCAGGAAAGCACGAACAAGCCGATGCACGTCGCCATCAGCGCGAAGTACCAGCGCTTGTCGATGCGTGACGGCTGCGGACCCGGGTCGTTATCGCCGTCCGTCACGAGCGTCGGATGCCCGGGCCGCGGCGACTCGAAACCTGGCCGGCGCGGCGTACGGGTCTGCGGCGGTCCGCCTGGTTATGTTCATATGCATGTTCGATGAGAACGCGGTGCTTGACGGACTCAACGAGCAGCAGCGGCAGGCGGCCACGCAGCACGGCGGTCCGCTGCTGGTGCTGGCCGGGGCGGGCACCGGGAAGACCAGGACGCTGGTCGCGCGGGCGGCGTGGCTGCACGGCAGCCAGGGGGTGCCGGCCAGCCGGATCCTGCTGCTGACCTTCACCCGCCGCGCCGCCAGCGACATGCTCGCCCGGGCCGCGGCGTGGTTCGACGGCTCGTCTGGCCGGATCTGCGGCGGGACCTTCCACGCCATCGCGCACAAGATCATCCGGCAGCACGCGGAGTCGTTCTCGCTGCCGCCGCAGTTCACCATCCTGGACCAGGGCGACGCCACCGACCTGCTGGACGTGCTGCGCCCGGACCACGGTCTTGACGGCACCGGACAGCGGGCGCCGCGGGCGGCGGCGTGCGCGGATATCTACACCCGCTGCGTCAACACCGGGCGGCCGGTCAGCGAGGTGGTGACGGCCGGCTTCCCGTGGTGCAAGCCGTTCACCGCGCAACTGGCCGCGCTGTTCCGCGCCTACACGGCGCGCAAGCGGGCCAGGAACCTGCTGGACTTCGACGACCTGCTGCTGCTCTGGCAGGCGGCGCTGGCCGACCCGGCAGCAGGCCCGGTGCTGCGCGGCATGTTCGACGCGGTCCTGGTGGACGAGTACCAGGACGTCAACGCCGTCCAGGCCAGCATCGTGCGGCTGCTGCAGCCGGATGGAAAGCAGCTGACCTGCGTGGGCGATGACGCCCAGGCCATCTACGGGTTCCGCGGTGCCGACCCGGCACACCTGCGGCAGCTCACCGCCGACTACCAGGGGCTCGACATCGTGCGGCTGGACCGCAACTACCGGTCCCGGCAGGGCATTCTCGGCCTGGCCAACGTCATCCGCCCGTCATCACCCGGCCTGAATCTGACGCTGTCCGGCGACCGCGGGCCGGGAATTCCCCCGCTGCTCGTCCGCTGCCACGACGAGGCCACCCAGGCGCGGGAGATCTGCGCCCGGGTGCTCGAGGCGCACGAGGACGGCGCCGCGCTGCGCGACCAGGCGGTGCTGGTCCGTGCCGCTCACCACAGCGACCTGCTGGAGATCGAGCTGAGCGCGCGGAAGGTCCCGTACGTGAAGTTCGGCGGGCTGCGGTTCACCGACACCGCCCACGTCAAGGACTTCGTCGCCGCCGCCAGGATCATCGTCAATCCAGCCGACGAGCTGGCCTGGTTCCGGCTGCTCCGGCTGCACGAGGGCATCGGCCCCGCGCATGCCCGCCGCATCCTCGACGCCCTGGACCCGGGCGGCGACACAGGTCCGCCGGACGCCTGGGCACCGGCTGTCGAAGCGGCGCCGGCCCGGTCCCGGCGGGCGCTGGCGGCCACCCTCGGCCGGCTCGCCGACGCGGCCCAGCACATCGCGGGAGGGCAGATCGCGGGCGGACAGGCGACGGCGGTGCTGGCGCTGCTCGACCCGCTGATCCGGGCCCGTTACCCCGACGCCACGGCCCGGATCAGTGATCTGCAGCGGCTCGCCGACGCCGCCGCGGCCCAGCCGTCGCTGCACGACGTGCTGGCCGAGCTGACCCTGGATCCGCCGGTCTCCTCGTCGGACCTGGCCGGGCCGCCCCGCCTGGACGAGGACTACCTGACCATCTCCACCATCCACGCCGCCAAGGGACTCGAATGGCCGATCGTGCACCTGCCTCACCTCGTGGACGGCGCGCTCCCCAGCGACATGGCCCTGGGTGACCCCGGCGGGCTGGCCGAGGAGCACCGCCTGTTCTACGTGGCCGTCACCCGGGCCCGCGATCACCTGTACCTGTACGCGCCGCAGCGGCTGCACGTGCACCGCCGCGGCCGCGACGACCGGCACGGGTTCGGCCAGCTGACCCGGTTCCTGGACGAGGAGGCCCTGGCTGCCTGCGAGAGCGTCACCGCCGCGCCGCTGGCGCCGGTGCTGCCCGCGGTCGGATCCCTGGCC
>Ga0307282_10000743_pt1 | contig 10843 bp, 8 predicted proteins | sample ER_DNA_121_FD_194475 | JGI IMG/M metagenome (GOLD analysis project Ga0307282, IMG submission 194475) | Bulk soil microbial communities from the East River watershed near Crested Butte, Colorado, United States - ER_DNA_121 | ecosystem: Environmental > Terrestrial > Soil > Floodplain | place: USA...
CGGGCACCGTCCCGGCGCCGGACGCCCGGTGCCGCCCGTGCCCGTTCCCGTACGGCGGCTGGAGGTTCCTCCAACTACGGATGTGAAGGCATGAGCAAAGGGCCATCCCAGGGCGGCCCTCCTCGCCACGAAGCCGTAAGCGCTGATCTGGTCTCGGTCGATCGCGACGGAAAGGTCACCATCGAGTCCGGTTCCGGTGCCGGTCGAGCGGTGTATTGGACCCTGAAGAACGTCGTGCTCGGGCCTGCGATCAGCAAGATCTTCCGGCCGATTCACGAAGGTATCGAGAACGTGCCGGTCAAGGGTGCAGCGATCATTGCCAGCAACCACCTCTCCTTCGCCGACTGGTTGTTCACCCCGCTTGCAGTGGACCGGCGGATTACCTTCGTTGCCAAGTCGGACTACTTCACCCGGGCCGGCATCAAGGGATGGGCACAGAAGCGGTTCTTCGCGGGCACCGGCCAGGTGCCGATCGATCGCTCGGGGGGCCGGGCAAGTGAGGGAGCTCTGCGGGCCGGCCTCAAGGTGCTGCAGCGCGGAGACTTGTTCGGTATCTACCCCGAGGGAACGCGCAGCCATGACGGCAGGCTCTACAAAGGCCGGACCGGCGTCGCCCGACTGGCCTTGCTGTCCGGATCACCGGTCATTCCATCAGCGATCATCGGCACCGACATCATCGCCCCTCCCGGCAAGATCATCACCAAGATCGTCAGTCCAACGGTGAAGTTCGGCCAGCCTCTGGATTTCTCGCGTTACGAGGGGATGAGCGAAGATCGCTTCATCCTGCGATCGATCACTGACGAGATCATGTACACGATCATGGAGCTCTCCGGCCAGGAGTATGTGGACATGTATGCGCCCGCGGCCAAGGAAGCGGCGGCACGCGAAGCCAAGGCCCAAGAGATCGACGAAGTCTCCCCGCAGGCCTAGCCTGCCCTTCGCGTGGATCCGCGCCGACCGGGAGGGCCTGCGGGCTGTCCAAGATCGCGAATGAGACGGGCCACCAGCGCCACGGGCTGGCTGAAGACAAGCAGGTGACCGCCGGGCAATTGTTCCGCCTCAAGTCCGAGGCGCTCCCTGGCTACCCGGCGCTGGAATTCATAGGGAAAGAATCGATCATGACGGCCGGCGATGACGGTGGTCGGCACGTACGGCCAGCCGCTCAGCGGGAAGCCGGTCTCGAAGAGTGACGCGGCTGGGGAGCCCGGGTCGCCTGAGGACATCATCAGCTCGAGGACCTCGGGCGGAATGTCGTGAAAGAAGTGGAACTCGGCATCGAAGCCGGCGTCAGGATCTCGACCCTCCTGAAGATCATTCGCGCGCATCGCTTCGGCCTGTCCGGTATTGCCCCACCACTCGCCCGCGGTCTCTCCCGGCGTCGGGATCATGGCGTTCAGGAGGACGAGCTCCGCGACGGGCAGCCGGTCACAGGCCAGAGGTGCGCTGAAGGCGCCCATCGACTGAGCGACCAGCGTGACTTCCTCCGCTGGCCCCGCTGCGGCAACGATCGCGTCGGCGTGGTCGGCGAGAGTGGCGCCGGCCCAGTTCGGCAAGGAGACCGCAATGCTGCGCAGGCCCGCATCTCCCAGTAGCGGTTGCACCAGCTGCCACTGATCAGCGTTGCCGCCCGCGCCAGGAATCAAAACGAAGGTTCGCTGCTGCATGGCTGCCATTCTGCGGGAGCGTCCAGCCGCCGATAAGTCAGGTGCCCGCCGCATGGCCAACGTCTACAGTGTCAGCGTGTCTCTGACGAGTCAGGTCCCTTCCATCGAAGCGCTGCATGCGCTGCATCCGCTGCAGCAGCCGGCCTACTCCTCGCCCTCTGAGCTTGCCGGGGTCGTCGGCAAGCTTCGCAGTCTTCCGCCGCTGGTATTTGCCGCCGAGTGCGACAAGCTACGCACCAAGATGGCCAACGTGGCGGCCGGCGAGGCCTTCCTGCTCCAGGGTGGCGACTGTGCTGAGACGTTCGCCGAGGTGACCGCGGCGAACATCCAGGGCAAGCTTCGGACCTTGCTCTCCATGGCGGTCGTGCTGACCTATGCGGCTCAGGTGCCGATCGTCAAGGTCGGCCGGATGGCAGGCCAGTTCGCCAAACCCCGCAGCTCAGGCACCGAAACCCGTAACGGCGTCACGCTGCCGGCGTATCGGGGCGACGCCGTGAACGGCTTCGATTTCACAACTGAGGCCCGCGAGCCCGATCCGCAGCGGCTCCTGGAGGTGTACAACGCCTCAGCGGCCACCTTGAATCTCACCCGGGCTTTCGTCACCGGTGGATTCGCCCACCTGCGCAGCGTGCACAGCTGGAACGCCGACTTCGTCAAGAACTCCGCGGCCGGGGTGCAGTACCAGAACCTGGCGAACGAGATCGATCGCGCCCTAGCCTTCATGGTGGCCTGTGGGATCGACGATGACGTGTTCCGGACCGTCGACTTCTACTCCAGCCATGAGGCGTTGATCTTGGACTACGAGCACGCGCTGACCCGGATCGACTCCAGAACCGGCCAGCCGTACGGGACATCCGGACACTTCTTGTGGGTCGGTGAGCGCACCCGGCACCTGCAGGGCGCGCACGTGGAGCTGCTTCGGCACGTCCGTAACCCGCTCGGGGTCAAGCTTGGATCGACGACCACCGCCGACGATGCGCTGGAACTGGCCGATCGCCTCGATCCTGATCATGAAACGGGACGCATCACCTTCATTACCCGGATGGGCGCCGGGAAGGTGCGCGAGGTGTTGCCGGACATCGTGGCGAAAGTGACCGCCAGCGGCCGGCAGGTGGCGTGGGTTTGCGACCCCATGCACGGCAATACCTTCGAGGCGCGCAACGGGTACAAGACGCGGGCCTTCTCCGATGTAATGGCCGAGCTCAATGGCTTCTTCGACGTGCACGAGGAGCTGGGCACCTGGCCTGGCGGGGTACACGTTGAGCTGACCGGCGACGACGTAACCGAATGCGTCGGCGGCGGCGATGATCTGGTCGAGGCCGATCTGGTAAGCCGTTATGAAACCCACTGCGACCCGCGGCTGAATCGCAATCAGTCGCTAGAGCTCGCCTTCCTGGTCGCCGAGCGGCTGACCCGGGGGGGCATCAAGAGGACCAACCCGGTCCAGGCGTACGTGCCCCTCACCTTCTAGGTCTGCTGGCTCCATACCGAGCCGCCAAGGCGCTGAGAGCGCGGTAAGTGCCCACAAATCGGCGGGCGGGACCGTGGGCGGTGGGTGCGCAGTCGGTAGTGTGGCAGTACCCCACGCGCCTGCTGGCGTGGGCGTTCGTCAGACTCTTCTCCGTGATCGATCTGCGCTCTGACACCGTGACCAAGCCGACCAAAAAGATGCGAGAGGCCATGCTGGCCGCGCCAGTCGGCGATGACGTGTACGCCGAGGACCCGACGGTGATCGATCTGGAGCAGCAAGTCGCGCGACTGCTTGGCCACGAAGCCGGCTTGTTCTGTGTCAGCGGGTCGATGTGCAACATGCTCGGAGTGCGGTTGCTCGTCGAGCCGGGCCAGGAGGTGGTCTGCGACGTGCAGGCTCACATTGCTCGTGCCGAGCTGGGGGCACATGCAGCGATACAGGGCGTGACCATGCGCACCTTTCCCTCCATCCGTGGCAAGGTGCAGTTCGCCGAGGTGGCCAAGATCATTGCGCCGTCCGCGGGCCCCTACCTGGTATCCACAGCCGCCGTCGCCGTAGAGAACACTCACAACTTTGGCGGCGGCACGATTCAACCCTTCGACGAGCTGGCTGCGGTTGGCGAGCTGTGTCGCGAGCACAACATCGGCTACTACCTCGATGGGGCCCGACTGTGGAACGCGCACGTCGCTACCGGTGTGGGGCTTGCGGCGTACGGGCAACTGTTCGACTCGGTCACCGTCTGCTTCTCGAAGGGACTTGGGGCTCCGGTCGGCTCAGTGCTGGTCAGTACGTCTGAGAGCATCGGGCGGGCCCGAGTGCTACGCAAACGGCTCGGCGGTGGCTGGCGCCAGGCCGGCATGCTTGCCGGCGCCTGCCTCTATGCCCTTGATCATCATCTGCAGCGATTGGTCGATGATCATGCGGCAGCGCGCATCTTCGCCGCGGAGGTGGCCAGCCACGTCCCCAGTGCTGTTGATCCGGAGACCGTTGAGACGAACGTCGTTGTGATCGACACCGGCGCGATTCCCGCTGCGCCAGTCGCCGCAGCGGCTGCCGAGCGAGGAGTCCAGGTGTCCGCGTTGGGACATTTCATGATCAGGGCGGTTACCCATCTCGACGTGACGGCCGAGGACTGCGAGGCGGCCGGCCGGCTCATCGGCAAGCTGCTCACCGGATAGCAGCGGTTGACACCCGCCATCTGGAATCCGGACAGTGCCCCTACGGTGAGGGAATGCGGATCACCCACCTGGGCCATTCGGCTGTGTTGGCCGAGACCGATAACGCACGGATCCTCATTGATCCGGGGAACCTCAGCGACGCGTGGCATTCCCTGACCGACCTCGACGCGGTGCTGGTGACGCACCAGCATCCGGACCACCTTGATCCCCAGAATCTGCCGGCCTTGCTGACAGTAAACCGAGAAACCCGGGTTCTGGTCGAGCCGTCGATACTCGACCTGGTCGACGCCGGCAAGCTGCCGCCCCTTGGTGCCAACGCGGCGGCATTGCCGCCGGACCATCAGGTGACGATCGGCGACGTGCTGATCACGGCGGTCGGAGGTCAGCATGCGATCATCCATCGCGACGTACCGGGGATCGGCAATGTGGGCTACGTGCTGCGCTCCGAGGGCCAGCCGACGCTGTTCCACCCCGGTGATGAAATCGACACAATTCCGGACGGCGTTGACGTTCTCGCTGTTCCGGAGTACGCGCCGTGGGCGGCGATGAAGGAGACCATTGACTTCGTTCGGGCGGTCGGCGCGCTGGAGGGGTTTCCGGTTCACGACGAGTTGCTCAGCGATCGAGGCCGGAAGCTCGTGTTGGGCCGACTCAACGAGCTGACCACGACTCGGATGGTCGACTTGCGCGGTGGCACCGCACACGACTTCTGATGAGGTTGGTCACGCGCTAGGGGCTTACCTGGTGAGCCGGTCCCGCGTCGTGCGGAAGCCGAGTCGGCGGGAAAGTTGCGCGGCGGCGCTGTTCACCGCATCGATCAGACGCGCTTCGTTCTGGTGATCGACTTCGTCCGCAACGTAGGTGACCGCGACGGCGGCAGCCGGGTGACCTGTGTGGTCGAGCACCGCCTGAGCGACGGAGGAGAAACCGCTGGTCACCGAACCTTCTTCGGTGGCATGTCCCTGGTTCCGGACGTCGCTCAGCAGCTGTCGCAGCGCGGTCGGGGTCGCCGGCCCGTGTTCAGTGTCAACGAACGCGTCCGCGTGAGGGAACAGGGCGCGAACCTGCGCAGTAGGCAGCCGGGCCAGCATGGCCAGCCCGCTGGCAGTGACCACGGCCGGCAGTCGTACCCCAACGTCAGTGAGCAACATGGGACGGCCCACTGCCCGTTCCTCGATCAGATAGAGCACATCGCGCCCGTGCAGCACCGCAAGGTGTGCGTTTTGCTTCATCCGGTCAACGAGTTGGCGCACGATGGGCCGCGCGATCCGCTGCAGCGGAGCCTGACGGGCGTACGCCGACCCAAGCTCGTACGCCGCAACGCTCAGCCCGTAGCGCCGCTCCTCGGGCAGGTAGTGGACGAAGCCATGGTCGAGGAGCACCGAGAGCAATCGGTACGTGGTGGAGCGCGGCAGCCGGAGGGTGGCCGCGACCATCCCTGCCGATATCGGCTCGGGATGGTGCGACAGCAGCGCAAGTATCCGAAGTACGTGATCAGCTGCGGGTGCCGCCGACATGACGCCTCCCTATGTCTCAGATTTGAGACATAGTTTGGCCTGCGGCCCTGCCCAGCTGACCGGCGGGTCGCTTGCAATGGATTCATGGAACATCGCAGCGTCACAGTCGGCATCGGTCCGGTCTCAGGTGAAGACGTCGTTGCAGTAGCACGACACGACGCGAAGGTGGTCATCGCCCCCGACGCCTGGGCCGAGGTTGCCAAATCCCGCGAAATCATCGAGGCCCTGGCTGATGATCAAGAGCCGCACTACGGGGTGTCCACCGGCTTCGGTGCGCTGGCAACCCGGCATATCCCGATCGAACTCCGAGCTCAACTGCAGCGCAGCTTGGTCCGCTCCCACGCAGCCGGATCCGGATCGGAGGTCGAGCGCGAGGTCGTGCGCGCCCTCATGCTGCTGCGGATCTCCACGCTTGCCACGGGCCGCACCGGTATCCGCGACGAGACCCTGCGGAGCTACGTCACCATGCTCAACGCCGGTCTCACACCGGTGGTCTATGAGTACGGCAGCCTCGGCTGCTCCGGCGACCTGGCCCCACTGGCGCATTGCGCGTTGGCGCTGATGGGGGAGGGGATCGTCCGCGATGCGGCCGGCAGCGTTAGGCCAACCGGCGAGGCGTTCGCCGCGGCCGGAATCGCTCCGGTCACACTGGCCGAGAAGGAAGGCTTGGCCTTGATCAACGGCACCGATGGAATGCTCGGCATGCTGCTGCTCGCGATCACCGATCTGCGGCGGCTGCTCAAGATCGCCGACATTACGGCCGCCATGAGTGTCGAGGGTCTGCTCGGCACTGACGACGTCTTCGCCGATGATCTTCATGCCCTCCGGCCGCACCCGGGCCAGGCCGCTTCAGCAAGCAATCTGCGCAAGATCATGGCGGCCAGCGAGATCCGCGACAGCCACCGGACCGAAGCGTGCACCCGGGTGCAGGACGCATATTCGCTGCGCTGTGCGCCGCAAGTCGCGGGCGCCGTCCGAGACACCGTTGATCATGCCGAGCGCGTTGCGCTCATCGAACTGGCTTCTGCCATCGACAATCCGGTGATCACCGTGGACGGCCGCCTCGAGTCAAACGGCAACTTTCATGGTGCGCCGCTCGGCTACGTGCTGGACTTCCTTGCGATTGCAGTGGCAGACCTCGCCGGCATCTCCGAGCGGCGTACCGACCGGTTCCTCGATCGGGCCCGGAATAGCGGCCTGAATGCATTTCTTGCGGCAGACCCAGGTGTCGACTCCGGCTACATGATCGCGCAGTACACCCAGGCCGCGATCGTCTCGGAGCTCAAGCGGCTCGCGGTACCCGCATCGGTCGACTCGATTCCTAGTTCGGCCATGCAGGAGGATCACGTTTCCATGGGGTGGTCTGCCGCACGCAAGCTGCGCCGGGCGATCGACGGGCTGACCCGGGTGCTGGCCATCGAACTGCTCACAGCCGCTCGTGGTATCGAGCTGCGCTCACCGCTGCGACCGGCGGCCGCCACCGGCGCTGTGATCGCGGCACTTCGGACCGCCGGTAGCCCGGCACCCGGAACCGATCGCTGGTTGGCGCCCGAGATCGACATCGCTGCCGAGCTGGTCAGCACCGGGGCCGCCGTCGCGGCTGCCGAGTCCGTGACCGGCACTCTCAATTGATCAACATAGAAGGAGGCTTCAAACATGGATGGCGCCCGACCCGTACGCGCTCCCCGCGGTACGACGCTGACCGCACGCTCATGGGCCACCGAGGCCCCACTACGGATGCTGATGAACAATCTGGATCCCGAGAACGCCGAACGACCTGATGATCTTGTGGTGTACGGCGGCACCGGCCGCGCCGCTCGGGATTGGCGGGCGTTTGACGCGATGGTGCGAACCCTGACAACACTGGCGCCCGACGAGACGATGCTGGTCCAATCGGGCCGTCCGGTGGGAGTCATGCAAACCCATGAGTGGGCACCGCGGGTGATCTTGGCCAATTCGAACCTGGTCCCGGACTGGGCCACCTGGCCGGAGTTTCGCCGACTCGAGAAACTCGGCTTGACCATGTACGGCCAGATGACCGCAGGCTCGTGGATCTACATCGGTACCCAGGGCATCGTGCAGGGCACGTATGAGACGTTTGCGGCGGTTGCCGAGAAGCGGTTCGGTGGGACGCTGGCCGGCACCCTGACCCTCACCGGTGGCTGCGGAGGGATGGGCGGCGCTCAGCCGCTGGCTGTCACGCTGAACGATGGCGTCTGCTTGATCGTCGACGTCGACAGGTCCCGGCTCCAGCGCCGAGTTGATCACCGGTATCTCGACGAGATCGCTGATGATCTTGATCATGCTGTGGAGCGCGCGGTCGCCGCCAAGACCGAGCGACGTGCTACCTCGATCGGTGTAGTCGGCAACTGTGCCGAGGTCTTTCCTGAGCTGCTACGACGCGGTGTGCCGATCGACATTGTCACCGACCAGACGAGCGCCCATGACCCGCTCTCCTATCTGCCGGAGGGGATCAGCGTGGCGGACTGGGCCACCTCTGCCGAGCAGAAACCGGAGGAATTCACCGACCGGGCAAGGGCCAGCATGGCGCGTCATGTCCAGGCGATGGTGGAGTTCCAAGACGTCGGCGCTGAAGTCTTCGACTACGGCAACTCGATTCGTGACGAGGCACGGCAGGGTGGTTACGAACGCGCTTTCGAGTTTCCCGGCTTTGTGCCTGCCTATATCCGCCCGCTGTTCTGTGAGGGCAAAGGCCCGTTCCGCTGGGTGGCGTTGTCCGGCGACCCGCGGGACATCGAGGTCACCGACCGGGCCGTGCTGGACCTTTTCCGGGACAACGACCGACTGCAGAAGTGGCTGCGAGGCGCACGCGAGAGGATCAGCTTCCAAGGCCTCCCGGCGCGAATCTGCTGGCTCGGTTACGGCGAGCGGGACAAAGCCGGCTTGGCCTTCAACGACCTGGTTGCCTCGGGCAAGATCAGCGCACCGATCGTCATCGGTCGTGATCATCTCGACTGCGGCTCGGTCGCCAGTCCTTATCGGGAGACCGAGGCGATGCTGGATGGCTCCGACGCAATCGCCGACTGGCCCCTACTCAACGCCATGATCAACACCGCGTCCGGTGCCTCCTGGGTCTCGATTCACCACGGCGGTGGGGTGGGCATCGGCCGCTCGATCCATGCCGGGCAGGTCTCGCTTGCCGACGGCACCGAACTCGCTGCCCAGAAGCTGGCTCGGGTACTGACCAACGATCCGGGCATGGGTGTGATCCGGCATGTAGACGCAGGCTACGACCGCGCCGAGGAAGTCGCCGGCGAGCGTGGCGTTCGAGTTCCCATGAAGGAAGGTATCTGACGTGATCATGACCCAATCCGCGGTCTTCGAACAGCTGTGGTTGGAGATTGCAGACATCGGGCGTAATCCGATCACGGGCGGCTACCGGCGATTTGCCTGGACCGAGGCGGATCTGAGCATGCGCGAATGGTTCAGCAGCGAATGCGCCAATCGAGGCATGGACGTGATCGAGGATCGGATGGGCAACCAATGGGGCTGGTGGGGTGATCCCGATCGATCTGCGAATGGTGGGGTCGTCACTGGATCCCACTTGGACAGCGTCCCGGACGGCGGAGCCTTCGATGGGCCGCTCGGGGTAGTCAGCGCGCTGCTGGCGATCGACCGGCTCAAGGCCGACGGGTTTACGCTGCGACGGCCGATCGGCGTAGTGAACTTCGTCGACGAGGAGGGGGCTCGGTTCGGTGTCTCCTGTGCCGGATCCCGCATGATCACCGGCGCGTTGAGTCCTGATCGGGCCCTGGCACTGCACGACACAGATGGGGTGACCATGGCGGAGGCGATGCGCGCTGCCGGGCGGCAGCCAGAACGGCTGGGTCCCGATCCTGAGGCTCTTGCGCGCGTCGGGTCGTTTCTCGAGCTGCACATCGAGCAAGGTCGGGGGCTGATCGACCTTGGTCGGGCTGTGGCGGTGGGTAGCGGGCTCTGGCCGCATGGCCGGTGGCGAATCGAGGTTCCTGGTGAAGCCAACCATGCCGGCACCACCCGGCTGAGCGATCGCCGGGATGCGGTGATCGGTTGCGCACAGGCCGTGCTGGCCGCCCGTGCCGCGGCCGAGACACACGGCAGCCTCGCCACCATTGGCAAGATGGCCATTCAGCCCGGCGGCGTGAATGCCATTGCCAGTTCGGTGACTGCGTGGCTCGATGCCCGGGCGGCCGGGGAGCCTGCGCTGCGCGCCACGGTGGCTCAGATCAAGGGCGAGGTCGCGAGCTCAGGTGCTGTACTGACCGAGGAGTCGTGGACCCCTCAAACAGCCTTTGACGATGCGCTTGTCACCAGGCTGGCCGGCCTCCTCGAAGGAGCACCCGTCATGGGTACCGGTGCTGGACATGATGCCGGGATACTGGCGAACGCCGGCGTGCCGGCCGCGATGATCTTCGTCCGCAACCCGAGCGGGATATCTCATTCACCGGCCGAGTGGGCAGAGCCACAGGACTGTCTCGCCGGTGTTGCAGCGCTGGCGACAGTCCTGGCCGACCTGGCTGGAGGGGAGCAGTGAGCTCCTACTGGGCTCCGTACGCCTGGCTGCCGGCCGGCTGTCAGGAAGGTGTCAGCTTCGATATCGAGAACGGACGCTTCGCGCAGGTGCGGATCGGCGTCGAACCGCGAGACGATCAGGAGATTCTGCGCGGCGTGACGCTGCCTGGTCTTGCCAATGGCCACAGCCACGCTTTTCATCGCGCGCTGCGCGGCCGAACACATTCCGGTGGCGGCAGCTTCTGGACCTGGCGCCAGCAGATGTACGCAGTCGCTGCGCGGCTCGATCCCGATTCCTATCTGGCATTGGCCCGCGCAACCTACGCCGAGATGGCGCTGGCCGGATACACCGTTGTCGGGGAATTCCACTATTTGCACCATGATCAACGCGGCCGCCCGTACGCTGATCCCAATGCCATGGGCGCGGCACTGATCCAGGCCGCCACCGAGGCGGGCATTCGCCTCACGCTGCTCGACGCGTGTTACTTGGCCGGCGGGCTC
>Ga0307282_10000747_pt1 | contig 10839 bp, 6 predicted proteins | sample ER_DNA_121_FD_194475 | JGI IMG/M metagenome (GOLD analysis project Ga0307282, IMG submission 194475) | Bulk soil microbial communities from the East River watershed near Crested Butte, Colorado, United States - ER_DNA_121 | ecosystem: Environmental > Terrestrial > Soil > Floodplain | place: USA...
CTCCGCGACGACCTCGATGCCGAGCCCGTGGGCCAGCGCGATGACGGCCTCGACGATCGGCAGGTTCGCATCGTCGTCGTCGAGCCCGTTCACGAACGAGCGGTCGATCTTGATCGTGTCGAGCGGCAAGTGCTTGAGATAGGCCAGCGAGGAGTAGCCGGTGCCGAAGTCGTCGAGGACGAGCTTCACGCCGAGCTCCCGTAGCGCCCGCAGCGCGCGGGTGCCGGCTTCCGACTGGTCCATGAGGACCGTCTCGGTGATCTCCAGCTCCAGGAGGCGAGCGGGCAGGCCCGTTTCCTCCAGGATCGCGGCGATTTGCTCGACGAGATCCGGCTGGGTGAACTGGCGGGCGGACAGGTTGACGCTCATGACGAGCTGCGTGTCGGGCATCTCGTCGTGCCAGGCGCGGGCCTGGCGGCAGGCCGTCTCGAGGACCCAGCGCCCGAGCGGGGTGATGAGACCGGTTTCTTCCGCGAGCGGGATGAATGACAGCGGTGGCACCAGGCCGCGCGTCGGGTGTTGCCACCGGACGAGAGCCTCGAGGCCAACGATCCGATCGGATCCAAGATCGATGAGGGGCTGGTAGTGGAGACGCAGCTCGCCGCCCGCGATCGCCCGCCGAAGGTCGTCCTCGAGCTCCACCCGTTCGAGCGTCGCCGTGCTCATCGCGGGCTCGAAGAACGTGTATCGGGCGCCCGCGTCGCGCTTCGCCTGGACGAGGGCGATCTCGGCCTCGCGGAACAGGTCGTCGGGTGTCGCACGGCCGGGTCGAGCGAGAGCGATCCCGATGCTCGCGTTGATGAACCAATCCCGGCCGCCCAGGCTGAACGGCACCCGCAGCTCCTCGAGGATCCGGGCGGCGACCGCATCGGCCATGTCGGGCCCCTCGATGCCGTCGAGGATCACCCCGAACTCGTCGCCACCGAAGCGAGCGACCGTGTCACCCGGGCGGAGGCAGCTCGTCATTCGCTCGCCGACGGCCACGAGGAGCCGATCGCCGACGGCATGGCCGAGCGTCTCGTTGATGATCTTGAACCGGTCGAGATCGAGCAGGAGCAGGGCGATCGGATCGTCCTCACCCTCCCTGGTCCACGACAGCGAATGGCGGACGCGGTCGGTCAGAAGCTCGCGGTTTGGCAGGCCGGTGATCGGGTCGTATAGCGCGCCACGCTGGGCGACCTCGACGAGGCGGGCGTTCTCCAGGGCGATCGACGCCAGCTGGGCGAACCGGGTGAGGGCCGCGATCTCACGCTCTCCGAAGGTCCGCTCACGCGATCCTGAGCCGAGGCCGAGTACGCCGACCACCCGTGAACCTGTCGTCAGGGGCACACCGACGACCGCCCCGAACTTCTCGCGGGGCATGTCCGGCGCGCGATCGATCCATGCGTCGTAGTCGTCGATCGAGATCGCCCGACCTTCGCGCTGGACCAGGCCGCCGAGGCCCTGGTCGACCGGCAGCCGATAGCCGAGCAGCTCGTCGAAGATGCCGATGCCGTGTCGAACGACGAGGGTCTGCTCGTCCGGCTCGAGGAGATAGATGAAGCCGTGCGGCGTCCCGACCATCGCGCAGGCGCGGGAGATGATCGTCTGGAGAAGCTGGTCCGAGTCGCGGCGGTCCATCAGGGCGATGGCGGTTTCGTCGAGCGCCGCGAGGAACGGGTCCTGGTGGCCGGCGGTGCCGTCGTCGCGGCTGGACGACGGCTTGGCAAGGTAGAGGGACTGGTCGGCGATGGCGACGAGCTCGTCCTTCGTCAATCCATCGGCGGGAAAGCAGGCGACGCCAACCGACACCGTCACCCGTGGGCCCGTCCGGCCGGGAAGTTGGGCGACATTCTGGCGGATCCGCTCGGCGATCTCGTATGCCTCGATCCGGTTCGCGCCGGGCAGGATGACGGCGAACTCGTCTCCGCCATACCGGTAGACCGCGTCATCGCCGCGCGTAGCCGCTCGCATCGCACCGGCGACCCCGACGAGCAGCGCGTCGCCGGCCGGATGGCCACAGCTGTCGTTGAAGGCCTTGAACGAGTCAAGATCGAGCATGAGGAGCGAGACGCTCGCGCCACCGAGAGCCGCAACGGCCTCCCCGAGCTCGCGCTGGAACGATCCGTGATTCCGAAGGCCGGTGAGGGCGTCATGCTCTGCCCGGACCTTGATCGCGCCGTGCGCCTCGGCGTTCCCTAGGGCGATCGACGCCTGGCCGGCGAACAGCTTCGTCAGCTCGAACTCGTTCCGGCTGAAATACGCGTTGTCGCCCATCCGCCCGATGTTCAGCGTCCCGATCACCTCGCCTCCGACGAGCAGCGGGACGACGATCATCGATTCGGGCTCGAATGGCGTGCCCGGGATCTGGACAGACCGCGGGTCGAGGTGGGCGTCGTTCACGAGGCTCGCCTCGCGATGCTCGATGACCCAGCCGGTGATCCCGACACCGATCGGCCCGACGTAATCGAGAATGACCTCGGCAAACCGATCGCGGGCGACGACCGCGCGGCGGACGCCGGCGTCCTGATCGCAGCGGTAGACGGTCAGGGTGTCATAGGGAACGATCGTCTTGAGCGAGTCGGCGATCATCTCGAGGACGCCCTTCGGGTCGAGCGTCGAGAGAAGGCGCTCGTTGACCTCGAGGAGACGGCGCTGGCTGGCGAGCTGGTGCTCCAGCTCGCGCTGCTGTCGATCGAGGAGCTCGAGATGCTCGGCGTTCACGATCGCCTGTGCGGCGAAGCCGGCGAAGATTGTCAGCGTCGCCTCATCGTCAGGGCCGAACCGATCGCGCCCCTCGGCCGAGACGACGATGACCCCGTGGGCGCGATCCTCGAAGCTCATCGGTACGACGAGCATGGATTCGGGGACCTCCGAGGGGTGGACGCGACGGCTGCGCGGATCGGCGTCTGCGTCGGGCGACAGGATCGTCTGGTTGTGTTGGGCCACCCAGCCAGTCAGTCCGTCGCCGACAGGCATCCGCAGCTTGTCGAGGCTGGGGTTCGGATCGCCGCCGAACGTGCCCTTGAAAGCGATCGGCTCACACATCTGGGTGGCGGCGTCGACCCGGTAGACGCGGATCGTGTCGTGCTTGATGAGGCTGTCGGTGCCCTCCACGATGACGGCGGCGATGCCATCCAGATCACGGATCCGGTTGAGCCGGAGGGCGAGCTCGTGGATTGCCCTGAGCCGCGCCGCCAACGACTGGACGGAGTCGTACAGCCGGGCATTGCCGATGGCGACGGCCATCTGGTCGGCGAAGCTCCGGGCGAGCTCTGTCTCATCGGCGGTCCACTGCCGCACCGCCCTGTCATAGAGAACCAGCAGGCCGAGCGCCTCATCGCGAAAGACGATCGGGACGAAGCAGACGCTGCCGATGCCGTTGCGGGCATAGCGGTCGTGGGCTCCCGTGTGCTTCGTTTCGGCGATCGCGTCCCGCAGGGCAAGCACTTTCCGGGAGCGGATCGCGTGGAGGCCTCGCGCAGAGGAAGTGGCGGCCAGGCTCGAAACCCAGGCCAGGATGTCATCCGACACACCGTGATGCGCGGCGAGGATCAGTGGATGGGACCGCGATGCATCGTAGAGCCAGAGCCCGACGCGATCGACGGAGAACAGCGCCAGCGAGTCCTCGATCACGTCGTCGAAAAGGGTCGGCAGGTCCATCGGCCCACTGACCTCGGCCGCGATTCGGCGCAGGGCATCGCCGCTGGCGAGCTGCTCGCGGATCAGCTGGAGCTGGGGCCGCTTCGCCCGGATCTGGTCGTATGCGCCGACCATCGGCTGTCGTTCGTCCTCCAGTTGGGGGCCTGGTGGCCGGTGCGCCCATCACCTGGCCTTGCACGCGGGGGAAATCCAACCGTAGTCGGCAGCCGGCCGTGCGGCGATAGCCCACTCGTACCACCGGCCTCCGGTCGGCGTCGCCGGGCGCGTCTCGCCGAGCCTCAAGAGGTTGCGGTGAGGAGCTCGCCGACGGATCCCAGCAGGGCGTCCGCGAGGGGTTCGAGATCGGCGCGCGGGGCGACACCGCTCAGGACCCCGATGACGCGCCCGAGACTGGCCGCTCGGCCCATCGCAAGGTCGGCCGGCGTATCGCCGACGATCGCGGTACGCGACGGTTCGGTGCGCAGCGCGGCGCAGACCGCGAGCACCATCGCCGGGTCCGGTTTGAGACCGACACCGTCGTCGCCGCAGACCAGCGCGGACACATGCCCGCGAATGCCGAGCGCCCGCAGCGTCGCCTCGGTCGGCGCGCGATCGTCCGTCGTTGCCACCGCGATCCGACGACCGCTCGCAACGAGCCGCTCGAAGAGATCAGGAAGGTCCGCGAGCGGCCTCGCCAGGGCCACGGGATCGGGCTCGAACCAGGCGGTTTCGACCGCCCGCCGGGCGGCCGCGACACTCGGGCACCAGCGCCGGACCACCGCCGCGATCGTTTCGGCGATGCCGGCCATCGTCGAAACCGCAAGCGGTCCACCGGGCAGGACGCGGTTCACCGTCGGGTCGAACCCGATCGCCGCGAAGACGTCGCCGGAGACCGGCCGGCCCGTCGCGACGTCCAGTCGCCGGCCGATGTCGATCGCCCAGCCGCCCCACATGGCGGCGAAGTCGATAAGCGTGCCGTCCTTGTCGAAGACGACCAGGTCGATCCCGTCCAGGAGGGGCGGCGGTCGCCCAGCGGCGTTCAGGGCACCGATCCGCGTTCCGGCCTAGCGGATGTTGACACCGACGACGCGGTCCCAGTTGGCCGCGATCAGGTCGGTTGCCTTTGCCTGCTGGGCCACGGTCGGAAAGACGACCGGGGACGTGTCGGGCAGCTTCGCCAGTGTCTCGACGGGGATCGCGTCGCGCGCGGACAGATCGTCGAACCGGACGGGATGGCAGTACCCGTCGAGCAGGAGATTCTGGCCCTGGTCGCTGTAGAGGAATTCCAGCCACAGCCGCGCGGCGTTCGGATGGGGGGCATGGGCGCTGATCGCCTGGGCGTTCGCCACGGCGAGGCGCCCCACCGCTGGAACGGCCACCTCGATCTGGGCGCCTCCGGCCGGCGCGTCACGATGGGCCAGGGACTCGTACGTCCAGCGCATCGTCACCGGTGTTTGACCGTCGTCGATCGCGGCTGACGTCGCCACCTGAGGCTCCAGGTTCCCGGCCGTTTCGAGCGCCTTGAAGAAGTCGAGTCCCTTTCGCGCGTCGTCGAGGGAGCCGCCATTGGCCAGGGCGGCGGAATAGACGGCATATGCCCCAGCGCCGGACGTCCGGGGATCGCCGGCGAGGGCGACCTTACCCTTGTATCGCGCGCCCAGCAGGTCCGCCCACGCCTGGGGAACGGCCGGGACCACCGTCGTGTTGATCTCGAAGGACAGCACCCCGTAATAATTGCCTGTCCAGGCACCGTCGGGGGCCTTGACTGCATCCGGGATCGAGCCCCACGTCGACACCTTGAAGGGCTCGAGCAGCCCGGCGGTGGCGGTCTCGGCGGCCGCAATGGAGAGGTCGACGACATCGGGCGCCGCCGCACCGTCAACGCCCGCGATTGCCTCGAGCTGATCCGCGGGCGACGCGCTTGGCTTGAGCTCGCTTACCGTCAGCTCGTACTTGTGGCTGAAGGTGTCGATGATCATCGCGTAGTTACAACGGTCCCGGGCGAGGCCGATGACAGTCAGGCTGCCCTCGCCCTGGGCCGCCTTCACGAGGTCATCATCGGCACCGGGAAGCGGCGGCTCCGAGGGATTGTTCGAGCCGTCATCGAACGAGGACGAGGGTGCCGATGGCGATGTGCTGCTCGTTTGGGCAGGCACGCAGGCGACGAGGAGAGCGGCCATCGCTGCCGCGGCTGCCACGCCGCGTGCCATCGGGTGGGCCGTCGCTCGGGCGCCGGGTCGCCGGTACTTACCGGGCAGGTTTGTCGTCGTCGAAACGACTCGGCTCCTTGGTGGGCATGACGCAACGGTCGTGCGTCGTACCGCGATTGTGCGCCAGCCGGGTGCCGGTGTCTCTAGCCCCGCGACCTCGGCCCTGCGCCCTAGGCCCCAGCGACCACGTCGACGACGGGCGCCGGTCCGGAGCCGATGACGAGACAGGCCTCGCGCGGGAAAGAGAGGGTGACCGTCTCGTCGATCGCCGGTGGGTCCAGGTTCGGATCGTTGAACGTGTCGAGCGATAGCGTCGTCTGACTCTCCGGCAGGCGGACCCGGATCCGGACGATCGAACCGAGGAAGCTCGCGTCCTCGACGACGCCGCGAAGGCGGTTGACACCCCCGCCCTCGCCCAGCTCGATGCTTTCGGGACGCAGGGCGATCGTGACCGTCGAACCGTCGTGCGCGTCGGTGATCGGCTTGGCGCTCCGGATCTCCTGGCCGTCGACGGAGATGCGCCCCTCGCCGCTGTCAATGACCTTCGCGGCAAGGAGGTTCAGCGTCCCGACGAACGAGGCGACGAACGGCGTCGCCGGGAAGTTGTAGATGTCGGCGGGCGCACCGATCTGCTCGACGCGCCCCTCGCTCATGACCACGACCCGGTCGGACAGCGACAGCGCCTCCTCCTGGTCGTGGGTCACGTAGACCGTCGTGATCCCGAGTTGGCGCTGGATCGTCCGGATCTCCTTGCGCAGGACGATCCGGATCTTGGCGTCCAGCGCGGACAGCGGCTCGTCGAGCAGGAGGACCTGCGGTTCGAATGCCAGCGCGCGGGCGAGCGCAACTCGCTGCTGCTGCCCACCGGACAGCTGGTAGGGGAAGCGGTTGCCGCGGTCCTCGAGGTGGATCAGGGCGAGCAATTCCTTGACTCGCTTGTCGATCTGCGCCTTCGGGCGCTTTCGCACCTTCAGCCCGAAGCCGATGTTGCCCGCGACCGTCATGTTCGGGAAAAGCGCATATGACTGGAAGACCATCCCGACGTTGCGCTGGTTCGGCGGACGATGGGTCACGTCCACATCGTCTATCACGATCGCGCCTCGAGTCGGCAGCTCGAACCCGGCGATCATCCTCAGCGTGGTGGTCTTGCCGCAGCCAGACGGACCCAGGAACGAGACGAATTCGCCGCGCTGGGCGGCGAGGTTGAAGTCTTCGACGGCGTTGACGTCGCCGAACCGCTTCTGGACACCTGTCAGCTCGAGGAACGTCATGAACCGAAGGCCTCCATGGCTCAGTGGGCCCCGCCGACCTGGATGCGTGTCCGCGACCCGCGACCGATGAGCGCGATGGCGATCATCGCCAGCCAGGTCACGCCGAAGCTGATCAACGACACCGCGGCCGGCTCGTAGGTTCGGTTCGCGCCGAGCAGCGCAAGGTATGGCCCGAACGCCGGCCGGGCAAGATAGACGGCCATCGTGAACTCACCGATGACGATGGCGAGGCTGAGGAAGGCCCCCGAGAGCAGGGCGACCCGCAGGTTGGGCAGGATGATCCGGACGAGGATCGTGAACCAGCCGGCGCCCATGCTCTGGGCAGCCTCGGTGAGCGTCCGGATGTCGATCGCGCGCAGCCCGGAGTCGACCGATCGGTACATGTACGGCAGTGACAGCACGATGTAGGCGAAGACCAGCAGCGCGCTGCTGCCGATATCCGTGTTCGTGAAGGGCAGCGGCGGCCGGCTGTACGCACGGATCAGGCCGAAGACGAGGACCACCGGCGGAATGACGAACGGCAGGAGGGTGACGAACTCGACGAACGGCCGCAGCCGCGGGGCGCGGAGGCGGACCCAGTAGGCGGTGGGAACGACGAGCGCGATGCTCAGCACGACGGTGATCAGTCCGATGACGAACGAGTAGGTGAGGCTCGACAGGAAGCGGGAGTCGGCGAACGAGTTCGTATACCCCGCGAACAACGGCTTCGCCCGCATCGAGATGATGAAGGTCGCGATCAACGGCACAGTGAAGTAGAGCACCCCGATCAGGAAGATGATCCAGGCCCAGGGCGCCCCCCAGCTCCGGCGCGGACGGTCCGCCGCGACCGACGAGTTGGCGACCGATTCGAGCGCGCCCGGGGCGCGGGAGCCGATCGCCGGTCCGCCGCCGCTCATCGCAGCCACCTTTCCGAGCGCCGCTGAAGCAACGTGTAGCCGACGATCGAGATGCCCATGACCGCGACCATCCCCATGGCCATCGCATAGCCGAGCCCGACGTTGTGGAGGACATCACCGCTGATCTGGTTGCCGATGGCGAGCGGCACGAGGGACACCTGGCCGGCGGTCAGCTGATAGGCCGTCGCCTGCGCCCCGAACGAGTTTCCGAAGAGCAGGATCATGCTGCCGAGCAGCGTCGGGGTCAGGATCGGCAGGGCGATGCGTCGCCAGTACTGGAAGCCCGTGGCGCCCATGTTCTCGGCCGCCTCGCGCCACTCGGGCTTCAGGCCGTCGATCGCCGGGGCGATGATCAGGACCATCAGCGGGAACTGGAAGTAGAGATAGACGATCTCGATGCCGAGCTTCGAGAAGATCGTGAAACCACTCGCGTAGAGGTTGATGCCGAAGCCCTTGAGCAGGAGCGTAACGATGCCCTGAAAGCTCAAGGCGTACGTGAAGGCGAGGGCGAGCGGGATGCCGGCGAAGTTCGAGGCGACGCCGGAGAACGTCATCAGGGCGCTCCGCAGGATCCGCGGCAACCGGCCCAGGATCACCGCGACGGCCAGCAGGAAGCCGAAGATCCCGCCGACGATGGCGGTGACGAGGCTGACCTCGATGCTGTTGCGGAAGGCCGTTGCGACCGACGGGGTCGTCAGCGCCCCATAGTTCGCGAGAGTCGGAGCGCCGGTCTTGTTGTCGGCGATGCTGCCGATGGCCAGGAAGGCGAGCGGCAGACCGAGGAACATCGCGGAGAACAGAAAGAACGGGACGAGCCCCGCCCACGAAAACGACAGGCGCCGAGCGGGACGCGCCGGTGGCGCATCCCGCTCGATGATGACCGTGGCGGAGTCGCTCACGATCGCAAGTTCAGCGGTGGGTTACTTGACGTCCGCGCCGACCACCGCGTCCCACGAACCGGTGATCAGGGCCTTCGCCTTGTCGTACTGCGCCGGGGTCGGATAGATCGCCCCGGCGATGTCGGGCAACTTCGCGATGAGGTCACTCGAAACGCCGCGGGCCTTGAGGTCGTCGAGGCGGGTCGTGTGGCAGTAGCCCTTCAGCCAGCCGGCCTGGCCCTCGTCGGAGTAGAGGTACTCCTCCCAGAGCTTGGCCGCGTTCGGATGCGGGGCGTAGGCGCTGATCGCCTGGGCGTAGACGCCAAGGAACCGGCCGGCCTTCGGGACCACGACGTCAATCTCCGGATTGCCGGCGGCGAGGTCCTTGTGGGCCAGGGCGTTGTAAGCCCAGCGGAGTGCAATGGCTGTCGCGCCCGTGTCGATGGTGCCGGGCTTGGCGATCGTCGGCACGAAGTTGCCGGCGTCCTTGAGCTGCTTGAAGAAGTCGAGGCCCTTCTGGGCGTCGTCGAGGGAGCCGCCATTTGCCAGGGCGGCCGCGTAGACGGCGCTGATGGCCTGGCCTGAGGCGCGCGGGTCACCCGCGAGGGCGACCTGGTTCTTGTACTCAGGCTTGAGCAGATCGCTCCAGTCCGCCGGGCTGTTCGCAACGGCGGCCTTGTTGATCTCGAAGGTCATGATGCTGTAGTAGTCGCCGTACCAGTAACCGTCGGGATCCTTGAACTTGGGATCGATCGTGTCCCAGACCGAGACCTTGTAGGGCTGGATCAGCTTGTCGGTCTTTGACGAATCGCCGAAGAAGCTGGCCACGTCGATGACGTCCGGAGCCTGCGGGCCCGGGTTGTCCTTGTTTGCCTTGATCGCCTCGATCTCGTCGCCCGACCCGGCGTCCGGGTTGAGCTCGTTGACGGCGAGGCCGTACTTGGCCTTGAAGCCGTTGATGACTTCGCCGTAGTTGCACCAGTCGTGGGGCAGGGCGATGACGGAGACGGTGCCCTCGGCCTTGGCGGCGGCGATAAGGGCGGTGAGGTCCGCCGCGGATGCGGCCGGAGCGCTGCCGGCTGGCGCGGAACCGGCGGCAGTCGCCGGAGGCGCGCTGGCCGCGGTGCTCGGCGCGCTCGACGCCCCCGGGCTCGAACAGGCTGCCACCACGAGGGCGAAGATCGCCAACGGGGTCACAGATCGAAGCAGGGAATGCTTGGTGATCAAAGTCGGTTCTCCAATTGACGGTGAATCGATGGACTCCCGGCCGGCGGACTCCGGCGCGATCCGACTCCTCCTCCTATGGCGATCGCGGGGTCTCTCGGCGGCAGCGGGTGACGTTCCTCCGGACCGGCGTTCCGGTCGTGGGCATTTCACCCCCCGCGCGACGGTGCGTCAAGAGTGTGACGGACATATCAACGATCTGTCAGCGATTCGTGCACGGCCCGCGGCTGGCGGCTTGGGCCGGCGGTGCCGTCTCCGCGCGCTCGTTCACGCACGTAGCCCCGGATTCTTGCCTAATGCTTCGCTGGGTGGCGCTATTCGAACCAGCGGTCGCTCGCGCCGTTCAATCCTCGTCCAACGCCGCTGACGGGAAGCATTCGACGACGATTCGGCCCGAATCGGGCTCCGATAGACATCGTCCAGCCGCGCAGGCGATCGAGCGCTGCTTAGTGTTCCCGGCAGGAGGCATTAGGCAAGAACGGACGCAGGGCGCACGGCCGGCGGGCGCTCCGCCGGCCGTCGCTCCGATTCAGACGCTGTAACGGATCAGGGCATCCACGACTGCCACTTGGCCGTGTTTGCGTCGATCCACTGCTTGGCCGCGTCCTCGGGAGTCATGTTCTTGTTCGTGATCGCATCGGCGACCGAGTTCTGGTCCTGGTTGGCCCATTTGAAGTTCTTGATGAACGTGGCCGCGTCGCCGCCGGTATCCATGAACTTCGTCCGGACGATCTTGTTG
>Ga0307282_10000750_pt1 | contig 10816 bp, 9 predicted proteins | sample ER_DNA_121_FD_194475 | JGI IMG/M metagenome (GOLD analysis project Ga0307282, IMG submission 194475) | Bulk soil microbial communities from the East River watershed near Crested Butte, Colorado, United States - ER_DNA_121 | ecosystem: Environmental > Terrestrial > Soil > Floodplain | place: USA...
TGCAACGCTACGGCGATAGCGCGAGCCTTGCTTTCGGCAGTGGATCTTTCCACTTGCTCATTTAAGGATACCACGCGTGACATCGAGGTGCTCTTTACATACCCATTAGGAAGTCGCAAATTCGACGATGCCTAATCTGGCTACCTGGATTCGCCCAAAGGATGAAAAATGGTTTCAGCCATTTTTCGCGAAGCATCCTGACCTTCATGTTTTCGACGCACGTAAAGGCGAGGTTGCACTGGACCAAATGGACGGTCTTCTGCTCACTGGCGGTTCCGATATTTCGCCAGAGTTGCTACGGCAGGAAGTCGCCGATCCTTCAGTGCTGAGCAAAGATATGGACCCAGAGCGCGACCGTTGGGAGTTTAAGACCGTGCAGGAAGCGCTTTCGCGTGGACTGCCGATTCTGGCAATTTGCAAAGGGCTTCAGGTATTCAACGTCGCGCTTGGTGGAACGCTAAAGCTCGATATCGAAGGCCACGATCTGCCGCACCAACGTGAGCGCGATGTTCAAGCATTGCGCAGCGCGCAGCGCGCATCTCACCGCTTTTCAAAGGTGAACAGCGCGCATCACCAAGCGATCGACCAATTGGGTGACGATCTGGAAGTGGAAGCCTGGGCCGCGCATGATGGCATTATCGAGCAAGTTCGCCTGCGCAAATATCCATTCGGGCTCGCTGTGCAATATCATCCGGAGCGCAGCCGAATGTACGAATCGCTCTTCGAGGATTTCTTTTCGCGATTGGGATCATCGAAGTCTTAAAACGTTGACTATTGTTGTCCTGTGCATGGGGCACTCTGTGAATTGCTTAACGCCACAACCTGCCGGAGCCGCAGGGCGAGAATCGCCGCCACGACACCGCATGCGCCGAGCAGTATGAACGCAGGGCCATGCGTGCCCGTGCGATCTTTCATCGCGCCAACGAGCGTGGGACCGGCGAAGCCGCCGACGTTGGCAATCGTAACGACTAATGCAATTCCAGCGGCTGCCGGCGCTCCGGTTAAGAACCTCGTCGGCATTGACCAAAATGGGCCGTACGCAGCGCAATGGCCGATCGGAATCAACGCCAGCGCCAAGACGGCTAATCTTGATTCGGACAGAAGCGCGCACGCAAAAAATCCCGCGCTCATAATCAACAAGGGCACGGCCACATGCAAAGGCCGCTCGTCTCTGCGATCAGACAGGGCACTGTTGAACACCATAAAGGCGATCGTCAGCGCGCTGATCGCGCCGAGGATGAACCCTACCCCCAGATCGCTGCTCCCCGTGAGCGATTTGATGATCAGCGGCGCCCAAAACGAGTAGCTGTAGAATCCGACTGCGGCCAAAAGAAAAATGATTCCAAGCTGCCATATCGTCGGATTGGTCAACGCCGCCAAAATTCCAATCGAATGTGCCTCATTGCGGGCGGCCCGTTCATTCGCGAGTTTGGTAGTCAACCAGTCCCGCTCTACCGGAGCCAACCAGTGCGCTGCCTCAGGTCGATCGGTGAGATACAGCAGCACGATCATGCCAAGCAATATCGCAGGCAGTCCCTCAATTAAAAACAGCCATTGCCATCCCGCGAGCCCGAGCACTCCGTTCATGCCTAGCAGCGCGCCAGAGAACGGGCCGCCGATGACGCCGCTCACCGGGACCGCCGTCATAAAAGCCGCGATAGCGCGTGCGCGTTGCGCCTCGGGATACCAATGACTCAAGTAATAAACCATCCCGGGGAAGAAACCCGCCTCCGCGGTGCCGAGTAAAAATCGCAGGACATAGAAAGTCGGCGTGGTTCGAACAAACATCATCGCCACTGAGATCGCGCCCCAGCTGATCATGATCCGCGAAATCCAACGCCGCGCACCGACTCGGTGCAAAATGAGATTGCTCGGGACTTCGCACAGGCAGTAACCGAGGAAAAATACGCCGGAACCAAAACCGAACGCAACCGAACTAAATCCGAGATCGGAATTCATCTGCAGCGCCGCAAAACCGACATTCACTCGATCGAGCCACGCTACGATGTAGAGAACAAACAGAAACGGGATCAACCGGAGCGTGACCTTGCGCAAGGTTACCGTCGCAACATCGGGCGGCTTCATGCGGAGATGTTGAAAAGTTGAAAGACTAAAAGGTTACAACGTCGCCGACTAATCTGGCTTTGCAGCCTGTTTGTTGGAACCGCTTTTAACCTGCCGCGTCCCTTACTACGACTTCCAGCTTAATTTCTTGGAAGGAAAGCTGATCATGAATGAAAGAAAGCAACTCTAGAGCGCTGGTATGGGGCATGTGCGCGCAGCGCACTTCTATCCGCGCCGCTTTGCCAGCGAGATTCGGATGATCGGATGCCATTTCACCGTCGAGCAGAAATGAAACGTAGGCGTTGAAGCGCTCCTGCAACGCAAGCAATTGTTCATCCGAGCCGTCCCACTCGTTGGGCTCATTCATGACGAGAACGACCTCGCCTGTTTTCGGGTCCTGCGCGATTAGGTCGATGACGCCTGTTCGGTCCCTGGCTTTGGCCGTTTGATCGTCAGTGTTCATTCAGATGATTCAACGTTGGAAGATTGGAAGCTTGCGCGCAAAGACTTTCAGAGTTTGGGGGCCCGCCGCGATGTTCAAGAGAAATAGATGACCACAGATCTGCGCGCCTTCCAGCAAGGTAGCGGCGATTGACCTCAATCGCCTAAAAGCGGACGTTGCCGTCGCTGTGGTAAAAACGAAACATGCAGGCCAACTAACATTGCTGGGGCGAAGCGAGGCGAGAAGTCCAGCTTCACCCGCTGAAGCGCGTTTGGAGACTTTTCCGAATCCAGCCCCTCGCCGGAATTACCGGATTCATTTTGAAACGGATGATTTCACTTCTGTTTGCCCGGTCACAGGCCAACCGGATTTCGCAAGGATCGATATCGACTACGTGCCGAACCGTCTCTGCGTCGAGAGCAAGTCGCTCAAATTTTATCTTGCGTCGTACCGAAACGAGCGCGCATTCAACGAAGCCGTCACAAACCGTATCCTCGACGACTTCGTCAAAGCGTGCAGCCCGCGCGAAGCGATCGTGACTGCCCAATTCTCCGCGCGCGGCGGAATCGCGCTTACCGTGCGCGCCGAGTATCCGGACAAGAAAGTTGGGCGAGACAACGAATGCTAAAGCGCCAGAACACTGGCGCACCCCAAAACGTGGCCGTAATTCCTAGCGCCATACCACACGCTTGCGTTTTGGAGTGCGGCGCGGTTGCGCCGCTTTCGATTTTTCTCTCTCCTTTCGACCTGGTTTTGAAACCGTCGGCAAACCGCAGGCGACGGGCGAAATTGCGGTAGATAAATGAAACGTGCAGTGGTTCTCTTAAGCGGCGGAATCGATTCGGCAACCACCTTGGCCATCGCGCTCACCGAAGGCTACCAGGCGTACGCTTTGTCATTTGATTACGGCCAGCGTCACCAGATCGAAATGCAGGCTGCTTGCCGCGTCGCCAATGCCTTAGGCGCAAAAGAGCATCGCGTCGCGAAGATCGACATGCGCGTCTTTGGCGGCTCTGCACTCACTGACGATCTCGCTGTGCCCAAGCAGCGATCGGAAAGACAAATCGCGCAGGGCATTCCAGTCACGTATGTCCCCGCGCGTAACACGATCTTTCTCGCGTATGCGCTCGCCTGGGCGGAAGTGATTCCAGCCAACGACATTTTCATCGGCGTAAACGCGATCGATTACAGCGGCTATCCGGATTGCCGGCCGGAATTCGTCGAAGCGTTCGAGACGTTGGCGAATCTTGGAACCAAAGCCGGTGTCGAAGGCAGACGCTTTCAAATTCACACGCCGCTGATCAAATTCTCAAAAGCCGACATCGTTCGCAAAGCCGTCGAACTCGGTGTCGACCTTTCATTCACACACAGCTGTTACGATCCCTCACCCGAAGGTCTCGCCTGCGGCGAATGCGATTCGTGCCTCCTGCGGCTCAAAGGTTTTCGCGAAGCCAGCATACAAGATCCGATCCGTTACGCGAAAAAATGAAGCGCCTGTTAAGGATTTTCGATCTCTCTAAGAACGAACAGCGCGTCGTCCTGATCGTAATGCTTGTCTTAATCGTGTTTGCATTCGTGGGATATGAACGGCGGGTTCATCAGCGTCCGGTTCAACCGAGCTCCGCAACAGAAGCGAAACCGCCTCCAAGTCCTGTGCAAGCCGAGGATGATCGTTAGTTTCAGTCTTCAGTTAACCCGGGGATTCGACCGTAGCCGACAAAAACCGGACTGATTTTGGCATCACCGCTACTCGGCGGCGGCGGCAATTTGAAATCGAAAACGCTGACGCCCCAACGTTGTTTGCCATCGTATGTGCGGCCGTCGCTCGATCCGATCATGACGCGTTTATTCGTTCGTTTTTCGCGACCGAGATAAATCATCGTGTGCGTGATCGGCGGGTCGCGATCGATGTTGTAGGTGCCGCGCCAGAACAGCAGGTCGCCCGGCTTGAGCGCATCCAGTTCGAATGAATCTTCCTTGCGACTCAGTACCGCGTTGAAGTTTCCGGCCTTGCGCACCCAGACATATTGCTGGCTGGAATCGCGCGGCACGTCGGGGAAGCCGTTTTGCCGGAGGACATAATAAATAAAACCTGAGCAATCCATGCCGCCGTTTGCCGGATCGGCAGAGCCATAGCTGTAACCGAGATTTTGTTTTGTCAGCGCGAGCCCGGCGCCCAGGATTTGCCGCACTTTCGCCGGGTAACTGTCATAGCCGGCTATTTCATTTGGTGAAAGAGAGACGTTCGGCCACCCCTTCTTTCCTCGAGCAGGTTCCGGTGTTTCCGCCGGACTGGCCGACGAAGTCTCTTTTGCCGCCGGGGATTCGCTCGGCGTTGGAGTAGGAGAGGCTTTCTTGCGCTTTGATTTTCTCTTCGGCGTAGGCGTCGGAGATGGAGTCGGCGAAGCTTTCTTTCGTTTGGCAGAAGCAGCAGGCGATGCAGTGGGCGTCGCTTTGGCCGACGAGCGCTTTTGATGTTTGCGACTCGGAGTCGACGTTGGCGCAGGCTCAAAAGCTTCTTTGATTTTCGTGCCTAGGGATTCTTCGGCAGCGTCCGCGGCTCCGACTGTGCCGAATAAAATCGCAAGAATCAAAAGCCATTTCATAAGTCAAGGTGTGCCTAGCGCTGCAGCGTCCGCTGTCCTCAGCGGAGAATCCAGCTCGGCCGCACTTAGACTCAACATCCGCCGAGGACAGCGCACGCTACAGCCCAGAAACAACAGCGTGAAAATAACTATTGTGCGAGCTCCTGGAGGATTGCTTTGTTCAGGCGAATGCCGCCCTCGAAATTTTCTAGAGGAAAATTCTCATTCGGCGAATGGGCGCGGCAATCCGGCAATGCGAGTCCCATCAGCAGCGTTTCGATGCCGAGAATGCCGCGAAACTGCGACACGATCGGGATGCTCCCGCCTTCGCGGATGAGCGCGGAGTCGCGGTTGAACGCTTTTCGTAGCGCGCGCTGTGCCGCTTCGCCGAGCGGGGAGTGCGGATCTGTGAGATACCACGGGCCGCTATGGCCGGTAGTGATTTCCAACGTGACGCCTCTCGGCAGATGCTTTCGCAAATGCTCCTCTGCCAGCTTCAGGATCTCCTCTCCGTGCTGGTCCGGAACGAGGCGGAATGTCAGTTTGGCCATAGCGTGACTGGCGATCACCGTCTTTGTCCCCTTCCCTTGATAACCACCGCCGATTCCATTGATCTCCGCAGTCGGTCGCGCCCAAATCCGTTCCGCGGAATTGTAGCCGGCTTCGCCGAAAAGCTCGGGCACACCTGTTTCCTCTAAAACTAACTTGTCGCCGTCGACCGGAAGTTTCTGCCACGCTTCGCGCTCCCACTTTTCGAGCGGCTTCACCCGATCATAGAAACCCGCGACCGCGACGCGACCCTCGCGATCATGAAGTGTGGCCAGTAATTGCGCGAGAGCCGTGATCGGGTTTGCAACGGCCCCACCAAAAACGCCCGAGTGCAAATCCATTTTAGGGCCGGTCACTTTGACTTCGAGCGAGGTTACTCCGCGGAGACCATAACTCAGCGTCGGCACGCCGCGTGCGATCATTCCGGTGTCGGAGATTACCGCCACGTCGCTTTTCAAGTTTTCTCGATTTTCCTCGAGAAAACCGCCGAGGTGTGCACTGCCGATTTCCTCTTCGCCCTCGATGACCAAGTGCAGGTTCACCGGCAGATCGCCGTTTTGTTCAATGGTCTCCTGGATGCCGATGATGTGGGAAAGAATCTGACCTTTGTTGTCGGTTGCGCCGCGCGCGAAGACGTAGCCGCCCTTCAAAACAGGCTCGAACGGGGGCGAGTCCCAAAGGTCGAGAGGATCCGGCGGCTGCACATCGTAATGTCCATAAATAAGAACTGTCCGGCGTCCGGCTTGATGTTTGTTACGCGCCCAAACGATCGGATGACCACGTGTTGGGACAAGCTGCGTGTCCAACCCAATGCTGGTGAGTTTTTTCACCAGCCATTGTGCGCACGCGCCTAACTTCTCCGCGTACTGATCGTCGGTCGAAACACTTGGAAATCGCAGGAACGAATAATACTCCTGAAGATAATTCTCACGCATGGCTGGAAGCTAATCGGCTTTTTCTCGTTTGCCTACGACTTCTGCCGGAGCTGCACCCGGATGAGATACACAATCGACGCGAGCACGAGCACGATTCCCGTTACCAAAAATTCGCGAGCCGTTGCATGGGCGAGAATCCAAATGATCGCCAGGATCGCCAACGCAGGCACAATTTTCATTCCAGGAAAATTGAACGGCTCACCATCCGAGCGGACATCCCGCTGCACCAAAAACCAGCAGGCGGCGCAGCAAAGTAGATACATCAGCAACACAGCGACATTCGAAAGCACTGCTAGCCGTTCGAAGGTGCCGCTGATTGAGAGCGCAAACGCCAGCGCCGCGTAAGTAATAATCGCGACGTCCGGTGATCGATAGCGCGGGTGCACGTGTGCGAAAAACTGCGGCAACGCGCCATCGCGGCCGAAAGCAAAGATCATACGCGGTGAGCTCAGGATGTCGCTCGTCACAAATCCAAATGCGGAGATGCTGGCTCCGGCCAAAAGAATCGTGCGGCCCAGGTTGCCGAGAAATTTCGCAGCCGATTCGGCGAGTGGCGCGCCAGGATGATTCCCCAGATCATCGCCAAGTGTACCCTGCGCTACGAGCTGAATAAGAATGTAAATGACCGTGGTAATGACAAGCGCGAGGTACGCGGATCGCGGGACCGTGCGTGCCGGATTTTTCACTTCGCCGCTCGGAATCAAGGCCACCTCGATTCCCACGAAAGCGAAAATCAACAGGATAACGGCATCGCCTAATGACTTGCTACTGGGCCAACCGCTCCAGGCAAGATTGGGCGCGTGAATGAAGAATATTCCGACGCAAATAAACAGTAACAGTGGCAGAAGCTTTGCGAAGGTAATCACAGTCACTGCACCCGCACCTTCGCGAACACCGCGGATATTGATTAGTACAAGCACACCGTAAACGGCGAGCATGACAACAATGCGCATCAGGGCACCGCCAAGGAAGGGAACGACCAGCGCAACTGAATTAGCGAGAACGTTCACGACTCCGGCCACCGCGCCGAGGGCGGTTAGAAAATAAAGCATCCCTGCGAGGAACCCAACATAACGGCCGAACGCGACTTCCACATACGCGTAAAGGCCGCCGGTCAACGACACCCGGCTGCCGGCGATCGCGAAGCAAGTGACGAACAACACCATTGCAATTGCACAACAAACAAATGCAAGTGGCGCAGCCGGTCCTAATCCTTTGGCAACTGTTGCTGGAATTACGAAAATTCCTGCACCGATTGTCGAGCTGACAATATTTGCAGTTAAGGCTGGGATCCCGATGCCGCGGACAAGCTTCTCATCCGTGCGTTCCGCCTCTTGGATCGTCAACGTCATATCGGCGGACATCGGGGCATGGTCACCGAAGCGGGAACTCTAATCAAGGCAGATTCGCCGCCACGCCTCCTACCAAATATTGCGCTTGGCGGGCGCGACCAGCCCACAAATTGTGTGATTTTGCACTTGTAAGCCTCTGTAGCTCACTATATTCAAGACCCGGGTCGAGTTATTCGGCCTGTCATGCATTTAGAATCGCTCGAGCTTCTCGGCTTCAAATCGTTTGCCGACAAAACGACTTTTAATTTTCACCAGGGCATCACCGCTGTCGTCGGGCCGAACGGCTGTGGAAAATCCAACGTCCTTGACGCCGTCCGTTGGGCACTCGGCGAGCAATCTGCGAAATCGCTCCGCGGCGATGAGATGGCGGATGTGATCTTCAACGGCGCCGAGACACGTAAGCCAGTAGGATTTGCGGAGGTTTCGCTCACGTTCACCGATTGCGCTGAAGAGCTCGGAATCGAATGGCACGACGTGCGCGTTACGCGCCGCGTCTATCGCGATGGCGATTCGGAATACCTCCTAAACAAGACGCCCTGCCGTCTTCGTGACATTCAAAACTTGTTTGCTGATACGGGCATTGCGCGGGCTGCGTACTCCATGATGGAGCAGGGTAAAATCGATATGATCCTGAGCTCGCGGCCGGAGGATCGGCGCACAATTTTCGAGGAAGCGGCTGGAATTACGAAATACAAGGCGCAAAAGCGCGAAGCGTTACGCAAGCTGGAAGCGACCGAAGCAAATCTCCTGCGTATCGGTGACATCATCAAAGAGGTAAAGCGCCAAATCGGTTCGTTACAGCGACAAGCGGGCAAAGCGCGGCGATACCAGGCGCTGCATGCAGACCTGCGCGTCCTCGAGACGCATCATTCGCGCAAGCAACTCGACGCCCTCGAAGCTGATCACGCCGCCTGCCTCCAAGAAGTCGAGCGTCTCACTGAATCCGAGCACACGACGCACGCGAAGATTCGGAACAGTGAAAATACGCTGGCCGATGAACGCCGTGCACTGGACAAGATCGATGTTGAGATCGCCGATTCGCGTGCAGAAGTGCAGCGACTAGAAAGTGAAATCGCCGCGCACCGTAGCCGCACTGAATTTAATCGGCAGCGCGCCGAAGAGCTCGCGGAGCTGATCGAACGTGCGCGACGCGATATTGCCGAGGCTGAAAAGAGACGCAAACAACACGCCGCTGATATCGAGCATACCAACAACTCGATTGCAGAAAGCGGGCGGCGCTTGAAAGAAAAAGAAGGCGAGCTGACCGAGCTCGCCGGTCTGGCCGGAGAAGCCCAGAAAAATCGAACTGAGCGCGGCACGCGGTTGCAGGAGTTGCAATTAGCTGCTTCCAAATCCGAAAGCAAAATCTCAACACTTGATGAGGAACTCGCCGGAACCAAAACCCGGCGCGAATCGACACGCGCACAAATTGAACAGCTCACGAAAGAGATTCAAACCTTAACTGAAGCGCTTGAGAGACTCGTCACGCAAATTGGTACTTCACTGAAAACGAGGCAGCGTAACACGATTGATATCGAGGCGCGTCTGCGCGAAAAAGAGAAGCACCTTTCCGAAGCGGAACAGAATCTTGCCACACTTGAGCGCACGCTCGCCGAGAAGCGATCGCGCCTGGACGTTTTGCGTCAGCTCAATCAAGAGGGCGAAGGACTCGCGCAAGGTTCGCAAGCTGTGCTCAAAGGCTTGGACGACGCCGAAAGATTCCGCGATGCGATTGCCGGTTCACTTGTTGCACATCTTGACGTCGATCAAAAATTCATTCCGGCGATCGAGGCCGCGCTGGGGCGGAATCTGCATGCAATCGTTTTGAAAGAGGCGGACGTTGCTCTCGAGGTAATTGCACGGTTGAAGAAAAAGAAGCTCGGTCAAGCCGCGCTTCTCATTCCGCAGTTGACGGCACCTGCTCAGCAATCGACGCGAAAAAGTCTGCCAGAAGGTGCGCTTGCCTGGGCCACAGACAAACTGGTGGTGCCGCGAGCGCTCGAACCCCTGATCAGGCAATTACTCCACAACGTCGTCATCTTTTCCGATTTGCAAGACGCGCTTGAGTGCAAAAAGCACGAGCCGGCGCTGGCCACGGTCACCCTCGACGGCGAATTTATTTCTTTAGAAGGAATCATCTTTGGTGGCGGCAGCCACGTACGTGCGGCGTCTTTGCTGGAGCGCAAAGCGCAGATCGCAGAACTTGCAAAAGAAGAAGCTGCACTCGCAAAGCAGCGGAATTCACTGTGCGCGAAACGCGACGAAGCGAAAGCGGCGCTCGAAATCGCTGTGCGACTCCAGCGCGACCTCAGCGAGGTCGAACGCAAGATCGACAATTTGCGATTGGAGAAAAATGCACTGGAGCGCCAGGTGGCCGCGGCCGACGAGCGGGTCGGACAATTGGACCGCGAACTTCAGGCGATGCGTGATCAACTCGCAAAAGAGCAGACGGATCTGGCCGCATTCGAGGCTACGCAGAAAGAGAGGACGCTGCGCGAAGAAGAGTTGAGCGAAAAACTTAACCAATTGCAGCTGGCTATCGCAACCGAGCATCAGCGCCATGAAAATCTTGTCGCGCAACGCGAACCGCTGAGCGCTCGTGACGCCGAACTGGTCGAACTGATTACTGTGCGAAAAGCTGATATTGCGATTTACGAACAGAAATTAGCCGCACAGGCTCAGGAGTCGGGTGAATCGGAAGCCTTGATCAAAAGTCACACCGCGGAGCGTCAAGAAGCAGAAGCGAATGCCGTTAACATTGCGGAGCAACGCGTAACACGACTCAGTACAATTTCCGATCACGAGAACGAATTGAGGCGCCTGCGCGATTCATTGGGTGAATTGCAGGACCGCCGTGCTCGGCAGCAAGTGCGCGAGTCGCAACTGCAA
>Ga0307282_10000752_pt1 | contig 10811 bp, 13 predicted proteins | sample ER_DNA_121_FD_194475 | JGI IMG/M metagenome (GOLD analysis project Ga0307282, IMG submission 194475) | Bulk soil microbial communities from the East River watershed near Crested Butte, Colorado, United States - ER_DNA_121 | ecosystem: Environmental > Terrestrial > Soil > Floodplain | place...
GACTTCACGCTGGTCGGCCAGTTGCCCGAGCGGATCTCGTGCAGTCCTTCGGACGCCGCGCGCTCCATGAAGATCGCGCTCGGTAGCTCGCCGGCCTCGTGGATCTCGCGACCGAGCCTGATGTGTGTGCCTCGACGGTCCGTCATGGCTGGGATCGTAGAGGCTTGCTCTCGTCGCTCAGAATTGCGCCACCCAGCCAGTCCTGGGTCTCGCGAGCGGAGCGTAGACGGACGACGTTGTAGCCCGCCAGGCGCTTCTCGTACCGGGCGCGTCTCGGCCGGTGCGTCGTCACTGCCCAGACGAACAGCGAGTCGCGGCTGAGGAACGCCCCGCGCCAGGTCTCTCGGTTGCCGCCCCAGAGCTCCTCGCCGCTGCGTACGCGCCGAACCGTCCGCGAGCCGAGTCGTCGCAAGACCGTCGGCAGGGGCGGATCGAGCCAGACGATGAGTTCTGCCTTCGCCAGGACGAGGTCGCCGAGCTTGCCGTGGTAGCCGCCGTCCGCGACCCACTCCTCACCGGCCAGCGCCTCCCGGACGCGCACCCGAAACTGCTCGGCGCTCGGCTCGCTCCACCCCGGGCCCCAGTGCAGCGCGTCGAGCTCGACATGCGGGACGCCGTGGCGCTCGGCCAGACGCTTCGCGACCGTGGTCTTGCCCGCGCAGGTCGTCCCGACGACCGCGATCCTGGTCGGCACGCTAGTTCGTCAGGCGATAGAAGCGGAAGAAGTCGTTCTCGATCGGCAGCACCTCGAAACCGCCGAAGCCCGCCTCCTCCGCGTAGCGCCGCACGGTGTCGGCGCGCATGACCGTGCCCGTTCCCGCGGCGCCCTCGCCGACCATCCCGACCGGCAGGCAATGGAGGACGCTGTAGCCGTAACAGAGCCGCTCCACGTCGTCTCCGGACCCGGTGAACGTGTCGGCCACCCGCTCGTCGGCGACCACAGCGCACCCGCCCTCGCTGAGCAGGCCGCGGCACGCGCGCAAGGCGTCGACGGGATAGGACATGTCGTGAAGCGCCTCGTGGATGTAGACGAGGTCGTACTGACCCTGGAGCCGTGGATCGGCCGCGTCTCGATCGTGAAACGTGACGCGCTCTTCGACGCCGCTGCCCGCGAGGTTCTCCCGCGCCGCGGCGATCGACGCCTCGTCGAGGTCGATCCCGTCGACCCGCGCCTTCGGATAGGCGCGCGCGATCGCCATCGTCGAGTAGCCCTGGCCGCAGGCTACGTCGGCGACCCGAGCCGGCGGATCAGCGCCGAGACGCTCGTGCACATCCGTGATCGCCGGGAACCATTCGCTGCCGAGCAGATGCTCGAACAGCGGGCGCGAGGACTCCGCCTGACCCTCGTGCAGATCGGCGCCGTAGTCGGCGTACGGGACTCCGTCGCCGGTGCGGAACGCGGCGAGCACTGCATCGATCGGCCGGACGCATGCGACGACGAGCTTCCCGAGCGGGGCGATGTAGTCGAGGCTCGTCTCGTCGAGGAGCGCTTCGTCGTGGCCCGGCGGCAGGGTGTAGCGGCGCTCGTCGTCGACGTCGAGGATCCCCGTTGTCGCCTGCTGCTCGAGCCATTCGCGGACGTAGCGCTCGTTCAGGCCTGCAGCCTCGGCAAGCTCCGCGGACGAGGAGGGCTCGCGGTCGGCGAGCGCGCGATAGAGCCCGAGCCGCACACCGAGGTACACGGTCACGACGTCCATCGCGCCGAGGGTCGCGCCCCGCATCCGCTCGACGAGGGCATCGCGCCGCTCGGAGTGCGCGGCCGCCACGCTAGGCGTCGATCTGGGCCTTCTGGAGCTTGCCCGAGTAGTCGACGTAGATCGACTTCCACTCGGTGAAGAAGTCGAGGGCAGCCTGCCCCGCCTCGCGGTGCCCGTTGCCCGTGTCCTTGACGCCCCCGAAGGGAAGATGCACCTCGGCGCCGATCGTGCCCGCGTTGATGTACGTGATCCCGGCCTTGAGGTCGCGCATCGCGCGGAACGCTTGGTTCACGTCCTGCGTGAAGATCGAGGACGAGAGGCCGTACTTGATCCCGTTCGAGACCTCGATCGCCTCGTCGACGTCGCGCACCTTGATGACGGCTACGGTCGGCCCGAAGATCTCTTCCTGGGCGATCCGCATCCCTGGATCCACGTCGCCGAACACCGTCGGGCGGTAGTAGAAGCCCTGGTCGAGCCCGTTCCCGGACGCGACCTCGCCTCCGGTCAGCAAGCTCGCGCCCTCGTCACGGCCGATCGCGGTGTACGAGTCGATCTTCTCGAGGGCGGCCCGGTTGATCACGGGCCCGACGTCCGTATCCTCCTCCCAGCCGACGCCGAGCCGCAACTGCTCGGCCGACTCGACGAGCCGAGATGCGAGCTCGTCGTAGACGACCTCGTGCGCGATCACGCGGCTCGCCGCGGTGCAGCGCTGGCCAGAGGTTCCGAACGCCGACCAGACGATGCCCTCGACGGCCAGGTCGAGATCCGCATCATCCATGACGATGATCGCGTTCTTGCCGCCCAGCTCGAGGTGGATGTGCTTCAGGCGGTCGGCGCCGGTCTTCGTGACCTCGACACCGGTCTCGCGCGAGCCGGTGAGCGAGATGACCGGGACATCGGGATGCCGGACGAGCGCATCGCCGACCTGTCCCCCGCCGCCGTGGACGATGTTGACGACCCCGGCGGGCGCGCCCGCTTCGATCAGCAGTTCGACGAAGCGCTCGCCGAGCGCCGGCGTGTCGGTCGCGGGCTTGAACACGACGGTATTCCCGCAGACGAGCGCGGGCAGCATCTTCCAGCTCGGGATCGCGATCGGGAAGTTCCACGGCGTGATCACGCCGACGACGCCGATCGGCTGGCGCACGCTCATGTTGAACTTGTCGCGGAGCTCGGACGGGGTCGTCTGGCCGAACAGCCGCCGGCCCTCGCCGCCCATGTAGTACGCCATGTCGATCGCTTCCTGGACGTCTCCGCGCGCTTCGGGAAGCACCTTGCCCATCTCGTGGGCCATCAGCTGGGCGAGGTCCTCCTTCTGCTCGCTCAGGAGGTGCGCGAAGCGGAAGAGCAGCTCGCCCCGCTTAGGAGCCGGAACGAGGCGCCAGTCCTCGTAGGCGCTCTTCGCCGCGGCTACCGCGCGCTCGACGTCCTCGGCGCTCGACCGCGGAAAGACGCCGATCGCGTCGCCGTTCGCGGGGCTCGTGCTCTCGAAGGTCTCGCCGGACGCAGCGTCGACCCACTCGCCGTCGATGTAGTTCTGGAATGTCTTGGCGCCGAGGATGGCCACGGCGCCGATTCTAGGGGCGATCGGCGGGGCGTTGCTCGTTGCAGGGCTGCGATGGTCGTTCCGAGGCAAGGACGCAGGGAGCCCCGGTAATCGCCATTACCGGGGCGACTGAGGACGCGGCCTCGGGGCGAGCAGCGCGGCCCTGCGACTCAGCCATGCTCCGCCGAGCGCCCCTTACTCGTCGGCCTCGGTCTCGAGGAACGTGCCCGGGATCCGCGGACGCCGCCGGTCGCGCAGCTCGCGCTTGCCCCCGGGCTCGCCGCCCGTCCGGCGATCGGGCCCCGTGCGACGATCGACGATGACGGTCACGTGCGGGTTGTCCTTGTAGTACTCGACCATCTTGTCGAAGAGCTCGGCCTCGAGCTCACGCGGAATCACGCAGTAGATCACTGTCTAAGTGTAAGACGGTTCTAGAGACGTGCGATCTCTGGCACGACCCGGCCAACTTCGCCGCGGCCAGCGGCGAAGTTGCGAAACGCCGCGTCAGCGGCGTGAGCGAGCACACGATTTGAGCTAGAGCCGCGCGATCTCCGGAACGACCCGACCGTCGGGCTCGACCCGTGCGTTCCACGTCCTGAAGGACGGCTCGAGCTCGTCCAACTCGTGGCCACGCTCCGCCAGCCGGACCGGTTGCGCCGACTCGGGCAGGACGCGGTACTGGTACCAGGAGATGTCCCAGGCGACGGTGACGACGACATCGCTGTTCACGCCCGAGAGCAGGACGACGCTCGCGTGCGGCTCGCCGAGGCTCTTGCCGATCCCGCCGACCGTCCGCCGGTAGGCGCTTGCATTGAAGAGCTCGGCGGCTTCGACCACCGCGCGCTCCTGGTCGGAGAGACGGCGCAGGATCGGCTCCGGCGCGAGCGAGTCGTCGGGGGTCGCGCGGCGCGGGTCGAGAAATGCCCCAAGGCTGAACTTCCGCTTGCGCGGCTCCTCGTCGAACGTCGGCGTCGTGGGGCTGCCTTCCTTGACCCAGCCGTACTCGGCTGCGATGTCGTGGCACAGCGGGCAGACGTCCACGAAGTCTTCGCCCTCTGGGGCAAAGCGCATCGTCCGTTCGCCTAGGAGGAGCGTCCGTTCGCAGATCGCACACGTCTCGGGGGCGATGGTTCTCGTCGAGCGCATCAGTCGCCGACTATAGCCCACTCGGTCTCGAGTTCCCTGCGTGCTACCGTCGCGCTATGTGTGTCTTACACTGTAACTCGCTAGGAGTCATGGCGTGACCGGTCGCATGGGCCTTCCGCGACACGCCCGCGGACGGCGTCGGCTCGGCCCGGGCCGCTGGCAGGTCCGCGCCCGGCTCGAACGCTTCACGGAGCCCGCAGTCCTCCTCGTCCTCCGCGACTACCCGGGTCACGGCTACGAGCTGCTGGAGAAGCTCCAGGAGCTCATGCCCGGCGAGCGGATCGACATGGGCAACCTCTACCGGATCCTGCGCTCGCTCGAACGCGACGGGCTCGTCGACTCCACGTGGGACGACGACGCTCCCGGGCCCGCCAAGCGCGTGTACGTGATCACCCAGTCGGGCCGGCGCGTGCTGGCCCAGTGGGTCGAGGCGTTCACGAAGATCGAGCGTCAGATCGAGCAGTTCACAAAGCGCTATGAAGAGCAAAGGGGGTGAACATGCACCACGGACGTAGACACTTCCGTCAGCGCGGGGTCGGGCATCGCTGGTACGAGCCCGAGCGCGTCCTCGAGCGCCTCGAGGAGTACCAGCGCGACCTCGAGCAGGAGCTCGCAGACGTCGCCGACCTGATCAAGCGCCTCAAGGAGTCGGAGCCCCAGACGGCCTAGACAGAGTCCCGCCGCGGAGGTGGGCTCGCCCCGCCTCCGCCTCCGGGCTCGCTCAGACTTTTGCTTCTTCCTGTTCCTTCTTCGAGTCTTCGATCAGCTTCTGCGCCACGTGGCTCGGCACCTCGTCGTAGCGCAGGAACTGCATGTGGTAATCGCCGCGGCCACCGGTCATCGAGGTCAGCGCCTGGCCGTACGTGAGCATCTCGGCCATCGGCACCTCGGCCTTGATCCGCGTCATGCCCGCAACCGGCTCCATGCCCTGAAGTCGACCACGCCGCGAGTTGAGGTCGCCGTTGACCGAGCCGACCGTGTCGTCGGGAACCGTGACGTCGACCTCCATGATCGGCTCGAGAAGCACAGGGTCCGCCTGCTCGTAGGCCTGCTTGAACGCCATCGACCCAGCGACCTTGAACGCCATCTCCGACGAGTCGACCGTGTGGTACGAGCCGTCGACGAGCAGCACGCGGACGCCCTGGACGGGGGCGCCGGCCAGCTCGCCCTGGGCCATCGCCTCCTGGATGCCCTTGTCGACCGCCGGGCGGAAGCCTTGCGGGATGACGCCGCCGACGATCTTGTCCACGAACTCGTAGCCGGTGTGGCCCTCGATCGGCTCGAGAACGACGTGCGCGTCGCCGAACTGCCCGCGGCCGCCGGTTTGCTTCTTGTAGCGGCCATGGCCGCGCGACTCCTTGCGGATCGTCTCGAGATACGGCACGCGCGGCGGGTTGAGATCGACCTCGACCCCGAAGCGGCGTCTCAACCGGTCGACCGCGACCTCGACGTGCATCTGGGTCATGCCCGAGACGAGCTGCTCGCCGGTCTGCGGGTCGCGGCGTAGTTGGAGCGTCGGGTCCTCCTCGCTGAGTCGGCGGAGCGAGGTGGCGACCTTCTCCTCGTCGCCCTTGGCCTTCGGCGTGATCGCGAAGCTCATCACCGGCTCAGGAAAGTCAAGGCTCGGGAGCTCGATGTGCTGGTCGGCGTCGAGCAGGAGGTCGCCCGTCATCACGTCCTTGAGCTTGGCCGCGGCGCCGAGGTCGCCCTCGCCGAACTCGTCGGCGGACTCGTGGTCCTTGCCCTGGAGCGTGAGGAGGGCGCCGACCCGCTCCTTGCCGTGCGTCCGCACATTGGCGAGGGTTGCGTCCGAGGAGATCGTGCCCTTGAGCACGCGGAAGACGTTGATCCGGCCCGAGAACGGGTCGGCGACGGTCTTGAAGATGAAGACCGCGCTGGTCGCGCCCTCGACCTCGATCGGCGAGCCCTTCTTGGCCGGTGACGGCACGCCTTCGACCAGTAGGTCGAGCACCGCTGTCGTGCCGAGGTTCTTCGTCGCGACGCCGCACATGACCGGGAACAGCTCGCCGCGGGTGACGGCGCTCTTGAGCGCAGACGCGACTTCCTCCGGTGACAGCTCCTGCCCGTCGAGGTAGCGCTCCATCAGCGCCTCGTCGGTCTCAACGACCGAGTCGAGGAGTTGCGTCCGGTACTGCTCGACCTGATCGGCCATGTCGGCCGGGATCGCGCCCGGCTTGCCCTCGCGGTCACCGTCCGGGCTCGTGTAGCTGGTCATGTGGAGAACGTCGACGATGCCGCTCAGCTCGTGCTCGGCTCCGATCGGCAGGTGGACGGCGACGCACTGGTTCCCGAAGTGCGCCCGGAGCTGCTCGAGGACCCGGAAGAAGTCCGCCCGCTCGCGGTCGAGCATGTTCACGAAGATGACGCGGGCGAGGCCCAGCTCTTCCGCGCGGCCCCAGTTCCTCGTCGTCTGCACCTCGACGCCCATGACGCCGCTGACCGTGACGAGCGCGCCCTCGACGACGTGCAGCGCGGCGATCGCGTCGCCCTGGAAGCTCGGCTCGCCGGGAGTGTCGATCAGGTTGATCTTGCGGCCCTGCCACTCGAGGTGGCAGAGCGTGTCCGCGATCGACATCTGGCGCTGCTGCTCGTCCTCGTCCCAATCGGAGACCGTGCTGCCCTGCTCGACGTCGCCGAGCCTGTTCGTCGCGCCGGCCTGGAACAGCATCGCCTCGACGAGCGAGGTCTTGCCTGTGCCGCGGTGACCGACGACGGCGACGTTGCGGATCTTTCCGGGCTCGACTGCGGGCATGCGAGGACTCCTTGTCGGCTGGTTTGCGGCGATCTTAGCGAGGGTCAGGCACTGTCACGCTTCCGGCACGAACGCGTGAAAGACACGTGCGCCGACCGCGAATAGCATTGTCAGAGGGAGGAGGCTGGGTGCGCCTTAAGAAGCCCCGGCGTCAATCGCCGGAGTCGCGGGACGGCGCCCCGGACAGTCGAGCCTTCAGCCGCAGGATCGCCTTCGTGTGCAGCTGCGAGACGCGCGACTCCGTGACGCCCAGCACCTCGCCGATTTCACGCAGCGTCAGCTCCTCGTAGTAGTAGAGCGTGACGACGAGCTTCTCGCGCTCGGGCAGCCGCGCGATCGCCTCGCCCAGCGCTTCCTTGAGCTCCGTCTGGGCAAGAGCCGCCTGCGGCTCGGGGCCCTGCGTGTCCTCGATCGTGTCGATCAACGCGACCTGATCGCCTCCCGACGACGAGATCGTCCAGAGCTCGTCGAGGGCCGCGATCGACGAGCGCGAGATCTCGGTCAGACTGTCCTCGAGCTCGTCGGTGTCGATACCGAGCTTCGACGCGATCTCCTCGTCCGTCGGAGCGCGGTGCAGCTTCGCCTCTAGCTCCGCGATCGCCCGCTCGATGTGACGCGCCCGCGCTCGCACCGACCGCGGCACCCAGTCCATCGCGCGCAGCTCGTCGATGATCGCGCCCTTGATGCGCGCGATCGCGTACGTCTCGAACTTGACGTCGCGGTCAGGGTCGTAGCGCTCGATCGCACCGATCAGCCCGAGCAGCCCGTACGAGACGAGGTCGCCCTCGTCGACGTGCGCGGGCAGTCCGCTGCCGAGCCGGCCCGCGACGTATTTCACGAGCGGCGCGTACGTGAGGATCAGCCGGTCGCGAACCGCCTGGTCGCGCGACTTCTGGAACTCCTGCCAGAGGCCGGCGGTGTCGTCAGTCTGGACCACGCGTAGAGAATACGGCCCTCGGCCGTCGAATCCTCAGCGTGGGCGACTGGCGAGCAGCGCTCGCAGCCCGAATGTTCCGATCCAAAGCGCCAGCACGGCCGCCGCGATCCCGATCACGATCGCCGAGCCGCCGGCCTTGATCGCCGTGAACGCGATGCCGACGAAGAAGACGGCGAGGAAGAGAAAGAGCACCCCGAGAACGCGCCGGTGAGCCGCCACGCCGCGACTCTACTGGCCGCAGAGACCGCGACTACAATCGGGACGCAACCCAGGGGCGTAGCTCAACTGGCAGAGCACCGGTCTCCAAAACCGGGGGTTGCAGGTTCGAGTCCTGCCGCCCCTGTAGCACGAAAGCCCAGCACAGGCCGGGCTCTTGGATCCGCTTCGAGGACGTGGGCGGGTTCGTGCTACTCGTCCGTGCTACTCAATCGCGTGACCGAGCGTCGCCGAACGGCGGTCGCACGACAAGCCAAGAGGCAGGCCGCAGGATTAGAACAGTGCGGCCTAGTCCGGGCGGTCCGCCCAGCGCCACAGCGGCACGATCACGAACGCGACAACAAGGCCAGCCACAAACCCAGCCGCCAGCACCTTCTGATCGTGGGCGGAAAAGGAGATTCCGACAAGCGCCCAGGCGACCAAGCCCGCGACGATCATCAGCATCAGCAGGCCTACTCGCAGAGCGTTTCCCATCAGTCGCTAATCCTCACTGACGATCCTGTCCCGAACATGCGGGCCTCGGCGAGCTCGGCTTCCTCGCGGAAACGGACGCCGGCCAGGTCGATGTACCGCTGCGTAGTCGACATGTCGGCGTGTCCCGCACGGGCCTGTAGGGCGGCCGGACTGACCCCGGCGGCGGCGGCGTTCGTCAGGTGGCCGTGGCGGCCGTCGTGGAACGGGCGTACCGGCTTCGTGATCTTCGCCTTCGCGAGCGCGAGCCGGAACGTGACGGCGTAGTCCTTCGCCGACAGCGGCCCCCCGGTCTCGGGGTGACAGAAGACCCGATCGTCGTCGCCGCTGAACGCGGTTCGGGCGCGATGCTCGAACAGCAGGTCGGCGACGACGGGGCCGAGGGCGACCGTCCGCTCTGACGCGTCACTCTTCGGCGTGTCGATGCGGTCCCGGACGAAGGTCTCCTCGACGCGGATCGTCGGCCCGGCCGGATCGGCGAGCCGGACGTGCCGCCAGCGAAGTCCGAGGATCTCCCCGCGGCGCAGGCCGGTGCCGTAGACGACGGTGAACACGACGAGCGCCTGCTCGATCCAGACTCGCTCGCCTTCCTCGGCGCTCGCGTCGTCGACGAGTTGACGGAAGCCGGTCTGGACGCGGGCGATCTCGTCAGGGCCGAGGATCGTCCAGCGCCTGCGCCGCTCAGTGGGCCGGTCGACAAGCTCGACCGGGTTCGACCGCAGCAGGCCACGCTTCCGCGCCGCCCGCACGATCAGAGAGATCACGTTCAGGTGCCGGTTGACCGTGGCCGGTGCCAGGCCTTCGGCGAGCAGGTCGGCGACATACCGTTCGACCGCGGCGACTCCGAGCTGGTCGATCCGCAGGTGCCCGAGTCGGGGTACGAGGTAGTTGTTCACGATCGAGCGATAGCCGCTCGAGGTCGACCGCTTCAGGCGCTTGGCGATCGGGTACGTGTCGACCCATTCCAGGGCGAGGTCGGCGACCGTGGTCTGGGCCGGGCGGCGCAGGCCTTCGCGCTGAACGTCGACCAGGCGCTCCTCAAGTTCGGCCTTCGCCTTCGCCCGTGTCCAGCCGTCGGCGTCAGTGCCGAGACGTTCCCAGGCCTGTCGGCCGTCGGCGTCGCGGAACTTGATCGAGTGGGTCGTGATGCCGGTCTTGGCCGTCCTGGAGATGACGGCGGCGTCACGGCGGTTAGGGTGCTTCTGCATCGGAGGTCACTCCTTCGATGTCGGGCCCTCGGACGTTTGCGCGTCGCGGGGGCCATTAGTGGAGGTCGGATGATACCTCCGAAATCGTGGCCCGTGGCCGCCGGCAACGTCGTCGAGCCAGGCCAGCACGTCGTCGAGACGGTAACGCCTGTATCGGCCGAGTTCGAGGTACGGGATCGACCCCGAACGCGTGTGTTCGCGCACCCAGGACTCCGGCACGGCTAGGAACTCGGCGACCTCTCGGGCGGTGAGAAGGCGTTCGCTCAAGCGGGCCTCTCCACGGTCACGCCGATGCCATCCGCGACAAGTTCATCAATCTCTGCGAGCAGCGCCGCCTCGGTCGCGGCGTCCTCGGGAACGAGACGCAGGACGACGGCTTCGTCCCGGAAATCATCGTCTCCGGCCCCGGGATCCGGCTTTGAAAGGGTGACAAGGGTGACATCGCCCTGTTCATGCGGGATTGCGCCGCTTTCGGAAACGGTGACTAGCGGTGTTTTGTCACCCTTTATTTCGCCGTCTTTTGGCTCAACGGTGCGGGTTGTCACCGTGTCACCTTTTGAAGGGGCAGATCTAGAGAGATAGCGGCTCCAGGCATCCTCGAACTGCTCACGCTCGTAGCCCTTCGTGCGGCCCTCACCGATCCGAATCACCTTCGCCCTGACCCCGTAGGGGACGAGCTTCTTTCCGAGTTCGCGCGTCGAGATCCCCGCGCCCATGTTCCAGCCGCCGTAGGGCGCGTCGTCGATCTCGTTCAGGGCCGTGACCAGCGCACCGCAGAACATCCTCTCGCCCGTGAACACGCCCCGTATGTGCGCCAGAA
>Ga0307282_10000757_pt1 | contig 10803 bp, 11 predicted proteins | sample ER_DNA_121_FD_194475 | JGI IMG/M metagenome (GOLD analysis project Ga0307282, IMG submission 194475) | Bulk soil microbial communities from the East River watershed near Crested Butte, Colorado, United States - ER_DNA_121 | ecosystem: Environmental > Terrestrial > Soil > Floodplain | place...
ATCGAGCAGCGGACCTACCCGACGTCGTCCGCGCACGAGCGATCCGCGTGCTGGGAGGGATGATCTTCATGACCGGCGACTACGACCGCGGAGACGAGCTGACGCGGCAGAGCCTCGAGCTCTTCCGGTCGCTCGGCGACGAGGCCGTTGTTGCCGAGCTGCTCATACGACTTGCGATCCACCTGCACTACTCGTCCGGCGACATTGCGGGCGCGCAGGCTCTGATCGACGAGAGCCAGGCCATCAATCGTCGCCTGGGGTCTCGATCGACAGAAGCGATGACCCTCGGCCTGCTCGGCGAGATCGCCTGGACGGAGGGACGAACCGACGACGCGCTCGACCTCGCGGCGCGCTCCGGCGAGGCGGCCGCCGAAGTCGGTTTCACGTGGTGGCAGATGCACCAGCTCTACCACGGCTCGGAATGGTCGCTCGCTCTCGGCCGAACCGGCGAAGCCGAGGCATATGGGCGAGACGCCCTCCGGCTCGCCGTCGCGGTCCAGGATCGGCAGCTGATCGTCTACCTCCTCGCCATCCTCGCGGGGACGGCTGCCGCGCAAGGGCACCTGGAGAAAGCGGGCGCGGTCTGGGGCGCCGTCGAGGCCGAAGAGGGCCGTGGGCGAGTCGGCCAGTGGGAAGCTGAGCGCGACGTCTACGCGGCGCGTGTGCTCGAACACGAGAACGAAGCGTTCGCGACCGGCCGGGTCAACGGTCGGCGAATGACACTGTCCGACGCGGTTGACTACGCGCTTGCCGACATAGACTGACCGAGATGGCGACTCCGGCGGATTTCCGCTCCTGGATAGCGCTGCTCGAGCGCGAAGGCGAGCTCGTCCGGGTCTCCGCCGAGGTCGATCCGCACCTCGAGGTGACGGAGATCGTCGACCGCACGGTCAAGGCCGGTGGGCCGGCGTTGCTGTTCGAGCACCCCAAGGGGTCCAGCCACCCGCTGCTGATCAACCAGTTCGGTACCGAGCGCCGGATGTGCCTGGCCCTCGGCGTCGAGCGCCTCGACGACGTCGCCGCGAAGCTGGAGGACGTGCTCGAGATGCAGCCACCGCAGGGCCTCGTCGACAAGGTGCGCGGGCTCAAGAAGCTCAAGTCGATCGCCGACTCGCTGCCGCAAACGAAGCGAAGCGGGCCCGCGCAGGAGATCGTCGTCACAGGCGACGACGTCGATCTCGGCGCGCTGCCGATCCAGACCTGCTGGCCGGGCGACGCCGGCGCCTTCATCACCCTGCCTGCAGTGATCACCAAGGACCCGCGGACCGGCACGCGCAACGTCGGCATGTACCGGATGCAAGTGCTCGACCGCGCCACGACCGCGATGCACTGGCAGATTCACAAGGATGGGCGCGCCGACTACCTAGCGACCGACGGGCGGATCGAGGTCGCCGTTGCGCTCGGGCTCGATCCGGTCACGACCTACTCGGCCAGTGCGCCGCTGCCCAAGCACATCGACGAGTTCATGCTCGCGGGCTTTCTGCGCGGTGATCCGGTCCAGCTCCTGAAAGGGAAGACGGTCGACCTCGACGTGCCGGCGAACGCCGAGATCGTGCTCGAGGGCTACATCGACAAGGACGAGCTGACCGCCGAGGGCCCGTTCGGCGACCACACGGGCTTCTACACCGCCGCCGAGGCGTTCCCGGTCTTCCACGTCACCGCTGTGACCATGCGCGAGGACGCGATCTATCCCTCGATCGTCGTCGGCAAGCCGCCGGCCGAGGACGCCTGGCTCGGCAAGGCGACCGAGCGCATCTTCCTGCCCGCCGTGAAGATGACCGTCCCCGAGATCGTCGACTACGACCTGCCGGTCGCCGGCGTGTTCCATAACTGCTGCATCGTCTCGATCCGCAAGGCCTTCCCCGGCCACGCCAAGAAGGTCATGCACGCGATCTGGGGACTCGGGATGCTGAGCCTGACGAAGGCGGTCGTCGTCGTGGACGAGCATGTGAACGTGCACGACTACGAAGAGGTCTTCTTCTACGTCGGCGCCAACGTCGACCCTGGCCGGGACGTCCTGATCTCCGAGGGCCCGCTCGACCACCTCGACCACGCGCCCACACACCAGTTCTTCGGCGGAAAGCTTGGCATCGACGCGACGGCGAAGGGCCCCGACGAGGGCACGAGGCCGTGGCCGGAGGAGATCGAGATGAGCGAAGAAATCTGTGCGCTGGTCGACCGCCGCTGGGAGGAATACGGCATCGGGTCTGAAAGCGGTCAGAACGGCGCACGAAAACGCCTTCGAACCCTTAATCTCTCCCGAGCCATGCGAAGGGAGTAACACCACGGAAAGTGCGAAGCACTTTTCGTGGATAGAGCGTTGCGGCATCTGTTACGTCGTTGACGCGAAGAGAGCAGACCCGATTGAATCCAGCCAGGTGAGCGGGAAAAGGGAGGCGCTCTAGGGTGGAGCCCGAGCAGGGCCAAGGCAAACCGCACCTTCCGCCGCCGAGCCTGTGGCCGATCGGCTTCGCGATCGGGATCGTCTGCATCCTCGTCGGCCTAGTCGTCAGCTGGGCCGCGGCCGCGGTCGGCGCCGCGATCGCGATCATCTTCGGCTTTCTCTGGGTGCGCGACGCCACGAGTGACTACCGGCACGGGGACCGTGACGTCGTGCCCGTGCCTGCTGAGGGCAGCCCCGAGTCGTTCGCAGAAGGCGCCACCGCTCCACCGGCTGACACGGGCGAAGCGGGGATGGCCGGGCCCGAGCCCGGCGAGCGCTTCCCGCGCAACGTCTTCCTCGAGGGCGCCACGCTCGGCCTTGGCACCGTGATCGCCGGCATCGTCACCGTCCCGATCGTCGGCTTCACGATCGCGCCGGTCTTCCAATCCGTACACCACGACGAGATCGACCTGGGGCCGATCACGAACTTCAAGGAAGGCCAGTTCGTGGTCTCGACGTTCCTACGCGATCCCTCCGAGGGCGAGATCTCGCGCCGCACGGCCTACATCCGCAACAACGGCTTCATCGACAACGTCCCGAGCTTCACCGTGCTCTCGAACCGCTGCGCTCACCTCGGCTGCCCGACGCAGCCCAACGGGCCGATTTTCGACAAGCAGAAGGTCGAGCAGACGACAAAGACCGGTGACGTGAGCCTGATCCCGGCACTGCCCGCCGGCGGCTTCGGCTGCCCGTGCCACGGCGGCCAGTACGACCAGGAGGGCAATCGGACGGCCGGCCCGCCCGTTCGCGCCCTCGACCGCTACGAGTTCTACATCCGCAACGGCAACCTCGCGCTCGGCAAGACCTACAGCGTCAGCCACGTCGACGGCGCGGGCGCGTCGGCGAGGATCCACAAGTACAAGGAGACAGGCCCGGGCCAGCACGTCGACGGCCCGGAGCAGTGGTTCTACCCGCTGCAGCCGCCAACCTGATGCCACGCAACCGAAACCGCAAGGACCAGATGCTGGCCGTGGGCCGGTATCCGATCGACTGGCTGGAGGAGCGTTCCGGCCTGATCGGTGGGCTCCGCTACTTCCTCTTTCGCAAGGTTCCCGGCGACTCGGGCTGGTGGCATACGCTCGGCTCGGCGACGCTGACGGCGTTCCTCGTCCAGCTCGGGACCGGCGTGATCCTGGCGATGTACTACAAGCCGGACCCGAACTCGGCGTACGAGTCCGTCCAGCACATCAACAACGACGTCACCCTCGGCTGGCTCGTGCGCGGCATGCACCGCTGGGGCGCAAGCGTCTTCATCATCCTGATCTTCTTCCACATGGCGCGGGTCTTCCTGTTCGGCGCCTACAAGTATCCGCGCGAGCTGAACTGGATCGTCGGCGTGCTGCTGCTGCCGCTCGCGCTGCTGGAGGGCTTCTCGGGCTACCTGCTGCCCTACGACCAAACCGCCTACTGGGCGACCGTCGTCGGCATCAACATCAACGGCACTGCACCGTTTCTCGGGCCGTTTCTGGCGAGCTTCTTGCGTAGCGGCTCCGAGATCGGCGCCGACACGCTGGCCCGCTTCTACTCAATCCACATGCTCCTGCTCCCCGGCGCGATCCTCGGCCTGATCGGGCTGCACCTCTACCTCGTCGTGCGGCTCGGCGTCTCTTCGCCGCCGTGGTCGAGCGAGGCGGCCGGCCGCGAGCGCTCGGAACCGCCTCCGGTTCCCGGCGCCGGGCTCGTCAACCCGTCCCCCCGCGGCGTCACCAAGAGGCCTGACTAAGTGGCTCCTCCGGCAACATTCAGAGCGTCACTCGCCCGCGATTTGCGGCGCGAGGCGGTGTCCTCAGTCGCCACCGGCTCCGCCCTGGTTTCAGACGCTCCCTGCGTCCTACCCTCGTTTGCAACTCGCGACCGAGGAACGCGAGAACGTCACCGGAGGAGCCACTGATGGCCTCCCGCCGGGTCGAAGAAAACCGGATCGCGTACCAGCGCTACAAGGAGGACGTCAAGCGCGGCGGGAAGCCGTTCTACCCGTACGCGATGTTCCACGACACGGTGATGAGCCTCGTCGTCGTGTCTGTGATCGTCGGCCTTGCCTTCGTCTGGCACTACACCTCGCTGCTCGGCCCGTCGCTGGCGGCGAAGGCCGACCCGGGCACCACGAGCTTCGTGCCGCGGCCGGACTGGTACTTCTACTTCCTCTTCTACCTGCTGCGGATCTTCAAGTGGCCGAACTCGGTCATCCTCGGGACGGTTGGGATTCCCACGATCCTGCTGATCCTGGCCCTGGCGATCCCGTTCATCGATGTGCGGCGGGAGCGACGGCTGATCCGGCGTCCGATCGCGATTGTGGGGGCGGTGCTGGTCGCGCTCTCGATGGGCGTCCTCACCTACAAGGGCGCAACCGCGAAAGAGCCGCTCGGCGCCGAGCTCTTGGCGGACGTTCCGAACTGGGTGAAGACGGAGAACCTGCCGCCGGCGGCGCTTCCCGGCGCGAAGCTGTTCGCGACCTCCGGCTGCCTCAACTGCCACACCTACAATGGCGCCGGCGGCTCCCAGCTCGGCGCCCCGGACTTGAGCGCCGAGGGATCGAAGAACAAGGGCATCACCTTCCAGATCGAACACCTCAAGTGCCCAAGCTGTGTGAACAAGGGCTCGCCGATGCCGTCGTTTGCGGACTTCGGCGAGGCAAACCTGCGCAGGCTCGCGATTTTCCTAGAGGCCTCCAAAGGGCCAAAATAGAGCCTTGCGCATCTTCCTCGGCATAACGGGCGCCTCGGGCGCCCCGTATGCGGCACGCCTCGTCCAGGCGCTGGCCGCGTCGGACTGCGAGGTCGGCCTCTGCATCTCGCGTGCGGGCTACGAGGTGCTCGCGACCGAGCTCTACCGCGACGTCTCGCTGCCGCAGGACGAGATCGCGCAGCGGCTGATCGGCGATGCAGACGGCGTCACCGTCTACTCCGAGCGCGACTGGAAGTCGCCGTACGCAAGCGGCTCCGCGAAGGTCGACGCCTACGTGATCTGCCCCTGCTCGATGGGCACGCTTGGGACGATCGCCTCCGGCGCGATGTCGAACCTGATCCACCGCGCTGCCTCGGTGGCGCTCAAGGAGGAGCGGCGCCTGATCGTCTGCCCGCGTGAGACGCCGCTCTCGCAGATCCATCTGCGGAACATGCTCGAGCTCAAACAGGCCGGCGCCACGGTCCTCTTCCTGGCGCCCGGCTTCTACCACGGAGCGGAGACGGTCGACCAACTCGTCGACTTCGTCGTCTCTCGGTGCCTCGACCAACTCGGCATCGATCATGAGACCGCCCGCTGGGGCCAGGACCGAGAATGACCGTCGAGACCGGCAGGCTCGAGCCGGACGCCGTTCGGAGGATGTTCGACCGGATCGCGCCGGTCTATGACGTGATGAACCGCGCGATGACGGCCGGGCTCGACCGGCGTTGGCGGGCGGAGACTGCTCGCGCGGTCGTCTCGCCGGGCGACCGCGTGCTCGACGCCTGCTGCGGGACCGGAGATCTCGCGATCGCGGCGCAGCGAGCGGGCGGCAAGGTCATAGGCCTCGACTTCTCCGACCGGATGCTGGAACGCGCCCGGGCGAAGTCCGACCAGGTCGAATGGATTCAGGGCGACGCGCTCGCGCTGCCCTTCGAGGACGGCTCGTTCGACGCCGCGACCGTGGGGTTCGGAGTCCGCAACCTCGAAGATCTGGAAGGCGGCCTGCGCGAGCTGCGGCGCGTCCTCCGGCCCGGCGGGCGCGTCGGCATTCTCGAGATCACCCGGCCGCGCGGGCTGCTGCGGCCGTTCTACAAGCTCTGGTTCGACGGTCTCGTCCCGCTTGCCGGGAAACTGCTGCCGGGCGGTTCGGCGTACACGTACCTGCCGGCGAGCGTCCGCCGGTTTCCCGGAGCGAGGGAGCTCGCCGAGCTGATGCAGACCGCGGGATTCGATCAGGTGCATTACCGCCTCTTCGGCGGGGGGATCGTCGCCCTGCACACTGGGGTGGCGGCATGAGCGCCATGACGACGATCCACGAGACCGAAGGGCTCGATGAGTACCTGGGGGAGATCGAGCAACGGCTGCTCGACGCGGTCAGCTGCCATCCGGGGCTGGCGGCGACGGTCGGGGCGGAGGCGCTCGCGGCCGGCGGCAAGCGGCTGCGGCCCCTGCTCGTCTTCCTCGCCGCGACGCCCAACCGCCAGCCGCCCTACGTCACCGGCGTCGCCGTCGAGCTCGTGCACATGGCGACGCTCGTTCACGACGACCTGATCGACCGCGCGGGCTACCGCCGCGGCCGGGCCTCGGCCTGGGCGCGCTTCGGGCCGGGCCCGGCGCGTGCGGCGGGCGACTACCTGTTCGCCCGCGCGTTCGCCGAGCTCGCGGCCACCGGCGACAAGCGCGCCGTCTCGACGCTCGCCTCGGCATGCCTCTCGCTCGCGCGGGGCGAGGCGCTCCAGCGCGCCCAGACGCACGATCCGGAAACGTCCGTCGAGAGCTACCTCGAGCGCTGCGCGCTCAAGACCGGCAAGCTCTTCGAGGCCGCCTGCCTGCTCGGCGCGGGTTTGAACAGGGACGATGCTCGCGAGCTCGCCGAGTTCGGCCTGGCGCTCGGAATCGCCTTCCAGATCGCCGACGACATTCTGGACTGCACCGGTGAGACAATCGACACCGGCAAGATCGCCGGCACCGATCTGCGCGAGGGGACGCCGACGCTGCCGCTGCTGCTCGCCGCACGGGAGGATCCTGTCGTCCACCGCGCGCTCGCGGGCGGCTCGCTTGACGGCGCACTCGTCCGGGTCGCGGCCACCGGCGCGCTCGACCGTTCGCGCACGGTCGCGCTCGAGTACGCCGAGCGGGCCCGCGTGTGCCTGAACGGCGAGGTTCACAGCGACGAGCTCGAGGCGATGACCTACGCCGTCGTCGAGAGGCGCACGTGATCCGGCTTGGGCGCATCGGCTACGTGAACATGGCGCCGGTCTTCTACCGGCTCGACGCCGAGGTGGAGGAGCTCGTCGGCGTGCCGACCGACCTCAACCGCGCGCTGCTCGCCGGCGAGTGCGACCTGGCGCCGATCTCGTCGATCGAGTACGCCCGCAACGCCGATCGGCTGCGGATCCTGCCGCGCCTTTGCGTCGGCTCCGAAGGAGCGGTCGACTCGATCCAGCTCGTCTCGCGGACGCCGCTCGAGCACATCCGCACGGTTGCGGTCACGCCCGAGAGCGCGACCTCGGTCGTGCTGACGAAGGTGCTACTGCCCGAGGCCGAGCACGTCCCGCTCGGCGAGGAAGCCGAGGCGACCTTGCTGATCGGCGACGCGGCGCTCAAGTCGGCGTTCGAGGATCCGACCCCGCACCACGACCTCGGCCGCCTCTGGCTCGAACGAACCGGCCTGCCGATGGTCTTCGCCGTCTGGGCCGCGCCCGACGAGCCCCTGCCCGGGTTGTCCGAGCTGGAGGACGCGCTTGTTGCCTCAGTCCGGCTCGCCCGCGCCGAGCCCGAGCGGCTCGCGCACGAGTCGAGCGAGCGCTACGGCTACCCGGCCGGCTTCCTCGCGCGCTACTTCGAGAAGCTCCGGTACAGCTTCGGCCCGCGCGAACGCGCTGGGCTGCTGACATTCCTGGAGCTCGCCCGTGACGTCGGCGAGCTCGACGCGGTGCCTGAGCTCCGCTTCGTCACTTCGCCTGCGATCGTTTAGGCGCAGCGCTTCGCTTTCCTCGTGACTGCCACGCAGATGATCGACGTCGCTCCGGGACTATGGATCTGGCGGGTCGACCACCCCGAGTGGCGCGAGGGTCTCGGCTGGGAGCCGCCGGTCACCTCGACCCTCGTCGAGTCCGGCGGAGAAGTGATCTTGCTGGACGTGATCGCACCTCCAGCCGAAGTGAGCGAGATCTGGGACCGCCTAGACGCCAGACCGCCGACGCTCGCGGTCGTGCTGAAGCCCGACCACGTCCGCGACGTGGACGTCTTCGTCCGGCGCTACGGCGCCCGCGCCTACGGACCGGCGCTGTTGTGGCGCGACAACATCCCCGAGACGGAGCTCGAGCCAATAGAGCCCGGTGACGAGCTTCCCGGAGGTCTTGTCGCCCTCTACGAGGGACGCGGACGCGGCGAGACGCCGCTCTGGCTGCCGGAGCAGCGAGCGCTGGTGTTCGCGGACGCGCTCACCGAGCGGGGCGGCGAGCTGCGCGTCTGGGCGACCCCGTGGCACGAAGAGCGTGTCCTGCCCGCGTTGCGAGCGCTGCTCGAGCTCCCGTTCGAGCACGTGATCGTCTCGCACGGCGAGCCACTCCACGATCGAGCCGCCTTCGAGCGGGCGCTCGAACTACCGCCGTTCTCCGGCGCCTAGCTCTTGTCGGCGAGCCGGTCACGTGCGCGCCGCGTAGAGGCGTCTTGGCCCGACTCCCTTCAGGTCGACCTCGCCACGGTCTGAGAACTCGAGCCCCGAGCCGGCCACGAGGTCGCTCGTCGTCGACGTGACGAGAATCTCGCCAGCGCCGGCCTGAGCGGCGACCCGGGCGCCGACGTGGACGGCGATCCCGCGAGGCGCCCCGCCCGGCGGCCGCTCCACCTCGCCTGTGTGGATGCCGGCGCGGATCTGCAATCCCAGTGACTGCACCGCGTCGCGGGCGCCGACCGCGCAGCGAACAGCGCGAGCCGGTCCGTCGAAGAGGGCGAAGAAGCCATCGCCGGCGGTGTCGATCTCCTCACCGGCGTAACGCTCGATCTCCTGTCGCACGAGCTCGTGGTGTCGGCTGAGCAACTCCGCCCAAGCGCGGTCGCCGAGTGTCTGCGCCTGGCCGGTCGAGTCGACGACGTCCGTGAATAGCGCGGTCGCGAGAACGCGGTTCTCGAGGCGCGTCGGGCGTACGCCGGTAAGGAACTCCTGCACCTCGTCGACGAGGTCGTCCGAGTCCCACCAGGGAACGTGTGTCTCGCCGGGCAACTCGACGAATCTCGCGTCGGGGATGTGCTCTGCGACGTAACGGCCTTCTTCAATCTTGGAGTCGCGGTCGTCGCGGCGGTGGAGCACCAGCGTCTTCGCCTGGACGCTCGCCAGAATGTTGCGGACGTCGATCTGCGAGTTCATCAGGACGAGCGCGCGGGCCGCCGCAGGGCTGGCCGACGCTCGGGCTCGCGCCATCCACCAGCGCGCGAGGCTCTCGTCCGCCCTCGGCGCCATCCGGGCCATGTCCGCTTCGACTCCCCACTCGCGCTCGACGGCTTCCGCGTAGCTTTGGCGCTGCTTCCAGGTCTCACACCAGGGGTAGTCCTGGTCGGGATCCATCCGCTTGGCGTACGTCCCGTACAGGACGAGCGCCCTGACCCGCTCCGGATACGTCGCCGCGTACAGCATGGACATCGGGCCGCCCTCCGAGTACCCGAACAAAGCGGCCGTTTCGCTCTCGGCCGCGTCCATCACCGCCCGGACGTCATCCATCCGCGTCTCCAGATCGGGGAGCCCGACCGTTCGATCGGAGAGGCCCGTCCCCCGCTTGTCGAATCGAATCAGGCGAGCGAATGCGCTCAGCCGCTCGAGTAGATGCGCAGAGGCGGGATGGTCCCAGTCGTTGTCGAGGTGTGAGACGAATCCCGAGACGAGAACGAGGTCGAACGGACCGTCGCCCGTGACCTGATAGGCGATGTTGACGTCGCCACTCTTCGCATAGCGAATCGGAGCGTCCACGGTTCGATTGTCCTGCCGGTCCGGTCTAGCGGCAACTCCTACGAAGCAAGCGCGGCAGGCCGCTCGGCGCGGCGGTATTCGACCCTGTAGCCGAGCGAGCGGGGGATCGCGAGCAGGCCTTCGAGGTCGAGGTCGATTGTCGCGCCGGCCTTCTGGGTCACCTCATCCTCGATCGGCAGGTCGAAGTCGTCGGCGCCGTAGTCGAGAGCGCGGAACGCATCTTCGTTCTGCGTCAAAACGGACGTGCGGATGTGCGGGATGTTGTCGAGGAAGATCCGCGAGAGCGCGATGTGCCGCCAGTACTCACGCGCCACGATCTCGCGGCCGCCGAACGCCGTTCCGTACGGCTTGTACGTCCAGCAGAGGAACGAGAAGAGGCCGCCGGTCTCGTCCTGGAAATCGCGCGTCCGCTGCAGGTGCTCGAGCCGCTCCTCCAGCGTCTCGTCGAAGCCGATCACCATCGTCGCGGTCGTCTTCATCCCGCTCTCGACGATCGCGCGCTGCGCCTCGAAGTAGTCGGCGACCGTGTACTTCCACTTGGCGTGCCGGGCCCGGAAGTCCTCGGTCAGGATCTCGCTGCCGCCGCCTGTCACCCAGTGGACGCCGGCGTCGCGGAGGCGCGCGGCAGCGTCGGCGTAGCTCAGGCGCGCACGGTCGGCGAGGAAGACGAACTCGGCGATCGTCAGCGCGTAGAACTCGACACGGTCGCCGTAACGCTCGCGCACCG
>Ga0307282_10000758_pt1 | contig 10802 bp, 4 predicted proteins | sample ER_DNA_121_FD_194475 | JGI IMG/M metagenome (GOLD analysis project Ga0307282, IMG submission 194475) | Bulk soil microbial communities from the East River watershed near Crested Butte, Colorado, United States - ER_DNA_121 | ecosystem: Environmental > Terrestrial > Soil > Floodplain | place: USA...
CCGCCGATCCCCGAGAACCCGGTCAACGGCTCAGCCGTCCCGGACGCGAACTGCCCGGCCGGCGTCTTGGACTCCGACTCGGTGACGTTCTGCCCGTACCGCTCCAGCGTGCAGTCGGACACGCTCGGCGGCGAGTACCCGATCCCCGCGGCGCCGATCGCGACGACGGACCCGGGGAACTGCACGGCCGGGCCGGTCACGTACGACTCGAACATCCCGAGCTACGACTCGTTCTTCGGGACGACGCTGGGCAGCGGCACGACGGGCGACGGCCTCTCCGGCCTGACCCCGTCGGCGAAGAAGACCGCGCAGCTGACGGCCTACATGCAGGCAGTTAAGGACGCCGTGGCCGCGAATCCGGGAACGACCGGCCAGCGCGTCGCGGTCAAGCTCTACCAGTCGGGCACGAGCGTTCTCGGCGTGCCGTTCTGGGTGATGGTCGTCGGGACGCCCGACAACATCACGAACCTCGATGCCGGCCGCAACGACGCCGGGTTCTGGCGCGGGGTGATCGACGGCTCGACGTCGACGCAGGCCGCGCTCGCCGCGGTCAACACCCGGCCCGGCTTCGGCTGGATCACCGGAACCCCGCACGGCAACGAGCCGGCCGGCGGCGAGGGCTCGACGAAGGAGCTCTACGAGCTGGTCGCGCGGAAGGACTGCGCCAACGCCCAGCGGCTGAACGCGCTCGACACGTTCATCCAGCCGGTGACGGCGCCGGACGACCGCGACCACAACGTCCGCACCACGGCGTGGAGCTTCGACCCGAACCGCGACCGCGGCACGGTGCAGATGCCGGAGAACCGGGCGCTTCTGGCCTCGACGGCCACGTACCCGGGCCTCTTCTTCATCGACGCGCACCAGCAGTCCTCGGGCTACTTCTTCCCGCCCAACGAGGACGCCGCGCTGAACGAGATCTCGCACTTCGCGCTCGACCTGATCGACGACATCATCGGGCCGGGCGTCCAGCAGCAGTTCAACGACCAGAGCGGCCAGTACCGCAACTACAACACCTACGACCTGTTCGTCCCCGAGTACGGCGACACCGTCCCCGCCCTGATCATGGGCAGCGCCGGAATGACGTACGAGAAGGGAACGAACGAGAGCTACGGCAAGCAGGTCTACGACCACTACCTCGCCATGGACGCCACGGTGAACGTGATCGCGGCGCACAAGGCCGACCTGATGACGAAGTGGATCGCGCAGTGGCCCGAGGCCGTCGACCAGGGCCAGAACTGCCAGATCCAGGGCAACTCCCAGGTCAGCCCGACGGCGATCGACCTGCTCGACATCGGTCCGCAGGGCCAGTTCATGGACCAGGATCCGAACGTCGGCGCCTGTGGCTACTACTACCTCCCGAACGGGCACTCGGGCGACGTGGCCGCGACGATGAAGGAGCTCCAGCTCGTCAACGTCCACGTCTACAAGTTCAACCAGCCCGTGACGATCGCGGGCGTCCACCGGTTCGGGAACTTCAACGTGAATGCGCCGGGCCTGCCGCCGCCGGCCGGCCCTGTGCCGCCGATCGCGAACCCGTCGCCGGCGCAGACCGGGCCGATGACGCTGCCCGCAGGGACGTTCTACATTCCGATGAACCAGGGCAACAAGCACTGGATCCAGTCCGTCCTCGGCGAGAACCCGTACCTGCCGTTCCCGTACTTCTACGACCAGGTGACGTGGTCGTACTCGCTGCTGCGGGGCTTCAGCGGTGACGGGTTCCTCACCCAGCAGCTGCCCGCGGGGACGTCGATGAGCCTCGTGGTCGATCCGAACGCGACGACGCCGGCTCCCGCGGGATCGCCGGTGTACGCGTTCAACACGGACTCGATGGCCGGCCTCGCGATGGCGAGCCAGCTCCTGAGCCAGGGTGCGACAGTCTCCCGGGGTGCCGCGGCGTTCGACTCGGGCGCCGTGCACTTCACGACCGGCGCTGCGCTCGTCGACGGCACGTCGATCAGCCTCGCCACGCTGAACGCGGACTCCTCGCAGTGGGGCACGCCGGTTTACGGGCTGGCCGCCTACCCGGTGAGCCGCTACGCGCTGCACCTCCCGAAGATCGGGATCTACACCGGCGGCACGACGGCGCCGACGAACCCGACCTTCCACGGGACCGGTGACGGCCAGTGCGGCTCGACGAGCTACTGCGAGGCGATGTACGACCTGAGCGTGAAGGAGAAGATTCCGGTCTCGCAGATCGGCCAGATCACCTCCACCGACCTGGCCGCCGGCGTCCTGGTCAGCCAGGGCTACACGGCGTTCGTGAACCCGGGCTCGACGATCGCGGTGGGCGCCGGAGCCACGGCGCTCCAGAACTTCGTCAACGCCGGCGGCGTCTACATCGGCTCCGTGGCGGGCGGCACCACCAGCGCCCGAAACGCGGGGATCACGCTGCTCAACACGACGTCGATCAGCGGGATCAGCACCCCGGGCTCGACCTTCGACGGCGTCTGGTCGACATCGACGCCGGCCGGCTGGGGCTTCGACACGGGCGGCTGGATCTACCGCTCCGCGAGCGGTGACCCGACGTTCAACCCGGCGACGCTCGTCGGCAACGGGACGACGATCCCGGCCCCGACCGCGATCGCCACGTACGGCCCCTCCGGAGACTGCGGCGGCCCGATCTTCGACCCCTCGTCGACGCAGCACGGCTACAGCAACTGCTACGGCTACGAGGTCAACGCCAACTCGACGCTCCCGGCCGCGAACACGAGCACACCGCTCCCCGGCCGGCCGGCGGTCGTCGACCAGCCCTTCGGCGCGGGCCACGCGGTCCTGATCGGGTTCGACCCGTGGTACCGGGCGTGGACGCTCCAGGAGGAGCGGCTCGTCCTCAACGGCGTGCTCTACCCGACCGGCTCGGCGATCCCCCCGTCCTGAGTCACCGTCCGGTGCGTGAGGGCGCCTCGCTTCTCGCGAGGCGCCCTCAGCGCCGTCTTACATCGTCTGCCGCATGGCGACGTCGTAGCGCATGACCGACGTCCGCTGGCCCGGCGTGTCGCCGGTCGGCATCGAGCTCAGGATCTCGTCGCCCCGCTTGTAGGCATCCTCGTCGTCGAAGAAGACGACCACGAGCGACTTCTCCGAGCCCGGGTCGTGCAGGACGAGCAGCTCCTTGGCGTCCAGCCCTTCGGGCGGCTGGCCGCCTTCCATCTCCTGCTTCATCTCGTTCATCCGGTCCGAGCTGACCCCGTCGAAGGTGACTACCCGTGCGAGCATCGAAGCCCTCCCTGATCGATTGCCTCAACCCTAACCGGGAGGGCGCGCAGAGGAGTCGAGCGTCGAGGTCCAGTCCGGCCGCTCCGCCGCGCCGGTCAGCAAGACCGCGATCCGCTCCCCCGGCAGCGAGTGGCGCTGGACGGCAGCGACGCCGGCGGCGCCCGAGGGCTCGACCAGGACCCCAAGGGTGTCGGCGATCAGCGCCATCGCAGCGCGGATGTCGTGGTCGTCGACGAGCACGACCTCGTCGACAAGCACCCGCAGCCGCTCCAAGCTGGCGGCGATCGGCTCACTGATCGCCAATCCGCCCGCGATCGTCCTCGGCGGGCTGCGGATAGGGCGGCCGGCGTCGATGCTCAGTTTCATCGCGGGCGCGCCGCTCGCGCACACGCCGACTACATGCGTGTTCGGCGATTGCGCTTTCAGCCAGCGCGCGATGCCGCCGATCAGCGCGCCGTCGCCGACAGGGACGACGACCGTGTCGAGCGTCCCGGTGCGCAGAAGCTCGATACCGATCGTGCCGTGCCCTTCGGCGACCGCCGCAGGCTCGCCGTCGGAGACGAGCCGGCATCCAGGCTCCCTGTCGGCGAGCTCCCGGGCGGCACCGTGGACGACGTCGGGGCCGCCGTCAACGACCGTCACGTTCGCCCCGAGCGCTCTCATGCGCCTCAGCTTGCCGGGGTAGGCCGACGCGCCGGCGAAAATGTCGACGCGGTGGCCGTGGCGGCGCCCGGCATAGGCGAGGCCGATGCCCCAGTTACCCGCCGTCGCGGTGACCAAGCGCTCGTCGTGGCGCTCTAGTCCAGCGACGAAGAAGTCGGCGCCGCGGCCTTTGAAGCTTCCGATCGGGCTGACGTTCTCCATCTTGAGCACGGTCTCACGCCCGAGTGCCTCGGAGAGAATCGGATCGGAGAACTGTGGCGTGTTCAGGAGCGGCGGGTCGATCACCTTCGCCGCTTCCTCGATTCGCTCGAGCGACAGGTCCATGGTTGGAAGCTCTAACAAAATGGCGCGCTCCATTTCATCCGCCCGTGTCGCTCGCCAGCCTGGCCCAGAGGTTCTCGGCCATTCGCCGCACCGGCGGCTGCCAGATCGAGGCTGCGAACGAGAAGGCGCCGGCCGCGAAGACCTTTGCTCCGGCCTTGGTCTCGTAGTAGGACATGTCGGCGGAGACGCCCGGCCCGAAGACGTTCGGGATCGTGGCGACCAGCCTCGTCTGTCGAGGCGAGCTCGGCGCGAGAGCGTCGATCTCGATCCCGGCGTTTCCGAAGGAAGAACCGGTTCCGAGCCCGGTGCCCGCAAACAGCCACGGCGCGACGTCGGCATCGACGACGTGCCAGCTGCCGCGATGGGTGCCCCCGTCGTTAGCCCGGTACTGGACTCCGATCAGCGCGGCCTCGGGCCGGCCGAGCTCGCGCCAGCGGCGCGTCCTTGTCATCACGTCGCCGTGGATGCGGATTTGCCAGAAGAAGTTGTCCGCCGACAGGAACATCAGGTTCCCGCCTCGGTTGCGGAAGTCTGTGACGACGTCGTACTCGTGCGTGGTCACGTACTCGTGGTGCCCGGGGAAGACGATCAGGGAGTAGTCCCGCGCAAGATCGTGTCCGGACGGGACGCGGTTCAGCTCAGCGTCCGAGAGGTAGTCAACCTGCTTTCCGGATGCGTGCAGCCAGCGCAGGAAGGGCTGGTCGTAGTACTTGTAGTGTGCCGGAACGCCTCGGTTGAGGAAGGCGCGGCCGAGCCGGGCCGTCTGGCGGTGGGAGTCCGCATACCAGCTGTCCCCGACTCCGTCGCCGTTCTCGTCGCGGAGGTTGTAGGCCTGCCAGGTCTGCGTGGGCATGACGACCGCGACGCGGTGCTCGCCGAGCCGACGCGGGCGCAGCACGAAGGGGGCGAAGCCGATGCGGCCGCCATGCGCCGTCAGCCGGGCGAAGTAGAGCCCGCTCGGCCAGTTCCCGATCCGGACCGTGACTCTGCGGCCGCTCGTCACGTTGCCGAGCGATCGGCGGAGAGAGACACTCGAGCCGAGCATGAGGTCGCTCTGGGCGATCCTCGTGGACTCGGTCCCGGCGCGGAAGAACTCGAGCGTGACGCCCTTGGCCGTCGAGAGGAAGACGAGGCGGGCCGTCGAGCCTGGGCCGTAGCTCTCCCGCGGGAACGACGCCTCGACCTTGGGGCGCTTCGAGTCAATCTGAGTGAGATCTCTGCCGTCGAGATCGTCGATGTCGGCGGCGGGCCGGACCGACTCGTGGGACGAGCCCAGCGAGCTCGCGGGGCCAGCGGAAAGGGACAGGACGAGGGCGCTCCCCAGCGTGCCGAGGAGCACGAGAACACTCGGGCCGCGGCGAGTCCGCCGCGTATGTCGGTCGTGCGCTGAAGTAGTCATGGCCCGACTGTCAGCCGGGCCGCTAACGACCCCTCAACCGGCCGCCAACCGGCCGCTAATGGCCTCTTGCGAGGCCTAGAGGCGGCGATCGTGACCCGTGGAACCGGATCGTGCGCCGAGTAAAATCGAGGGCGTGACCGGCGGCTTCGAGTTTCGGCTGCTAGGCCCGCTCGAGGTTCGCAGCGACGGAGAGCCCCTGCAGCTCGGAGGCCCGAAGGAACGTGCTCTGCTCGCCTCGTTGCTGATCGACGCCGGACACGCTGTCTCGACCGACCGGCTGATCGACGCGCTCTGGGCCGAGCGCCCGCCGGCCACGGCCCAGACCTCCCTGCAGAACTTCGTCTCCCAGCTGCGGAAGCATCTCGGGCCCGATCTCGTGATCACGAAGCCGCCGGGTTACCTGCTTCGGATCGAGGCACCCCAGCTCGACGCCAACCGCGCACGTCTATTGCTCACCGAGGCGAGAGCCGAGCCCCCGGAGAAGAAGGCGGCGATGCTCCGTGCCGCGCTCGAGCTCTGGCGTGGACCGCCGCTCGAGGAGTTCGGCTTCGAGGCCTTTGCCCAGGGTGAGATCGCCCGGCTGGAGGAGCTGCGGCTGACCCTGCTCGAGGAGCGGTTCGATGCCGACATCCAGGCCGGGGAGGCCGGGACGGTCGTCGGCGAGCTGGAGGCGCTCGTCCACGAGCACCCCCTCCGCGAGCGGTTCCGGGAGCAGCTGATGCTCGCGCTGTACCGGTCGGGGCGCCAGGCAGAGGCGCTGGAGACCTTCCAGGAAGGGCGGCGGGTACTCGTCGAGGGGCTCGGGATCGATCCGAGCCCCCGCCTCCAACAGCTCCACGCCTCGATCCTTCGCCAGGAGGTCGATCTCGAGCTGGCACGGGCGGTGCCGGCGCAGGACCACTTCGAGGACGTCGCCCGGACGATCCTCGAGGGACGGGTCGTGCCGGTGCTCGGGACGGACGTCGCCGAGCTAACTGCTCGGCTCGCCCAGCGCTTCGGCTACCCGGGCGACGGCGAGCGGGCGACGCTGCCGCTCGTTGCGCAGTACGTGGCGGTGATGAGGGGCTCGGGGCCGCTCTACGACGAGCTCCACGAGCTCCTCGACGCCGACCTGCCGCCCACGCCGCTACATCGCCTCCTCGCGTCGCTCCCTGAACTGCTCCGCGAACGCGGGCTGCCACCCCAGGTTGTAGTGACCACGAGCTACGACACGGCGCTGGAGAAGGCCTTCGAGGACGCGGGCGAGGCCGTCGAGGTCGTGACCTATCTCGCCGCCGGCCGCGATCGCGGCCGCTTCTGCCACATCGCGCCGGACGGCAACGGGACGCTGATCGACGAGCCGAACACCTACGCCACCGAGCTCTCGCTGGACCGCAACACGGTGATCCTCAAGCTCCACGGCCAGGTCGAGCGGACGCCTGCGCGCGAATGGGAGAGCTTCGTCGTGACCGAGGACGACTACATCGACTACCTCGCGCAAACGGAGATCGCCGCGGCGGTGCCGGTCTCGCTCGCCGCGAGGCTCCGCCGGAGCCACTTCCTCTTCCTCGGCTACACGATGGCCGACTGGAACCTTCGCGTGATTCTCCATCGGCTCTGGGGTGACCAGCCCCTCAGCTACCACTCGTGGGCCTTGCAGCCGGAGCCGAAAGCGCTCGAACGGGAGTTCTGGCACCGGCGCGACGTCGACGTTGTCGAGCTGCCGTTCGATGAGTACGCCGGGATCCTCGGCAGTTACCTGGCTGCCCAGCCGGCCGGCGCGCGCCGATGAGCGTCGCTGCGGGCTCGCCTCCGACGCCGTTCAAGGGGCTCGCGCCGTTCCAGGACACCGAGCTCGATGCCCAGCTTTTCTGCGGCCGCGACCGCGAGCGGGAAGTGATCGTGGCGAACCTGCTCGCGTCCCGGCTGACGGTGCTGTACGGGGCGAGCGGGGTCGGGAAGACATCGCTCCTCCGCGCAGCGGTCACTCCTGCTCTTCGTGGGATTCCCGACGCCGCGGTCGTCTTCTACTCGTCGTGGGCAGGCGATCCCCGGCGCGGGCTCGGCGACGCGATCGACGCCGCGGTGGGAATCGAGTCGAGCGGCAGTCTGACCGAGAGGCTCGCCGCTGCCTCGCAAGCCGTGGGCGGAGATGTCTACGCCATCCTCGATCAGTTCGAGGAGTACTTCCTCTACCACGAGCGCGACGAATTCGCCGACGAGCTTGCCGCAGCGATCCGCGAGCCCGGCCTTCGCGCGAACTTCCTCCTCGGGCTGCGCGAGGACGCCCTCGCTCAGCTCGATGCGTTCAAGAGCCGGATCCCCAACCTCTTCGCCAACTACCTCCGACTCGACCACCTCGACCGGCGGGGCGCCCGCGCCGCGATCCTAGGTCCGGTCGAGCGCTACAACGAGCTGACCGGCGAGGCAGTTCAGGTCGAACCTGAGCTCATCGAGGCCGTGCTCGACCAGGTCGCGGCGGGCGAGGTCGACGTCGGACGAGCCGGCCGCGGGGGTGTCGAGAAAGACAGGGACCGAATCGAGGCCCCGTACCTGCAGCTCGTGCTCGAGCGGCTCTGGCAGGTTGAGCGCGAACGGGGCTCGTCCGTTCTCCGGCTCTCAACGCTCCGGGAGCTGGGAGGGGCCGAGTCGATCGTGCGAGCGCATCTGGAGCGGGCGCTCGGGAGCTTGGAGCCGGCAGAGCAGGACGTTGCCGCGACGATGTTCGACCACCTCGTCACGCCGTCGGGCTCGAAGATCGCGCATCGCGCCCGCGACCTCGCGCAGTACGCCGAGGTCCGAGAGTCCGAGGTGCTGCCGGTGCTCGATGCCCTCGGTCGCGAGCGCATCGTGCGCGCGGTCGACGGAGCCGGCGGAGGCGAGCGCTACGAGATCTTCCACGACGTCCTCGCCGACGGCGTCCTTGCCTGGCGCGCGCGCCGGGTGATCGAGCGCGATCGCGAGCGGGCGCGCAAACGCCAGCGCCGCCTCGTCATCGTCGCGGCAGCCGCTTTGATCGCCCTGGCGGCGATGACCGCCGTCGCCGTCTACGCACTGACGGAACGCTCGCACGCGCGCAATGCGGCTCGCTTGGCCCGTGCGCATGCCCTCGAGGCGAAGTCGCTCTTCGAGGAGGCGACCGACCCGGAGCGTGCAGTCGCCGATGCGGTCGCCGCTGCCCGAAGCGATCCGGGGGGTCGCGCGGAGGGAGTGCTGCGTCAGGCGCTCGTGGGGAACCACGAGCGCCGGGTGCTTCATGCTCCCCGGCCGGTATCGGTGGTGGCATTCGCACCCAGGGGCGGGCGGATGCTCTCCGGCGATGCAGGCGGCGGGCTGCGCCTGTACTCAACAGCCGGACGGCTGGAGCGGACCCTGGCCGTCGGAGCTTCCGTGACATCGGCGTCCTTCTCGCCCGACGGAGCGCAGGTGCTCGCCGCCGCAGGCGGAGAAGCGATCCTGTGGCGCTCCGCAACCGGAGAGCATCTCCGCACGTTCAAGCTGCCGGGCAGCGCGACCTCCGCCACGCTCAGCCGGGACGGTCGCCTGCTGCTCACGACCACCGCGCGCGGCTCGGCCGTTTGGCGCACCGATACGGGCCGTCGTCTCGCCATGCTCGAGGGGCGGGCCGCCAGGGCAGGCGCTTTCTCACCCGACGGCCGGCTGGTGGCGACAATCGGCGCGGGAAAGAGAGCCGGGGCTCGCGTCTTCGATGCGCGCACAGGCCGGTTGCTGCACCTGCTGGCCCCGCCGGCCGAGCTCGAGGCCCTCGCTTTCTCTCCTGACAACCGCTTGCTTGCGACGACGAGCTACCAGGGAACGTATCTCTGGAATTCGCGCAGCGGCCGGCGAGTCGGTCGCCTCCTGGTGGACAAGCCCGGCGTGGCGACCGACGCGGCCTTCAGTCCGGACGGCAACCTGCTCGCCGTCGCGGGACAAGACGGCGGCGTTCGGATCTGGGACGTGGCCAAGGGTGACCGTCTCTTCTACTTTCCGGCTCACAACGGTGCGGTCCTCGCAGTCGCCTGGAGCCCGGATGGGCTTTTCTTGGCGGATGCCAGCGCCGACCGGACCGTGCACGTGCTGTCTGCCAACGGCACCTTGGGCGGCCGCGTGGTCGGCAATCTCGTCGGCCACGGTGCAGCTGTTCGGGCGGTCGCCTGGAGCCCGAACGGACGTTTGCTGCTCAGCGGGAGCGCCGACGGCACAGCGCGGCTCTGGGACACCCAGTTCGACCCGGAGCTGCTCCCCCTGGTGGGAGCCCACCGCGGCGCCGCAGTGGTGGACGCGTCGTTCGACCCCGCGGGGCGCCAGATCGTGTCGGCAGGCGCCGACGGCACAGCCCGGATCTGGAACGTTCGCAGCCGGCGCCTGCTGCACGTCCTCTCGCACAAGCGCGCGGTCGAAGACGCCGAGTTCAGCTCGGACGGCCGCCGGGTCGTGACTGCGAGCTTGGACGGCACCGCCGGAATCTGGAACTCGGCGACCGGCGTCCGGCTCCAAACGCTGGAAGTGGGCGCGCCCGTGTCGGTCGCGAAGTTCAGCCCGGATGGAGCGATCGTCGCGACGGGGGACGCCGGCGGCGGCATCCGCCTCTGGAGAGCCGGTGACGGGAGGCCGCTCGGGGCCGAAAAGCAGGAAGGGAACGTCACAGACGCGGTCTTCGCTCGGGACGGAAAAACCGTTGTGACAGCGGGGCTCGCGGGCGCGAGCGAATGGTCGGTCCCCTCCGCGGATCTGATTCGCCTCCTCAAATCCCCAGGCGGGGCCTCGCGCGTCGCCTTCTCTCCGGACGGGTCGCTCGTCGCCGTGGCCGGTAACGACGGGTCGGCAAGGATCTGGGACGCGGCCGAGGGAGGGCGCCCAAAACTCTTCCGGGTGAAAAAACCGGTCACCGATGTCGTCTTCAGCCCCGACGGGCGGCTTCTCCTTGCGACGGGTCTGCGCGTGCAGACCTGGGACGTTCGAACCGGGGCTCTCCGGCACACACTCGTAGGCCACGTCGGGCCGGTCTCGCGAGGCGCCTTCAGCCCAGACGGACAGTGGATCGCGACCACGGGCCCGACTGCCGTCGGCCTCTGGCAACGGGACGCAGACCAGCGGTTCTTCTTCCTCCGGAGAGCGGGCACCGTGCCCCGGGGCAAGCTCCTTACGAGCTCGTCGTTCAGCCCGGACGGGCGGCTCGTCCTCGCCGCGGGCCGGGAGGGCGCAGTGCGGCGGTACC
>Ga0307282_10000759_pt1 | contig 10802 bp, 7 predicted proteins | sample ER_DNA_121_FD_194475 | JGI IMG/M metagenome (GOLD analysis project Ga0307282, IMG submission 194475) | Bulk soil microbial communities from the East River watershed near Crested Butte, Colorado, United States - ER_DNA_121 | ecosystem: Environmental > Terrestrial > Soil > Floodplain | place: USA...
AGTTCCGTAAGCCGTCATCACCGGACTTGCACGCGAGGCCGGTTAAACTCATTCTGACGCAATTGAGCGTCGGCACCTGAATGAAAAAAGGCCGGCGCGGGGGAAGCGTCATGGAACGGCTTTGGTTGCGGTCCTATCCGCCGGGCGTTCCCGCCACTATTGATCTGTCGCGCTATCCGTCGCTCGTCGTCATGTTCGAGGAGAGCTTCAGCGTATTCGCAGATCGCGAGTCCTGCGTTTGCATGGGCAAATCCATTACCTACGAAGAACTCGACAAGGCTTCGCGCGCTTTTGCCGCGTGGCTACAAAGCCTCGGGCTGAAACGCGGCGCCCGCGTCGCCATCATGATGCCGAACGTTCTGCAGTACCCGGTTGCGATTATCGCAATTCTGCGAGCCGGCTACACAGTGGTGAATGTCAACCCTTTGTACAAGCCACGCGAATTGGAATTCCAGCTCACTGACGCCGGCGCTGAAGCAATCATAGTTCTTGAGAACTTCGCGGCGGTGCTCGAACAGGCACTGCCGAGGACGCCCGTCAAGCACGTTGTGATTGCCAGTATGGGCGACATGCTCGGACGGATCAAAGGCATACTGGTCAACAGCGTCGTCCGCCACGTCAAGAAGATGGTTCCGACTTATTCGCTTCCGGATAGCGTTAAATTCAACGATGCGTTCGCAGCCGGACGCAAACTGAAATTTGCAACTCCGGCGGTCGGACCCGATGACATTGCTTTCCTGCAATACACTGGTGGTACCACAGGACTCGCGAAGGGCGCGATGCTGCTCCATCGAAATCTTGTGGCCAACATGTTGCAGGTTGAGGCGTGGAATCAGCCGATGGTCGATGCGCCACCTAAGATCGATCAACTTCTTATCGTGACTGCATTGCCGCTCTATCACATCTTCGCATTGACGTCGTGTTTCCTGCTTGGCGTCCGCACAGGTGGATCGTGTCTTTTGATCCCAAATCCGCGCGACATTCGCGGCCTCATCAAGGAACTCAGTCACTACAAGGTCAACATGTTTCCGGCCGTGAACACTCTTTACAATGCGCTGCTGCATCAGCCCGATTTCGCCAAAATTGACTGGAGCATGCTCAAATGCGCGATCGGGGGCGGTATGGCGGTTCAGAAATCCGTGGCCGACGCCTGGGTGAAAGCTACAGGCAAGCCGATCATCGAAGGTTACGGCTTATCGGAAACGTCGCCGGTTCTCATCTGCAACCGTGGCGATATTGCCGCGTGGACCGGCACTATCGGGTTGCCACTGCCTTCGACCGACATTTCAATCCGGGATGACCAAGGCGGAGAGGTGCCGCCGGGAGAACAGGGTGAGATCTGCGCGCGTGGGCCGCAGGTAATGTCCGGCTATTGGCAACGGCCTGAGGAAACGGCGAGAGCAATGACTGAGGACGGTTTCTTCCGTACCGGCGACGTTGGGGTGATTGACGCCGAGGGACGAGTGCGAATCGTCGACCGCAAGAAGGACATGATCTCGGTCTCTGGTTTCAAGGTCTTCCCCAACGAGGTCGAAGACGTCGCGATGAGTCAGGGCGGATTGATGGAGTGCGCCCTCGTGGGCGTTCCCGACGAGCATTCCGGCGAAGTCGGCAAGCTCTTCGTGGTCAAGAAAAATCCGGACGTCACCGCCGCCGACTTGCGATCCTTCCTCGTTGCTCGTCTCGCGAGCTACAAGGTGCCGAAGTACATCGAATTCCGCGACGAACTCCCCAAAACCAATGTGGGCAAAATCCTGAGGCGCGCCCTCCGCGACGAACCCAGCCAGCCCCCCGCGCGTTGACAGGAAAGGACTCGATGATCGCAGGCGCAGACGAGATAGTGTCATTCTGGCGTCAGGCCGGACCCGATCGCTGGTTCACCAAGGACGCCGGTTTCGACAAGGAGATTCGTGAGCGATTCTTCGACACGTACGAAGCGGCTGCCGCAGGAAAATTTTCAGATTGGGAGCAAAGCGCACAAGGCGCGCTTGCGTTGCTTATTTTGCTCGACCAATTTCCACGCAATATGTTCCGCGGTGACGCGCGAGCCTTCGCCACCGATCCACTGGCACGCGCCGTGGCGGCTGGCGCCATTGTCCGGGGCTTCGACAGTCAGGTTTCTGAGGGCCTGCGCAGCTTTTTCTATCTTCCTTTCGAGCACTCGGAAGATCTCGCCGATCAGGAGCGCGGGATTGCTTTCTACAAGGCGCTCGGGGACGCCGAAAATCTGAAATGGGCCGAACTACACGCAGATATCATTCGTCGGTTCGGCCGGTTCCCGCATCGCAACGCCGTGATCGGCCGTACCACCACACCGGAAGAGCAGGCGTTTCTGGATGATGGCGGTTTCGCCGGCTGACCCGACATTACAAAAAGATCGGCGCGACGGCTCCCGGCAGCTTTGTTAAAGTGCTGCAACAAAAGTCGGCCGCTGAGCCGACTCTGATGTCAGGGAGGCGACCCATGTTGCGTTCGGTCTTTCGGCGCTGTTCTGTGATTGCTCTGTCTATTGTTCTCGCGATCGCGTACGCCACCGCGCTACGCGCGCAGAGCGTTGATGTCGGCGCTAGCGAGATCGGCGGCGTTGTGACTAGCGCGAAAGGCCCTGAAGCTGGAGTCTGGGTCATTGCCGAAACAACGGATCTGCCGACCAAGTTTACCCGCACTGTCGTAACCGACGACCAAGGCCGCTATCTCATTCCCGATCTTCCGACCGCAAACTACAGCGTGTGGGTGCGTGGCTATGGTCTGGTTGATTCTACCAAAATGTCCGCGAAGCCAGGCACCACTCTCAATCACACCGCAACAATAGCGCCGAGCGAAGCAGCAGCCGCGCACTATTATCCGGCGGCGTATTGGTATGCGATGTTGAAGATTCCACCGGCGACAGATTTTGGCGGCTCGACCGACATCCCTAAGAATATTACTCAGGACAACTGGCTCCGGCAGATGAATAACGTCGACTGCATTGGTTGCCACCAGCTGGGCCAGCTAGCGACCCGCACAATTCCGGCTGCGCTTGGCAAATTCGAGTCCGGCGCCGAAGCGTGGCAACGCCGCATACAGTCCGGCCAATCCGGTGAGCAGATGACGAACCGGATTGCCGGTCAGTTCGGCGGTGTGCCCTACAAGTATTTCGGCGACTGGACCGATCGGGTTGCCAAAGGTGAACTGCCCAAGAGCAAACCACCGCGCCCTGAAGGTGAAGAGCGCAATGTCGTCGTCACATCGTGGGAATGGTCCACGCCCGACAAATATCTGCATGACCTCATCTCCTCCGATCGCCGTTATCCGACGGTCAACGCCTACGGGCCGCTGTACGGTTCGCCGGAATATTCGACGGACAACATGCCGATCCTCGATCCGAAGACGAACAAAGTGTCGTTCTTCAAGATGCCCGTGCGCGACCCCGAAATGCCTGTGTCTCTTGGCCCGGGCCATGCCGGAACGGTCAAGCCTCTAGCGGATTCGCCGTATTGGGGAGGCGAAGTGTTGTGGGACACGCGCGCCAATAATCACAATTCCATGTTCGATAAGCAGGGTCGCGTCTGGCTCGCGGCCACTGTACGCGGCATGGATAACCCAGCGTGGTGCAAAAAGGGCTCAGACAATCCGTACGCCAAGGTTTTCCCGCTCGAAAGAAGTGCTCGCCAGGTTGCTGTGCTTGACCCGAAGACGATGAAATACTCTTTCATCGACACCTGTTTTGGTACGCATCATCCGCAATTTGGCTACGATGCCGACAACACGCTGTGGCTCAGCGGCACGGGACCAGTCGCCGGTTGGGTCAACACGCGGGTGTTCGACGAGACGGGCGACTCCGAGAAAGCGATCGGCTGGGCACCGTTTGTTTTGGATAGTAACGGTAACGGCAAACGCGACGAATTTACCGAGCCCGGACAACCAACGGATCCCGGCAAGGACGCGCGCATCACCGGCGGCTCGGGACCTTATGCCGTCATGCCGCATCCGAAGGATGGATCGGTCTGGTACACGGTCGGCGTATTCGGCGGGCAGGCCGGCTTCATGCGTTTCGACCCGAAGACGCAACTGTCCGAGTTTTACGCAGTGCCGAAACCAGGCATCGGAATTCGTGGCGGCGATATCGATTCGAACGGCGTTGCGTGGGGATCGGAATCGAGCGGCCACCTTGTGAGTTTCGACCGACGTCTCTGCAAGGAACCGCTCAACGGCCCGGGCGCGACCGGCAATCACTGCCCGGAAGGCTGGAAGTTCTACCGATATCCCGGTCCGGGATTTGAAGGGTTCGAGGACAAGAGTGTCGAGGCGAGCTACTACACCTGGGTCGATCAGCACAACACCCTTGGGCTTGGCGAGAACATCCCGCTCTCCACTGCCAATCTCAACGATGGCTTCATCGCCCTGAAAAACGGCAAAATGATCCTGCTGCGTATTCCTTATCCTATGGGTTTCTATGCCAAAGGCCTCGATGGGCGCATCGACGATCCAAATGCAGGCTGGAAGGGCCGCGGCCTATGGAGCACCAGTGGCGATCGCACGCCGTGGCTGATGGAAGGCGGCAAGGGCTCGCGTCCGCGCGCCGTGCACATTCAGATTCGTCCCGACCCGCTGGCCCACTGACCGATACTCGAGCGCCAAGCCCCGTTCGTTGCAACGGGCTTTCCTGTGTTGGCCACTAGGCGGGCGCGGAATGGCTGGAGTAGCATCGAAACCGAACGGTTGCCGCCGGGGGCAGGCGCCGACAACCGCACCGGGAGTTGTCATGCGACACGTCGTATCCGCCGTTTTTATTGCAACAGCGCTGGTTTTCGGAACCGCCGCACAGGCCCAGACTCCGCAAGGCTATCCGGCCGACTACGGCAGCATCATCGAGGCCGCAAAGAAAGAAGGTAAGGTCGTGGTCTACGCCACCACTGACGCAGTCGCGGCCAATCCACTGATCAAGGACTTCGAGACCCTCTACCCTGGCATCAAGGTCGAGTATTCCGACCTCAATTCCACCGAACTCTACAACCGGTTCATCGCGGAAGCCGCCGCGAACAACGGCACCGCTGACGTGCTCTGGTCGTCGGCAATGGACCTGCAGGTGAAGCTTGTCGCCGACGGCCAAGCTGCGACCTACCCCTCCCCCGAAATCAAGGCGTTGCCGAAATGGGCGGTGTGGAAGGACTCGGCGTACGGCACGACCTATGAGCCGATTACATTCGTCTACAACAAGCGGCTGGTACCTGAATCCGACGTGCCGAAAGACCATACCGACCTGCTGAAGCTGCTCAATGCAAAACCCGATTTCTACAAAGGCAAGATCACGGCCTACGACCCCGAGCGCTCAGGCGTCGGCTACCTGTTCTGCAATGAAGACATCAAAGACTTCCCGCAGGCATGGGATCTGTTCAAGGCCATGGGCAAGGCTCAGGCCAAGCTATACACCAGCGCCGGTGCGATGATGGAGCGCGTTACCTCGGGAGAGCATCTGATTGCTTACGGCATCTTCGGCTCATACGCGCTCGGACGTTCGAAAAAAGACCCCAACCTCGGCATCGTCCTGCCAAAGGACTATACGATGGTGACCTCGCGTGTCGCCTTCATTTCCAAGAATGCAAGAAATCCAAACGCCGGAAAGCTGTTCCTCGATTATATTTTGTCGAAGCGTGGGCAGGATATTATCGCCAACAAGGCCGATCTCTATTCGTTGCGTTCCGACGTGGAGGGCGAAGCGACAATGAAGGGCGTGAGTCAGTTGGTCGGAGACAAGGCGCGGCCAGTGCCGATCGATCAGACGCTCCTGGACAATCTGGACCAAACCAAGCGACTCGCTTTCCTGTCGAAATGGCAGCAGGCGAAGAAGGGACAGTAGGGACGACGATCTGGTCATTCGGGGCCGGTCGAAACCAGGATCCGGACTCCAGAAACCAATTCGACGCGCGCATCCGGATTCCGGCCGCGCGCGTGCCCCGGAATGACGAGGGTAAATGCCCATTGTCGTGTACCGCTTGCTGGTTCTCGGCCTGACCACGCTGGCTGTGGCGGCACCGCTGTCGCTCGTGATTTATCAGAGCTTTCTCACCGCTCCCTTCTTCGATCCTGCGGCGAAGTTCGGACTGCTCGCTTATTCCTTCGTCTTCAACGATCCGGATTTCTGGCAGGCATTCTGGACCACGATCGTAATTGCCGGCGGCATGGCCGCAATCGCGGTACCACTCGGCGCCCTGCTCGCTTTCCTGATGGTGCGCACCGACGTGCCGGGACGAAACTATCTCGAGCCGCTGATATTGATTCCGATCTTCGTCTCGGCCGTGGTGATCGCATTCGGCTACGTGGTGGCAATCGGTCCGGTCGGGATCTTCTCGACGCTTGCGAAGGATATCCTCGGCTTCGTGCCGTGGAATCTCTATTCACTGTTGGCCCTGATCGTGATTGCGGGACTTACCCATGTTCCGCATGTTTATCTCTATAGCGCCGCCGCGCTGCGTGGTTTGAGTACCGATCTGGAAGAGGCCGCACGCGTCTCCGGCGCCAATCCATTTCGCGTCGCTGTCAACGTGAGCCTGCCGATGATCCTGCCGGCAATCTTGTTTGCCGGAGTCCTGGTGTTTTTCCTGGGCTTTGAATTGTTCGGCCTTCCATTGGTGCTGGGAGATCCTCAGGATGTCTTGGTGCTGTCGACCTATCTCTACAAGCTCACGAACAAGCTCGGAGTGCCGTCTTATCAGCTGATGGCTGTCGTCGTCGTTGCGATCATCGCCATCACTGCGCCACTGGTTTTCATGCAGCGCCTGCTGCTACGACAGGCACAACGCTATGTTTCGGTGCGCGGCAAGGGCCTCAAAACCCAGCCACTGCGTCTGCATGGCTGGCGCTGGCTCGCCTTCGGGGCGATCGTATTCTGGCTCTTCATAACAGTTGTTGTGCCGCTATTCGGAATAACACTACGTTCATTCGTGGTCACCTGGGGCGAAGGCGTGAAGCTTTTCGACGTACTGACGCTCGATCACTATCGCGAGCTTGCCGACTATCCGAATGTGATCCGGGGCATCTTGAACACACTCGGTATCGGCGTGATCGGAGGCGCAGTCGCAGTTGCCTGCTACACCGCCATAGCGCTCGCGGTACACCGCTGGAATTCGGACTGGACTCGGCTCGTCGACTATCTGGTGATGGTACCGCGCGCAATGCCCGGCCTGGTCGCCGGGCTTGCGCTCTTGTGGGTGTTCCTGTTTGTGCCGTTCCTGTCGCCGTTGAAGTCAACGATGGTTTCGATCTGGCTGGCATACACCATCGTATGGCTTGCCTACGGCATGCGGCTCGTTTCCGGCACCCTGCTGCAGGTCGGACCGGAACTCGAGGAGGCTGCGCGCACCGCAGGCGCCAATGACCTTCGCGTCAAGCGCGACGTGACGGTGCCGCTGATCAAATATGGCATGCTCGCGAGCTGGCTATTGGTCTTCCTCATCTTTGTGCGCGAATATTCCACCGGCATCTATTTGCTCGGTCCCGGTACCGAGGTCATCGGCTCGCTTCTGGTGTCGTTATGGGGCACCGGCGCCGTCGATCTGGTGTCGGCGTTGTCTGTCGTCAATGTGCTCATGATCGGCGTCGGCCTTGCCGTCGCGGTCCGGCTCGGAGTGCGCCTGCATGGCTGAACTCGTCGTCAAGGATGTCGCCCTCCGTCTTGGCGACAATGAAATCCTCAAAGGAGTTTCGCTCGCGGTTCCTGCCGGCGAAGTGGTCGCGCTGCTAGGGCCATCCGGCAGTGGCAAGACCACGTTGTTGCGCGCCGTCGCGGGCCTGGAGACACCGCACCGCGGCTCAATTGCGATCGGCGATCGCGTATTCTTTGATGCCGCCCGCGGCATCGATCTCCCCGCAGAAGAACGCGGGCTCGGGCTCGTGTTCCAATCCTATGCCCTGTGGCCGCATCGAACGGTCTTCGACAACGTCGCATATGGTTTGAAACTGCGCGGCGTATCGGCCACGGACACCAAGACGCGTGTCGAAAAGACACTGTCGCAAATCGGTCTTGGACACTTGGCTGCCCGCTATCCCCATCAGCTGTCCGGCGGGCAGCAGCAACGCGTCGCTATTGCGCGCGCGCTGGTCTACGAGCCGCCGGTGATCCTGCTCGACGAGCCATTGTCCAATCTGGATGCGAAGCTGCGCGAGGAGGCGCGCGCCTGGCTGCGAACTTTAATCGTCACACTTGGTCTTTCCGCCATTCACGTCACCCACGATCAGGTTGAGGCGATGGCGATCGCTGACAAGATCGTCTTGCTTGATGCGGGCCTCATTGCCCAGGAAGGTCCTCCAACTGCCCTCTACAACGAGCCCGCAACACTGTTCTCGGCGGAATTCATGGGCAGCAACAATCGGTTGGACGGCAAGCTCGTTGAAAGCTCGGGCGGCCGCGCGACCTTCGCGCTGTTGGGCGAACGGCTCAATGGCATGGCACGCACGAAAGCGGCAAAAGGAGAGAAAGCCACCGGCATTATTCGCATCGAGCGGGTGCGCTGCGCCTCAAATCCCGGCCCGAACCGGCTGAAAATGGAGCTCAAAGCGCCGATGTATCTCGGCGAACGGTGGGAGCTTGTTTTCGCGCGTGAGAATATCACCGTGCGTGCGTACGCGGCGGCGCCCCTTGAACCCGGCGATCACTACGTCGAATTCCCGTCAGAAGCGTTGTGGGTGTTCTAGGTCGCACACATGAGCGATTTCCACGGCGTCTTTCCCTATCTCGTCTCGCCCATCGACGGACGCGGGCAGATTTTGACCGATGTGCTGGGCAAGCTTGCCTCCGACCTGATCAAGGCCGGCGTCCATGGTTTGACGCCGCTGGGTTCTACCGGTGAGTTCGCCTACCTCAATCGCGCACAGCGCGAGGCCGTCGTTCGGGCAACAATCGAGGCCGCGGACAAACGCGTGCCGGTGATCGCAGGCGTTGCGTCAACTGCTACAGCCGAGGCGGTTGAACAAGCGAAAGCGTTCCAGGAGCTCGGTGCCGCCGGCATTCTCGCAATTCTCGAAGCCTATTTTCCTCTCAAGGACGCGCAAATCGAATCCTATTTTCGTGCCATCGCCGACGCGGTCGACATTCCAGTCGTTCTCTACACCAATCCGCAATTTCAGCGCAGCGATCTTTCGCTCGACGTGATCGCACGACTTTCCGAGCACCCGCGTATTCGTTACATCAAGGATGCATCGACGAATACCGGCCGATTGCTTTCGATCATGAATCGCGCGCCGCGAATGAAAGTCTTTTCGGCCTCGGCGCATATTCCGGCGGCCGTGATGTTGATCGGAGGCGTCGGCTGGATGGCCGGACCGGCCTGCATCGTGCCACGCCAGAGCGTGCGCCTTTACGATCTGTGCCGTGCGGGGAAATGGCCTGAGGCGATGAAATTGCAACGCGATCTCTGGCGCATCAACGAAGCCTTCGCGCGATTCAATCTCGCGGCATGCATCAAGGCCGGCCTGCAGATCCAGGGCTATGCGGTCGGCGACCCCGTGCCGCCGCAGGCTGCACTTGCCCCGGCGGAACGTGACGTCGTGGAGCACATCCTCCTCGATGTCGCAAAGCTGGAAATGGCCTGAGTGGGAGCCGCTACCCCCTTTGCCGCAACAGGCGCCTGATCACTTTGCCCGTCGTGGTCATCGGCATGTCGTCGATAAAGGCGACCTCACGCGGATACTCGTGGGCCGACAGTCGGGTTTTCACAAAACCTTGTATGTCGGACGCCAGCGCGTCTGACGCGGCATAGCCTTTCTTGAGTACGATGAAAGCCTTCACGATTTCGGTGCGTAACGCATCCGGTTTGCCGACGGCAGCCGCGAGCGCTACTGCCGGATGACGGATCAGGCAGTCTTCGATTTCGCCTGGTCCGATGCGAAAACCGGCGGAAGTAATGACGTCGTCATCGCGACCCACGAAACTGACATAACCCTCATCGTCCATCACGCCCTGATCGCCGGTCGTCATCCAATCGCCGATGAACTTGTCGCGCGTGGCGTCCGGATTGCCCCAATATTCGAGAAACATCACGGGATCCGGCCGTCTGACGGCAATCTGGCCGGTTTCTCCAACCTTAAGCGGATTGCCCTGCGCATCGATAATCCCGACGGTGTGGCCCGCAACGGGCCGACCGATCGCACCAGGCTTCGAGACGCCGATCGCGTTGCAAGCCGAGAGCACGATGTTGCATTCGGTCTGGCCGTAGAATTCGTTGATGACGAGGCCGAATGCCGATTTGCCCCACTCATAGGTTTCCGCTCCCAGAGACTCGCCACCCGACCCGATCGAACGCATGTTGATGGCGTGACGATCCTTCGGATTCGGCGCTGCCCGGAGCATGCGTAGCGCCGTCGGCGGGATGAATGCATTGCGGATTTGAGCCCGGGCCATCAATGCGAAGGCTTCTTCCGGATCGAACTTCTCAAAGCGCCTCGCCACCACCGGCACGCCATAGTGCAGACCGGGCAACAAGACATTGAGCAGACCGCCGGCCCACGCCCAATCTGCCGGGGTCCAGATGCGATCGCCCGGTTGCGGGAAAAAATCATGATGCGTTTCGACACCGGGAAAATGCCCGAGCAATACGCGGTGGCCGTGCAGCGCGCCTTTGGGTTGGCCTGTTGTTCCAGAGGTGTAAACCATCATGGCCGGATCGTCTGCGGACGTGTCAACCGGCCTGAAATCAGTTGACGCGCGCGAAAGCTCGTCGGCAAATCCGAGCGTGCCATCACCGGGGCCGTCGAGAGATAACACCAATTTTAGCGCGTGCAGGTCCTTCCTAATTTCGGCAATTCGTTCCGCCCCCCACGCATTC
>Ga0307282_10000761_pt1 | contig 10798 bp, 9 predicted proteins | sample ER_DNA_121_FD_194475 | JGI IMG/M metagenome (GOLD analysis project Ga0307282, IMG submission 194475) | Bulk soil microbial communities from the East River watershed near Crested Butte, Colorado, United States - ER_DNA_121 | ecosystem: Environmental > Terrestrial > Soil > Floodplain | place: USA...
TCCCCCGGCGCAGCTGCCGCTCGACCGCAGCGATCGTGGGCTCGGGTCCGTGACCGGCCATCGCGCCGGTGTCGCCGAGGCAGAGGTCGATGTACTCGTGGCCGTCGACGCACGTGAATCGCGCTCCGGACGCCTCGTCGACGAACAGCGGGAAGGGGCCCGCCCACTTGACCATCCAGTTCATCGGGACGCCGTCGAGCAGCGAGCCCTTGGCACGTTCGTGCAGGTCGTGGGAACGCGGGTGGTCGGCCGCGAATTGGGCCGTCTCCGCCGCCATGAGCGTCGCCAGGCGAGTGCGGTCGAGCGGCCTTGCGCGGGTCATGACCGGAGGATGGCGGTTCTCCGGCCCGGGTGGTGGATCATCCCGCCGAGCGCGACGGGAGGCCGGGGCTCAGTGGGTGCGGCGCACGTACCCGCAGATCGGGCACGAGGCGACACCGGTATTGGCGTCGACCTCGAGGAAGCTCGTGCAGCCGTTGGTGCTGCAGTAGGGACGGGTGGCGGAGGTTGCGCGCCGACGCAGGCGGCGCATGTTGCTCGCACGACCAGCAAAGGTCGTGGTCGCAGATCGGGTCATCATGATTCTTGGTTCTCGGTACTTTCTGGCGCGCCGCTGGCGTGACATGCCACGGGCCGCAGCCTTGACGGTTCCGCTCTGGACAGCCGGATTGGAGGCCGGAGCGGTGATGTGGCCCTGGCGGCGAACCGGGAGCGTCCGTTTCGAGGCGCTCGACCGGGGCCGTCGTTACGGACCGGTTTGTGCATCTACTGTGGCAGGCGAACACCTGTTCTGTCAACCGTGACCATCGGCGGCGATCAGCCGGACCGCAGGACGACCGCGATGAGCTCCTCGCCGTACCGCTCGAGCTTCGTCGGGCCGATTCCCGGCACGCGGCGCAATTCGGGGATCGAGCGCGGTCGCCGCGCGGCGATCGCCTCGATCGTCGCGTCGTGGAACACGATGAATGGCGCGACCTGGTCGGCCCGCGCCCGCTCGGTGCGCCAGGCGCGCAAGGCGTTCGAGAGCGGGGTGCGATCGGACGGGGCCACCTTCGGCGCGACGTCGGCGCTGCGTCGCTCCGAGGCGTCGCCCAACGGGCGAGTCGTTCGTGGCGAGGCCGGCACGAGCGCATCGAGGAAACGCGAGCGGGACCGACGGCTCTCGCGCCCGGTCGGTCCCAGGCGCCGGCGGGCCCACGACAACCAGAGGTGGCGTTGCGCCCGCGTGACCCCGACGTACAGGAGCCGGCGTTCCTCGGCGAGCTCGTCGGGCTCCGTCGCCTGGCGGATCGGCAGGGTGCCTTCTTCGAGCGCGGGGAGGAAGACCGCATCCCACTCGAGGCCCTTGGCACGGTGGTAGGTGAGTAGCTCGACGCCGGCGGCGGCACCGTCGGATTCCGCCTCGGCTCGGCGTTCCGTGTCGGCGAGGAACTCGGCGACCCCGGCGGTCGGGCGGTCCCGCACCAGGTCGTCGGCCAGGTTGAGCAGCGTGACCACCGCGGCGTGTCGTTCGCGGGCGCTGTCGCCTTCCGGGACCGTATCGGCACGAACCCCGAGCTCGCGCTCGAGGGCCGAGGCGAGGCGGGCCCGCAGCCCGGTCGGCGCGGAGCCCTCGTCGCCGGGTCCCGCCTCGGCGGCGAGATGGCGCGGCCGCTCCACGAGGGTGGCCGCGATCCGCAGGGCGCGGCGGACCTCCGGTCGCGCAAAGAACCGCTCACCCCGTACGTGGAACGGGACCCCCGCGGCGCCGAGGCCCGCTTCCAGTGCGGGCAGCTGCGCATTCGTCCGCACGAGGACGGCCATCGTCGCGTGGCTCAGGCCCTCCCGGGCCAGGCGCTGGATCGCGGCGACGAGCCCCACCACTTCGGCCTCGTCCGACTCGAATCCGATGACCGTCGGTTCGGGTCCGTCGGGCCGCGCCGCGACCAGGCGCTTGGCCGGTCGGGGCGGCACGCCGGCAGCCCGTTCGGTGACGGCGGCGCGGCCGGCGGCAAGCAGGCGATTGGCCACGGCCAGGACCTGGGGCGAGGATCGGAAGTTCGTCTCCAGTCGCACGACCCGGGCGGCCGGGAACCGATCCACGAACCCGGTGAGGTGATCGCTCGATGCCCCGGTGAAGGTGTAGATCGTCTGGTCCTCGTCGCCGACGACGGCGAGGTCGTCGCGGTCTCCCAGCCAGGCATCGAGGAGCGCGGCCTGGAGCGGATTGGTGTCCTGGTACTCGTCGACCGAGAACCAGCGATAGCGATCGCGTACCTCCGCTGCGACCGACGGATCGGTCTCCAGCAGCTCAACCGTGCGCGCGAGCATGTCCTCGAAGTCGATCAGCCCGGCCCGGTCCTTGGCCGCCTCGTAGCGTCGGTACAGGCCGGCCATCAGGTCGATCGGCAAGGGGCCATCGTGATGGGCGGCCGCGACGCCGGCACCATAGCGGCCGGGATCCAGGCGGCGGGCCTTGGCCCACTCGATCTCGGCGGCGAGGTCGCGAACGGCGAGGTAGCGATAGCCGCCTGGCAACGATGCCGCCAGCGGTCCCAACAGGCGAGCCTTTCCCTCGAGGATCGCCGGCGGCTCGGCGCCGTGGACCCGCGGCCAGAAATGGCGAAGCTGGCGAAGGGCGGCGGCGTGGAAGGTGGACGCGGCGATCGCGCCCTGGCCCGCGCCGACCAGGCGCGACCGCATCTCGCTCGCCGCCTTGTCCGTGAACGTGACGACGAGGACCTCCCGGGGCCGCACGACGCCGGTCGCGAGGGCATACGCGACGCGGCGCGAGATGACCCGTGTCTTGCCCGTGCCGGCCCCGGCCAGGATGCAGAGTGGGCCCCGGGTCGTGACGACCGCCTCGTGCTGGGCCGGATCGAGGTCATCGAGGAGCGCGTCCGGGTCGATCGCCAGCATCCAGGCGATCGTAGCGCCCCGGACTCCAACCGGCGGTCACCCGGGCCTGCACCGCGTCTTCACCGAAGCGGCGCCGGAGGGCCGCCCCGCAGCGTGGGGCCCGCTGGATCCGCGCCCCGAGCCGCGATCGTGCGATTCCGGGCTTGCCAGCCTTCCCTATGGGGCTAGGATGGGTTGGATCGCCGTCCGCCATCGACGGTGGACGGGATGGGAGAGACGGAGGCACTGACCCGCAATGACCGACCCCCTTGCCCCAGCGCCGGCGCCCGCCCCGACCCCGGCTCCGACCGCCGGACCGAGCGGCACCACCGGGCTCGTCTACGCCGATGTTCCCAACCGGGCGATCGCCTACATCATCGACCTGATCATCATGGCCATCATCGGTGCGGTGATCGGAATCGTCCTCGCGGCGATCGGCCTCGCTACCTCGACGATCGACCTCAACAACGGAAGTTTCTCGTATAACTACCTCGGCGGGATCATCCAGACGCTGATCGCCCTCGCCATCAGCGCCGGGTACTTCATCTACACCTGGACGTCGATGCGCGCGACCGTCGGCATGCGGGTCCTAGGCATGCAGATCGGGAACGCGGGCGACGGCAAGACGATCACGACCGATCAGGCGGTCCGCCGCTGGATCGCCCTTGGCGCGCCGTTCTCCATCGCCCAGGTGTTCAGCCCGTTCCCCCTGTTGGGGATCATCATCGGGTTGGCCTCGATCGTCTGGTTCTTCTACCTGCTGTACACGACCTATTCGAGCCCGACCAAGCAGGGCTTCCACGACGTTTTCGCGAACACGATGGTCGTCAAGGCGGTGCGGACCGTCTCCTGAACCGTCCTGGCGCCCGAGCCGGGCGGATACCCGGTGGTCCGCGCGATGTCGCGATCGAGGGACCGTAGCCGGCGATACATCCGGCGGTAGACCTGCTCGTATGGCTCGCCATCGCGCGCGCGTGGCGGGGTCCGGCTCGCGGACCTCGCGAACCTCGCGGACCTCGCGGACCCGCACGGCCGAGGCGCCACCGGCACGACCCGCCGACATCCGCCACACTCAAAGGCGATGCCCGACGAGGATGAGACCGCCTCCGAGCCATCCCGGTCGAGGAAGGCTGTCCGGCGGCTGCTCGCCGGCCCGAAGGCCGCGGCCGAGCCGCTCGTCGGCGGCGTGAACGCGGCCGTGGGCGCCACGGCTCGCACGATCCGCGAGCTGCCTGGGATGCGGGTCCGCCGGGTGCGGCGGATGGGCCGCCATCCGCTTCCCTCGCTCGCTGAGGTCCACCCCGAATCCCGCCTGGCGCGTCCGGTCGCCATCGGCGTCCGGCCAATCCCGGTGGACGAGATCCGCGGTACCGCCGTCGGCGGTGGGGACCAGCGCGGCGGCGACTTCCTGCCGCTCAAGCCGTTCCGCGGCGAGAACTGGCGAGCTCGCTGGCAGCGCCTGCGCCACGCGCACGAGAGCCTCGCAGTCCTGCCGCCGATCGACGTCGTGAAGTACGGCGACGGCTACTGGGTGCTCGATGGCCACAATCGCGTCGCGCTAGCCCTGTACGGTGGCCAGCAGGAGATCGACGCTTCGATCGTCGAGCTCGTCCCGCCCGGCGGCCAGCGCACCGAACCGTTCGAGTCGCTCGCGGCGGAGGTCGAAGCGGCCCGACCGGTGCGCACTCGTGCCGAAGTCGAACGGGCCGACCCCGAGTCCGGATGATCCGCCGCCTACGGCTCACGTGGCCGGATCCCGAGCCGTTCCGGCGTCGCGCCGGCCGGCCGATCCGCTGGCTGGCCGTGTCGGACGACGAGGACCCGGCCCTTCGCTACGAGGTCAACCGGCGCGAGCTCGGCCCGCTCGATTCGATCGTCGGCGCCGGGGACCTCGAACCCGATTACCTCGGCTTCCTGGCCGATGCGTTCGCCGTGCCCTTGCTGTACGTGCGCGGCAACCACGACCACGGTGGCCGCTGGGGAGAGTCGGTCGCCCTCAACTCGCCGCATGCCCTGCGGTCCGGCGGGGTCCATACGATCGATGGCGTGCCGGTCATGGCGCTCGAGTGGCCTGGCCTGCGGCACGGCGACCGGCGCCGCCACGACGACAGCGCCCGGACCGACATCGTGCGCATCGCGGCCGGCGAGCCGTGGCGGCGACTCTTCGGTGGGCGAGCGACGGTCGCCGTCGTGAGTCACGCGCCGCCACGTGGCGTCGGCGACCGGGCCGCGGACCCCTACCACGTCGGGTTCGGCGCCTACCGCTGGCTGCTGGACCGGGTCCGGCCGCCGCTGTGGCTGCACGGCCATGTCCCACCTGCGAGCGTCGAGGGCTGGCGGATCGAGCACGATGGCTCGACCGTCGTCAATGTCACCGGCGCCGTGCTCGTCGAGCTGCTCCCGCCGGGCATCCGGCCTCCGGACGAGGCGTCGCCGGAAGCCGCGCCGCCGGAAGCCCTGCCGCCGGATGCGGGCTAGAACGGTGGCCAGGGGATGGACGGCCACGTCGGGGAGGGGAACGGGAACCGGCCCGACGCCAGCAGCTCGTCCACCCGTCGGACCGTCGCTCGGACCTCGAGCCGGCTGAGCAGCTCGCGCAGTCCCGCGCCGAGGTCACCGTCGAGTGCCTCGCGGATCCGCTGCAAGCCGGCGAGCTCGTCGGGGTCGAACGGCTCGCCGCGCCAGCCCCACAGCACGGTCCGCAGCTTGGGCACCGGCGAAAAGCACACCCCGTGGTCCACTCCGAGGATGCGCCGGCCGCCGTCGAGCGGGAGGATGTGCCCGCCCTTGCGGTCCGTGTTGTTCACGACCGCATCGAACACCGCCATCCGGCGCAGTCGAGGATCGTCCTCGAGGACCATGGCGACCACGTCGACGCTCGCGTCGGCGTCGACGAATGCCTGGAGCATCCCCACGCCGAACGGGCCGTCGCGCAGGACGCTCGGGGGGACGATGCCCCAGCCGCTCGCCTCCGACAGCAGCCAGGCCGCGACCTCGCGACGTGACAGCGTGCCGTCGGGGAAATCGTCGAGCGGTCGCTCGCCGGCGGTCGGTTTGTAGACGGCCTCGATGACCTGGGCGGGCTCCGGATCCGGGCAGATCCGGGTGGCCGTCACGAAGAGCGCGTTGTTGCTCGACCCGACGATGCGTCCGAGCACCTCGAGCTCGCCCTCGCGCAGGACGTCGAGCGTGGTCGCAGTGTCGAGCACGTCCTGCCGTCTCGGCTAGTTGACGTAGTGGCCGTTGCGGCGCGGGCAAATGTGGCCGCCCGGATCGAGCGGATTGCCGCACAGCGGGCACGGCGGGCGACCCGAGGCGACGACGCGGGCGGCCCGGAGCACGAATGTCCGTGCGGCACCGGCCGAGAAGCGCACCCGGAGCAGGTCCGGCCCGTCCTCGTCCTCGTCATCGTCCTCGTCGGGATCGATCGGCTCGCCCTCCTCGTCGACCGCGCGCGCCTCGACGAGGACGACGCCGGCACCGCCGTCCCAGCCCAGGGTCAGGGAGCCGGCACGGAACGCCTCGTTCAGCGGTTCATCGAGCGGGGCGATGTCGGCGGTCTCGTCCGGCGCCAGCGAGACCTCCGGGACGCCGCGCCGACCGAGCTCGTCGAGCAGGGCGCCGAGGCGTTCCGCGAGGACCGCGACCTGCGCCTTCTCGAGCGCGACGGACACGACCCGCTCGCCCTCGCGGGCCTGGAGGAAGAAGGTGCGATCGCCCGGCTCGCCGACCGTGCCCGCCACGAATCGCTCGGGCGGATCGAAGATATAGCGGCGTCGGGGCATGGTCCGAATCTATACCCATTCGCCGTGCGCCCGGCTCGACGGGTCAGTGCACGCTCACCCGGATCGTGTGCCAGCCGCGGGCACCATCGGGCGCCGGCCGTGATGGCTGTTCCTCCTGGATGGTGCCGCGACCGTCCGTGGCGCGGACCGAGACGGTGTGGGCTCCGGGCGTCGCGTCCCAGCGGTACACCCACTGCACCCAGGTCGTGTTCGATATCGGGGCCGACAGCTCGGCGTCGTGCCACGTGTCGTCGACGCCGACCTCGACCCGGCTGACACCGCGGTCCGGCGCCCAGGCGATGCCGGCGACCGGTACCGGTCCGGCGGCCACGTCGCCGGTCGGGGTGTCGATCCGCGATTGGGTGAGGATCGGCGCCTCCTTGGCCCACCCGAGCGGCACCCAGTAGCCGTCGAACGCCTCGAGCGTCGTCAGCTCGAGCGCGCTCAGCCACTTCGTCGCCGACACGTAGCCATAGAGCCCGGGCACGATGAGCCGGGCCGGGAAGCCGTGCGCGCGCGGCAGCGGCTCGTCGTTCATCCTCACGGCGATCATCGGCTCCCGCGCAGGATCCATGACCCACGCCGTCGGCATCCCGGCCGTGAACCCATCGACCGACCGGCCCACGAGCTGGGTCGCCGACGTCTGCACGCCGGCGAGGTCGAGGACCTCGCGCAGGTGGACGCCGGTCCATTTCGCATTGCCCACGAGGTTGCCGCCCACCTCGTTGCTGACGCACGAGATCGTGACGTACTGCTCGAAGAGGGGTAGCCCGAGGAGCTCCTCGTAGGTGAGGGTCGTCTCGCGATCGACGAGGCCGTGGATCCGCACGGACCAGTCGGCGATCGCGACATCCGGGACGATCAGCGCAGTATCGATCCGGTAGAACCGTCCGTTGGGCATGACGATCGGCGTGAGGCCCGGGACCGTCGGCGCGAGGTCCGCACCGGACGTGAGCGGCGGAACCGTGGTCGAGGCCGGCGGGATCGCCACCGTCCCCGTGGCGGGCGCGGTGCTCGATCGATCCGTGAGGCTGCGACCCACGAAGCCGGCGGCAACCCCCGCGATGCCGAGTGCGCCGGCGCGCAAGAGGAACGAGCGTCGAGCTGGATCCGAGACCGCATCGTCGTCGGGACGACCGAACCCGGTTGACAGCCAGGTCAGGGACTGGATTCCGGCGGCCACAGCGCCGGCGGCCTGCACCGCCACGATGGCCTGGTTGACCTGCGGCTGTCCCTGGGCGACCGCGAAACCCGCCAGGCCGAACCCAGCGAAGATCGCGGCCGCGAGGTTGAAGCGCCGGATCGAGAGGACGCCGAGCGCCGCCCCGAAGGCGAGCGCCGCCAGGGTCACGACGATCTCGAGCGCGAGCTTGTCGTTCGTCCCGAATAGCCCCACGGCCACGTCCTTCGCGCCGGGCGGCTGATGGTCGATGACCCATTGGCCGATCGCCGCGACGAGCGAGGTCGCCCCGGGGAGCACACCCGCGATCAGCTCCGAAAGCCCCAGGGCGATCATCGTTGCCGCGACACCGGCCAGGGCCCCGCGAAGTCTCGGCCGCGGCGCCTCTCGTCGTCGTTCGGCGCGAAGCTCGGCCGCGGTGGTCGGGTTCATCGCGCCATCGTGCCTGCGGTTCGTGACGTGCGCATGTCGTTCAGCGCGTCGGAGGCCGGCGCATCCGGGCCGACCAGCGCCCGTCGCGCCCCTCGACCTCGACCGGGATGCCGTAGGCGCTGGTCAGCACGTCGTCGCGCAGCACGCTCGCGACCGGCCCCGCGGCGACGACGCGACCGTCGCGGAGCACGAGCGCGTGGTCGAAGCCCGCCGGGATCTCCTCGAGGTGGTGGGACACGAGCACGATCGCCCGCGGTCGGCCGTCACGTCCGAGACCTTCGAGGTCGCGCACGAGGAGCTCGCGCGCGGGCAGGTCGAGGCTGGCCGTGGGTTCGTCGAGCAGCAGGAGGTCCGGATCGGGCATGAGAGCACGAGCGATCGACGCCCGCCGGCGTTCTCCCGCGGAGAGGGTCCCGAACGGCTGGTCGACGGTCGGGCCGAACCCCATCCGTCCGGCGAGCTCGCCGGCGCGTTCGCGGTCGGCCTCGTCGTACACGTGCCACCACGGCTCGAACGCCCCGTGGCGGGCGGTCATGATCAGGGTCCGGGCCGTCAGGTCCGGGCGCATCGCCGCCTCGACGGAGCTGCCGGCGCTGCCGATCCTCCGGCGCACGTCGCGGGCATCGACGCGCCCGTATCGCTCGCCGAGCACCTCGACGGTCCCGGCCGTAGGCCAGAGCGACATGGCGGCGACCGAGAGGAGGGTCGTCTTGCCGGAGCCGTTCGGCCCGATCACGACCCAGCGCTCGCCGTCGGCGACCTCCCAGTCGAGCGGGCCGAGGATCGTCCGCCCGGAGCGCCGGACGACGACGTCGCGCAATCCGATGACCACGCCGCGATCCCCGGGCGTGTGCAGCAGGGCGGTCAGGGAGCGGCGCTGGCCGCCGCGGCCGATGGCGCTGCCGTGGGGGCCTGGGTCGGCGTCGGCGTTGGCGCGGGGGTCGGGACCGGCGTCGGCACCGGCGTGGGCGGGGCCGTCGGTGGCGGCGTCTCGGTGGGCTGGACGCTCGGCTCCAGCGACGGTCCGGCCGATTGCGATGCCGGCGGGCACGGGACGGCGGCGATCTCGGAACCGGACGGCGACGGGATGGCGAGCGAAGGCACGATGCCGCTGGCGTCCGGGGTCGGGAGCGGGATGCAGCTCGGAGCCGCGCTGGGGCCGCAGCCCGTGCCGCCGACGATCGCGCCCCAGGTGCGGCCGTACGGCGCGTAGGCCCCGTTGTAGAAGTAGGCGACCCGGGTCCGATCCGGGCCACCGGCCGTGCCGGCCCCGCGCTGCGCTCGCCGGATCCAGTCGCGATCGGCGTCCAACCAGCCCGGGAACGGGGGCTCGATGCCGACCTGCTCGATGACCTTGTCGGCGCACGTATTCGGTGCGAGGCGATCCTTCGGCTCGGTGCCGCTCAGGAACCATTCGTCGATCGCCTTGCTCGAGGTGGAACGGAGACCCGTCCAGGGATCGATCGCAACTTGTGTCAGCCCGGCGGCCGGCTGCGCGAACTTCGTGACCGGCCACTTGCGGGATGCCTCCTCGAGGAAGCCCTGCCAGACGAACGTCGCGATGTCGATCGAGAAGACCGGCCGCGCCGGCGTCGAGACGGGGGTGTTGTCGCTGTTGCCGTCCCAGACGCCCACCGCGAGCGCGTAGGCCCCGTCGGTGCGGCCGGCCTTCGTGGGCGGAGCGATATAGCCATAGGCGTTGAGGTCCTTGGCGTCGTTGTTCGTCCCCGTCTTGAGCGTCGCCGGGCGGCGCGTGCCGTCGGCCGCCCGCACCCGGAACTGGCCCCAGTACGGGTTGATCGCTGGGTTCGTGTTGCCCTGCAGGATGTCCGTGACGATGAACGACGTCTGCTCGCTGACGACCTTCTCGCCGGCCGGCGGGGTGTACGGCGACACGACGTTGCTGCCGCTTGTGTCCTTGATGGACAGGATCGTCGTATGGCCGACCCGCTTCCCGCCGTTGGCCAGGGTGCCGTAGGCCGTGACGAAATCGACCGGGTGGACCTCGGCGACGCCGAGTGCGAGCGCGAGGCCTGCGCCCTCGGAGCCGGACTGGAATTTCATCCCGAAGTCCTGCGCGCGCTGGAAGGCGCGGCCCGGCGAGTTGACGGCCATCGCCTTGACCGAGGGGATGTTGAGCGAGAACTGCAGGGCGTTGCGAACGCGAACCGGTCCGCGTTCGAGGTTGTCCGCGTCGCTCGGGGAGTAGCCTCCGCCGAAATCGGTCGCGCTGTCCATGAACATCGTGCCGGCCGTGATCTTGCGATCCTCGATGCCGATCGCGTAGTTGAACGGCTTGAACGCGGAGCCGGGCTGGCGAAAGCCCTGGCCGACGACGTCGTATTGGGGCTGGAAGCGCTTGCTGCTCTTCGCCGCGTAGTAGTCCGCCGAACCGACATAGGCGACGAGCTCGCCGGTCTGGTAGTCGAGCGCGACGAGCGCGCCGTTGCGGACGTTCTTGGTCTCGAGGTTCCGCAGCCACGCCGGGTACGTTTTGAAGCCCAATTTCGAGGCGTAGGCGGCA